>Ga0209172_10003761_pt1 | contig 22236 bp, 20 predicted proteins | sample LarsenN4metaG_FD_184113 | JGI IMG/M metagenome (GOLD analysis project Ga0209172, IMG submission 184113) | Hot spring sediment bacterial and archeal communities from British Columbia, Canada, to study Microbial Dark Matter (Phase II) - Larsen... ... | reverse complement strand
GCACCACGCACACATCGTGCAGATTGCCGGGGAGAGCTATCGGCTGAAGGACAAACGAAAGGCCGGTCAGGTGCGGCCACGACAGGCCACCGGCTGACCACACAAGGGGCCGGGGGGATCAGATTTACTTCGGCGATCCCGACAAAAGGGGATCAGATTTCAGTCGGCGTTGACACCGAGGCCGCCTCCAAACGTCGCGACGGTGCGGCCGAGCAACGGAACATGCAGCCAGTGCCGGCTGCCTAAGGGGCGGCAAATCTAATTGACGTCACCCGGAAAAAGCAATTGACTCTGAACAATTGGGCGTTCCTGAAAAGTCTGGGATGATTATTGTCTGCGGTTATGGCCGCGCCCAGATGAGTAGCCAAACATGACCAGCTATTACATATCGCTCTCTCGATGTAACGAATGCGGCCGGATCTTCAGCAACTGGGGCTTCGGCTCCGGTAACACGCTGGGGGCAGAACGCTACACAGACGGTCGCGTTGAGGCGCCGATGTTTGACCCCGGCCAGAGCCTACTGTCGTGTCCCTATTGCGGCCTTCTAATGTGGACTAGAGATACACGAGCGCTTTGCACCATGAGAGACGTGGACTATATGTGGCTCTTTGAGAGAGATTTGTTTGGTTTGAAGGAGGACGAAAAGCGCGCAGTCGACAAGAGTGTCCTTAGTAGCCAGCTTAAAGGAGTATCAGACGACGATATCGACAGTCTATTGCGAGACAAACCAAAGACGGCCGGAACGCCGGACATGATAGCTGCGATGCAGGAGAAACCTTGGCGAAATCGAGAGGAAGAGAAGTATGTGCTGGTGAATGCGTGGTGGAAGCTTAACCGATTGTCCTCGGAGGAGCGGACGGCTTTCTCTTCGGTCAGCGCCGCGATATGCGAGAGGCTTCCGTTCCTGCTCGATGAGTCACGAGATGCCGAGTTAATTATGAAAGCAGAGTGCTTCCGGCTGTCGGGAAGAATGGAGCAGGCCGTTTCGCTATTGAGCAGTAGATCTGTCGCTGGTGAGTATGTCGAATGGGCGTCCTTTGTCAAGAAACTCGCAGAGCGCGGAGACAGCGAGATTAGAAAGATCCCGGATAACAGCTAAGACGGCAGTACCAGATTACCGGGGCGTAACGGCTGGCCATTGGTGGTTGCGGTTATACTGCCGAAGCCAGACGCTCACCAAAGCCCTTATGTCCCAAGGCGTTGCCGGATGTGACGCCTTAGAGGAGATTGGTTCACCGGCGCTGTTCGAGAGCGCCACCGTCACAGGTAATAGGGCGGCTTCGGGAGTCTCCCGGTCGACCCACGACTCCAGCCTCCTCGCCGCCATTCCAGACCGAGCACGCGCGGCCCGCGCGTGCTGGACCAGGGAAGGCGGTTGCATCGGTCCGCGCGCAGGCCTATCGGGGTCAAGGCAGAAAGCTGTCAAGCGACATCCAGTCTTGCGCGATAAGGCGACACCCAGTGTTGCGCACCCCCGGGAGTGGGTTTTCGGTCTGGAGTGAAGGGATTGGAAGGAGGATCCGGGTGTTCGGCGACACCGGGATCGGTGCAGCGGACTTAGCGGGCGGCCAAGGCGGATTCCAGCTCGCGCAGGCGATAGGAGCGACCCTTGATGTTGAGCACGTGGCTGTGGTGCAGCAGTCGGTCGAGGATGGCGGTGGCGAGGATCTCGTCACCGGCCAGGATCTCCGGCCAAGCCTCGATGCCCTTGTTGGTGGTGATCAGCGTGGCGCCTTTCTGGTAGCGATGCGACACCAGCCGAAAGAAGAGCGAGGCATCCTGACGCGTCATCGGCTCGAAGCCGACTTCATCGAGGATGAGCACGCTGGTGTTGATGTACTTCTTGCGCCGCAGATGCAGCGGGGAGAGCGCGGCGTCGCGCCGCATGCTCGGCAGCAGTTCATCGAGTCGATAGAAGACCACGCCGAAACCGTGTTCGATGGCCTTGACGCCGAGCGCCACGGCGAGATGGGTCTTGCCGACGCCCGGCGGCCCCTGGATGAGCAAGGTGCGGTTCTCGCGGATCCATTGGCAGGTGGCCAGGGTCTCGATGCGAGCGCGCTCCACGGAAGGCTGGAAGGAGAAATCGAAATTGCCCAGGGTTTGGCCACCGGGCAGGCCGGACAGACGCAGGGAGGTTTGCACGCGACGCTCCTCGCGACGGTCAAGCTCGGTATCGAGCAGCTTGTCGAGCAGCTGATGCGGGGCGATGTCGTGTTTGACCGCCTCGCTGATGAGCTCCTCGAGCTGCTCGGCGGCGTGCGCCAGACTCAGCCGCTGCAGACGCATGCGCGTAGTATCCAAATCGACGGTGGTAGCGGTCTTGCGGTTCATCGGGCCACCTCCGCCAGGGCGGCGTACAGATCCAGTGGACGTTGCTGCGGCGGTAGCGCGGCGAGCTGCTGCAGCTTGCGGCCCATGCGCCCCAGCGGCATGGGCGCCTGCACCGTGGCCGTGGACGGACCCTCGTAATGCGCCGGGTCGATCAGGATACGCTCGGGGGTATGGCGAGGATGCATGGCGATGAGCTTGCCGTCGGCCAGGATCTGCACGCATCCGGCGCCGCCGCGGATCTCCACGCGTCGAGCGACCCACGCGAAGGGCACCGAGTAGCGGTGGCTTTCGAAGCCGACGGTGGCATCGAACGCCACGATGCGGGAGACCGCGATGTCGAAGGGCTCGGGCAGCAGCGGCAAGGGTGCCAGTCGCGCCCGCTCCAGCCGCAGCGTCTCGGCAATGCTCAGACCCGTGGCTGGGCACAGCCGGCGCGCACTGAGCGCCGTGACGTGCTGATCCGAGGCCTGCTGCAACTCCTCGAGCGCCTCCCAATGCCGGCCATACGGCGAGAAGCCGCCGCGCAGATCGCGGATGACCCGTTCGACCTTGCCTTTGGTCTGCGGCTGGCTCGGCAGGCAGGCGTCGATATGAAAACCGACACTGCGGGCATACGCCCGATAGTGTCGGTTGATCGTGCCCCAGGGGCCGGCGCCGTGGGTGATCCCGGTTTTCAGGTTGTCGATGCGCACCACCGCGGGGATCCCGCCGAAGCGGCGGAAGGCTTCGTTGTGCACGTGATGCCAGGCCAGCTGATCCTCACGCCGCGACCAGATGAATGCCGGGTAGCGCGAGTACGACAGCTTCATGGCGAACACCGACAACGCCAGCAGCTGGCCGGCCACGCGCACCCGCGGGAATTCGCACCAGTCCGCCTGGGCCTGCGCTCCGGGCGGCGTTTCAATCCGACGTCGGGCCCGCAGCCGCGGGCGCGGAAACTCGGCGCGGAAATAGCGTTGCACCGAACGCAGCGTGCCGGGATAGCCGTGCTCGGCCACCAACCAACCGTGCAGCGCCGCGAGGTTGAGCGGATCCTCCGGCTGGCGCTGCTCCAGCCAGTGGGCGATCGCCTCGGCGTAGCCGCCGCACGATGCGGCTGTCGGGCACGGCCGTCACTGAGACCGAGAGCCAGACGCCGACGGTGATACCGCACGGCGTTCTCGTGCACGCTCAGCAGGCGTGCAATACCGCGATTGCTGTGACCGCGTTCCAGGAGCGTTTCTATGGTCATGACCGCCTCCCGATCGAGCTTGTTTGCCATCGCCGGTCTCCCAGGGCGGGCCGACCAGCGTGGGCGCCGAAACTGCAACTGTCAGCCACCCCCAATGCGCAACACTGGGTGTCGCCTTAGCTCAATGGTGAGGTGTCGCTCTACACGCGGAGATCGACGAGCGGGTGCATGCGTTTCTGGAGCGGCCGCTGGAAGGGGACTGGCCGTATCTGTGGATCGATGCGACCTACGTGAAGGTGCGCCAGGCCGGGCGGATCGTCTCGGTGGCGGTAATAATCGCCGTGGCGGTGAACACCGAGGGGACGCGCGAAGTGCTGGGCATGGCGGTGGGGCCCTCGGAGGCCGAGCCGTTCTGGAGCGAGTTTCTGCGCAGCCTGACACGGCGCGGATTGCGCGGGGTGAAGCTGGTGATCTCCGATGCGCACGAGGGGCTGAAAGCGGCGGCGGGGAAGGTGCTGAAGGCCACCTGGCAGCGTTGTCGCGTGCATTTCCTCCGCAACGCCCTGGCGCACGCCGGCAAGGGCCAGCGGCAGATGGTGCTGGCGCTGATCAACACGGTCTTCGCCCAGGACACCGCCGAGGCGGCCGTGGCGCAGTGGCGGGCGGTGGCCGATCAGCTGCGCGGGAAGTTTCCGAAGCTCGCGGCGCTGATGGACACGGCCGAGAGCGAGGTGCTGGCGTTCATGAGTTTTCCGAAGGCCCACCGGCTGCAGATCCACTCGACCAATCCGCTGGAGCGGGTGAACGCCGAGGTCAAGCGGCGCACCGACGTCGTGGGCATCTTCCCGAACGAGGCGGCCATCGTGCGGCTGGTCGGGGCGCTGCTGCTGGAGCAGAACGACGAATGGCAGCTGCAACGTCGCTACATGCAGCTTGAGGGATTGCAGAGCCTGAGTGAGAATCAAACGGCCCGGCTGTCGGCAGTGATCAGCTGAGCCGGGTGCCAGCCACCGAAGGATCACGACTCATACACCACGGGCTGGGACACCATCCATAGAACGGCTTGGCCGGAGACGATCTCGGATCCTTTAACGCATAAATGTAGTACGGATTCATCGCCTTAGCCCTCCGCGCGCGCCCGCATCGGCACCACCCGCCCCCCTGGCTCGACGTCGAAACAGCGGTCGAAATAGTCCGAGATCTTCTGCATCGGTCCGCGCATTCGCTCCACGTCTGTGATGATATAGCCCGCCGTCACGTCGTTGCGCATCTTGTGGTTGACCAGCCGCTTGATCGTATACGGCGAGAGATCCATCCCTTCGGCCACCGTAATGAATGTCCGCCGCAGATCGTGCAGCGTAAAGGTTACCCCCGACAGCCCGGTTACCTTGGCGATCTGCTTGCGCGGCTCAACGAGGTGGCCCGTGCGACTCTCGCCGGGAAACACGTGGGCGCTGAGCGCTTCCTCCTTGCGCCGCGCTAGGAGTTCACAGAGCTGATACGAGAGCGGCAGCGTGAAGGGTTCGCGGTTCTTCGGGTTCGGGATATGCAGCGTGCCATCTTTCAGGTCCACGCGGTCCCAGGTCAGGAGCGCCCCTTCCGATCGCCGTAAGCCGGTCAACAGGAGGAAGAGCAGGTAGTCGGCCACCGTGCCCGCGAACACCGCATCGTCATTCCGCAACCGGCACACCGCCCGATACCAGGCCCCCAGCTGGTAGACCTTGATCACCGTCTGCCGCCGCTCGCTGCGATACCAGGCGTGCATCTGCGTGAGCTTCAGGACCGGATTGTCCGTGACCAGCGGTCGGCCAAAGCCGTCCTCGTAGTGCGCGATCGCAAAGTTAAAGAGCGAGCGCAGCGTGCGCATCGCGCCATTGGCGTAGTGCTCCCCGCTCTTCTCGCCCAGCTCGCGGTGCCGCTCCAGGACCATATCGCGGCGAATGGCGATGAGCGGCCGATGCGCCCAATCCGCCAGGGCCACGGTCACGGTGCGCCGGTAGTCATAGACGGTCTTAGGCGATAGATGCTCGCGAAAGCGCATGAAGTCCTCAAAGGCCTGCAGGAGGGTGGTCTGCGCCATCCGTGCACGCTCACGCTCCGCGATCGGGTTCTCGCCCATCGCGAGCTTGCCTAAGAACCCGGTCGCCTTCTTCCGTGCCTGCTCGCAGGTCAGCTCGCCAAAGCGTCCGACCGTCACGCGGCGCACACGGCCATCGATGCGCTTCTCGACGATGAAGGAGCGCACGCCGCCGGCGGTGATCCGCAACCCGAACCCCTTCAGTTCCGTGTCGCGCAGAAAGATCTGTCCGGCGCTCGGCAAGGGCGTGCGATCGATGACCGTTTTGGTCAGTTTGACCGGCTGATTGGAAGGCAAAGTAGACGCCATGTAGACACCTCCGCGCAAACGGCTACCAAGGCCGTAAAACACGGTACGTCTACAAGCGCTTAGAAATCAACGGGTTTCAAAGACCGTCCAAAAATGTCATACTGCTGCGCAGCTGCCTGGACGGCGCTCTTAATCAGTAGGTCCAAGGTTCGAATCCTTGACGCCCCACCATTTTTTCCTTCGCGGCCTGTCGCTCAGCTATCGCTCCGCCACCGAATGCGTCGTAGGTGCGGTGATTCCCAGTTGTCCCAACATCATCAAAAGTCTATGACTGCCCGCAGGATTAGCGCTGCCCAGGCGCGCGAACTGCGGCGGACAGCCAAGTCCGCTGAGTTCCAACATCGGGCGGCACCGATGTAATGCCAGTTTAATCTCGTCCCTTCTCGGATATTCTCGATCAATATGCGGGTATCTACGTAGAGGACATTGCCAGTTGGCAACGAGGCTCTGTCACTCTCAACCCATATGGAAAAAATTCAGCTTGTTGCCGTCGAGATCGCGGAAATATGCCGCGTAAAAGCCGGGCATGCGCTCGCCGGGCGCACCTTCATCGGTGCCGCCCAGCTGTAAGGCCTTTGCATACATGGCATCGACCTTTGCATGGCTGTCTACATACAACCCCACCATGGCGCCATTGCCGACGCTCGCGGGTTTACCATCGAACGGCCTGATGACACCGAGCATTGGCGAGCCGGCCCCGGTGCTCCAAGCGACCAGGCGTTCCAGTTCGAGTGATCGTTTTGCGCCAAGCTCGCCAAGCAACGCATCGTAGTAGGCGGATGCACGAGCCAAGTCATTGGTACCGAGTGTCACGTAGCCAATCATGATACCTCCTTTATGGAAAGGTCGGGTCTGTTGTCGAAGCCGATGAATCTTGCAGGTTACCACCATCCAATGTCGGTCGGGGGTTTACTGAATATAAATGGCGTCTTCCTACAGTCGATACAAGAGAACCGGGTGTCATCAGGCCGACCGTCCGCCAAAGGTCGCCCTGTCCGTGGGCGGAACGACGTTCGGCACCGTGAGTGATCGTGCAACGTTCGGAGTGAACTCGGTGCTGGCGTGGTCTCGGAACGGCTGTACCTTTGCGGGTGTCATGAACGACGCGGTATCCGTGCCGAGGGGATTGGTGTACGTCTGCCCTGGCAGCGATAAATGTCTGCTTCCGGGATACCCCCGATCGACCTCAAGTGGCCGATAGCAGTCCCCCCTTCCAGGAACGGTCTGACGCAGACTAATTGGTCGCGCGCGGCGATGCTTCCCTCCCCCTGCTTGCGCCTTCGGAGAAAACGAGTCCGCTGACGAGCCTCCCCCGGTCGCAATCGCTGCTATCCAGTCCCCGTCCTCGCGACAGCAAAGCCGCTGTTCCCCGAGGTGAGCCGGAGCTTGTGCGAGAGATTGCGTCCGATCACGTTGACCAGCTCCGACCTGAAATCCTGGCTCTTCCCGAACAGGCTCTGCAGCTTCTGCTTGCTGACGCGGAAGACGTGGCAGGGCGACAAGGTGGTGACCGTGGCCGAGGCATTTTCACCAGTGAGCAGGCTCATCTCGCCGACCAGCGCCCCTGGCTGCAGTACGGAGATGAGGCGATTGTCCACCTCGACCTTGGCGCAGCCGCTGGCGATGACGCAAAAATCGTTCACCACCTGCCCCTCTGTGGTCAGCCGCATCCCCGCCGGGACGTTCTGCCAGTGACCGTTCTTCAGCAGCCGGTGCAGTTGCACCGATTCGACCCCGGCGAACAGGCCGCGCCGCAGGGCTTCCTCCTGCTCGTTGAAACGCACGTTCATACGCTCGCGCGTGAGGATCAGTAGCTGGACCACATTGATGCCGACGAACACCGCCGCCCAGGCGATGCCGACCCACAGTGGCGGCTGTGAACCGTAGTAGAAATAGATTCCCTCGAATCCCAGAGCAACGATGGCCAGCACCCGCAGCCAGTAGATATTCGTAACCAAATAAGAAAAGGCAAGAATGAGATAACAGAAATTGCCCGCCCAGTCCTGCCAGCTCATCCATTCGAATGGCATCCAGCTCATGACGGATTCCCCATCGAGGTATTGACGCACCACGATCATTCCACGACGGACGGAAACGCCGGAGGCTCCGCCGCGGTCCACGGCGAAGGGCGAGCGCGGTCTACAGCGAAGTCAGAGGGTTCGGGCCCTTCGCACTACTCCAAAGGGAGTATTACAAGATAAGAGTTTCTCTTAGTCGCAGACGACTAAGCGCGTTTTTTGTTGATCTTCGGATGCCAGTCTAGGCGGCCGGATTTGCGCAGGCAACTCGCCTGTCGCTTCCGTTGAAATTGTAGTCGCGTGCCGGGACTCCGCAAGCGTGCCGGCCTGCTCACCTCAGGTCACGCCAGGATCTCGCCGAGGCGCGCCTGCATGCGCTGCCAGTGGCTGCCCTTCCAATAGACGCGTCCGCAGCCGCCGCACGCGTAATACTCCTCGTGCAATCGGGCGACCGTCGGCGGCAGCCTGTCGATGATCTTCTCCTTCTCGATCGGCGTCACGGCAGCATTGCAGCACAGGCACAGGGTGAACGGCCGCACCGCTGCGGCGAGCTGAAGGCGCTCGAGGATTTCCTTCGCCTGAGCCGTCGGCTCCAGCGCGTGCACGTAGCATCCATGCGTGACGGTGCGGATCTTCAGCAGTTCGCGATCGCGCGTGAGGATGATGCGCGACTGCTGCAGCGCGAGCTCCACAATGTGGTGGTCGGACCAGGCGTGGTCGTGGAGCGTGTCGAAGCCCAGCATCCGCAGCAGGCGCGCCAGCCCACCGAGCTGCGCATCGGCGATGAATCGGCTCTTGCGCAGCGGCTCCGGCCGCAGGCGCAGCAGCGACCGCACGTCGAAGGACTCGAACCTCGGGTAGACGCTGACGCGATCCGCATCGCGAAGCCGGTATGCGAAGTCCACGGACACGCCATTGACCAGGATGAGCTCCACCTCGGTATGCGGAACGCCGAGCGCCTCGATCGCCTGCTTGACCGTCGCCTCGCGCGCGCAGCCGTACTCGAACTCGCACTTGCGATGCGGGCTATCGAGGAAATCGTTCAACTCTTCGTAGAACCGGAACCGCGCGGTCGCCATGACCACGGATTATGGCCGCTCGCAGCGGCAGGTCCAGCATTGGTCATGGCAAGCGGCCGAGCCGGTCTCAGGGCCCCCGCCTATGCGGGGGGACACCGCCTCTCCTTCCAAGATCCGGGCAACCAGTCGCTGAAAGTCGGGGCCCCGACATTCTAGACTTCTGATCGTGGGTGGCTGGCGTTCGAAGCGGGCTACCCGCCGCGATTAACCGCATACCGGGCGCTCCGCGCCACCTGGGGGATATGGGAGAGAGGACCAATGGCGACCTACACACTCCACTTCGCGACAAACCGCGCGCACGTGGGCCGGGATCGGTGGAATCCCACTGGTTACGACAAGTACTTCAGCGAGGACGGGGCCGAGAACCTGCGCTTCGGGCTGGTGAACGTCAGGGCCTCGCCTTCGGAGGTGGCCGAGCACACCGGGCGTGACGTCCGCTTCGGCACAGGGGATGGAGAAGGCCTGAGCGCGTACTTCACGGAGAAGGCCGCCTCGATGCGCATCGAGGCGTTCGAGGAGAAGATCAATCCCGCGCAGCCAGACTCGGACAAGAAGACCAAGGTTCTCGGCTCGCTGCGCGCGTTCACGGACATGCAGGCGAAAATGAAGTCGGCCTATGACGTCGTGATCTACATCCACGGCTTCAACGTGAGCTGGCGCGAGGCCGTGGGAAGTGCGCTCGCCCTGCAGGAGATGCTCAATCAGCGCATCCGTCCCGAGGCGAAAGCAGCCGACCAGACCGGGGTGGTCGTCTTCCTCTTCACCTGGCCCTCCGACGGGCTTGCCCTGCCGTACGTGTCGTACAAATCCGATCGCACGGACGCGGAGGCCTCCGGCTACGCCGTGGGCCGCGGCCTTCTCAAGCTGCGCGACTTCCTCGCCTCGCTGCGCACACGCGGCCGCGCGGGCGAACCGCTGTGCGACCAGGAGATGCACCTGCTATGCCACTCGATGGGCAACTACGTGCTGCAGAACACGGTGAAGCGCCTGCTCGAGTTCAACCGGGGACTGGTGCTGCCGCGCATTTTCGAGCACATCTTCATGTGCGCACCCGACGTCAACGACAACGTCTTCGAGTTCGGCCAACCGCTGGAGCGCCTCCCGGAGCTCGCGCGCACGGTGAGCGTGTACCACAACAAGGGGGACATGGCGATGTACGTCTCCGACTACACCAAGCAGAACCCCGATCGGCTGGGCATGGCGGGCGCATCCAAGCCGGGCACGCTGCACAGCAAGATCCACCAGATCGACTGCACGCCGATCGTGAAGGGCCTCGTCGAGCACAGCTATTACCTCTCCGGTCGCGTGAACGAGGACATCCGCATGAGCATCCAGGGACTGGCGCCTGACGACCCGGTCCGGCCGCGCGTCACGCAGTCCCGGGCCTGGCCCAACGTCTGGACGATGAAGTAGTAAGCGTGGACGGTTGCCTGGCGCTCGACAACGGCGTCGACGCCGGCACGTCATCGACGCGTCAGTATTGAGACCGTTGCATCGGCAAGGGACGCGGGCTCCCGATGCTGCTGGCCGTGTGCTTGGGTTTCGGGGCGCTCGAGGAAGGCTGCCTCGGCGTCTCGCTACGGACCGTCGATGGCTGCACCAGTTCCGAGGGCAGGGAACCGACGTGACTGCCGGTTATTTCGAGCTGCTGCGGCTCGCTCTGATCCAGGCACAGCCCGTCCGTGTAGCTTATCTTTCGGCTGACCGGTGCCTTGCACCTCCTGATCTGGCGGGCCGGCGCGGGCCAGGCAGCCAGGAGCATCACGACCAGCAGTAGCAGAGGTCGCCCCATAGCGAGCTCGTCGAGAGGGCGGAACCTGCCCGCGGTCAGCCGCTCAGGTCCTTGCGCGCACGAGTTCACGCACCCGATCGCGAATCCGGACGAAGCCGGCGTGCGCGGACGTGAGCGTGCGATTGGAGAACGTCCTCGGCAGCACGACGACCGACGCGTTGTCAGTGCTGTGCGTGCCGAAACGCGCCTTGTAGGGCGCCTCGCCCCATCCGAAGTCCAGCCAGCGCGCCGGGCGGTGGCCGGCGAGATCCCGCTGGATCATGAGCAGCAGCACAGTGCCCGGGGAGAGGCTGGCGTACTTCTCGGCGTACCCCACCTCGACGTAGTGATATACGTCCTTGTATTGGTACCCGATCGCGAAGGCGCAGGGCTCCTCGCGGAAGAACAACAGGTAGGAACGCAGCACGCCACTGCTGGCCAGGTGCGTCAGGCGCCGGATCTCGGCAGGGTCGGTGGAGACGCGCGGACCGAGCTCGCGGTGCTGCCAGGACTGTTGCGACACCCGCGCGGCCAGCGAGAGCAGCACCCGGACCTGCTGCGGCGAGTCGATGCGCACCAGTCGCGAGCCGGGGTTGGCGGCCTCGCCGAAGGCCGCCATCCGCTCCCGCAGGTAGCGCCTGTGCTTGCGGCTCATGCGTGCCAGGCATGCGTCCGGGTCCGTCGCCAGGTACATGTAGTACTGCTTGCGAACGCCTTCCAGCGGATGGATCAAGCAACTCCGCTCTGCATAGGCGTGCAGTGCATGCCAGGTGTAGGAGGCCGTTGGCAGCTTCCGAAACAACAGTCCGGTGCAGGCGTCATTGCGCCGGAGTATGGCCTCGTACAGCGTCGCGTGTGCGTCGTGCTCGTCCGGCAGCAGCGGCTGGCTTCCGAGAATGTTGGCGACCTGCCAGCTGTGCCGATGGAGCACCTTGTTGCCAACCCCGAATTCGAGCGACACGGACTGAAACCGTATCGGCACGACACCGACGAGGCTGCCGGCGGCGTTGCGGACCACCGCCACCTCGGTGCGACGGCGGTCGCCCGCGCTGAGCCAGCTCTCGGTCCATGTCGGCGATTGATAGAGAGTCTCCCGATTCACGCTCTCCGAGGCGAGCATGGACCAAGCGGCGCGCACATCCTCGCGCCCCAGCGCGTCGCTCACCTTCAGAAAGCACAGCGCATAGCCCGGCGCCGGCCTCGTGCCCGGACGCGGAACATCAATGGGAAGCGCTGCTTGCCGCCCGTGCGGGTCCATATGTGTCATGTCGAGCCATGTGCCCTCTCACGGGCCGTTCAGGTATCCGTGCGTACGAATCGTCTCACGCGATACAGCCTTGGAAAGGGACAGTCATCGGAGGGCCCGGTTCCGCAGCCGCCGGCTCCCTCGACTCGTGCGGACGTCCGATTGCCCGGAAATCTGCCGAAGGCAATTTCCACGGGACCTGAACGAGATCCTTGAATCGGCCGTTCTCATGAATCCGTGCCTCGCGAGGCTCGGTTCAGGTGACCGGCACGGGATGATCCCGCCATTCGCACCGCCGAGATCGTGATTGAGATCGCTAAATTGAGTCCTGCTCAGCGCGCACAAGCGCCCGGTCCGCCATGCATCCCATTCCCCGGATGGCAGCAAATGTAATCGGCCTGGAGACTGACCGCCGCGGGGCCGCGTACTGGCGCTCGATCGCGGACGTCAAGTTCAGTTGGGATTCACCCGCCAAGGCCTTAAATGCCCCTGCCTGGCGACCGTAGGGTATCGGCCCCTGTGCAGGGCGCCGACAACCGTCCGCCGGGATGACCGAACTCGCCATGTCCGGAGAGGAGACGCTGATGAATACCTTACGCCTTTGCACGCTGCTTGCCGCGACGGCGCTTGCGCCGACCGCGTACGCGCTCGACGACCTGACCCGTGATGCTGCGATCGGTGGCGCGCTGGGCGGTGCGCTGGGTGGCATCTTGGGCGCGGAGCTCGGTGGCCGCAGCGGCGCCATCATCGGCGCGGGCGTCGGCGGCGCCGCGGGCACGGCTATCGCCACCGATGGGTACGCCGATGGTCACTACCGTCACGACGACGATTACCGCAGCGTGGGCCATTACCACAAGAAACACCACCATGGACACTGGCGCGGTCATCGGCACGAGCACGACGATGACGATGATTGATCGACCATCCGGCACGAGATAGCGACCCACTCCGTGGATCTCTTCCTTGTCGCGTGAAATCCACCCTTCGAAATCGAACCGCACTCCTCCAGATAGGAGGTAGTCACACGTCTCGCATGACGCCTGAGGCGTTGTAAACGCACGCGTGTGGAAATCGACGGAGGTTCACATGCCGGGATGGCGCGCAGACCGCTGCTTGCGTTTACAATGGCGACACGGCGGAGGCGAACCATGCAGATCGTTCTATACGCGTTAGGGATTCTCCTCGGACTCGCGGCATGCCTGGGCGGCGCGCCCGCCATGGCGGCGACGGTGACGCTGTTCGATGCGGCGGGCAATACGCTGCCGAATGCTCAGGGTTGGGCATATGCGTCATTTCCGGCCACCACGCAGTCCGTCGCCGGCGGCACCCTGAACTTCTCGACCGCCGGGAGTACCGCGACGCAGGCCGGCTACGCGCGCGCCGACCAGTCGCTGGACACCGTTGCCGGATTCGATCTCGATCTCGTCCAGCTGACGGTACTTTCCGAATCGCATGACAATACCCATCGCGCCGGCTTCTCCCTGATCGCCATCGGCGAAGACCCGACCCGGTCGCTCGAGCTGGCCTTCTGGAGCGGCGAGGTGTGGGCGTACGCGTTCACGGGCGGGGCATTCGTTCATGGCACCGGTCTGGCGCTCGATACCTCCGTCGCCCACGACTACACCCTGCGGGTACGCAACAACCAGTGGAGCCTGCGAGTGGATGGCGCGGCCACGTCACTCGGCGGCGCGTTGGTGGACTATACGCCCGCGGCCCTGTTCATCGATCCCTACGAGATCCCCAACTTCCTGTTCTTCGGCGACGACACCGGTTCGGCCGCCGCCGCCATCACACTAAAGGCGGTGACCTTCAGCCCGGTGCCTCTGCCCGCCACCGCCTGGTTGCTGGCCTTCGGCCTGCTCGCTTTACTGCAGCGCGCCCGTCGCATTCCGCACCGCTGAGGTCGTCCGCTGGTGGGCGATGAGCGCCTGACACGAGTAAACTTCGCGGTTGCGGACCCAATACCCCCGTCGTCTTCCAACCACAGGCGAACCCGATGACTGGACTCCTCGCCCGGCCCTACCTGCTTGCCCTGCTCTGCGGCCTGGCCGGGGCCGTTGCCGCGGCCGAATCCACTGCGAACGATGACCCGCAGGCGCTGGTCAACGAGACCATCGAGGAACTGCGCGCCGCCGTGCTCCGCGACAAGGCCGCCATCGAGCTCGATCCCAACCGCGCCGTGGCGGTCGTCGACGAAATCGTCTCCCCGCACGTCGATGCGACGCGATCCGGCAGGCTGATCCTGGGCAAGCACTGGCGCGCGGCGACGCCGGAGCAGCGTCAGCGGTTCATCGACCTGTACAGGCGCCTGCTGCTGCGCACCTACGCCATCCACGTGAGCGACTACACCGACGTCGCGGTCACCTACCTCTCGACCATACCCCTGGGCGAGGAAGGCAACGAGGCCGTCGTGCGCACCCGCGTGACGCGACCGGGCAAGGACCCCGCCAACGTGGACTACCGGATGACGCGCACCGAGTCGGGCTGGAAGGTCTACGACGTCGTGGCCAACGGCGTGAGCATCGTCGTCTCCTTCCGCTCCGGCGTCGATGCCGAGATCCAGCAGTTCGGCATCGACGGCCTGATCACCCGGCTGGCCGAGCGCGTGCAGCGGCCGCTTACGAATTGAACGCCCGCCTCGATTTGTACATCATCCGCGGTGAACGACCGGAGACGACGCATGAAGCATTCGCAGAATGAGCAGCTGATGGCCCGCAAGGCCGCGGCCACGCCCCGCGGCGTCGGCGTGATGGCCAGCTTCTTCGCCGACCGCGCCGACAACGCCGAACTGTGGGACGTGGAGGGCCGACGCTTCATCGACTTCGCCGGCGGCATCGCGGTGATGAACGCCGGCCACGGCCATCCCCGCGTGGTGGCGGCGATCGAGGCGCAGCTTAAGCGCTTCACGCACACCTGCTACCAGGTCGTGCCCTACGCGAGCTACATCGAGCTCGCCGAGAAGCTCAACGCGATGACGCCGGGCAGCCACGCCAAGAAGACGGCGCTGTTCTCCACCGGCGCGGAGGCCGTGGAGAACGCCATCAAGATCGCGCGCGCGTACACGAAGCGCTCCGGGGTCATCGCCTTCGGCGGCGCCTTCCACGGCCGCAGCCTGTTCGCCGTGTCGCTCACCGGCAAGGTGCAGCCTTACAAGGCCGGCTTCGGTCCCTTCCCTCCCGAGATCTACCACGCGCCCTTCCCCTGCCAGCGCACCCGCCTCGAGGAGGTGAAGCAGGCCGTGTCGCACATCTTCACGGCCGACATCGAGCCCGGCCGCGTGGCCGCCATCATCTTCGAGCCGGTGCAGGGCGAAGGCGGCTTCAACGTGATCCGGGCCGAGGCAGTGACCTGGCTGCGGCAGCTGTGCGACGAGCACGGCATTGTGCTGATCGTCGACGAGGTCCAGACCGGCTTCGGCCGCACGGGCAGGATGTTCGCGATGGAGCACTTCGGCGTCGTCCCCGATCTCATGACCGTCGCCAAGAGCCTCGCCGGCGGCGTGCCGCTGTCCGCCGTCAACGGCAAGGCCGAGATCATGGACGCGCCGCCGCCCGGCGGACTGGGCGGCACCTACGCCGGCAATCCGCTGGCGGTGGCCGCGGCGCACGCCGTGATCGACGTCATGCGGGATGAAAAGCTGCCCGAGCGCGGCCAGGTGCTCGGCGACAGGCTCAAGGCGGTGCTGCAGGAGATGCGCGCGACGGTGCCGCAGATCGCAGACGTACGAGGGCTCGGCGCGATGGTGGCGGTGGAGTTCAACCGCGCAGGCACCGAGGAACCCGACGCGGACTTCGCCAAGAAGGTCCAGGCGGCGGCGCTCGAGCGCGGGCTCATCCTGCTGACCTGCGGCGTGAACGCGAACGTGGTGCGTTTTCTCTTCCCGCTGACCATCCCGCAGCCGGTATTCGACGAGGCGTTGGACGCGCTGCGAGGCGCACTGAAGGCGGCCGCCGCGTAGACGGTGCGGCGACGGGAATCAACCGGAATGTGAGGTACGCGGGCTGGCCCGCGGCCCCGCGCCGTGGGCGCCACCGCCCTGCCGGGCCGCTGCAGCCTGCCGCGCGTCGGGGTCTTTGAGCGGCGCATGGTCCGGAGACCGACCGCCGAAACACGCGCGATGCGGCTCGGCCGTACGACTCCCGCATCTTCTACACAGGCCACCGGATAGGACTTTGTCCTATTTCGCCATGAGGAAGCTCTGAACAAGTCCATCCTGAAGTTCTCCGGGCATGGGCGGCAAGACGTGTGATTGTTGCCGACCTTCGCCTTCAATGGCCGGCGGCCATCGACCATGGCGGCGCATGCATGCACCGCAGGGGGCTTTGCCTATTGCAGCGCTTCCATGAGCAATCTTTCAATCAAGTATGTCGGTTCCGTGCCGCTAACCCCACCGACTCGAGCCGATACGGCTCCATAGGGGACCGAAAATTCTTCAAATCGGCTCTACCGGGAGGGAGGGGTGATGAGAACCTCATTGAGCTTCAGGCACAAGATCCTGCTATTGGGCGCGCTGGCGCTCTTGAACGTTGGCCTCACCGCGGCCGTGGGACTGTACGCACAGCGTCAGCAGAACGTCTCCGTACGCGAACTGGAGACGGCCATCGAGGCGGTCCGCAACCATGTCGAGGCGGACATGTTCCATGAAGGTCTGCGAGCCTACGTCTTCAAGGCGCTCCACATGGCGCGCGGCGGCGCGACGAAAGAAGAGTTCGCAGCCATGCACGCCGCCTTCGAGCGCGACGTGCAGGCATTCACCGAGGACATCGAGGCGAACGCCAGGCTGGAACTGCCGCCGACGATTGCCGCCGATATCGAATCCGTACGCCCGGCGCTGAGTACCTATCAGCAGGAAGCCGCCAAGATATTGGAGCTGTGCGAAAGCGATCCGCAGCTCGCCGCGACTTTCGTGTCGGCCTTCGAAAAGAGCTTCGAGCAGCTCGCGGAGCGGATGGACAAGCTCTCTGACAGCATCGAATCCTACGCGCTCTCCATCCGGGAGCGCGCCGACAGGACGGCCGCATTCACCGGCAGGCTGCTGCTCGTCGTCCTCGGCCTGGCCATCGGCGTGTCGGCGCTGGCGATCTATGCGCTGCATCGCACGGTGCTGACGCCTCTGGAAAGGTTCGCACTGCATTTCGAGGCCATCGGCAAGGGCACCAGTGATCTGACGACCAAGCTGGACGACTCCGGTCGCGACGAGATTGCCTGGATGGCCGGCAGCTTCAATCGCTTCGTGAGCAAGATCCGCAAGGCCGTGGGCGAAGTGGTGGAGACCAGCGCCCAGTTGGCGGCCTCCTCGCGCACGCTCTCGACGATCAGCGACCGCTCGCGCGCGGAGGTCAAGCTCCAGCAGACCGAGGTCGAGCAGGTGGCCACCGCCATGAACGAGATGGCCACCTCGGTGGCGCACGTCGCGGAGAACGCCGGCGCCACCGCGGAGTCGGTGGTCCGGACCAACGAGGAGGCGGCGGCCGTCGGTCGGATGGTCGAAGGCGTCATCGGCGCGTTCGGCACATTGGCATCCGACGTGACGAGCGCGACGCGGGTGATCAAGCAGCTTGAATCCGACTGTCAGAACATAGGCACGGTGCTCGAGGTGATCCGCGGGATCGCCGACCAGACCAACCTGCTGGCGCTCAACGCGGCCATCGAGGCGGCGCGAGCCGGGGACCAGGGCCGCGGTTTCGCCGTCGTGGCCGACGAGGTGCGCACGCTGGCCAGCCGCACGCAACAGTCCACCGCGGAGATCCAGACGACGATCGAGCGGCTCCAGCAGGGCGCTCGGTCCGCCGTGGCCGTCATCGAGCAAAGCCACGCGTGCGCCGAGCAGACCATGGGCCAAGCCCGCGAGGCGAACACGGCATTGTCCAAGATCATGGGTCAGGTCGGTACGCTCACCGAAATGAACGAACAGATTGCCAGCGCCGCCGAGGAACAGAGCACCGTCGCCGAGGAGATCAACCGGAACGTGGTCCGGATCCGCGACATAACGGAAAAGGCGGCGCAGGAGGCGGAACTGACGTCCACCGCGGCACGAGAACTCTCGGCGCTCGCGCAACAGCTGTCGAAGATCGTGGACCAGTTCAAGACCGCCTGAGGCATATCGATCGGGGAGTTCGATCCGGGGGCTCCGCTCCCACGCAGTAGGGTTCTAGCCCGCCAGCGCCTCGATCGCGTCGAGGTCGAGCTCGCCGGCGGCGCCCCAGCCGCGCCGGCCGGCGGGCACGGCGGGCCGGAACCGCTCGTAGAGGCGGTAGGCCTCCGCGGCGAGCTCTCTCGGCGGGTAGGAAGCGGCGAGCGACCTCATCGCTTCGCACACCTCCGGCAAGGCGTCCTTGAACTTCCCCTCGAGATAGCGCTGCACGCTCGCCGGGTCGGCGGGCTTGTCCTTTTCCAGAGCACGCACGCCCTGGTCCGTGTGTATCGCCGGGACCGCACGATGGAGCAGGTCGACGCTGAACGTCTCCGCCGGGCGCAGCCTCTGGCGCCGCTCCTTCACCCCTTTCGGTGTGGGCTGGAACAGACCAATGGACACGCCCTTGGCGTAGGCGTTCAGGCCGGCAACCGCGCGGCCGAGGGTGAGCGCCTCCTCCCAGTCGAAGCCCAGGCGCTGCGCGACCACCGCCGCCCAGAGCGTGAGCACCGGGGCGCGGTTGATCCGGATGGTCTTGCGGGCGCCTGGCATGCGGCTCGTTCGGGTCGCGCTGCAGGCGCCAGTCAATCGTAGGCCGGCGCGTCCTCTTCCGGCTCGAGGTCCGTGGGCGGCTCCCCGGGGAACCCTTCCCCGCGAGGGGTCGCCTCGCACATGCCGAGCGCGCGCGTGATGGCCGCGTTCGAGCCGTCCAGTGGATACCTGCCGTAGAAGACCTGCGTCTGGCTCGGGATCCGGAACTCGAAGCGCGCCGATCGCCCTTGCATCAGGCCCTTCAGGATGGCGGCCTGCTCCTCCGGGGCGTAGACGTGGAGGGAGACCGCGTCGGAACCGTATTCCGTTGCCACCGCCATGACGAACTCGTGCGTGGGCCGGTCGTCGATCCTGAGCCTGGTCGGCAGCGCGCTCACGATCCCGGTGGCGCTCTGCACCACGCCGAGGCTCAATATGATCGTGATGAGGAACCGGCTGCAGTCCGGGGGGAAGAAGTCCACTGCGAGGACCGACTGGCCCTCCTCACCGATCGTGGCGGCACGAAACGCGGTCTCCTCGCCCAGTTCCATGCGCTGGGAGAGCCAGCTTCCGGACACCTCCTGCTCGTAGACGTTGAAGTCCACCGCGCTGCCGTAGCTGCCGTGGAACAATAGGATGGCGCCTGCCCACCAGCGTATGTACCGCACGTCTTCGCCCCTGCGCTGAATGACCCAGTATACGTCCACATCGGGCAGTCCATGCGCTGGCCGTCGCCCCGCTCGGCTCATGCGACCTACCTGCAGGGCACCACCTTGCGGTAGGTATCGCGCGACCAGAGCTTCTGTCCGTCCGGCGTCTTGCCGTCCTCGTGCCACTTCTGCGTGACCTCCATGCAGAAGGAGCCAATGTCCTCGATCGACGGCCCGGTGTCCTCGGGCCGCTCGCCGCCGACCTGCACGTTCGGATCAGTGGAGCTGTAATCCGGCGTGATGGTGTTGCCGGCGCAGCCGCCCAGGGTCACCGCGGCAGCGCCGATGAGCAGGGGGTGGTATCGCATGTTCTCCTCCTCGCGCCATCCGGCGCATCGGTGATCGATGCCCGAAGGTAGCATCGGGGCCACGGCCCGAAGTGTGATCGAGGGCGCGGACACGGGCTCCGCGGCCGGCAATCCTCGCAACCGCAGCCGGTTGCAAGGGATGAGAAAAGGCCCTTCATGCGCGTGATCGGGTTCGCGCTGCTTCAAGGAAGCGCTGAGCAAGTCCATCCTGGACTTCCAAGAAGACGGCCAGCAGGAAAGGTGATTCTTGCCGACTTTCGTTCTCAATGGCCTGCGGCCATCGAAGATGGCCGTGCATCCATGCACCGCAGGAGGCTCTGCCGTTTGCAGAGGTTCCTTAAGGCTTCCTTAGGGGAGCCGCTCGGATCTGCCGGTGGGCGCCAGCGCGGCGGTGCCGATGAGCCCCGCCCCCCCGCGTTCACGGGGGATGCAGCTCGAGGTTCTCCATGCGAGCCGGAAGGCACTGCATATACTAATCAGTATGCGTCGCCCGCTGCCCAGGAGACTGCCATGAATCCGCCCGGGTTCAACAGCCGACACGCCAGTCCGTCCGCGGACCTGCTGGGCGCGGCTTACCCGGCGGAGAGCACCGCGCCTGACTCCGCGATCAGCGTAGAGATACTGGACGGGCACGACGGCGCCCTGCCGGACATCGAGCAGGAATGGAACGAGTGCCTGCAGAGCGCCCCGGAGCACCAGCAGCTGTTCGGGTATCACTGGTACTCCGCGTGGCTGCGGCACCTCGCCCGCGAGGACCAATGGACGGGCGAGATGCGTCTGCTGCTGGCGCGCGACAGCGGGAAGAGACTGCAGGGCATCCTGCCGCTGGCGAAACGCCGGTTTCGCGGCGTCGTGTTCTGGGGGCTGGCGGGATATTACCAGCCGCACCGGGGCTACGTATGTCTGGCGGAACATCGGGCCGCCGTGTGCGCAGCGCTCGCCGGCGCACTCCTGAAAATGCAGGGCTGGCGCGAGTGCCTGCGCTTCGGACCCTATGACGTTGCCTTCCCCGAACGCCGGCTGCTCATGGAGGAGCTTGCGCGGCGCTCCCGGCGCCTGTCGACCTTCAGCCTGGAACCCACGATCGTCGCCCGCGACATTCCGCAATCCCCGGATGCCTATCGCGAGACGGTGCGAAGCCACTCCTCGCTGTGGCGGGCGCAGACCTACCAGAGACGCATGGAGCGCGATGGCAACGCCGAGATCCGGCACTATCACCGCCCCCTCGGCGAGGAACTGCGAAGCATGCTCGCGGACTGCGCTGCCATTGAAAGGAAGTCTTGGCTGGCGTCGGACGCCGAGGCACGACCACGGTTCGTCTCACCTGCCAGCCAACACTACTGGGAACACGTCTGCACGAAACAGTTCGTGCCCCAGGACCAGCTCAACGTCTGGGTGTCCTACTTCAACGGGGAGCCCATCGCGTTCCGATTCACCTTGACGACGGGGTCGATCCGATACGCCATCGCCAATCAATACGATCAGCGCTTCGAGAGATATCGCCTCGGTTGGGTCCTTTATCTCCATGACCTCGCGGACTGCGCGACCCGCGGCGTGCGCAGCATCGACATGGGCACCGGGAAGCTGAGCTACAAGGCGCATCGCGGCGGCAGGGAGGAGGCCATGAATCAGGTGTTCGTGGTGTGGCCGCCGTGGCCCGTCGGTCACCTCGCCACCGCGCTCGCCGCGTTCGGGCCCATCCACCGCCGCATTCGTCGCCGCATCTGAGGAAGCTCTGCAAAAGGCAACGCTCCCTGCGGTGCATGGATGGCACCGCCATGGCCGATGGCCGCAGGCCACTGAAAATGCAGATCGGCAAGAATCACACTTCTTGCCGATCGTGTTCTGGGAGCTCCAGGATGCACTGCTTCAGAGCTTCCCCACGCAGCAGGGCGGAGATGCCGATCACGTCCCTGGCGCCGTTCCGGATCCTCACTCTGCTGTTCAGATCGGCGCCGTCGGGGTCGGCGCCTGCGCGTCCCGACGCGGAACCTCATGCGCGGCAAGGTCGCCGACCCAGCGGCCGCAGTGCGGTTGACGGCTCTCGGCGCGCGCCCCTAACATCCTTGCGGCAATTCGACCTGGGAGGGGGCCATGCACATCGGGGCGATCGTCGCGAGCAAGGGCGGTTCGGTGCACACCATCGAGGCGCATCAGACGTTGAGCGACGTGGTCGACCGCATGCTCGCGCTGCGGGTGAGTTCGCTGCTCATACTCGGCGAGGGCGGCAAGGCCGCGGGCATCGTCACCGAGCACGACATCATCCGCACCCTGAAGCGCCTGCCCGAGGCCTGGAAGAGCACACGCGTCGACGAGGTGATGACCCGCGATCTGTTCACCGCGAGCCCCGAGGATGAGCTCGGCGAGGTCATCGCGGCCATGACCGGGCGCCACATCCGCCATCTGCCGGTCGTGAACGACGGGCGTGTCGCGGGCGTGCTCTCGATCCGGGATCTGATCCGGGCAGCGATGGAGGAGCTGGCCCGGCACAACGAGATGATGAAGCGCTACATCCGGGAGTGGCCCGATAGCGGCGAGACCCCCGGCTG
>Ga0209172_10003760_pt1 | contig 22239 bp, 23 predicted proteins | sample LarsenN4metaG_FD_184113 | JGI IMG/M metagenome (GOLD analysis project Ga0209172, IMG submission 184113) | Hot spring sediment bacterial and archeal communities from British Columbia, Canada, to study Microbial Dark Matter (Phase II) - Larsen... ... | reverse complement strand
CGTGAGATCGGCGAGAAACTCGAAGGGGAAGTCGGGATGAGACCGCAAACACTCGCAGACCGTGCGGAGAAGGGAAGCGGGCACTTCGATGATCAACTGCTGCCGGAAGACGGTGGCCGCAGCCACTGCGTGGGGATGCATCCCCTGAAGAGCGCGAACCAGAGCGTGTTCGCTTAGCTCGGGCGGCAGGCTCATCGGTGAGGGACTAACTCCAGTCCAACGCCCCTTTCTTCCAGGCGTAGAGGTACCCGGCAAGAATCACAACCAGGAACACGAACATCTCCCAGAAGCCGAACAGGCGCAGGTCGCGAAACACAACCGCCCAGGGGAAAAGGAAGATGGCCTCCACATCAAACAGGATGAAAATCATCGCCACGAGATAGAAGCGCACCGAGAAGGGCTCGCGGGCATCCCCGATAGGAACCATCCCGCACTCGTAGGGCATGGACTTGCTGATGGTTGTCTTCTTCTGGCCAATCCGCTCGGACAGCAGGACGAGGAGGGCAGCCAGTAAGGCTACCACCACGAGGTGAATCAGAATGGGTGCGTAGCTCGCGAGGTAGCTCTGGTTCATTCCCTTGAGGCGGAACAGGGTGCTGCTATAATTGAAAGCAGCTGAAGAAAACGTGCAACGCGCCACTATAGGGAGCGGGTGAATCATTGTCAAGCAATCGCACTCCGAGCGAACGCCGTCCGGCCCATACCCCACGCTGCGATTCGGGCGGAGCGCTGAAGCACTGATGGTTTTCGGCTTCAACACTGACGTTCCCGTCGGAAAGGCAGTTTTCCATGTCCAAACCGAAGACCGCGGACCGAACAATCCGATCATTGACACGACCATCTATGTCGGTGGCCGCGTGCTCGCCAGGCGCACGAGGAGTTATCGTGAGTTCCTTTCCTCCCCGGACTTCAGCGAATCCGAGCTGCAGGCGATTCTGGAACAGCAGCATCATGAGTTGATCGAAGAAATCCGTTCCGGCCAACTACCCGAGATGGCTGACTTCAGGAGCGAGGAGACATCCGGCATCAGCGTGCGCCTGCTGAATGCGAGTCGGTTCGTGGTAGGCACGACGGCCGTGCTCCGCGTGGGGGTGACGGATCGGAAGACCAAGCAACCCGTGGCGGCCACCATTCGCGCCCAGATCCAGACTGGTTCGGGCCAACCCGTGCAGCTCGAAGGCTCGACAGGCGCAGGAGGGGAAGCCGAGATTCAGCTTCCCCTGCCGCGACTCGGTCCGGGGGGTGCCGAACTATTGATCCAGGCGGTGGCAGGCGAACAGCGCGACGAAATCCGCTACCACGTGCGACGCAAAGGGTGACGCCGATGGAAGTCGTCGTAAACGGCGAGCGCCGTCGGGTAACAGAGAATCTGACGATCCGAGACTTGCTCAGCGAACTCGAGATTGCTGCTGACCGTGTCGCCGTCGAGCGAAACCGTGTCATTGTGCCCCGGAGAGAGTGGGAACGGGTGCTCATTGAAGCGGGCGACGAAGTGGAAATCGTCCACTTCGTTGGCGGCGGCTAGCGGTTCGCCGCGACCTCCCTTCTGACGCAGGCCTACAGGGCCAGCAGGTGACCTAGCTTTTCCTTTTTTGCTCGCAGGTAGGCCCGTGTTGTCCGGGCGACGCGGGGTTGGCAGGGAAGACGCTGGACGACTTTGATGCCGGCCTCTTCCAGGGCCCGGACCTTGTCGGGGTTGTTGGAAAGTAGGCGGACTTTGTGGATTCCGAGGGCGCGCAGGGCGGCGGCGGCAAAGCGGTAGTTGCGCAGGTCAGGGGCGAAGCCGAGTTGGCGGTTGGCCTCGACGGTGTCAGCGCCGCGATCCTGCAGGGCGTAGGCGAGCAACTTGTTCATCAGACCGATCCCGCGTCCTTCTTGCGGCTGATAGAGCAGAACGCCCGCACGCGCCCGGCGGATGCGGCGCAGAGAGAGTTCGAGCTGGGCGCGACAATCGCAGCGCAAGGAATGAAACACGTCACCCGTCAGGCATTGGGAATGCACGCGCACGATGGGCGCTCCGGCGCGCCGCAGGTCTCCCTTGATCAGAGCTACGGCCGTCTCACTCCGGTCGTGCCCTTCCAGCCCGAGGATGCGAAACGTGCCGAAGCGTGTGGGAAGCAGGGCTTGGGCTACCGTGCGCACGCGGATTCCTCGTGAATTCCTGTCGGACATGGTTCCAGGTGGCATTCTAACGGGTGGCGCCAGCCCTGGCAACTGACCGCGCTGGACACGCAACCGACAGCACAGGTCGCGGTGCTTTACATCAGCTACCTGTTCGGCTACCGTAGTTTTCCGAAGGGAAGAAGATGGGCCCCGAACTCCCCCTGAAAGACGTTGTGTTCACCTTGCTCGTGAAGCTGGGTGTGGCCTCCTCGATTGCAGCCCTCTTGGCCCGCGTGGCAACGTTCCAGCGACTTCTCTTCAAGGAAGAGCGCGAATTTGATGAAAAGGTCAAGCTGGTCTTGCTGCTCGGCCCGCCGGTGGCGCTGGGCGTTCTGGTGCGGATTGTGCTGGGCTACCGTGCGACCGACCTGAGCCTGGAGGGTGCAATCATTGCGGGACTCGTGGGCGGACGGTTTGCGGGTTTGGCGGTCGGCACCCTCGCGGCCCTGCCTGCGTTTTTCGCCAAGCAGGAGCTCCTTTCATTCCCGTTTACCGCCGGAGCCGGCGCGCTGGCCGGGATGCTGCGGGAGTTGTGTGCGAACAAAGAACAGATTTGGCGGTTCGGACCTTTTGTCTATCTCAGCCTTCCGCGCTGGCTGGTCGAACTAGCCGCGCAGGGTCGCGCGAACTGGCATATGCTCCCCCTGCTGGCTTGTGTGGTCCTGGAGCTCACGCGCATCGGACTGGGCCGTGCGTTCCCCGGTCAGCTCTACTATATCGGCACGCCGGAACCCGCCTGGCTGGTCTTGGTGGTGATAACAACCATCACCTCGGTGGGCATCCCGCTGATGATTCTGAACAACACGCGGCTGCAATTGAAGCTCGAGGAACAAGACCGGCTCCTGCTGCAAGCGCGGATGGAGGCACTCACCAGTCAAATCAACCCGCACTTCCTGTTCAATACGCTCAACACTGTTTCCTCCTGGATCCGCCTGGATCCGGAAACGGCCCGCAGCTTGGTGGTGAAACTCTCGAACATTCTCCGCCGACTGCTTCGCAAACACGATACCTTTGTCCCTCTCCGCGAAGAGCTGGAATTCATCGATGACTACCTCGACATCGAGGTGAAGCGCTTCGGGCCGGAAAAGCTCCAGTTTTTCAACCAGGTGGAAGAAAGTTGCCTGGATGCAATCGTACCCAGCATGCTCCTGCAGCCGATCATCGAGAACTCGATTCGCCATGGTCTGAGCAACAAACTGGACCGCGGGCACATCCGGTTGTCCACCGCCCGGAGTAATGGACGCCTGGTGATCGAAGTGGAAGACAATGGGGTCGGGATGTCGCCTGAGCGCGTCGCTGCCATCTATCAAACCGGCATCGGCATGAGCAATGTGCACGAGCGGCTGAAGCTTCTCTACGGAACCGACTACGAACTGCGAGTTGAAAGCCGGCCCGGTGAGGGTACCTTTATCCGCATCGAGCTGCCCGAACTCACCCCCACCTAGAGCCGTCTGTCCGGTTTCGGGTACTTCTTGCGGGCTTCGAGGACGGATGCTCTCGGGCGGCAGGAGGCAGGCCTTCTGACGCTGCCATTACCAGTTTTCATAGTTGTATACGGAATTTCATAGACCGCGTTCGTTTCGCGCATTCGATTGTAGTCGAAGTCCTGATATACGAAGCACTTAGTCTTTCCGTAAAGGCTTTAGATTTGGTAGCGTGATTGCTAGACAGTGGACCGGGTGGGCCACGAAAGTCTTCCGATTCTAGTTTGCAAGCGGAGGAGTGTTCCTATGCGCAAGGTGACGACGTTTGTGGTGGGGTTGATTTTGTTTGTGTCGCCGGCCTTCTTGGCCGCACAGACCGCGTCCACAGCTAGTGTCAGCGGGACTGTTACCGATCCGACAGGGGCAGTCCTGCCCGGCGCCGACGTTGCGCTGACCGACACGGCCACCAACCTGGGCCGCTCGCAACTGACCAACGTGGCGGGGCAGTTCGTCTTCGTCAACGTGCTACCCGGTCTCTACAAGATCACCGTGACCATGCAGGGCTTCCGTCAGGCTGTTGTGCCGTCGTTGAAGGTGGACGTGGCCAAGTCCTATACCATTCCCATCACCTTGGAAGTGGGCGCCGTGGCCGAGACCGTGGAGGTAACCGCTGGCATTGGCGTCGAGCTCCAGACATCCGACTCCACCGTGGGAAACGTCCTCAAGGGTGAGGCGCTGCGCTATATGCCTACCCCCAACCGCAGCGCAGTCGCCTTGATGACCCTGCAACCGCTGGTAATGCCGTACCGCGGTGTGGGCGTCAATGACAACGTGGGCGGCCAGGTGGCGGGCGCCCGCAGCGACCAATCCACCTTCTCGATTGACGGCGCGGACGCAACCGACAACACCGTGGGCACCCACCCGGTCAAGCCCTCCGGCATCGGCGTCGAGCCCATCATTCCCGTTCCCATTGACAGCATTGATGAGTTCCGGGTCGGCACCACCAACCCCAACGCCACCTTTGGCCGCTCCTCGGGCGGCCAGTTCGCGTTCGTGACCAAGCGCGGCGGCAATGAATTTCACGGTAGCGTCTACTGGTATCACCAGAACGACAACCTGAACGCTAACACCTGGACCCGCAACCGCACGGGTCAGAGAGACCCAGAGCTAAAGGACAACCGCTACGGCTTCTCCGCGGGCGGACCCGTTATCAAAGACAAGACCTTCGTGTTCGGGCATTTCGAGGGTCGGCGGTTTCCGCAGGCAGCTGACATCACTCGCATCGTTCCCAGCTCCACCTTGCGTGGCGGAACGCTGCAGTTCCGCGACTGTGCACTGGGCTTTGATGCCCAAGGGCGGTGCCTGGGCGGAAATGTGATCAGCTATCCAGTGGCCACTTCCACCCTGTGTGGGCCGACCAACAGCAACGCTTGCGACCCGCGCGGAGTTGGTTTGAGCCCTGCGGTGTCTGCTCTGTGGGGTTTCTTGCCGTCGGGCAACGATGCCACCCTGGGCGACACGCTCAACACCGTCGGGTTCCGCTCCACGTCCGATGCCTCCATCAAGAGCGAATTTGCCGTGTTGCGCCTGGACCACAACTTTTCTGACAAGTGGCGGTTTGACGGGGCCTTTCGCTACTACCGGCAGGACCAGCGCTCGACCACGCAGCTCGACGTCGGGGGATTGCTCCCGGGCAACACGCTAGGCGTGCCAGCTTCCCTGGCAGGTGTTCCGGTGCAGCCGCGCTTCCTCGTGATGGGCGTGACGGGCCAGCTTACGCCGCGGATGACGAACGAGTTCCGCTTCAGTTGGCAGCGCAACTGGTGGTGGCTGGAACGCGTGTCGCCCTTCCCGCAAGTCCCAGGGGCCAACGCGGCACTTCAGGTCGCTGGCCACCCCTTGTTCGGCGGGCTGGTGAGCGAGCCAATCGACGTCCATACCCAAGTGGCTCGGACGCAAGGGGTGAACGACAAGGTCACGCAAATCGTGGACAACGCCACCTGGATCAAGGGCCGTCACACGATTCAGTTTGGCGGCTCCTGGCGCCACCTCGACCTCTACCACCTGCGCGACGACAAGGTGGTCGGTTCGCTGGCATCGATAGTGGCTGAGTTGGATGACGCCACCGCCCTCTCCATCCCCACGACGAATCGGCCCCCCACTTGCGCTGCCGGTGGCCCGACCACCAACTGCCTGCTGGCCGGTGATGTCACCCGCTGGAACCGCTTGTATGCCGGCATGCTGGGGCTGGTGGACAACGTGGGTGTGATGATTGTCCGCGATGGCAGTTTGAACGCCAAGCCCATCGGCACCCCGCTGGAGGTGGATGCCACCATTGAGGCGTTCGAGTTCTATGGCAGCGACACCTGGCGCATTGGTCCATCGCTGACGCTGACCTTCGGCGCCAGCTACCAGTGGCAGACGCCGCCGAAGGAAAAAGAAGGGCGGTTTACGTTCCTCATCGATCCAGCCACAGGCGGGATTGTGACCACGCAGCGCCACCTCGCTGATCGTCGCGGGCTGGCCCTCGTCGGCGAAGTTTTCAATCCCACACTTGGGTACATGCCCCTGCGGCAGTCTTCCCGCAGCGACATCTTCGACGTCGACTGGAGCAACTTCGGGCCACGCCTCTCGGCTGCCTGGAATCCGTCCTTCACCGGCGGGGGTCTCGGCCGCCTCTTCGGTGACCGCAAGACCGTGTTCCGCGGTGGCTATTCGGTGGTGTTTGACCGCTTGAACACTGTGCAAAGCATCGTAATCCCGCTGTTGGGCGTGGGCTTTGCCCAGACCATCAACTGCTTCGGACTCCGCACGACAGGGGTCTGCGGGGTCACGAGTGACCCGTCCAACGGGTGGCGCGTGGGTGTGGACGGTGCCATCCCGCTTTCTGTCCTATCCATCCCGAGTGTCACCGCCCCCATCATCCCGTCCGCGCCCTTCGGCGAAATCCTTTCCTTCCAGGTGGACCCTGACATCACCATCGGGCGCTCCCACAGCGCCGACCTGACCATCCAGCGTGAGCTACCCGGCAACATGCTGATTGAAATCGGCTACGCAGGCCGCTGGGGGCAGAACCTCAACCAGAACGTGCAAATCAGTGCGGTGCCGTATTTCATGCTGGATGTACCCTCCGGCCAGACCTTTGCCCAGGCTTTTGACTGTGTGGCCGAGCCGCTGCGGGGCAATCTGCGCCCTGCCTACTGCGCCGGCGGCGCCGGTGCCGGAGTAGTCGCGCAGCCCTGGTTTGAGAATCAGATCGGAGCTGGCGGAACAGCCCTCCTAGCCGCGATACAAGCCGCTTCGTTCCAAGACGGCCAAGTCAGTTCGTTATGGACCACCATCCAATTCCTTCGTCCCGCTGGACCCATCACTAACCTTCAGGTGCTTGACATCTGGATGCGAACCGACGGGGGCCGCTCAAACTATCACGCCGGCTTCATCAGCCTGCGCAAGCGCATGTCCCACGGGCTGGCCTTTGACTTCAACTACACCTTGTCGAAGGCGCTGGATCAGGCTGGGCTCATCCAGAACTTCATTGGAACTTTCTCCTCGCCCTACGACCGCGACATCGACTACGGGCCTGCGTTCTTTGACCGTCGTCATGTGGTCAGTTCCTGGGCGAGCTACGACCTGCCGTTTGGCCGCGGTCGGCGGTGGTCCACCGATAACTGGGGCGACAAGCTGATTGGCGGCTGGTCGCTTCGGTCTATCTTCACCGCCAATAGCGGTCTAGCTCTGACGGTGGGCCAGGGCGCCCAGGCCTGGGGTGGCGACCCGCTGAACTTCTCCGTCGCGTCGGGTGCCATTCCGATTGCTCGGCCGAACTTCGGAAATTCGGTCCACAGCGGTGTGCGGCCGACGAGCGGTCCGGGCTCGGCCGGCGGTGGCTCAGGCAGCGGCTTGAGCCTGTTTGCGGATCCGGCGGCTGTCTTCGGCAATTTCCGCCGAATTCGCATCAGTGAGGACACGCGGTCCCCCCGCGGCACGATGCGCGGGCTGCCGCGGTGGAATCTTGACTTCTCGGTAATCAAGAAAACGCCGGTTACCGAGAATGTCTCGGTGCTGTTCTCGTTGGACTTCCTGAACGTATTCAACCGTGTGGAGTTTGCCGACCCGACGCTGAGCCTGCTTGACCCGTCTTCGTTCGGCGTCCTGAGCACGCAGTTCAATACCCCGCGCTCCATCCAGTTCGGACTCCGGGTCGAGTTCTAGACCTCGCACAGAAAGCGGAAGCGGGCTGGCTTGGGGGTCAGCCCGTTTTCTCTTTTCTCCCTCCTATGAATTCGCTGGCTCGGGCTCGCCGAAAAGGTGAGAATCTGGGCGAGCAAAGAAGAGGAGGCTGCCGCCATGCCTGAGTCTTCGAGTTCCCCCGCCTATCTGGGTTTCTGGCCTTCCTGGGCGCACCATATTGGGGATTTGGTTTTCGGTGCCAACGACGGCATCATTACCACCTTCGCAGTTGTCAGCGGCAGCACCGGAGCCTCCCTGAGCCCAAAGATTGCGATTGTGTTGGGCTTCGCCAACCTGCTTGCTGATGGGTTTGCCATGGGGGCGGGCAACTATCTCGGGATGCGGTCTGAGCAGGAAGCCAAGCGGAGCGAGGGGCTTATGTTGAACGAGGGGCGCGTTCATGCAGTGGGGCATGCGGCTGCCATTCTTTTCGCCTTTGTTATTGCCGGTAGTGTGCCCCTCGTGCCGTTCTTGTTCGTCCCCAGAGATTCCCTCTTCGCTGCCTCCTGTCTCGCCACGGGCGCTACACTCTTTATCGTGGGAAGCCTGCGCACGGTGGTGACACGAGCCCGCTGGCTGGTCAGCGGACTGGAAATGCTCCTGATTGGATCGGTCGCTGCGGCTGTTGCCTACGGGGTTGGTTTCCTGCTGCGCCGATTCGTGACGGGCGCTTGATCGTATTAAATACGTGCTCGACAAAGATGGCGCGGGAAAGAAAGGTCGTGGTGGAGCGACGCCGCTTTGAAGAACTGGTCGAAGAGGCGCTTGCGCAACTGCCGCCGCGCTTTCGGGCACTGCTGGAGAATGTCGTGGTAATTGTGGAGGACGCACCGACCGCCCAGCGACGCACGGGCCCAAGGGGCACGTTGCTATTGGGTCTGTTCCAGGGCGTGCCGCGGACCCAGAAGACGGTTTTTGATCCTCTCCCCACTCCCGACCGGATTGTTCTCTACCAAAGGAACATCGAAGCCGTGTGCCGGACAGAGGAGGAGATTCGCGAGCAGGTGCGCCTGACCGTGCTCCACGAGCTCGGACACTACTTCGGGCTTTCCGAAGACGAGCTCCAGCATTTGTGAAATCTCAGGGGGAGGGCGGGACGTTCATCAACAGCCGGCAGGGCGCGTGCTCGGCCAGATACCTGGCCGTGGTCCCGAGCAGAAGCTCAGTCAACGAACGCTTGTGGTGGTAGCCGAGCACAGCCAAGTCGAACTTTCCCTCCTTCAACTCATCTACGAGGGTGCGACCGGTGTCGCGCGCGTGCAGGATCCGCACCGTGAATTTTCGGCGAGGATACTTGCGGGCAACCCGCTTGACCGCCCGGGCTACGGCGTGTCCCGATGCGTCGAGCGCGCTCGATTTGGCATCCAGCGGCGTTGCGGGGGGAACCTCAATGACGTGCAACACCGTGATCGTCTTCCCGAGCGGAGCCAGCTGCGCGGCCAGTGCGAGCAACTGCTCGGCGTCACTTGCCTGCTTCAGGCCCACGAGAATCTTCTGCACCCGTTTGGCTTTCGGCATTCCCCACCTCCTGGCGAGCTAGGCCCCACCAGCAATGGCGCCAGCGGGCGGATTCTATCATCAACAGCTACTTGGCTATCCGGCCTGTTCGCGAACCTGCGTGTAGAACGCCTCATAGCGCGGAATCAGCAAGCTGGAGCAAAAGCGCTCCTGGGTTGTGGCCCGCGCCCGACGGGCCACGCTGCGTGCCCGTCCGGGGTCAGACAAGAGCGCGCGCACTTGGTTCGCCATCCCTTCCACATCGCCCACTTCGAATAGGAAACCGTCCTCCCCGTCCGTGATGACTTCGGGCACCCCTCCCACGCGCGTGGCGATGACCACCACTTCGCAGGCCATCGCCTCCAGAGCCGCCAGCCCGAAGGATTCCATCGAGCTGGGAAGCAAGAACACATCTGCCAGTGACAACTTCTCGTGCACTCGATTCTGCTTTCCAAGAAAATGCACGTCCTCGCTCAGGTTCTTCTCGCGGACCAGCCATTCGGCGTTCGCCCGCTCCGGGCCATCACCAATGAGGAGCAGTTTGGCCGGACGCTCGCGGCGAACTCGGGCGAAGACTTCGATGACATCTTCGACGCGCTTCACCGGTCGGAAGTTCGAGAGGTGTGCCAGGATAGGCTCTTCGGGGCGGGCGAATTGAGCGCGCAAGGCGGGATTCTCCTGGCGGCGATACCGTTCACAATTGACAAAGTTGGAGATGACGGCGATCGGTTTCTGGAGGTTGAAGCGCCGTACCGTAACCTGGCGGAGGTATTCGGATACTGCTGTCACCCCATCGCTTTGCTCAATGGCGAAGCGCGTAATCGGCAGATAGGACCGATCCTGCCCAATCAGGGTGATATCGGTTCCGTGCAGCGTGGTTACGAAGGGCAGGTGACGCGGTGCCAGCATCTGCTGAGCGAGCAATGCGCTCACGGAATGGGGGATGGCGTAGTGAACATGGAGGAGGTCGAGCTGGTAGTGCTCGGCTACCTCTGCCATCTGCGTGGCCAGGGCCAGCTCGTACGGCGGGTAGTCAAACAGAGGATAGTGGCTGACCTCGACCTCGTGGAAGCTCACCCGGCTGGCGACCTGCGGGTCGTCCGGCATTTCTGCCAGGCGAATGGGCAGTGCATAGGTGATGAAGTGGATCTCGTGGCCCCGCGCCGCCAGTTCCATCCCCAGTTCGGTGGCCACGACGCCACTGCCGCCGTAGGTGGGGTAGCAGGTGATGCCGATTCTCATCGCTGTTCGATGCCCGGTGGTGGAAGGCCGACTCTAACAGAGGTCTGTGCCTTCCTCAAGCTGCTCGCCTAGACTTCCACTCGTGCGCGTGCTAGATTCCTCGCCTCTTCATTAGACGCCGTCCGCTGCCATGGCGATGCGACTCGAGAACAAGACTGCTCTGATTACGGGCGGGGGGACGGGAATTGGACGGGCCTGCGCGGAGATTTTCGCCCGCGAGGGAGCAGGCGTCATCATCGCGGGCCGCCGGCTGGAGCCTCTGGAAGAGGTCGCGGCTGCCATTACAGCCAGCGGAGGTCGCTGCTTGGCGCAGCGCTGCGACGTGAGCCGGAGCCGGGACGTCGAGCAGTTGCTGGCGCAGACCCTGGATGTCTTAGGTTCACTCCAGGTCGTGGTCAACAACGCCGGTCTGTGGCTGAAGGGCAGCGCCGAAGAAACCAGCGAGGCTGACTGGGACCGGATCATCAGCGTCAACCTGACGGGTGTGTTCCTCGTCTCCCGCGCTGCCATTCCCCATCTGCGGCGAGCCGGTGGCGGGAGCATCATCAACGTAGGATCCATTCTGGGCTTGGTGGGAATGAAGCGGCGGGCTGCCTATGCGGCTTCAAAGGGAGGCGTGACACTCCTGAGCAAGGCGATGGCACTCGACCTGGGGCCCGACAATATCCGAGTGAACTGCATCTGTCCGGGAATCGTGGAGACGGACTTGGTGCGCGAACTCCTCCGCCAGAGTGTCGACCCGGAGGCCGAGCGCCGGAGCCGGATCGAGCAGTTGGCTCTGGGACGAATGGGGAAGCCCACGGACGTGGCTCGGTTGGCGCTCTACCTGGCTTCCGATGAATCGAGTTGGATGACCGGCGCAGCCATTCCGCTGGATGCGGGCTTCACCGCTGCCTGAGTTCTGATGAAACCGAAATCAACGTCGCGACAACAACACCTGGACTGGATACGCCGAGCGTTTCGTCGGGTAGAGATCGTGCGTCAGTTGGGAATGCGGCTGGCACGGCTCGGCCCTGGCCGAGCCACGCTGGTGCTCGAAACCCGCAGCGAACACCTGCACCCACAGGGAGCCGTGCATGGCGGGATCATTGCCACCCTGGTGGATACCGCCCTGGCCATGGCTATCTTCACGCTGGTGCCTGCGCGCACCGAGATGGCTACGGTGGAGATGAGCGTGAACTACCTCTCACCCCACCGGCGAGGTCGTTTGCGGGCCGAGGCACGTGTTCTGCGCAAAGGACGCCGCCTTGCAGTAGGCGAGGTGGACGTTTGGAATGCAGCAGGGGAGCGTGTGGCAAAAAGTTTGTTGACGTACTCGATCCAGGCCGAAAGAGAAAGATAGTGACACTCCGCCGCCAGTCCCTGTGAGGTAGGACTAGTCGCGGTCGTCGCCTACCGAAGCCTCTTCCAGTTCCGGCTCAACCCGCTGTAGCGATCCCGCTCCGTCTGTATCCTTGTAGAGATATTTGATGCTGGCCTTGTAGAGCAGGAGGTTGGGCTGCGCGGCACGGGTAATCTTGATGCAGTTCTTGTCATACCACTCGATGGTGCCGCGGATGACCTCTCCGTCGTGGAGGATGACGACCATCGGCGTACGGGCCTGCATCTGCTTGAGGTAGTAGTACTCCTCCGCGTTTGTCTGCTCCGGGGGAGCGGGCTTGCGGCGCGGAACACCAGTGTACTGATCCTTCATCTCCGCTAGGCTGGGACGAATGAGTCGGCGATTCACGGGTATTAACTCCTTACTTGAGATAAGCCTTCCTTGCGGATGGCCTCCGGCGGGGAGGCGCCCTCCTGGCCGCTGGTACCTCTACTGGCACCCACGGGCAGGTGTTCCAGGACTCGGGCGGTTGCTTCCCGGCTTCGCTTACCTACTGAGATGCACCGACGGGCTCGGACGTTACTTCGATTTCAGCTGGTAAGTCTGCCAGGGCAAGAGAATCCAGCGCGAGTTGGCGGTTGAGGTTGCGGCGCAACCCTCGCTCGATTCGATCCAGCCCTGACACCTTGCTGGCAATCCAGCCCCACTCAATCCTGCCCATCAGGTGCCCCAGCTCGGTCTGGACGTCTGGATTGTGCAATCCCAGGCCAGCAGCCCGGGCTTTCAAATACAGGACGTCACTGAGGAGACTATACAACACTCCCAACGAGAATTCAAACTCCGCCCGGGCCCCGCCGGGTTCTTCTTCCTGCCCGCGCCGGCTGCGTCCGGAGAGTTCTGCTGTCGCGCGAAACAGTTCGGACGGATTTCCTTGCTGGCCTGCGGCAACCCCCAGATAGGAGAGAGCCGCTTCGCGCACTTGGTGGTAGCGTTCCAGATCGAGGCCGAGCGCTGTTCCTAGGCTCCCTGCAGCCACGGCGGCAGACAACACTCGGTCTTTCTTCGGCATTTTCGGGCGGTGCTTCGCGAGATATTGTTCAATGGCTTCGCGGGGCAACGGGGCGAACCCGAGCGGCACGGCCCGGGACCGCACGGTGCTGGGAAGCTCAAAGGGGGCGTGCGTCAGGAGCAGAAAGTGCGCTCCGGCCGGCGGCTCTTCGAGCACCTTCAGGAGGGTTCCGGCGAACTCGACCCGGAGTCGTTCGGCCTGGTCGAGAATCACAAAGCGCCGCCCGCGGCTGGCTGCACTGTGGGAGAGCCGGCGGACAGCCCGCATCTGGCCCATCCGAATGTAGGTAGGGTCCGGGACGAGGACGGTGACGTCCGGATGAGGTTGGAGCAACAGAGGAACTTCTTCGGGATCACTGCGCCCTCGCTCATCTCGTGCTTGGCGAATCAGAGCCGATAAGTCGTCCAACGCGGCCAGAGGTCGGCAGGTTGCGCATTCCCCACAGAAATCATCGCGGCGGGCCTCACAAAGTGCCGCCCGGACAAACAGGGTCGCCAGCGTGAATTTCCCGACTCCCTGCTGGCCTTCAAAGAGGAGAGTCCCGGGAATGCGATCCCGGGCGAGCATACGGCGGAGGACGCTCACCACCCGGTCGTTTCCGACAAACTCCGCAAAACCCATCCCGCTATCCTCGTTCTCTGAGCTGCCGGCGCCGCTGGAGCAGGGCGACAACCTCCCGGTGGATGTTCTTCACCGTGTCCTCGCCGTTCACCAGCAGCACGCGCCGCGGCTCCGCCCGCGCCATCGCCCGATAGCCGCGGCGGACACGCTCATAGAACCGCCGGGTTTCCCGCTCGAAGCGGGCCTCATCCGCACGAGCCCGGCGCAGCCGCTGCCGGGCTCGGCGGAGGCTGGTACGGGGATTGATGTCGATGACAAAGGTCAAATCGGGCTTCACGCCGCGGCAGGCAAACCGCTCGAGCGCGCGAATGAACTTGAGCGGCAGACCTCGGCCGTACCCCTGGTAGGCAACCGAGGCGTCGGTGAAGCGGTCAGAGAGCACGATTGTGCCGGCGGCGAGTGCCGGCGCGATCACCTCGGCCACGTGTGTGGCACGCGAGGCAAACATGAGCAGCAATTCTGTCCGCGGGTCCATGCCTCGGCTCGAGGTACTCAAGAGCAGCCTGCGGATCTGTTCGCCCAGCGGCGTCCCGCCGGGCTCCCGGGTGACCAGGACGGAAAAACCCCGCCGGCGGAGATAGGCAGCCAGCCGCTTGAGCTGGGTGGTTTTCCCCGAACCGTCTATGCCTTCGAAGGTAAGGAACACGCCCCGCACGTGGGCGTCCTGTTAGAAGGATTGAAGCCGCTCGATCTTAGCGGTAATGCCCACGAACTCGCGCAACCGCTTGCGGTCGTCCGAACTCATCTCGATGAATTCTACCCCCATGCCGACGTCCGGCTCAATCCGGCGCACCATCGCCTTCACCGCAATGGGGGCCTTATCCCCGGTGTGGAGGGCGAGTTGCAGGACGCGGCCCCGGGGAATGGGCCGCGGATCCTCAATGAAGGCTCCGCTGAGGCTGATGTTGCGCACGCGGGGGCGGATGCCGGGATAGTCCACACGAACCTCTTTCGAGGGGACTATGCGCGGCTGGGCACGACGCTCGTGATCGAGTGGCATGGAATGCGAGTATAACACGCCCCTGACACCCACTTAGACGGAATCCGGGACCGTGAGTGCTACAATCTTTTGACAGCGATGGCGAACATCTTGTCGGTGAGCGATGCGGTCGGGCGCCTGGAGGAGCGGATGCAGGCTGCCCTGCATCGAGCGCAGCGCACAGACCCGGTTACGCTGGTTGCGGTGACGAAGTTGATTGACCCCAAGCGCATCGCCGAGGCCTATCGGTGCGGGATCCGACACTTCGCGGAGAATCGCGTACAGGAAGCTGCGGAGAAACGCCGCTTTCTCTCCCTTCCGAGTGCCACCTGGCATCTGGTGGGGCACCTGCAATCGAACAAAGCCCGGCAAGCCTTGGAATTGTTTGATTGGATTCAGTCGCTGGACTCGGTGGCGCTGGCGGAACGCTTGAATCGCCTGGCGGCAGTAGGCAAGAAGGTGCCCGTCCTGATTCAGGTGAATCTAGGAAACGAGCCGAGCAAGCAAGGAATCTCCGAAGAAGGACTCCTGTCGTTGGTCGAGCGCACCGCCGCGCTTCCCCATCTGGACCTGCGCGGGTTAATGTGTCTCCCTCCGTACTTTGACGACCCGGAACAGGTGCGACCGTTCTTCCGACAGTTGGCTGAATGGCGGGACACGCTGGCAGCTCGTTTGCCTCCGGGCGTGAATCTGCGCGAGCTCTCGATGGGGATGAGCCAGGATTTCGAGGTGGCAATTGAGGAGGGGGCGACGATGATCCGAGTGGGCACCGCTTTGTTTGGCCCGCGTCCGACCCAGTGATGACATTGGCGGTGGAAGACAGGGGCGGGAGTGTGCGGTTTCGCATCAAGGTGCAGGCGCGGGCTAGGCGGGAAGAGGTTGCCGGGGTGCGGGGCGACGTCCTCCGCCTGCGCGTAACGGCGCCGCCCGTCGAGGGGCGAGCGAACCGAGCGGTGGTGAAGCTGCTGGCGGATTGTTTGCACCTCTCGCCGGGTTCCATTAAGATAGCGGCCGGCGAACGCTGCGCGGTGAAGCTGATCGAGGTGGCTGGCCTGGATCCAGCCACCCTTCATGCACGACTCGGACTCCGGCCCTCGTCGGTCCGGGGCAGGCGGTCCGGAGTAATCCCTGAGGCTGTGTAGAGAGGAGCGCTGGCCACCCGCGGGAGGGCAGTCCAGACCAAGAGCATGCCTGCAGCAACGCTCTACATTGTTGTGCTCGCAGTGATTCTGGTCACGTTGCTGGGCGTCGGCATCTGGCAGAGCTTCAAGGTGCGCACGGAAGCCGACTTCATGGTGGCGGGGCGACGCCTGGCCTGGCCGGTGCTCGTGTTTACGCTGCTTTCCTCCTGGATCGGCGCGGGCAGCCTGTTTGCGGGTGCCGAGAACGCCTTCCGGAACGGCTTTGCGGCGTTGTGGCAGCCGGCAGGGGGTTGGGCCGGACTTGCGGTCATTGCCCTGATCGCAGGCCGCGCGCGCCGGTTCGCCCAGTACACAGTTCCAGACCTGCTGGAGACGCGCTACAACCGCTTTGCGCGGCTCTTTGGGACGCTGGCCATTGTCATTGCCTACACGGGGATCACGAGCTACCAGTTTCGCGCCGGGGGCGACATCCTGCACCTGATCTTTCCCGAGCAGATTACGCCAGAGCAGGGCATGTACATCATGGCGGGATTTGTGGTGGTGTTCACGGCCCTGGCCGGAATGGCGTCGGTGGCGTACTTGGACCTGGTGGTCGGGTTGCTGGTAACTGTCACGGCCTGTGTGGCCTTGCCGATGCTGGTGGACTTCGGTGGCGGCTGGCAACAGGTCCGCGCCAGCCTCCCGGAGAATCACTTCACGGTGATGGGAAAGCTGGAGTGGTACGAGGCGATGAATTTTTTCCTGCCTGTACTCTTCCTGATATTGGGGAACCAGGCGATGTACCAGAAGTTTTTTTCGGCGCGCTCCGAGCGCGATGCCAAGATCGCCGTGGGGGGCTGGATTGTGGGGACGCTGCTGCTGGAAACGGTGATCGTGGCGCTGGCGGTGGTGGGCAGTGCCGTCTTCAGCGACGCCATTCCGAGAGACATCATCCCCCTGAGCGTGCGCCGCGGCCTGCCGGCCTTGCTGGGAGCCCTGCTGCTGGGAGGAATCTTCGCCAAGGTGATCTCCACCGGCAACAACTACTTGTTTTCGCCAGCCGCCAACTTGATCCACGACGTCTACCACCGCTTCCTGCGTCCGAAGGCGAGCGAGCGCGAAATCCTGGTGCTATCCCGGGTGATCGTTTTTGGTCTGGGAGTGGCGGCGCTGGTCTTGGCGGCCCACACGCAATCGATCCTGCGAATGGCGCTGTACGCCTACACCGTATATGGAGCGGCGGTGACGCCGGCGGTGTTGGCGGCGTTTTTCTGGCGGCGCGCCAACGGCGCTGGCGCCTTGGCTTCGATCATTGCCGGGACGGCCATCAGTGTGGGGTGGAACCTCGTGGTGGACTATGGCTCCCGGCAAAGCGCGTTCGTCGAGTTGACGCGCAAAGTGGATGCCGTGATTCCGGCTCTGCTCGGCTCACTGGCATTGCTGGTGGTCATCAGTCTGTTGACGCGCCCGCCGCGTGCCGAGCAGTGGCAGCCCTTCTGGCCCCCGGCGAAAGAGGAACCCAGGTCCCCATGAGTGTAGACCTCACAGCTATCCAGAACGAACTCCGGGAGCAGGGACTGGGCGGGTGGCTCTTCTACGATGTGTTTCACCGCGACCCGCTTGCGTATCGCGTTCTGGGTCTGGAAGCGGGCTTGGTGACACGCCGCTGGTACTACTTCATTCCCGCTCAGGGGGAACCCCAGAAACTCGTCCATCGCATCGAGTCAAGCCGCCTGGACGGGCTCCGGGGTGGGCGCCGCCTGTACGCGAGTTGGGAAGAGCAGCGCGCGGGGCTGAAAGAGATCCTGGGCAGCGCGCAACGGATTGCGATGCAGTATTCGCCCCTCAACGCGATTCCCTACGTCTCACTGGTGGATGCCGGGACGGTGGAACTGGTGCGGAGTCTCGGAAGGGAAGTGGTGAGTTCCGCCGATCTGGTGCAGCGGTTTGAGGCCCGCTGGTCGGCCGAGCAGCTCGCGATGCACCAGACGGCCGGCCGTTTGGTGGATGAAATCATGGCGGCGACCTTTGGCCACATCGGTGAGGAATTGCGCGCGGGAAAGAAGCTGACGGAATACGACCTCCAACAGTGGATCCTGGAGCAGTTTGCGGGGCGCGGGCTCGTCACCGAAGACCCTCCCATCGTTGCGGTCAACGCGAACAGTGCCAACCCGCACTACGAGCCGCAGGCCGGGCGGAGCCACGAAATCCGGCCCGGTGCGTGGGTGTTGCTCGACTTGTGGGCCAAGCTCCAGAAGCCGAAGGCTGTTTATTATGACATTACGTGGGTCGGGTGTGTCAGCCCGAAGCCGACTGCGCGGCAGCAGGAGATTTTCAGCATCGTACAGGAGGCGCGCGACCGTGCCGTGCGCGCCGTCGGGGAAGCGCGCCGGCGGGGAGAAAAACTATGCGGCTTTGCAGTGGACGATGTTGCCCGCGGACACATTCGTGCGTGTGGCTATGCAGACTATTTTATTCACCGCACGGGCCATTCCATCGGCACCGAAATCCACTCGACCGGGGCTAACATGGACAATCTGGAAACCCACGATGACCGCGAAATCCTGCCCGGCACGTGTTTTTCGATTGAGCCAGGCATCTACCTGCCGGAATTTGGCGTCCGCTTGGAGGTGAATGTGTACGCGGATGAACAGGACGCCAGGCCGACAGGGCGCGTGCAGAACGAAATTGTATGTATTTCCGTTTAGTGTAGCGATGGAAGAGCAGACACGCAGCACCGTAGTTGCGGACACGCCCGTGGGGCGGCGGGTGGGGTGGGAGCCCTATGCGCTGGGCGTGGCGGGATGGCTCGTTCCGGGATTGGGCCACCTGTTGCAGCGGAAACTCGACCGTGCGGTTGTCTTTTTTGTCTCCATCCTTGCCCTCGCCGGGCTGGGATTGGCGATGGGCGGTCGGCTGTTCAGTTGGGAACTAGGCAATATCTTCCATCTGCTGGGTTTCCTGGGCAACCTGGGAGCGGGATTGGTTTTCTTCGGAGCCAAACTGGCAGGGCTGGGGACGGGTGACCTTTCGCGCGCTCTGGGAGACTACGGAACGACGTTCTTTCTGACCGCAGGCCTCCTGAATGTCCTGACCGCGCTGGACGCCTACGACATCGCCGTGGGAAAGAAGGGATGAGGATGGTAGCTGGTCTGGTCGATGCGCTGGTGCTCACGCATTTTCAGGCGCTTTCTGTATTCGCCTTTTTCGTTTCGCTCGTGTTCGCCTTTCTCACGAAGCAACGGATGGGCGCGCGCGCGCGGTATTTTATCTGGTCGTTCTTGGCCTTTCTCTTGGTTGGGCTGGCACTCGGCTGGCTGATGTATCCCTTCCCGCGGTGACCCAGCCTCGCTGTCCCTGCGCTTCCACGTTTGGTCTGGTTATTTAGGAGCCCTGTGTGCCGTTCTTGAAGAAGAGGGCGGCCAGCGGCGGGAGCGTGAGATTCAGCGAGTGGGACCGACCGTGGGCGGCGATTAGGTCTGCGGCGAAGCCCCCGGCATTGCCGATGCCAGCGCCACCGTATTCGCGGGCGTCACTGTTCAGAACTTCTTCCCAGAAGCCGCCACGCGGGACTCCGACGCGGTAGTTGAAGCGCGGAATGGGAGTGAAATTGCAGACCACGAGGATGAGCTCGTCCGAGGAACGCGCGCGCCGCAGGAAGGTCAAGGTGCTCTGATCGGAGTCGTTGCAGTCAACCCACTCAAAGCCAGCGGGGTCGAAGTCGAGTTCGTGCAGGGCCGGCTCAGTGCGGTAGAGCTGATTCAGGTCTTGCACCCAGCGCTGCGCAGCAGCGTGGGGCTCGTACTGGAGCAGGTGCCAGTCCAGGCTCTCTTCGTGGTACCACTCGCGCCACTGGGCGAACTCCCCACCCATGAACAGGAGTTTCTTGCCGGGTTGGCCGTACATGTAGCCATAGAGCAGGCGGAGGCTAGCGAATTTCTCCGTATCATAGCCGGCCATTCTCTTTACCAGTGACCCTTTCCCGTATACGACTTCGTCGTGGGAGAGCGGCAGGACGAAGTTTTCGGTAAAGGCATAGAGCATGCGGAAGGTGAGTTGGTTGTGGTGGAAGCGGCGGTGGATAGGGTCTTTACCCATGTAGATCAGGGTGTCGTGCATCCAGCCCATGTCCCACTTGAGCCCGAATCCCAGGCCCCCCACATACGTCGGGCGGGAGACGGCAGGCCAGGCCGTGGACTCCTCGGCAACGGTTTGGACGTCGGGGTGTTCGCGGAAGATGGTTTCGTTGAATCGCTGAAGGAAGCTGACCGCCTCCAAGTTTTCCCGGCCGCCGAATCGGTTGGGAATCCACTCGCCCTCCTTGCGTGAATAGTCGAGGTAGAGCATCGAGGCCACCGCGTCCACACGCAAGCCGTCGGCGTGATAGGCATCCAGCCAGAAGAGCGCGCTGCTCAGGAGAAAGCTCCTGACCTCGGTGCGCCCGTAGTTGAAGATGGAACTCGACCAGTCTGGGTGGAAGCCCAGCCGAGGATCCGAGTGTTCATAGAGGAAGGTGCCGTCAAAATAGGCAAGGCCATGGCCATCGGTGGGGAAGTGAGAGGGGACCCAGTCCAGGATCACACCGATTCCCTGTTGATGGAGGTGATCAATCAGATACATGAAATCCTGGGGGGAACCATAGCGGCTGGTGGGGGAGAAGTAGCCGGTGATCTGGTAGCCCCAGGAGCCGTAGAAGGGATGTTCCATCACGGGCAGGAACTCGACGTGGGTGAAGCCCATCCGGCGGACATAGTCGGCCAAGCGGGGTGCGAGTTCGCGGTAGGAGAGCCAGCGGTTGCCCTCTTCCGGGGCGCGCATCCACGAGCCGAGGTGAACTTCATAGATGGCGATGGGGCTGTTCAGGCTGTTGTGCTGATGACGTCGCCTCATCCAGTCTTGGTCGCCCCATTGATAGTCGAGGGTGTGGACGATGGAGGCGGTGCGGGGCGGAACTTCATTGAAGAAAGCAACCGGGTCGGCCTTGTCCACCTGGTAGCCGTGATAGCGGGAGACGATGTGGTACTTGTAGGCGGCGCCGGTCTGGACACCCGGGATGAAGCCCTCCCAGATGCCGGAGGAGCCGCGTGGGTGCAAGGAATGAGCCGACTTGCTCCAATGGTTGAAATCGCCCATCACAGAGACGTTGAGCGCGTCGGGCGCCCAGACTGCGAAATACGTTCCCGCAATGCCGGTTGCCGTCAAGGGATGAGCGCCCAATTTGTGATAGAGACGGTAGTGGGAGCCTTCGTTGAAAAGATGGAGATCGTCTTCGGTGAGCAGCGAGACGTCGGAGCGCACGGCCGGGGGAGTCAGCTCGGATTCAGGTCCAGCTTTCTTCACTTGCCTTTCCCTTTCGAACCTGCCCTACGCCAGCGGGCGATTTGTCTCAGTGTACCGACTATTTGGGGTAGTTGGCAAAACTCTTCCAACGAGTAGCGCGCGGGGCGGCGCCAGTTGGGGCGTTCGTCCTTCGTGCTGGGGACATTTTGCGGCTGCTTCTCCTGCCAGAGGTCCTCGAGGTTAACGAGGAAGATCCAGGCCGGACTGGCGGCCAGATGGCGGAGCAAAGCCTCGAGTGCTTCCCGCACGTGATTCTCTCCGGTGCGCATCTGGAGGAAACTGAGCCAGGCGCTGCGGATTTGGCCACGCCAATAGCGCTCCTGCGCAGCCCCTTCTGCGGTCTGGAGCCCCAACGACAAGCGGTCGTCGATGTCGAGGCCCTCCCAATAGCCGGCAAACGGAAACATATCGTGAGTGTTGACGCAGGCAAGGGAATCAGAGGAAACGGGGCGGAGGGGCTCCTGCGGGTTGGCGCGGAGCTCGGCCTGCCCGACAAACATCCCGCTGATCCCGTGTTCCTGGAGGGCCGGGTTGACGTAGGAGGGCACCGTCCCCAGATTCTCGCCAATGAGTCGAGCTTTGTGGCGGTGGGATTCGAGGCTCAGGATGGCATAGAACTCTTCTGCTGGGTAGCGGACATAAGCACCGTGGCGAGAATCCTGGCCGCGAGGAATCCAGAACTGCCGATGGAGACCCATGACGTGGTCGATGCGAAGCAAGCGGCTGTGTCGAAGGAGATGGCGGAGGCAGGCGATGTAGTAGCGATAGCCAGACGTGCGGAGTGCGGCGGGATGAAGCGGTGGGAAGCCCCAATTCTGGCCGCCGGTGAAGAGAGCGTCGGGCGGGGCCCCGCCCGCGATGTCGAGCACAAAGGTTGAGCGCTCGCGCCAGACATCGTAGCTATCGGGGTTCACGCCGAGGGGTAGATCCAGGTGCAAAGCAAGGCGGCGTTGTCGAGCGCGGTCGGAGAGGGCTGCCAATTGCTCTTCCATGATCCATTGCACGTAGAGGTGGTAGTTCTTGGAGTCTTTGTCGTAGTCCCCGGCCTGGAGCCTGCCGCTTCTCGGACGGGCAGGCCATTGACTCCACGGAGCCTGGAGGCGCTCTCCTGTGGCTCGGAAGCGAGCGTAGTCCTCGGCATTCGGATGAGCTTGGAGAAAGCGCTCGAACTCGATACGGCGGCGGGACGGTCGGGAAAAGAAACAGCGAGCCAGTTCCGCCAAGAATTGGCG
>Ga0209172_10003753_pt1 | contig 22266 bp, 15 predicted proteins | sample LarsenN4metaG_FD_184113 | JGI IMG/M metagenome (GOLD analysis project Ga0209172, IMG submission 184113) | Hot spring sediment bacterial and archeal communities from British Columbia, Canada, to study Microbial Dark Matter (Phase II) - Larsen... ... | reverse complement strand
GATCGCGCGCCGCTGCGGGGTCGCGGTATCGATCCGGACCGTCGGTCGCTACTTGAAGGCTTGGGGCTTCACGCCGCAGCGGCCGGCCCGCCAGGCGCTGGAGCAGAACCCGGCGGCCGTGCGCCGGGGGGAAAAAGGGGACATTCTAGTTTTCGGCTCTACTTTTCGGCTAGATCGGGCCTTCGAGCCCGCGCTCTGACTATGCCCGCCGTTCTGATAAGACCCCCCTCCTCGCCCCCCGTCCGCCGAACATTGCCAAATTCGACCGTGCACAAGACTGGCCAGCTTGCCAACCTCGCTCCAGTCCGGCCCCCCGGGCGCTCCCTGGACGGCGGCCGCTCGGATCGCCGCGCAGTCACGCCAGTGGCTTGCGCTGCGCGACGCCCGGCGGGCGCGGAAGGTCCGGCCGAACCCTGCGACGTTTGACGTACGTGGCGAGCGCACGCTCGCCGTGCGGCGGCGGGAGCGCGTACCTCGTTACGCCGGCCAGTTTCATTGCGCACTGCTGGGCGGTCGGCTCGGCGGCGGGCGGGTCCCCCTCGGCGGCGCGGCAGGAGAGGAAGAACCAGCAGCGTCCGCCGGGGCGGACGAAGCCGGTCGCGTACTCCAGCGCGATCGGCAGGCGCGCGAGCGCTTTGACGGTCACCGCGTCGAAGCGTTCGCGGAAGCGCGGCTCGTGGGCCAGCAGCTCGGCCCGACCCCAGACGCAGCGGACGTTGGCCAACTCCAGCGCGGCGCAGATGCGTCGCACGGCCTCGACCTTCTTGCGTGTGGCGTCGAGCAGCGTGACCTGCACCGCTGGGCAGGCGCAGGCGATCGGGACACCCGGAATCCCGCCCCCGCTGCCCAAATCCAGCAGCGTCCCCGGCCGGATCTCCTGGATCAGCGGCAGCGGCGCCAAGCTATCACAGATCAGCAGCGGCCAGGCCTGCTGCGGCGTACGGACGCCGGTGAGGTTGAGCTTCTGGTTCTCCTCGAGCAGCAACTCGAGATAGCGAGCCAGCCTGGCGTACGTGCCTTTGCCGACCTTGAATCCGGCCGCGGCCAGCGCGTCGCGCGTCATGGCGGCAGATTACCGCAGAAGCGCGGAGGGCAGAGGACGCAGAGCTGCAAGCTGTCTGCGCACGACGGTCGAGCGTCAGTCTTTAGCGGAGTGGCCCCGTGCAGGCGGAGGTTGTGGATGCTGATCGCGCGGCGGAACGCTAACCAGGAGGAGATCGGCGGCCGCCGTCGGTTGCACCTGGATGCAGCCGGACGCGGGCACCAGGATGACATCTCCGGGGCTGAATGTTCGCTCATACGGCTCGGTGAGAAGGAATGGGGTTCCGGCCACGATAATGCCTGAGCCGGAGAGCACGATCAGAACCCGCATGGGCCCCCCGTGGGTCCAGGGCTGGCCGGCCGGAACCTCGCACCGCTCGATCTGGAAGCGCGGCGAGCGGACCAGGCCTCCGTGCCCTGCGCGCGATGTCGGCAAGATGTGCTCCGTGACGGTGTCGTAGCGAATGTTGGCCAGCGCCTGCTCGATGTGCAGTTCGCGCGGCTCGCCGTCCAGCCCGACGCGGTCCCAGTCGAACAACCGGTACGTCACGTCGAAGGGCGTCTGCACTTCCGCCACCACGATCCCGGCGCCCAGCGCGTGCGGCGTTCCGCTGGGCAGGTAGAAGCATTGCCCTGGCGTCGCCGGCCATTCACGGAGCAGTTCGACGATGCCGCGCGTGCCGGCCCGTTCAGCCACGTCGCGCGGTGTGACGCCGGGCTTCAGGCCAATGTAGACCTTGCTGCCGGGCTCGGCCGCGACGACGTACCAGGCCTCGTCCTTGACGCCGGCATGCCAGTGTGCCGGATCATCATCCTGCGGCTTGGGGTGGACCTGCACGCTCAGGTTCTCGCGGGCGTCCAGGAACTTGATCAGCAGCGGGAAGCGCCCGAGCAGCGAGGGCCGGGCTGGGCCGAGCAGGGCGTGGCCGCAGAGGCTGACGTCTTTGCCCCACATAGACAGGAGTTGGTTAAGCGCGTGGCCGGCCAGCGGACCGTCGCGCACCACCGACACGTCGGCGGGCAGGTCGGCCAGCTCCCACGACTCGCCGATCGGCTGGCCCGGCGGGAGCTTCTTGCCGAAGAGGCGCTCCAGCTCGCGACCGCCCCACGGCCGCGGCTTGAAGATCGGCTCGAAAACTACTGGGATGGGCGGGATCACGGCGCAGCTTCAGGTTCCTCATCGTCCTCGGCGGGGCGTCGCGGCCACGGTTCTGCCGCGCCGTCGTCGTCCGGCAGCTTCAGGTATGGCCGCAGCTTCTCGATCGTCGCCGGCCCGATGCGCTTCACGGGATCGAGGTCGGCGGCGCTGTGGAAGGCGGGCTGTGCTGCGACCGACGTACGGTAGGCGATGATGTTGTCCGCCAGCACCGGACCGATGCCGGGCAGCAGCATCAGTTCCTCTCTCGTCGCCACGTTCGGGTCGACGCGCAGGGCGGTGTCGGCCGGTGCTGATGCACGCAGCGCGTCACGGAGCAGCGCCGCGCCGCTCAGCCCGTGCACCGCCAGCAGCACGACCGCCGTCCCCAGCGCTGCCCGCGTCGGCGGGCCGGGCGGCGGATCGGCGATCGGTTGCACGGTCGCCACGGCGTCACGTCTGGAGGAGCTCATGTCGCGGGCCTGGACTCGGGCGCCAACCGCCGGCGCAGCTCGGCCAGGCGGTGGAAGGCGGACTTGGGCGTGAGGTCCTCGCGCAGCACGCCGCTGTAGGGAATGCCGCGGTCGGCGCTGTCCGTGAGCGACGAAATGCAGATGCTCTCGACGTACGGCCGCGACAGGGCGATCTCGGCGAACGAGGTGAACCAGTCGGCCTGCACCTGGTCGGACCACGGCGCCCGCCACAGCCCGCCCGCGCCGGACTTGGAGGGCACGCCGACGGCGGTGATGTGCAGCGGCTTGCCCAGGTTGGCCAGGCGGTCGATCAGCGTGCTGACCTGGAGCAGGTCGCGGACGCGGAAGCCTTCGCTGTCCAACCCCAGCAGGAACTGCAGCCCGAACGCGTCGAACGGCACGGCGCTCTGCACGGCCATCTCGGCGTACAACAGCGGCGGCACGGTGCGCTGGTTGCGGGCGTAGTACTCGCCCCACGGCTGCGTCAGGTCCAGCACAAGCTGGCAGCGCGGCACGTTCTGGCGGATGGTGATGGCCGCCATCCGCGTCAGGTCCATGATCTGCTCGAAGTTGAACACGAACACGTTGTCGGCGTGCAGGCCGCTGGCCACTACCCAGTGGGTGATCTTGGTCTTGTAGCGCTGCGTGGTGCGGCGGATGTGCTCGCGGGCGAAGTCGACCACGGCCTCGTAGTCGTTCTCCCAGAGGTACATCCAGTCGGGCACGAACTGCACACCGAAGTTCAGCAGCGGCCCGCCGCGGACCGCGAGGTTGCTCTTGGCGCAGAGCTTGAGCCAGTTGTCGATCGTGTCGTACTCGGCGCCCTGCTCCTTGGGCTGAATCTCGCGCCACACAAACGGGACGCGCACGAAGTCGAACAGTTCGCCCAGCCGGCCGTTGAGCGCCACGCGCGGCGTGCCGGAGCCCAGCGCCACGCCCAGGTAGCCGTGGGAGAATCCGCCCCCCTGCTGGCGGCGCGAGAGGAACACTGCGGCGTGGAACAGGCACATCTGCTCGGAGGCCCAGACGGCGTGGCTGAGGGCCTGGTCGGCCAGACGGGCTGCGGCCCGGGGGTCATCGGCGGTCTGCAGGGCCTGGATGAACAGGTCCCGGGCCTGGTCCAGGCGCTCGGCGATCTGCTCCATGCCCGGGTAGTCGAACAGGCCCCACTCCTCGCGCTTCAGCGAGATGCGCATCAGCCGATGCCGGCACAGCTCGATGTGCAGGTGGTAGGGCTCGTCGCGCGGCGGCAGGCGCGTGGTTTCGAGCTGCACCACCCCGAACTCACTCACCGGCCAGAGCAGCGACAGGCCCAGTGCGTCGGGATTGCGCGAGTTGCAGACGATCGTGCTGCCGCTCAGGCTCAGCTCCGCCCGCACCGGCACGCCGTCCGACCCGACCAGGTAGGCGCTGGCGAGGTCCGGCGGCGAGCTGCCTGTCGGAAGGTAGAAGGCGAACTTGTGCACCGTCTGCCGGCTCCACTGCGGCCGCGTGGCAGGCGCCACCGGCTCGGCGCGAGGTTCAGTCACGGACCCATCATGATAGTTCCGCCCCACGGGCTTTCAACGCAGCGTGCACCGACCGCACGCGGGGGGAAAGCGTCACGCGCTCACGCCGGGCCGGAGTAGCTTGACCCCGCCCCGCGTTCGTCCTATACGGAACGCCGATGAATCCGCTGAAAGGCACGCGCGTCCTCATCTTCGTCGGCGACGACTACGAGGAATTGGAGCTGTGGTAACACCTCTCGGGCGTGACAAGTGGCAGGTGACACGTGACACGTCGGCGGCGCGCTTGACCACGATCGCCGGGCGGGGCGCGTAGTGAGCGACGAACAACGCATTCGCGAGGAGATCTGCGAGATCGGCCGCCGCATCTACGCCAGGGGCTTTGCGGCCGGCAACGAGGGGAACATCTCGTATCGTCTGGCCGACGACCACGTACTCTGCACGCCGACGCTGATCTCCAAGGGCTTCATGACGCCCGACGACCTGTGCGTGGTCGATCTGAAGGGCCGCCAGGTCGCCGGCACGCGGCCGCGCACCAGCGAAATCCTGCTGCACCTCGAAGTCTATCGGCACGACCCGGACGTTCGCGCCGTCCTGCACTCCCATCCGCCGCACGCCACCGCCTTCGCCGTCGCGCGCATCGACATTCCCACCGGCATCCTCCCGGAGGCCGAGGTGTTCCTGGGCGTCGTGCCACGGGCGGAGTACGAGACGCCCGGCGGGCGTGAGTTCGCGGCGACGATCCGGCCGTTCGTGGGCCGGGCGAACACGGTCGTGCTGAGCAACCACGGCGCCGTGAGCTGGGGCCCGACGCTGGAGCGGGCCTGGTGGTATACCGAGATTCTCGATGCGTACTGCCGCGTGCTGATCCTCGCCCGCCAGCTCGGGCACGTGGAGCGCCTGCCGGCGGAGAAGGTGCGCGCGCTGCTGGAGGTGCGGCATCTCTTCGGCGTCGGACCAGACCCGCGCCAGAGCGGCCAGGCCGAGCTGTTCATCAACCCGGATTTCGGGCGCGAGCATGATTGATCCGCGCAACTATTCGACGAACAGCAGGTTGCCCAGCCGGTGCGGCGCGTAGCAGTGCCCGCGCGCGCCGGACCAGGACGAGTACTCGCCGCGCCGCGCGTCCAGCCGCGTCACGTTGCAGCCCCACACGCCGGTCTGATAGCCCGCGCCCGCGAACGCCGCGAATGGCACGGCCAGCTCCACCGACCAGCCGCCGCGCTCCGTCCGCGCGGCCGCCGCCGCACCGCTGGTCCACGGGCGGCTATCGTTCATCGGCGGGTCCGTCAGGGCGCCGTGGCGGGCGACCAGCAGCCCGCTGGGCTTGACCTGCAACGCGTACAGCCCGCCGCCGTCGCCCTCCAGCGCGTTGCTCGGGTCCAGAAGGATCTCGACCACGTCCTGGCCCCACGGGATCGCGCCGTCGATGGGGATCTGATTGTCCGCCCGCCACAGCGGTTGTTCCTCGTCCGGCAAGCCGCAGTACACGCCGACGTACAGCCGCTCGCGGTCGCGGCAGAACGCCGCGCGCGTCGGCAGCGTGGGCGCAAGGGTGAGCCGCCCGTTCGAGTCGGCCCGGCTGCCGCGCACCAGCCGGAAATCGCCGGCCACGTTGTTGCTGCCGATCGGCCAGTCCGACAGGTCGCCGTCGATCGTCGGCGGCCGCTCGACGAACGGGCACGACGTGACCGCCACGCGGGCCTCAGTCGCGAACGCGCCGGCGGTCGGCGAATCGAATGCCAGCGGTAGCGCAAGCACGCCGCTGGCGTCGTACGCGAGGCTGTCAGCCTCGAACTGGATCGCGGTGCGCGCCCGCCCGCGGGCTGCGACGCGGGCCGCGGCCTGCCCCAGCGGCTTCCAGCCGACCGGCGACTTGGGCAGCGACCAGCGGCCTTCGACCGGCCGATCCGCGTCGTTCACGAGCTGCCCCATCGCGTGCACGTGCATCGCGCTGCCCACGGTCGTCAACCGAACGCCGCGCACGTCCGCGGTGAGTCGCGCCGTGAGGCTCAGCGTACGCTCCCACTCGACCAGGTTCTGTTGCTGCTCCTGCTCGCTGGCGGGCGAAGGCGCGAACGCGTTGGCCAGCTCGGTCAGGATCACACGCCGCGCCAGCAGGTACGCGGCCGGATCGTCGCTCCAGCCCTCGCTCAGCCAGCTCAGCAAGTTCTCATCGCAGGCGTCGGTGAACCCGCGGCGGATGAGCCGGCGCGCCGCCTGGTCGGCCAGCAGCGGGCGGCCATTGCGCTCCAGCAGCCGCAGCAACTCGTAATCCAGCAGCCCGTCGCGGAGCCGCTTGAGGCGGATCGACGGCACGGGCCGATCGTTCAGGCCGTACGGCGTGCCGGGATAGACCAGCGGCGCGGTCGCGTCGACGCGGGGCGACCCGCCGGCGTCGGCCGCGTGCTCGATCCAGACGCCGTCGGTGCGATACGCGAACGCCTGCCACGCCAGCGCGCGCGCGTCGGTCGGCGGCGCCTCAACCGCCAGCGCCGGACAATACGGCGGCGCCCCCGGCACGAACCAGGCCCGCTTGCCCAGCCCGCGCTCGCGCTGCAGCGCTTCCGGCTCGAACCATGCGGCCGGCGGCGACCAGACATCGACCTGCGGCAGCTCGGCCAGCGGCGCCCCGTGCCAGCCGAGCGTGCGGAGCGTGCGTGGCGGCAGGTGCGCGACGATCGGCAGGCGTGCCTCGCTCTGGCGCACGACGCTCGCCAGCCGGGTGACGCGCGCCACGGCTTGTTCGTCCAGGCCGCCGGGCGGTAGCAGTCGTAGCACGGCGCGGTCCAGCCAGCCGCGCTCGGTGAAGTGCCGTTGGCACTCCGCCAGATATGCGGCCAGCAGCCGCGCGTAACGGGCGGAGTCGAAGCCGCCGTTGCGTTCCGCGTCCGGGTACGTGAGCGACGCCGGCACGGGCCAGCAGGCGGCTGCGACGCGGTCGTCGAAGGCGTCGCCGTTGAGCCAGCCGGCCACGAGCTGGTCATAGGGCGGCCAGTCGATCTCGGTCGTGCGCGGGCCGGTCGCGCGGTACTTGGGGAACGACGCCCACAGCACCGGCGTGGTGCGGTGCTCGTGGAGCAGGCGCATGGCGGCGTCGACCAGCCGACGGGCAGATTGGTGGCTGGGATCGTCCGGCAGGATGCGCGTCTCCTCGGCTTCCACGCGCGGCCAGCTCAAGTGCGCCGCGAGCAGTTCGCGCGGGTCCACACGGCAGACGACCGGCAGGCTGGGCGGACCGGGGATCGCGACCGGGAGCACCGTCAGCTCCAACCCGCACGAGAACACCACCGGGGAGGACGAGCCTGCTGGCGGGCCGACCGCCCACGACGCCGCCATGTCCACGACTTCGACCCGGCCGGCGTACGCGCCGGGCGCGGTCGTCGGCGGCACCTGCACGTCCAGCCAGATCGCCTGCGTACCCCCGTCCTCCAGCCGCAGCGGCCCGCCGCCACGCGCCGCACCCCACGGAACCAGCACGTCGGGCAAGGAGCCGGGCGTCGCCGGCCGGTTCGTATGCGCCGGGTACCAGCTCGCGAAGCGTTCGATGCGTGTCGCGTGCACGCGGTAGAGCTGCGCGGCGGATTCCGGCAGCGAGCCGGCCGGGCCGGTCAAGCGCGTCAGTCGCACGTCCAGCGGGCCGGCGGGCGGGGCCGTCGTTCTCAACCCGATCTGCAACGACACGGTGTCATTGATCGCCGCCGCCACACGCACCCCGCCGCGCGAGGCAGAGTACACCTCGTTCTCCGGCAGCGGACGATCCTGCGCGCCGAGGCCGCGCGCGCCGCTGACCACCCAGACTTGCAGCGGGCCGGTTGGGGGCGTGATGCAGCCGGAGAGGCTCAACCAGCCGATCAGCACGGACGCGGTCCGCGTGGCAGTCGCCAGCATCGTCCGGCGGTTCAGTGGCAGGCCGCTCATCGTATAATGCGCCCCGCATCGGCGCGGGAACGCGTTGCGGTTATGGTCTTCGTCATCTCGCCTCGCTCCGCGAACGCGCCATTGTGCACGCGGAACAGGGCAGACGCTACCGTGCCGCGTGCGTAGACATCACGAAGAAGGACGTCCTCGTGAGCTCGGCCGCCGTGTACCAGACTGATCTGCCCGGCCTGCTGTGCCGCGGCAAGGTGCGCGAGCTCTACGACCTCGGCGACCGCCTGATGATCGTCGCCAGCGACCGCATCTCAGCTTTCGACGTCGTGATGAAGGAGCCGGTGCCCGGCAAGGGCGTGGTGCTGACGCAGATGTCACGCTTCTGGATGGAGACGCTAGCCGCCGCCCGCCCGCACCACCTCGAGTACGTCGTCAGCGACGACGGTTGCCCGCCCGGCTACGAGCCATACCGCGACCAGCTCCGCGGCCGCGCCATGGTCGTCAAGAAAGCCGCCGTCCTGCCGATCGAGTGCGTCGTGCGCGGGTACATCATCGGCGGCGGCTGGACCGAGTACCGCGAGCGGGGCTCGGTGAGCGGTGTCGAGCTGCCGACCGGCCTGCGCCTGGCCGACCGGTTGCCGCAGCCGCTCTTTACGCCCAGCACCAAGGCCGCCGCCGGCCACGACGAGCCGATCTCGTTCGAGCAGGCGAGCGAACTGGCGGCGGATTTCGCGCACCGCTGCGGCGAGCCGCGGGCCGCCGGCCGGCAGTGGATGATGGAAGCCCGCGAGCGCTCACTGGCAATTTACGGCGAGGCAGCCGGCTACGCCGAGTCGCGCCGCATTATTCTGGCTGATACGAAGTTCGAGTTCGGCCGCTGCGAAGGCCAGCTTCTGCTGGTCGACGAAGTGCTCACGCCCGATTCGTCGCGTTTCTGGCCGAAGGACCAGTGGCGGCCGGGCGAGAACCCGCCCAGCTTCGACAAGCAGGTGTTGCGGGACTACCTGAACACGCTGAGCTGGAACAAGACGCCCCCCCCGCCGCCCCTGCCGCCGGAGGTGGTCGAGCGCACCCGGCAGCGCTACCTGGAGGCCTTCCGGCTGCTGACGGGCCGAAGTCTGATGGACGCCTGACTCGGTCGCTCGGCGGGTGCCGGGTGGGAACCACAATGACTGGACGCTCGCGGATGAAGCGTGCCCGGGACCGAATGGCCGCCGCCTGGCGCGTCGCGCGCAGCCCGATCATCGCGGCGGCGTTCACGCTGGTGGTCGTGCTGCTGATGCTGTGGCTGGCCGGCGTGCTCCATCGCAAGGTCGGCGCCGTAGCGGGCGGCGCGGTTGAACCCGGGCCGCCGGGCGATGCCCGACTGGCCGCGGTGCGAACAATCCGTCTGCCGCGCTACGAATACTCCGTCGGCACCTTCCGGGCCGTGCACGAGACCTCGGTGGCGTCCAAGCTGCTGGCCAAGGTGATGGAGGTGAACGTGCGCGCCGGGCAGGCCGTGCGGCGCGACGAGGTGCTCGTGCGGCTCGACGACCAGGATTTGCGGGCGCGGCTCGATCAGGCCGCTGCGAGCGGTGAGGCCGCCGGCGCCGCCCGCGACCACGCCGAGGTGGAGCTGCGGCGTATCGAGCGGCTCTTCGAGCAGAAGATGGCCGCGGACATCGAGCTGGAGCGCGGCCGCACGGCCCTGCGGACGGCCGAGGCCGAGCTGCATCGGGCCGAGCAGGCGCGGCACGAGGCCGAGACGATCCTCGAATACGCCACCATCCGCAGCCCGATGGACGGCGTGGTGATCGACAAGCAGGTCGAGGTGGGTGACACCGTCACGCCTGGCCAGACGCTGCTCAAGCTGTTCGACCCCACCCGCATGCAGCTCGTCGCCAGCGTGCGCGAGTCGCTCACGCAAAGGCTGACCGTCGGCCAGACGATCGGCGTGCACGTCGAAGCGCTGGCCAAAACCTGCGAGGGGCAGGTGAGCGAGATCGTGCCCGAGGCCCACGCCGCCAGCCGCACCTTCTCCGTCAAGGTCACCGGCCCGTGCCCGCCGGGCGTGTACTCCGGCATGTTCGGGCGGCTGATGGTCCCGCTGGGCGAGGAGGAGGTCGTCGTCGCACCGGCCGCCGCCGTCCGCCGCGTCGGACAGCTCGACATCGTCGACGTGATGGAAAGCGGGCGGCTGCGGCGACGTGCGGTGCAGCTCGGGCGGACGATCGGCGCGGACCTCGAGGTGCTCTCGGGTCTGCGCCCTGGCGAGCAGGTCGTCGTACACGCGGGCGGCCCCGCGTGAGCGCCATGAGCACCGGCAACGCCGCGATTGAGGCGCACGGCTTCACCAACGCGATCGTCCGCGTTTTCCTGAGCTCCAACCTCTCGATCGTGCTCGTGCTGCTGTCGGTCGCGCTCGGCGCCGCCGCGCTGCTCGTCACGCCGCGCGAGGAAGACCCGCAGATCGTCGTTCCGCTCGCCGACGTCTACGTCGAGTTCCCCGGCCACTCGGCTCAGGAGGTCGAGCAGCTCGTCGCCACGCCGCTGGAGAAGCTGCTCTACCAGATCGACGGCGTCGAGTACGTATATTCGATGTCGCGTGCCGACCGCGCCATCATCACCGTGCGTTTCTACGTCGGCCAGGACCGCGAGCGCAGCCTGGTCAAGCTCTACAAGCGCATCGACGAGCACATCGACATCGTGCCGCCCGGCGTCACCGGCTGGGTGGTCAAGCCGGTCGAGATCGACGACGTGCCGATCGTCACGTTCGCGCTCGCCAGCCGCACGGCCGGCGAGTACGTGCTGCGGCGCGTGGGCGAGGAGATCGTCAACCGGCTGGCGGCCGTGCCGGACACGTCGCGGGCGTATGTCGTCGGCGGACGGCCGCGGACGGTCTACGTCTACGCTGACCCCGACCGCCTGCAGGCCCACAGCGTGTCGCTGCTGGAGATTCAACGGGCGCTGGCCGCGGCCAACGTGACGCGGACCGCGGGGGACGTGACGCGGGCCGACCAGGCGCTGCGGATCGAAGCCGGACGGGCGTTCGCGACGCCGGAGGAACTGCGGCAACTGGTGGTGGGCGTGTTCGACGACCGGCCGGTGTTTCTGTCGGACGTGGCCGAGGTGGTCGACGGGCCGGAGGAGGCGACCAGCTACGTGCGCCACGGCTTTGGCCCGGCGGCGGAGTTCGAGCACCCGCGGCATTTCCCCGGCACGCGCGTCGGCACGCCGACTGACCGAGCACGAAGCGACCGAGCCCCAATTGACCGAGCCCGAAGCGCAAGCGAGGGCCCCACACGCGATCAGGGCAAAGCCCTCGCTCGCGCTTCGGGCTCGGACGGGCCGGACGTTTCGCAGCCCGCGGTGACGATCGCCATCGCCAAACAGAAGGGCACCAATGCCGTCCGGGTGGCCGAGAACGTGCTGCGTGCGGCCGAGCAGCTCAGGCAGGACGTGATCCCCGACGACATCGAACTGGTCGTCACCCGGAACTACGGCCTGACTGCCGACGACAAGGTCAACGAGCTGGTCGAGGCGCTGGCCGTCGCGATCGTAATCGTCATCGCGCTGCTGACGCTCGGCCTCGGATGGCGCGAAGCATTGATCGTGGCCGTCGCCGTGCCGGTCGTCTTCGGCCTGACGCTCGCGATCAACCTGCTGGCCGGCTTCACGATCAATCGCGTCACGCTGTTCGCCCTGATCCTTTCGCTGGGCCTGCTGGTCGACGACCCGATCGTCGACGTCGAGAACATTTCGCGGCACTTCGCGCTGCGCCGCAAAGCCACCCGCCGCATCGTGCTCGAAGCCGTGGCCGAAATCCGCCCGCCGCTGATCAGCGCCACCCTCGCCGTGATCGTCTCCTTCCTGCCGATGTTCTTCATCACCGGCATGATGGGCCCGTACATGCGGCCGATGGCCCTGAACGTGCCCGTCGCGATGCTGATGTCCATGCTGGTGGCGTTCACGATCACGCCGTGGCTCTCCTACCACGTGCTGCGCGGTAGGGCGGGCCTCTTGCCCGCGAAGGGATCAGGGATCGGGGATCGGGGATCGGTGGGAGAGGGAGTGGGATCAGGGGCTGCCGGGCTAAGGGCTGAACTGCCTGACGCCGGTCCGACCATCCGGAATTCAAACCCCGAAACCGAATCCAGCGACGACCTGGCCGGCCTCGAGCGCTCGCCGCTGTATCGCGTCTTCTATCCGCTGCTGGCGCCGCTGCTGCGTTCGCGGCGGCGGGCGTGGACGTTCCTGGGCGTCATGGGACTGCTGACGCTGCTCGCGATCGGGCTGGCGGCCTTGCGGGCCGTGCCGCTCAAGATGCTGCCGTTCGACAACAAGAACGAGCTGCTGCTGGTGTTGGACTTCGACGAGGGCACAACGCTGGAGCGGGCCGACGCCGCCGTGCGCGAGTTCGAGCACTCCCTGTCCGGCGTGCCGGAGGTGGTGGACTTCACCAGCTACGTCGGCCTGGCCTCGCCGGTCGATTTCAACGGCCTGGTGCGGCACTACTACCTGCGCCGCGGCGAGAACGTGGCCGAGCTCCGCGTGAACCTGGCCGGCAAGAAGAGCCGCCGCCGGCAGAGCCACGCCATCGGCCTGCGGATGCGCAACGAGCTGACCGCGCTCGCCGCCAAGCACGCCGCGGCGCTCAAGATCGTCGAGCTGCCGCCGGGGCCACCCGTGATCAGCACGATCACGGCCGAGGTCTACGGCCGGCCGGACCACTCGTACGGCGACCTTGTCGCCGCGGCCAGGACCGTGCGGGCGCGGCTGGAGCGCGAGCCGGGTGTCGTGGACGTGGACGACACGATCGAGGCCGAGTGGCGAAAGCTCACGTTCGTCGCCGACAAGGAGAAGGCGGCGCTCAACGGCGTCAGCACGGCCGAGATCGCCGACACGGTGCGCTCGGCCGTGTCCGGCGCGACCGTCGGTACGCTCCAGGCGCCGGGCGAGCGCAACCCGCTGCGGATCGAGCTGCGCCTGCCGCGGGCGGTGCGGTCGAGTGCCGCGGATTTGGCGCGGATTCACGTCAAGGGAGCTGGCGGTGCGCTGGTGCCGCTGGCAGAGCTGGGCCACTGGGAACAGACCGCCGTCGATCGCACGATCTATCACAAGAACCTGCTGCCGGTGGTGTACCTGTTCGCCGAGACGGCCGGCCGCCCGCCCGCGGAGTGCATTGTGGACATCCAGGCGGACCGCGTCCGAGCGGTGCCGGTCACCGATCTTGCTACCGGCGAGACGCGGGCGCCTCTGTTCGGCCAGCCGCAGAGCTTCCACGCGTCGTACGCTCCGGCCCACTTCGGCCCGGGCAGCGGAGCCGTCGCGACGACCGACGCGAGGCCGCCGGGCCGACGTACGTTCCTCTCCAATGGCGGCGGCATCCCGTGGACCGTGCCCGACGGGATCCGCGTCGATTTCGCCGGCGAGGGCGAGTGGAAAATCACGCTCGACGTGTTCCGCGACCTGGGCATCGCCTTCGCCGCGGCCCTGCTGGGCATCTACATCCTGCTAGTGGCGCAGATCGGCTCGTTCGTCATCCCGGTAGTCGTCATGCTGGCCATCCCGCTCACCGTTATCGGCATCCTGCCCGGCTTCTGGCTGCTCAACCTCCTCGCCGGCGACACCGTCGGCGGATACGCCGACCCCGTCTTCTTCACCGCCACCGCCATGATCGGCATGATCGCCCTGTCGGGCATTGTCACGCGGCAGGCGGTGATCATCGTGGACTTCATCCACCTGGCGCTGCGGCGCGGCCATCCGCTGCTCGACGCCATCCTGGCGAGCTGCGTGGTGCGCCTGCGGCCGATCCTGCTGACCGTCGGAGCGGCGATGCTATCGGCCGCGCCGATCGCGATCGACCCGATCTTCTCCGGCCTGGCCTGGGCGCTGATCTTCGGCCTGTTCGCCTCGGCGGCGTTCACGCTGCTCGTGATCCCGGTTACGTACTGGCTGCTCTACGAGCGCGTACCAGGCCACGGGACAGCAGTTGCGGCGGCAGAAGAATAGTGGTGGCGAGGTCTACCGCAGGCGGGCCGTGGGCAGCTTGTCGCACGGGCGGCATGCCCGCTCCCAAGGGGGACATCGTCTTTCGTTAGCCTGCGCCTGCCCCGCTTGCGAAGCGGGCCCGGTTTGCACTTTTCATTCTGCATTCTGCACTCTGCACTCTGCATTCGCGCCGCCGCCTCAGGCCTCCATCCGCGCATCGAACAGCCGTGCGTATTCCTCCTGGCAGAAGCGGTCGGTCATGCCGGCGATGTAATCGACCGCGACCCGCGCCGCGCGCTGCTCCGCCACACGCTCCGCGAAGCGCCGCGGCATGAGCTGCGGCTCGGATGCGTACGCGCTGAAGATGGCGCACACGATACGGCGAGCCTTGCTGTCCATCCGGACCACGCTGCCGTCGCGGTAGACGCGCTCGTGCAGCAACGCGCATAGCGGGGCCAGCAGGGCCTCGCCGCGCGGCGTGAACCGGACGCCAGCAGTGTCGTTACCCGGCTCGAGGCCGCCACGGCCAGCCGGCCGCCCGATACGCTCCGTCGCAGGAGGCGGGATCGCTCGCGACCGGCTGACCGTGCCACGCTCTTCAGGTTGCGGCCGGCTGGCCGTACCCTTCGAGAACTCCTCCGCCGCGTCGTCCAGCAGAAGCGCCTGCATGCGCTCGACCGTCGGCCGCAAGTGCCGACGGCAGTCCTCGATCCGCGTCGGGCGCGGGCCGGAGTACGTCTCACGCCACAGTTCGAGCCCCTCTACGTCCGCCGGCTCCAGCAGCCCGGCGTACAGGCCGTCCTGCAGGTCGTGCAGCGCGTAGGCCAGCCGGTCCGCCAGCGCCACCGCCCGCCCCTCCAGCGGGGCGGCCGCGGCCGGCTGCGCGTCCGGCCGGTCGTACGGCGTCGAATGCGTCGCCAGACACTGCCGCACCGCCGCCGTCAGATTCAGCCCGCGGAACTCCGGATACGGATGTTCCAGATACTCGACCACTCGCAGCGAGTGCAGGTTGTGCTCGAAGCCCTCGCCGTCGCTGTGCCGCCGCAAGCACTCGTCCAGCGCCCGCTCGCCGGCGTGGCCAAAGGGCGGGTGGCCCAGGTCGTGGGCCAGGGCGACGACTTCGGCCAGTTCCGCATTGAGCCGCAGCCGTTCGGCGACACAGCGGGCGAGATTTGCGACCTCCAGCGTGTGCGTCAGCCGCGAGCGGAAGTGGTCGCCCTGCCGCGAGACAAACACCTGCGTCTTGTATTGCAGCCGCCGGAACGCCGACGAATGGATGATGCGCTGGCGGTCGACGGTCAGCGGCGGGCGGTCGGCGGCGTAGGGGTCGGGGTGGGCGCGCTGTAAGTCATACCAGCCGGCCGCGAGCGAATTGTCCACGACGGACGCGTCCATGTTGATACAATAAGCACGTGCGCGAGGCCGCGTCAACCGGCTTGTCGGTATCTGTTAGGTACGACGCGGACGGATGCCGCCGCGACCGCGCGGCCGGTCCACGGCCGAAGGCGTATAAGCTGCAGGGCGGTTTCGGGTTACAAACGGCAGCGGGAATCCGCTGGCGTCTCGTACGAACGCAAGGATGAAGCTGAAGGGAGTCAGAAATGGCGCCTGTGGGGACTCGCGTGCGGAACGGCGTCGCGTGGCTGCGCGGCCATTTCACGGACCGCGCCTGGCGTCACCACTTCCTCGTGCGCCTGTTCCTGTTCACGCTAGGCGCAATCCTGTGCCTGGGGGGCTTCACGCTCGGCTTCGTGCCGCTGATTCCCGGCTTCCCACTCGGCATCGCGGGCGTCGTGCTGATGTGCGCCAGCAGCACCCGCTTTCGGCGGCTCATCCAACGCGCCGCCGGCCACCTGCCGCCGAAGCTCCGTCACCCGCTCCACGCGCTGCTTGACCGTTTTGAGCGCCGCGCGGCGGAGCGCAAGAGCCCTCCCCGCCGGACCTGCGCGTCGCAGCCTACAGAACCCTGATCCTCGTCAGTTGCAATTGGTTCCGAAGGCCGACCGCAGCACCGCCAGATCGCCGAGGTCCACGTCGCCGTCGCCGCCGTCCGGTTCGATGTCGCCCTCGGCGGACGCGAACCCCTGCGTCGCTCCGAAGTGCGCCCGCAGGACGCTGAGGTCTTTCAGGTCAACCACGCAGTCGCCGCCGCCGAAGGGCAGGCCCGGCGGCCTACGGCCAGCACCGCGTCCCGTAGCGGGACAGCAGCAGCGAAAGGTCCGCCAGGTCCACATCGCCGTCGCCGTCCAGGTCGCCGTCTTCCGGCCCGGCGCTGGTGGAGCCGAAGTTGGCCAGCATTACGCTCAGATCAGACAGCCCCACCACGTTGTCCCCGTCCACGTCGCCCACGCACGCCGTGTAAACGAGCGTGACGGTCGCCACATTCGACGAGCCGGCGGCACTGTCCACCCGGAAGGTGAAAGTATCCGTCCCCGTCGCGCCGCTGGCCGGGAACATCAGCCGATACGGCTCGCGATTCGGCACCACCGTCGCCTGTGACGGCAATGTCAGCACAAAGTACGACAGCGACGTCGCGCTGTCGTCGAAGGTCGCCGGCAGTTCCACCACGAAGGGCTGGTCTGCCAGAACGCGTTTGACGTAACTGAACGCGACCGGCGGCTGGCCGCTCGGCGTGCCGCCACCGAACGCGACGCTCAGCGCCTGCGGAGCGCTGCGGACGCGCTCGCCGTCGGCGTAGAGCGTCTCGGCCTGCACCTCGACCGGGCCGGCGCCGAGCGTGAGGCCGTACACCGCGAGCGAGGCCAACGCACCCGGCGCCGCGGCGATCACCCGCCCGTTCTGCACCAGCCGCACTTCCACGACGTCGGCGCCGCTGGCGGCCAGATCCACGTCGAACGCGGTCGTCCAGTCGCCGCTGCTCGGCGAGACCGTCAAAGTAGTCGAGCGTCCGCGGTTGTCGCTGATCAGGGAGCCGAGCCAGCGGCCGACGGAGCGGATCAGCGTGTCGTCGTAGGCCAGCACGCGCAAGTCGTGCCAGCCGTCGGGCAGCGCCGCCGTATTCAGCGTGAACTGCCCGCCGGGCGCGATCGAGCTGTGCAGCACGCCGTCGACCAAAAGGTCCAGCCCGGCGATGTTGGCGGCCGGGTCGGGCGTGCTAGCGCCGGGCGTAAGCGTGATCGTCCCTGAAACGGTGTCGCCCGGCGCGTCGGGCACGTCCACAGATGGCAGGAACGCGAACGGCCGCGTCAGCGGGTCGCCGTACATCAGCCCCTGGAACGGGAAGAACGCCAGGCTGCGGAACATGGCCTCGCCCAGGGACAACCCGCGGAAGTAGTACAGGTGCATGCGCGCGTGCGGGAACTTTCCGGAGTAGTTGCACGGCTCCTCGACCGTACCGTGCGACCCGCTGGCGCCGCGTGCGATCCAGCGCGACAGCTTGGTCTGCGAGCTGCTGTCAAAGCGGGCCGCGAAGCTCGTCAGGTGATCGCAGATCGCGCCAGGCAGGATGGTCATGTCGGCCGTGTCGATCGGCGGGTTCGGCCAGCCAGTCATGATGCCTTGGCAGTCGTGCCGGCCGTCAGGCAGCACGGCATCGAGCACTTCCGCCTGGCCGCCCTCGTTGTTGATGCGGTCCGCCACGGTCTGATACCAACCGTCGCGCGGGCTGCTGCGCGCCATGTCCGTCGTGCGCATGAAGTAGAAGGTGCTGGTCGCTAGCGGCCGCGCGCCATCCGCCGCCACGCTGCGGTCGATCATGTCAATCAGCTCGGCCGGCGTGTTGCCGCGCTCGCCGGTGTAGCCCAGGGTGAAAGCGAGGTAATAGCGGCGGGCGGCCGGGTCGTCGCTCGGGCCGCCCATGAGATAGGCGATGGAGCTGGAGAAGTAGCGTGCGGCGTTGCCGTTGCGGTAGTAGCCGTTGTCGACGTCGAAGCGCATGCCGTCCAGCAGGTCGGGCGCCCAGAAGGCGGTGGCGTACGCGGACGAGACCGAGATGCGCGTCACCTCGAAGCAGGAATCGTGACGGACCAGGCCGGCGTCCGACATGAAGAACGTCCCCGGCGGCGCGAGGATGATGTAGTCGATGTGGTCCTCGATGCGCTGGTTGGCCAGCGTGCCGGAGACGGCCGGCAGGTTGTTGGCCGCGAACGCGACGTAATCCGGCGCACCAGGATCGAAGTAAAGCACGTTACGTTCGGGGATCCGCCGCACGTTGCGATAATAGTTGCCGACGTACATCGCGTCCGGCCGCGATGGGTCGATGATCAGCAGGGCGTTCTCCGGCGTCCCGCCGGCTGTGGCCTGTACGGCAGCCGCCCAAACGACCAGCACGGACGCGAACGCGGCGCGAAGACCCCCAGGGGGTGGAAACCTGCTGACCATGCGCTCCTCGCCTCCCTTGCCTGAACCGCCCGCTCGCTCAATCTTTGCCTGGAGAGCGCTGGGAATCAACGGGATTCAGCGGGTCGGTCCGGGAATGAAGCCTCAGCCGCGGGTCGGCGCCACCAGCAGCGGGAGCACGCGGGCGGGCCCCCGCTCCTTGAGCTGGCGCAAAGCCGCATTGTACTCCTGCGGCGTCCGCGGTTTGAGGTCCGTGGGGTGTGGGCCGAGGCTGGTCGACGACAGACTTAGACCCGCCTGACGCCAGCGCTCGCCCAGGCTGCTCACGTAGTCGCGGTGTGGGCGGGCGACGTCCAACCCCCCGGCCGCGCGTGCCAGCGGCATCCATAGTCGCAGGGTGGCGTCCAGCGTCCACGCGTCTTTGCGCCACACCAGGGCGGTCGGCGTGTAGGCCAGCCAGGCCTTGCGGTCGCGGGCCTTGACCACGCTGATGCGCTCCAGCAGCCGCCTTTCGCCGTCCGCGAACCACTCGTCGCCGGGCGGCCCATCGAGCGCGATGATGATCTTGGCCTCGTCCGTGGGGTTCAGGCCCTGCAGCGCCGCATCGACCAGAGCGGTCAGGCTGCCCTTGGGCCCCAGCGCACGGGCGACATAGACGTCGGCCGCGGCGGCATTGTAATCGCGGGCCGAGAGCGCGACGGCGTAGAACTCGGACGTCTGCCCGGCGCGAACGGCCAGCGTCTCCAGGTACAGGTACAGAATCTGCTGGCCCTCGCCGAGCTGTTTGCGGAAGTCCTCGATCGTAAACGCCTGCGCGTTCGCCACGCCCAGTTCGGCCGCCTTGATCTGCTGGATCAGCAGGAAAAGAGCGTTTCCATCCGCGGCGGCGGACGGAATCCCACTCTCCATCTCGACGCGCCGCCGCCGCCGCAGCTCCGCCACGTTCGGGCTGAGCGGCAGCAGCTCGATCGACTCGGCGGCCGGCGCCCCTGTCAGGCGCGCGATCCAGTCGTCCACGCCGGCCCAACGCAGCGGCAGACCCAGTCCGGTCGCAACGTCGCTGCTCTGCGCCCACAGCGCGCGGGCCTTCTCGGCCGCCGCCTGCCGCGCACCCAGGTCGGCCGCGTTCGCGCCCTCCAGCACATACGCGAGCGCCGCCCAGGTCCATAGCCCGAGCTTCTCCAGTTCGGCGGCCGGCGAAGGCTGGCCCCCGCCGTGATCGTCCCCCGTTGCCCGCTCCAGCAGCGCGCCAGCGACGTCGAAGGCCATCTTCACCCCGGCGGCGTCGGCCGGGAGCTTGCCGCGGCCGGCCTGCAACTCAGCCAGCCCGGCCAGGACCTCTGCGACGGGCGGCAGCATGGGTTTCTCGGCGACCTTGAAAACCGCCGCGCCGGGCTGGTTCCACGGCGCGCCAAGCTTGACCAGCGAATCCGGCACGCCGCGCGAAAGCAGCTTGAACTTCTGATCCGCGCTGGCGCCGGAAAGGTCCGGCCCGGATCGCATGATCTCGATCAGCCGCAGCGGCTCATCGATTTCCCACGGCTTGACCATCAGGACGCTGCGGACCTTGGCGGCGAGGGCCTCGTACTCCGGCGAGCGCTCCAGGTTGGCATCCCACTTCAGAAGCGTCTGCTGGCGGGCTTCGATCGCCTGGGCGAAGGCATTGCGGTCGGCCGGCACGCCGCTGTCGAGCTTTTCGCCCAGCCAGCGGAGCTGGTCCTGCGGGTCGGAGAGCATGCGGCTCAGCTTGAGGAGCAGCTCGGCCGGCAGCTTCTGGCCGCCGAGCGATCCGACCAGCTCGTTCAGCGCGGCGTGTTGGGTCTCGTGCGCGTAGCCTGGGGCGGAATCCTCCGCGGCCGGCGCCAGGGCTGCGAGGACCAACATGGCGACGATCGCATTCACCTGCGGCAAGAGGCGGGACTTGCCCGGGACATGCCGGATACGCTGCGGAGGGAGCTCGCCGCCTGGCGCCGCGCTCACCGCCGAAGCTCGCCTTGCCTCGTGTGCACCCCGCACGCTGCTCACCACAGCCTCACGGCCGCCCCCGCCGCGGCTGGTCCACCGTGCGCGTGCCGGTGCGGCTGGGCGGGGCGGCAGGCGGCTGGTCGCCGGTGCGCTGATTGCGCTCGATGGCCGCCTTGGCGCGGTCGGCGTCCGACTGAGCCATGGCATCAGCCGGCGACGGCTGCGTTTCCGCCTCGCGGGCCTGCATGTCCGCCGGCTTACCCGTCTGGCATCCCACGGCGGGGCACAGCAACAGGACCGCGACGAGCACGTCCGTTGTCCGCCAAACGTTCATGACACGACTCCTTCGAATTAAGTCTAGCAGCGACGGTGGCAGACAGCACGGGCGGCCGGGCGCGCGCCTGCGTGCCATGGCCGACTCGCGGGTGCCGGAAGCGATTCTCGCGCCGCGGCGCCCGCGCGGACTGCGGATGCGACAGGTGCTGGAAACGGGCGGCACGGCCTGGCGAAGCCAGACCGTGCCACCGGCTCATTGCAAACCGCGCACGGTCCCACCAGCGCAGGCCGTGCCGCACGAACGGATCAGTCGCGACGCACGCGACGCCGCGCGGCCGCGGATCCGCTCACGCGCCGCATCCCCAGCAGCCCGAGGAAACCGGCGATCATGAATTGCGCCAGCCCGAAACCGGGGCAGGGCAGTGCGGCCGGCGCCCGGATGCGCGGCGGCTGGAGCACCGGGTCGACGCCGTCCGGGACGGTGTCGTTGTCGTCGTCCGCGTCGCAGTCGTCGCCCAGGCCGTCGCCGTCATAGTCGAGCTGCTGGTCGTTGGCCTGGCTCGGGCAGTTGTCGGTCGGAATGAGCTGGGTGTTGGAGTCCAGCAGCTCGAGCCGTCCGTTGCCGACCGTCCGCCCGTCCACCAGCCGCGTCACGCGGAAGGTGCCGAAGCGTGAGGTGGTATTGGACGCGCCCGACCGCGAGTCGCTCGTGGCCGCGGCGCCTTGGTCCAGCCCACCGACGTCGTAGCCGTCGGTCAGCGCGCCGTCGTTGCTGAAGTCGATGCCGAAGGACAGCTCGAGTGTGAACTCGTTGTAGCGCGTGAAGTCCGGGAAGCCGTCGCCATTGGCGTCCGGGGCCTCCAGGAAGCCGTCGCGGTCCTGATCGAAGCTGATCAGGCGGCGCTGGAACTCCAGCACGGCGGCGCCGTCACCCAGATCGTCTGGATCGGGGATCCGCTCCAGCTCGGTGTCCTTCTCCGTCTCCGTCAGCTCCGGGTCGTTCTGGATTTCGTCGCGCAGCGCACGGATGTCCGTAGCGTCGAACACGCCATTGCCGTCCATGTCATAGCCCCAGCGCGCCGCGTGAATCTGGGGCGCCGGGTCGACGGCATCGGCCAGCCCGTCCTCGTCCGTATCCGCCCGCGTCGGGTCGGTCCGCACGCCGGGGAAGGGCTTGTTGACCGCGAAGTCGCGGCGGGCGAGGATGTCGTTCAGGCCGATGCTCTCGGTCACGAGGCTCGACTTATCGCTGCGGTCGTAGGCCTGCCGCGCCCAGGTGTTAACCTCGACCCAATCCGAGGCGCCATCGCCGTCCGTGTCGGCCGACAGCGGACTGGTGAACACGGTCTCGACCGTCGCATCGACGAACCGCCCGGAGGCTGAACCGGGCGCGTAGCGCGTCAGGCTGAAGCCTTGCTGCTCCTCGAGGTCGCTCAGCCCGTCGCCGTCGCTGTCCCAGTTGCGCGGGTCGGTCTCGCCCAACCCCGGCTCCCAGACGCCGTTGTGGTTGGAGTCCTCGTCGCCGTCCAGGATTCCGTCGGCGTCGGTGTCGGGGTCGTTGGGGTTGGTGGACGTCTGGGCCTCAACCGCATCGGGGATGCCGTCGACATCCGAATCCTCGGCGTTGTCGAACGTGCGCGTGTGCGTGGCTGAGAGGCCCGGTGCCGGCTCCCCGCTCTCCGGGTCCACGTTGGCCGGGAAGATTATCCCCCGCGCAATCGCGAAC
>Ga0209172_10003752_pt1 | contig 22268 bp, 22 predicted proteins | sample LarsenN4metaG_FD_184113 | JGI IMG/M metagenome (GOLD analysis project Ga0209172, IMG submission 184113) | Hot spring sediment bacterial and archeal communities from British Columbia, Canada, to study Microbial Dark Matter (Phase II) - Larsen... ... | reverse complement strand
CCAACCCCGCATCAACAACTACGATGCAAACCCCTGGGCTCTAGATCGAAGTGCTACGAAACTTGGGGGCAGCGCAGACGATCTCGCCTTTGTCCTTCATTTGCAGCATTGCAAGCGCGAAGAAGGCCGTGTAGAGATTGACGGTTTCCAGTCCCACTTGGCGGCACGCCTGCCGATGATGAGACCCGGTGCTGATCTTCTTGTAGGGAGGATTGAGGATCGCGTGGGTGAAGCGCGTCCCCTCGTCGAACTGGATTCGGTTAACTGAGTCGAGGATGAAATCTTCCTCGTGCAGTTCGAAGGGCACATCAAGGCTGCCGAGGTTGTCGCGCAGATAGCTGATCATGACCGGATCGACTTCCCAGGCCTCAGCTCGCTCTAGGTTTACCGTACGGGCTGCCGCCATCGTGAGCGACCCGATTCCGGCTCCAGCGTCGAGCAGCACCGCACCGTCCTTCCTCTCGAACATGCCGGCCATGAACTCGGCGATCTTGAAGGGTGTCATGAACTGACCGAGCGCGCCTTTCTTCTTGGGGTCGAGCTTGGCGTTCGCCTCGTGTCGCAGCGAGTCAATCACAGCTTCGTTCATGGCGATAACTCCGCATTGCAACTCGCGTCAGACTTGTCTACCCAGCCGCAGGGCAACGAGTCGTCCAGAGCGCACACTCGCTGAGAAGCAACTGGCAGTATGCTGACGTTTTGTACAGTATCTCATGAGCGCCTGCTATGGGTCATCGGCAGGACCACGAGCCTCTCCACAGCCCTTCTTCTAGCCGCCCTTGCCGCCGGAGTCGGCTCCCGCCAGCCCTGGGCCACGCCCCTGTGGCCCTGGCCGGACTGCCGCCTCATCTATCTCTTCGTGGCGTCGATCCTCGCCTCGATGGCCATCGCGGTGTTCTGGATTGGCTTCCTGGGCGGGGTCTACCAGCCGCAGCCGGCGGGGGCGCCGGTGCCGTGGGTTCACGCTGGCGTGCTCGCGGCCTTCGCGCTCGTCAACGGCGGGCTGTTCGTGCTCTTCCGCAAGGCCGCGCCGCTCGGGGGCGGGCGCATGCCGTTGCCGGTGCGCGTGTCGTTCGCGGTCTTCGCGCTCGTGCTGTTGCTGGTGGGCGGTGCCCTCGTGATGGGCGTTCCCCACGTGATGCCCTGGCCGCTGCAGCCGCGGTCCGCGGTGCTCGTCGGGTGGATCTTCATCGGCGACGCGCTGTACTTCGCGCTGCCGCTGCTCGAGCCGCTGTGGAACAACGCCCGCGCCCCGTTGCTGAGCTTCCTGGTGTACGACCTCGTGCTGCTGCCGCCGCTGGCGGGCCACCTGGCGGTGGTCAAGCCGGAGAACGCGGCCAGCCGCTACGTCTACCTGGGCGTGCTGGCCTACAGCGCCGCGCTCGCCGTCTACTACCTGTTCATCAACCCGGCCACCCGCGGCCTGCGGGGTTGATGGCGGCTCGGGTGGCCGGGGAGTTGGGGAGTTGGGGAATTGGGGCTGGGGCGTGCGGCTCCGCGTCGCCTTCCTCGTCAACGCGCCGACACGACGAGCCGGTCCGCGGCCCGGCTCAGCACCGGCAGCGGGCGTCCGTCGGGCATGCGGAAGCCCGCCAGCAACGACACGATGCGCGCCTGCGTGCGCGAGGGCAGCGGCGCGAAGCCGGTGCCCGCCACCGCCTTGTCGCCGAGCAGGAACGAGCGGTAGAAGAAGTTCAACGCGCGCCCGGCGCGGTTCAGGTCGCCCGGCACGCGCGGCACCACCACGTAGGTGGCGGTGACGATGGGCCACGCCCGTGGGCCGTCCACGTCGATGAGCGGGGCGGCTTCGAGGCCGTCCTTGAAGAGGCCGGCGCCCTGGATGGCGGCGGCCAGGCCTTCCAGCGTGGGGGCCACCCACTCGCCGCGCTGGTTGCGCAGGCTCACGGCGGTGAGCTTGTCGCGCAGCGCGTAGTCCGACGAGACGTAGCCGATCGCGCCGCGGCTGGCCTTCACGGCGGCCACCAGCTTGTCCGAGCCTTCGGCGCCCGTCGTCGCCCCCGGCCACTGCGCCCGGCCCGAGGCCAGCGCCAGCGGCGTCGCGGGCGACACGCGGTTGAGGTACTCGACGAACACCGTGGTGGTGCCCGACCCGTCTGAACGCACCACGCGCTCGATGGCCAGGTCCGGCAGAGCGAGCCCCGGGTTCAGCGCGGCGATGGCGCGGTCGTTCCAGCGCGCGACGCGGCCGCCGAAGATCGCGGCGAGCACGTCGCCGCTCAGCCGAAGCGCCCCGTTGGCCACGCCCGGCAGGTTGACGAAGGGCACGATGCCCCCGACGAGGGTGGGGAACTGGAACAGGCTCTGCCGCGCGAGTTCGTCGGCGCCCAGCGGCACGTCGGTGGCGCCGAAGTCGACCTGGCGCGCCACGATCTGCCGCACGCCGGCCGACGAGCCCGTCGGCGCGTAGCCCACCTTGAGGCCGGTGTCGCGCTGGTACTGCTCGGCCCACTGCTGGTAGACCTTGGCCGGGAACGTGGCCCCGGTCCCCGCGATGTCGAGGCCGTTTGCCGTGGCCGTCAACGAAGGCCCACCCAAAACCACCGCAGCCACAACTTCTCTGCGTCGCAATTCGAATCTCCCGCTGCGAAAGCAAGTTTCAAAGGGCCGAGACTCTACGGCGTGGCCGGCGCGCTTGCGGGGCTGGCGATCGCGCGTTCGGGCCACCGCGTCGAATCCTGCACGCAGGGCTCGGGGCGGCGCGGCGGCGCCGCGAGATCCCGGACGACTACGATGGTCATGCGCTGCCTTCGCAGGCCCGCACCCCATCGACACGACACGGAGGGAACATGAACCTGGCACGCACGCGCACCCGTCTGGCCCGCAGGCTCGGGGCCACCGCCCTCGCCCTGGCTGCCTTCGCGATGGCCACCCCAGGCACCGCCCAGGTCCCCGCGGCCTTCGCCGGCAAGTGGAAGGCGACCTGGCAGACCGAGCAGCGCCTGTACGAGGCGGCGATGACGGTCACCGAGACCGGCGGCACCTGGCAGACGGCCACGCGCGACCGCAACAACCCCTGCGCCGGGCGCGAGGTTCCGATGAAGGTCGAGTCGGCCAAGGCCGACGAGGTGCAGCTGCTGCTCCAGTTCTCCGAGGTGATCCCCGGCTGCACGAACGTCAAGGTGACCCTGAAGACCGGACCCGACGGTGCCGTGGTCGGCACGCGCAGCAAGTACGAGCTGAAGCTGTCCAGGCCGTGATCGCGCGGCCGGGCGGGTCGGCCCGGATGCGGGCCGCTACACCGTGTACCGCCGCTTCCAGCTCTCGGGGAAGCCGAGGCCGTTGGCGTAGACGTAGCGGATCAGCTGCCCGTGGTGCTGCACCTCGTGCTCGAGCAGCGCGAAGGCGAGTTCGGCCTGCGGCGCGCCGAGGGCGTCGAAGGCGATGCCCTGCACGCGCGCGGCCGAGGTGTCGAGCGCGTCGAGCACGCTGGCCTTGACGCGCGGGGTCTTCAGGCTGCACGCGAAGCCCTGCCAGGCGCCCTGTTCGATGGCCCGCGCGTAGCTCTCGCGCGCGCCGACCATGCACCACAGCTGCGCGGCGATGCGGTTGGAGGGCAGCCGCGGCAGGTCGAGCGCGAGGGCGGGTTCGTCCAGGTGCACGACGAGGTCGCGCGTCAGCGCGAAGGCCTGTTCGAGCCGCGGCTTGAGCAGGGCCGGCGCGGTCACTTCGTCACCTCGCGCCGGCGCGCGCCGCGAGCATCGCGGCCATGCGTTCGTGGATCAGGTTCACGGCCTTCAGCGGGCGCACCATGACCTTGAAGTCGACGATGCGGCCGGCGTCGTTCCAGCGGATGATGTCGACGCCGTTGACGAGCACGCCGTCGATCTCGGTCTCGAACTCGAGCATCGCATCGCGCTCGCCGCGGATCTCGCGCACGTAGCGGAAGCTCGGGTTGCCGAACACCACCAGCGCCGCCGCGAGGTAGGCCTTGACGATGGGCTTGCCGCGCTGCGGCGTGTGCACGATGGGCGAGAGGAACACCGCGTCGTCGGCGAGCAGGGTGTCCAGGCCCGAGGGGTCGCGCGCGCGGGCCAGCGCGTGCCAGGTGTCGATGGGGTGCGGGGTCGGCGGCGTGTTCATCGGCGCAGCATAGCGCCGTCGGGCTCGAGGTACAGCGCGGCCAGCCGCTCGCGCGCCGCGTCGTCGAGCGCCAGTTTCTCGGCGAGGTAGCGCTCGAGCCCGCCGTGCTCCTCGTCGATCACCGCGAAGGCGGTGTGCAGGAAGCCCGGCTGCACGCTCCACAGCACGCGCAGCGCCTCGGCCGGCAGCGCGCCGCCTTCCACCGGCGGCGCGCGGTAGCAGGCGTTGGTGAGCAGGAAGTCGGCCTCCACCACCTCGGCCGGCACGCCGAGCGCACGCAGCAGCAGCGCGGCGGCCACGCCGGTGCGGTCCTTGCCCGCGGTGCAGTGGAAGACGAGCGGCCGGTCGTCGGCCAGCAGGTGGCTGAACCACTGCGCGAAACGCGCCGCCTCGTGCGTGACGAGCCGGCGGTACAGCTCGTGCATCAGCCCCGCCATGCGTTCGGGCGTGGGCGTGATGCCCGAGGCGGCCAGCTCGGCGATCTGCTGCGCCACCGTGGGCTCGATGGCGAGCGAGTGCTGCGCGAGACCCGGCCAGTCGTACGGCGCGGCGGCGCGCTCGTGCACGCCGCGGAAGTCGAAGGCGCGCGCCACGCCCAGGTCGGCCAGCGTGCGGCGGTCGGCCTGCGTCAGCCCGGCCAGGTGGTCGGAGCGGAAGACGCGGCGCCAGCGCAGCGGCCGGCCGCCATGACCGCGGTAGCCGCCGAGGTCGCGGAAGTTGCTGGCGCCCTGCAGGGGCAGCACGCGGTCGGGTGGGGCGGGCATGGCTGCGGATTGTCGCGGCTGCGCCCGGACGGGCTTGACCCCGCGCTTCAAGTCCCCGCCCGCACTTCCTCGATCGAAGTCACGCCCGCCAGCACCTTCTCGATGCCGTCCTGCCTGAGCGTGAGCATGCCGTCGCCCACCGCGTGCTCGAGCAGCTGGTCGGCGCGCGCGCGCGTCTGGATCATCTGGCGCAGGCTGCGCGTCACGCTCAGCAGTTCGTGGATGGCGGCGCGGCCGCGGTAGCCGCTGCCGCCGCAGGCTTCGCAGCCGGGGCTGGTCCAGCGCATCAGGCGGCGGCCGCCGCTGTCGTCCTCGATGCCGAAGCGCCGCTTCCAGCCGGCCAGCACCTCGTCGGCGCGCGGCGCCGCGGCGTGGCCGACGTGGGCGTGCAGATGGTCCTGCAGCAGCTCGTTCACGAATTCGGCGCTCGCCGGCTCCTGCCTGCGGCACTGCGTGCACAGCCGCCGCACCAGGCGCTGCGCGAGCACGCCGATCAGCGCGTCGCCGAAATTGAACGGGTCCATGCCCATGTCGAGCAGCCGCGTCACGGTCTCGGCGGCGCTGTTGGTGTGCAGCGTGGAGAGCACCAGGTGGCCGGTCAGGCTCGCCTCGATGGCGACCTGCGCGGTCTCGTGGTCGCGGATCTCGCCGACCATGATCACGTCGGGGTCGGCGCGCAGGAAGGCGCGCAGCGCCTTCTCGAATGTCCAGTCGATGCGCGGGTTGACCTGCACCTGGCGCAGCCCGCTCTGCGTGATCTCGATCGGGTCCTCGGCGGTCCAGATCTTGCGCTCGGGCGTGTTGATGTAGCTCATCGCCGAGTGCAGCGTGGTCGTCTTGCCCGAGCCGGTGGGGCCGACGACGAGGAACAGGCCGTAGGGCCGCTGCACCGCGGCCTTGAAGGCCTCGAAGTGGCGCGGGCTCAGGCCCAGGCTCTCGATCGGCAGCGGCCGGTGGCCCGCCAGCAGGCGCAGCACGGCGTCCTCGTGGTTGCCGAAGGTGGGCAGGGTGGCCACGCGCAGCTCCAGCCGCACGCCCTGCACGAACTTGGCGAAGTTGATCTTGCCGTCCTGCGGCTTGCGGCGCTCGCTGATGTCGAGGTCGCACATGATCTTGATGCGGCCGATCAGCGCGCTGCGGTAGCTCGGCGGCAGCTCCAGGTAGGGGCGCAGCAGGCCGTCCTTGCGGAAGCGGATGCGCACCTTCTCGCGGCCCGGCGGGCACTCGATGTGGATGTCGGACACGCCCTGCGCGTGCGCCTCGAGGATCATCGAGTTGATCAGGCGCACCAGCGAGTTGTCGCTCTGCTCGATGGGCGGGCCGTCGTCGCCGTTGCGGCCGTCGCTGCCGTCCTCGCTTTCGGCGTCCAGCGTGGCCGCCAGGCGGCTGGCGTCGCCGGGCGTGAAGTCCAGGCGCAGCGGGTCGCCGTCGAGCGCCGCGGCGGCCAGCGCGGCCGCGGCGCGCGCGCCGCCCTCGGCCGCGCCGATGCGCTCGTAGGCGCGCTCCACCGCCAGCCCCAGCATGCCGGCGCGCGAGAGCACCGGCACCACCTTCATCTGCGCCGCGAACTCCACCTCGTCGATGGCGCCGCGGTGTGTCGGGTCCTCGAGCGCCACGATCAGGCGGGCGCCCTGCACCAGCAGCGGCAGTGCCGGCACGCGGCGCGCCACCGCGTAGGGCAGGCGCGCCACGGCGTCGGTCTCCACCGGGAAGTGCTGCACGTCGACCAGCGGGTAGCCCATCTTGCGCGCCAGCGCGGTCTGCAGGTCGGTGCGCGTGATCATGCGCCGCCGCACCAGCAGCTCGCCCAGCGGCACGCTGTGGTCGCCGCGCTGCAGCTCGAGCGCGTCGTCCAGCTGCTTGAGCGTGATGAAGCCGAGCGTGGTGAGCGCCTGGCCGATGCGCACCATCGGCATCTTCGCCTGCTGCTCGACGGCCTCGAGCAGCTCCTCGCGCGTGGCGATCTGGCGCACCAGCAGCAGATCGCCGAGCTCGCGGTCGGCCTGCTCGAGCGGCGTCGGCGCGGCGGAACCCTCAGGCATGCCGACGTCGACCTGCGCGCAGGCGCCACGCGGCACGAAGGTGCGGCGCAGCGTGCCGGCGCCGTCCACCGGCTCGAACAGGAACAGGCCCCAGGGCTCGTCGCAGTGGCCCACGGTGACGCCGCTCCAGTGCGTGTCGTCGGCGAACGCCACCGTGAAGGGCACGGCGGTGGCCGGCGCGCCCGCGTCGGGCAGCGCCAGCAGCGGCTCGAGCAGGCGCAGGCGGCGGAACTGCTCGAAGCGCAGCGTCATCGGCGTGCGCGCGCCGGCCAGCAGCAGCTCGATGTGGCCGCGCACGGCGTCCAGCGCCACCAGCTTGCCGGCCAGCACCTTTCCGTTGTTGCCCTCCACCTGGCAGGCCAGCGGCGCCGGCGGCGCGCTCGGCGCCGGGTAGCCGGGCAGCGCCGGCGTCGGCCAGACGAAGCCGGCCTCCTGCGGGGCCGCGAGCAGCGTGAGCGGCGCGTCGGACAGGTTGGACATCGGGGGCTCGGTCGGCGCGCTGCGGTGCGGCGGTTCAGCGGTTCAGCGGTTCAACGCTTCAGTGCTTCAGCGCGGTGCCGCCGCGACGGCCGGGGAGGACGCGGAGGACGCGGTGGACGCCGAGGCCGGCACACCGCCCGGGTTGACGGTGATCACCCGCCGCGGCGTGCCCGCAACGTCCGGCGCGTCGCGCCCGGCCAGCGCGGCCAGCGCCTGCTCGGTGCTGCGCTGCCACTCCTCGGCGCTCCTGATGATGGTCGGCTTGATCAGCACCACGAGCTCCTTCTTGCGCCCGCTGTCGTTGACGTTGCCGAGCAGCGTGCGGCCGAGCGTGCTGTTGCCGGTGCCGGGCAGGCCCGAGCGGCGACGTTGGCTCTCGCTCGTCATGAGGCCGCCGATGGCCACGATGTGGCCGTCGCTCACGCGCACCACGGTGTCGGTCTCGTTGACGCTGGAGGAGGCCAGCGGCAGCCGGTAGTTGCCGATCGCGCCCAGGTCCACCTGCTTGGTGCGCTCGGTGACCACGGTGACCGAGGGGCGCAGGTGCAGCGTGATCGTCTGGCCCTCGTCGATCTGCGGCGTCACGTCGAGCGCGATGCCGCTGAAGAACGGCGTCAGCGTCAGCGTGGGCAGCGTGGTGGTGTTGTTGTTGTTGCCGTTGCCCGGCGTGATCGAGCCGCCGGCGACGTTGGTCACGAAGTACTCGTCGACGCCGACCTTGAGCACCGCCTTCTGGTTGTTCAGCGTGGCCACGCGCGGGCTCGACAGCACCTGCAGCTCGCCCTGCGACTCGAGGAAGCCGAGCACCGCCTGGAAGCCGCTCGTCGCCAGGCTCAGGCCGAGCGTGCCGCTGCTGCCCGTGGGCAGGCTCACCGAGTCGACGAGCAGCCCGGCGGTGGCCTGCGGCAGCGTCGGCAGGCCGTTGGCGTTGCCGAGAAGCGGGTTGCCCGGGAAGCCGCTGGTCTGCCCGGTGGCGCCGCGCGACTTGAGCACCGACCAGTCGATGCCGCTCTGGAAGCCGTCGCGCAGCTCGACCTCGACGATCTTGGCCTCGAGCATGACCTGTCGCTCGATGGCGGCGCGCGAGCTGCGCAGGAAGGCCTCGACCTGGCGCAGCTCGTCGGGCATGGCGCGGACGGCGATGGTGCCCGACTGCGGGCTCGCGATGACCTGGCGGCCCTCGGCCTTGCCGAGCAGGGCGCGCAGCGCCTCGGTGGTCTCGCTCCAGTAGTCGGCCACCGTGCTCGTGCTGATGCGGCTCGAGTCGGGGATCGACTGCATCGTGGCCGGCGTGCCGGCGCTGCCGCTCGAGGTGCTGGCCGGCGCGCCGCTGCCGCTGACGCGCACCTCGCTGCGCCCGCTGCGGCTGGCGTGCAGGTAGTTGACGGTGAAGATGCGCGTCTGCATCGTCGGCGGGAACACCGTGATGCGCCGGCCGTCGATGCGGTAGTCGTAGCCGTAGACCTCGCGGATCGAGTCGAGCGCCTCGCGCACCGTGACGCCGCGCAGCGTCACCGAGAGCTGGCCGCCCACCTCGGGGTGCATCAGCATGCTGTAGCGCGTGTCGGCCACCAGCGAGAGGAAGACGTCGCGCGCCGCGGCGCCGTTGACGATGAGGTCGAAGTGCGGCTCGGGCGGCGGTGCCTCGGCGCGCGGTGTGCTGCCGGCGGCACCCGGGCTGCTGCCGGTCGCGTTCGCGGCGTTCGCGGCGGCGCCGGAGGCCGCGCCCGCGGCGGCGGCCGCTTCGGCCTGCGCGCGGGCGCGCTCGGCGGCCTGCAGCTCGGCGCGCAGCTGCTCCATCGCCGGCAGTTCGCGCAGCGGCGGGCGCTGCGCGCAGGCGGCGAGCAGCAGGCAGGCCAGCGCCACGGCGGCGCGTCGGGGGAGGTTGGCGTGGTTCATGGTGTCAGCCCGGGTGAGCCGCGGCGCAGCGTGCAGCGGCACGCAGCGGCGGAGAAGCAGGGGGGAAGGCAGGAGCGGAGACGGCGGGGGAGCGCGAGCGGTCGGGCGCCGGCAGCAGCGCCGCTTCGACGACCGCCTTCTTCTGCACCGTGCCGTACAGCGGCACGCGGCGCAGCGTCTGGTCGGCTTCGCGCAGCGTGACCGCGCTCTCGTCGATGGCCTCGATGCGGGCGCCGCCGAGCAGGTCGCCCGGCCCGTAGCGGCGGCCGCGTTCGACGACGTAGCGGCAGTCGCCCGCGCTGACGATGTGGCGCGGCTGCACGGCGGGCGCGGCGGGTGCTGCGGCCAGCGCAGCGGTGCCGCCGCGCTGGGCGGAGGCGGTGGCCGGCGCGGCGCTCGGTGCACGCATCGGGTCGCGCGGCTGCGCGCTGGCGGGCAGCGCGAGCAGCACGCCGAGGCCGGCCAGCAGCAGCGGGAAACGGAGTTTCGGCAGCGGTGTCTTCATGAACGCACCTCCAGGTCGCCGAGCAGCTGCACGCGCAGCGTGAGCAGCGCGCCTTCGCCCTCGCGCGTCAGCCGCAGCTCGGCCCAGCGCAGGCCGGGCAGGGTGCGTTCGATCTCGGCGAGGTAGTGGGCGATGTCGTGGTAGCCGCCGGCCAGGCTCAGGTGCACGGTCGACAGCGGCAGCGCCCCTTCGACGGCCGGCGACGGCGGCGCGCTGGTGTCCAGCCGCACCAGCGTCAGCCGCTCGTGGCGGCGCAGCACGCGCTCGAGCAGGTCGGCCAGCCGTGGCGCCTGGTGGCTGCGTGCGCCGAGCTTGTCGATCTCGGCGTCCAGCGCCTGGCGCTCGGCGCGCGCGGCCTCGATGGCGCCTTGCAGCCGGCGCGCCGGCGTGTCGGCGGCGCTGCTGGCCAGCGCCACGCGCTCGCGCAGCGCGGCCAGCTCCTGTGTGCGCTGCGCCACCTCGGTGGCCAGCCGCTTGTGCAGGCCGAGGGCCGGCGAGAGCACCGTGAAGTCGGCCAGCGCCACCAGCGCCACGGCCAGCGAGACGAACATGATGGCGCGCTCGCGCAGCGTGAGCGCGTCGATGCGCTCGGCCTGCTTGCGCCAGAACCTGGAGGGCGTGGCTTTCACTTGGCGGCTCCGGTGGCGGATCCGGCCGCTGCGCCCGCCGCCACCGCGGTGGGCGGCCCGACGCGGAACGACCAGGTCGGCGCCGCGTCGCCGGTGGCCGCACGCTCCACGCGGTGCAGCACGAGCGGCGTGCTCGACGCCGGGCGCTCGCCGGCCAGCCGCGCGATCCACGGGCGCAGCGCCTCGGGCTCGCGCGTGAAGCCGCCGATCGCCAGGCGCCCGTCGATGTAGTGCAGCTCGTCGAACCAGACCGCGTTCGGCAGACCCGCCGCGAGCCGCCGCAGCAGCGCCGAGGGCGGGCCGCCGTCGACCTGCAGCCCGCGCTCGAGCTCGGCCATGCGCGCGCGGCGCTCGGCCAGCAGCGTGTTCTCGCGCGCCAGTTCCTGCTCCAGCGCGCTGGTCGAGGCGGGCAGCGAGCTCGCGTTGAGCTTGTCCAGCGTGGCCTGCAGGCGGCCCTGCTCGGCGGCGTGCAGCGCGCGCGTGGCGGCCAGCTCGCGCTGCAGCAGCCGGCTGCGCCCGTCGGCCCACAGCGCCAGCGCGGCCAGGCCGAGCGCCAGCACGAGCAGCGCGCGCGCCATCGACTGCGCCGCGAAGTGCCGGCGCGGCGCGAGCAGGAACGGGCTGTAGAGGTTGATCTGGTGCGCCATCGCGGCTGCCTCGTCGTCAGAGCGTTCGGTCGTCGTGGCGCAGCAGCGCGCCGGCCAGCGGCAGCAGCGCCTCGCGCGCCTCTTGCGTGGGGGCCAGGCGGTCGAAGCCGGGCCACACGCGTTCGGCATCCAGCCGCGCCACCGGCACGCCGAGCGTGGCCTGCAGGCGCGGCAGCCAGCTCGCCGTGTCGTCGCCGAGCTCGATCCACAGGCGCGCCACCGGCAGCTCGCGCCAGGTGCGCTCCCACACGTCGAGCGAGCGCTGCAGCTCGATGACGAGCGGCGCCTCGTCCTCGCCGGCGGCCGCTTCGTCGGCGTCGGCGGCGCCGTAGTCGACGATGGCCGCCGACTCCAGCGCCTCGGCCAGCGCCGCCTCGGCGCGCGCGGCGGCGGCCAGCGGTGCTTCGACGCGCGCGTCGATGCCTTCGATGCGGCGGGCGTAGAACAGCTCGCCGGCGGCGCAGATGGTGAGCAGCGCCTGCGTGCCCTGGCGCGTGAGCGCGGCGGTGGCGACGTTGCCCGCGTTGCCCGCGTTGGCCCCGTTGGTGCGTCCGCCCAGGCCCTCGGCCTCGGCCAGCGCCAGCTGCAGGTTGCGCTGCGCGGTCTCGATGACTTCGACCACCGCCAGTTCGATGCCGGCCGCCGCGGCCAGCTCGACCCGCGCGCGGATCTGGTCGGTGCGCGCCGCGGCCACGAAGAGCTGGCGCTCGCGCTGCTCGCGGCCGTCGCCGACCGGCATGACGTCGATCGTCAGCTCGTCCAGGCGCTCCTTGACGAGGTCCTTGACGTGCCAGCGGGCGGCGGCCTTCAGCTCGTCGGGCGCGACCTTGGGCGCCTCGATCTGCAACAGCTGGCTCGCGGCGTAGGGCAGCAGCACGCTGGTGGCGCGGGCCGGCAGACCGAGGCCGCGCACGCGGCGCGTGAACTCGGCCGCGCCCTCGTCGGCCCGGCGCTCGAGCAGGCCGCCGGCGCGCAGGCCGCGCGGGCCGCGTCCACCGCCTGCGCCGGCGGTGTCGGCATGCAGCCAGGCCAGCTGCTCGGGCGTGCCGCCCAGGGCGGCCGCGCTGCCGGCGCCGCTCGTGAAAGGCCAACGCATCCGCATCAGTAGTTCTCCCGCCGGTAGACCAGCGCTGCATTGCCGCGCTGCTGCCCGAAGGTGGCGCGCGCGGCGGGGTCCTTGTCGAAGGCGGCGCTGCACCAGGCGCCGCGCAGGTAGGCGAGGTTGGCGCCGCTGGTCGCGGCGTCGCCGCTGCCCGGTGTCCAGGGCTGCAGGCACGACGCGTCGGTGGCGCCGGCGCCGAGGCTGAGCGCCACGTCCAGCGTGCCGCTGCGGCCGCCGCCGGGCGCCGCCAGCACCAGGCTGCCGCGGCCGGCGCTGAAGACGAGCGGGCCGCTCACCGCGGTGTCGGCGGTGGTGAGGGTGCGCCGCAGGTTGCCGAAGCTCACCGCCGCCGCGCTCACCGTGGTGCAGCTGTCGAGCGTGTTGTCGGTGAAGGCGCTGCCGTTCCAGGCCTGCACCGCGGCGGGCAGCGCGAGATTGCGGTCGGCCGCGCCGCTGGCATGGCCGAGCCACAGGCGGCCGTAGCGCAGCGCCAGCGTGCCGAGCGTGGCGCGGTCGTTGCTCGAGAAGGGCGCGGTCACCGAGAGGTCGAAGCTGGCCAGCGCGACGCCGTCGCCATCGGCCGGTGCGATGCCGAAGGCCACGCTGAACGGCCCCTCGGGCGCGCTGGCACGCACCGCGGCCGCGGTGAGCTGCACGTTGGCCACGCCGGCGGCGAAGCTGCCGCTCGCGCTGCCGAGCGCGAGGCGGCCGTTGCCGGTGCTGAACACGGTGCTGGCGTCGCGGCCGGCGAGGTTGAAGGCGGCGGCCGAGGTCGGGTCGAGCTTGGCGAAGGCGCCGACGTAGTTCTGCGTCGTTGCGCCGGCCGTGTTCTGCGCCGTCAGCGTGAAGCCGAAGCGGAAGTTCTCGCCCAGGTAGCCGAAGCCGGAGGCCGGCGAGCAAGACAGGCCCGAGCGCGGCGTCAGCGTGGCGCCGCCGAGCGCGAAGCGCGCCGGCACGAAGCGCCCCACGTTGGCCGAGGCGCTGCCGCTGACGTTGCCCGTGCCGAGGTAGTTGCCGTCGGCCACCGAGGGCGTCAGCGTGACGATGCCGACCTCGCCGTAGGCCAGGTTGTTCACGGTGGCCACGCCGTTGACGAAGCTGCCGCCGGCGATCGTCGCGTTCGCGAGCGTGCCGCTCACGCCGCCGGCGGGCGCCACCAGGCTCGCGGTGAGCAGCACGCCCTCGGCGCTCGTCTCCTTGCCGAAGTTGGGCGTGGCGTTGCCGGCGCTGTCCACCGCGGTGACGGTGGCCGTGAAGGCCGCGCCGGCCGGCATGAAGGCGCTGCCCGCGGCCGACGCGGCGGCCGGGTTGTTGCCCGGGCTGGCGATGGCGCCGGTGGCGCAGCTGCCCGCGGCGTAGGTGGTGCAGCGGATGCCGCTCACCGTGAAGCCGGCCGGCTTGACGACGAAGGCGTTGCTCGATCCGGCGAGCGCCGTGAGCAGCGCACCGCCGGCCGCCTTGCTCGCGCTCAGGCTGACCAGCCCGACGTCGGCGTAGTTGAACGAGAAGGGCGCGTTGCCGTTGGCGTCGAAGGTCATCGACACCGTGGTGCTCGACGGGCTGGCCGCGATCGGCGTGGCGGCGTTGCCGGTGAGCGTCATGCGGTTGCCGCTCGAGCAGGTGGCCGGGTTGCTGCACGTCACCGCCCACTGCACGGCGGTGCTGCCGGTGAGCGCGGCCTCGCAGGCCTGGGTGGTGGTGCCTGTGCGCACGGCGCGCAGCACGAAGTTGCCCGAGCCGGTGCCGGCGGTCTGCGTCGGGATCGTCGTCGCCGCGCCGCCGTTGCTGGCGGCGACGATGAAGCCGGCGGTGTTGAAGGTGCTGCTGCAGCTGTTGGCGGCGACGCAGTTGACGCCGTCGGGGCAGCAGCGGCGCGGGTTGCTCGCCGCGGTCTGCTCGCCCGACAGCGTGACCGTGACCAGCGTGCCGTTGGCCGCGCCGGGGTGCGCGAGCGTCGTGCTGGCCTGGCCGGCGGCGTTCAGCGTCAGCGTGGTGGCGCCCAGCGTGCCGGCGCTGGTGGCCAGCGTCACGGTGCGCCCGGCCAGCGTGGTCGACGGGTTGGTGCACGGGCTCGACGCATCGGCGCAGGCCGTCACGGTGACCGTGCTCGCGGCGCAGGCGATGCCGCTGGCGGCGAGCGAGAGCTGGTAGTGGTTGGGCCCCGCGGCGGCGCCGGACCGCAGCGCGATCAGCACACCGACGCTGCTGACGACGTCGGATGACGTCGCCACCCGGGCGCCGGTGTCGGTGGCCGCCGCCGCGTGGGTCGCGTAGGCGGCAGCGAGCATCACGCCGTTCGGGCCGGCCCCGCTGGAGACGTCCAGCACCTCGGCCATGCCCGTCGGCGGCGTCGTCGGCGTGTTGCCCTGGTTACCGGCGTACAGGGCCAGCAGCATCGTGTTGGCCGAGGCCGGCGTGACCGCGGGCGCGGTCATCGTGGCGCCGAGGGGGTTCGGCTGCGATGCCCATGCGTCGATCGGCGACGTGGCGTCGACGCCGCGGAACACGACGATCGCGCCGGCGGAGCGGTTGCTGCCGTTGAACTCGAACTGGTAGTTGGCCTGCTCGGTGGCGGTGGCGATCTTGCGGTAGACCGACACGCCGATCAGGTTGCCGTTGGTGCGCGTGCCGACCAGCACCCAGTTGGTGGGTGCGCTCTTCACGGTCGGCGTATTCCCGCGCTGCGCCAGGAAGGCGATCATCAGGTCGCCGGCGACGAGGCCGGTCGGCCGCGCGATGTTGACCGAGCTGATGGCGTTGCTCGAACTGGCGTCGGCCGACGTGGTCACGTAGCTGATCTGCGCCCGCGCGGCGGGCACGGCCAGCAGCGCGGCCCCGGCGGTCAGCGACACCAGCACAGCGCGCCGCCAGCGGCTCATCGCACCACCCGCCACGTGAGCTGGCGTTCCACGTAGGTGACCGGTGGCGTGCCGGCTGCCGGGCAGGCGCCGCCGCTCGGCGCGTTGCAGGCGTTGGCCACCAGTTCGAAGAAGGCGAGCTCGGCGGCGCCGTCGCTCACCGTGCCCGAAGCCGGCGTGCGGCTGCAGCTGACCGTGACGGTGATGTTGGCGATGCCCTCCGGCGCGAAGCTGGTGGGCGCGAAGCAGGCCGGCGCGGCGGCCGGCGGCGCCGGGTTGCGCAGCACCTGGAAGGCGGCCCACTCGAGCCCGGCGCGCGCGCCCTGCAGCGCGCGGGCGGCCTCGATCTCGGCCGCCGAGCCGAGCTGCTGGCGCAGGCTGATCTGCGCCAGCGCCGCGCCCAGCGCGGTGAGCACGACCAGCACGAACAGCACCGAGATCAGCGTGAAGCCACGCCGGCGCGGCGGCCGCAGTGCACGCCGCTCACGGCGTTCAAGGCAGGTTGTCGACGTAGACCGCATGGTGCAGGCGTGCGCTTTCGCTGCCCGAGGAGGTGGTGGTGGCCAGCGTCAGCGTCAGGCTGACGAGGGCGGCGCGCGCCGCGGCGAGCGTGCCGTCGACGCCGAAGCGGCACGCCGTGACGCCGGTGGCCACCACGGCGCTGGTGCCGCCGGCGGGCGGGTCGGGCTGGCTCGGCTGGAAGCCGTAGCCCTGGTGGCGGGTGAGGCGGCCGCTCGTCAGGTCGCAGCGCCAGCTGACCGGCGAGTCCACCGCCACCACGCGGTAGGGCGGCGCGAACGCCGCCACCGGCAGCGGCGCCAGCGAGGCCAGCGTGATGCTGGTGGCGCTGCCGGCCCCGTTGCCGGCGGTGCGCCGGTTGCTCGCGGCCTGCTCGGCGGCGCTGCCGCTGGCGGCGTAGGCGTCGCTGCCGGTGATGCCGCTGCCCAGGTTGTAGAAGACGAGCTGCTGCGCGGTGCCGAGCGTGAGCGGCGGGCCGAGCACGTCGAACGCGGTGTCGGCCACGCCGAACTGCAGCGCACCCGCGCCGGCGGTGGCGTAGCGCGCGCCGCTCGTCGTGGGGATCAGCTCCAGCGCCAGGCCCGAGCCGCTGACGCGCACGCTGCCCGGCAGCGCGCTGCGCAGGTCGCGGCCGACGCGGCGCAGCGCCAGGTCGGCCTGGTCGACGAGCGCGGCGCGCGCCGCGGTGGACAGGTAGGCCTGCACCGGCAGCACGATGAAGCGGCCGACCACGACCGCGATCACGCCGGTGATGACGATCACGACGATCGCTTCGAGGAGGGTGAAGCCGCGGCGCATGGCGGGGGCTCAGAACGACGCGTTGGGCGCGTGGCGCGCGCGGTAGCCGACCAGCACCACCTGCGTGCTGCCCGGCCCGCTGACGGTGACGGTGATGCGCAGCGCGTCGCCGCTGGCCGCGCCGATCGTGCCCAGCGCCGAGGCCGCCACCGCCACCTGTGCGCTGTAGCCCTCGAGGCCGGCCACCGCGGTGTTGGTGAGGTCGACGATGCCGCCCATCGTGTAGCCGTGGTAGTCGTTGACGTGGTCGAAGGGCGGGCTCGCCAGGCGCGTCTCGCCGGCCTCGGGGCCGTTGGCGTCGGCCGCGCCGGCGCAGCCGGCGGCGCTGGCGGCGGTCTCGACGTTGGCGTCGTCGCCGTCGCAGAACGTGAAGGGCATCAGCTGCACCTCCTCGAGCAGCGACTCGGCGATGGCCAGCGCCTGGCGGCGCAGCATCGGGTCGGCGCTGCCGCGCGTGGCCTCGAAGAACACGCCGACGAGGGCCGTCAGTGCGCCACCCACGACCACCACGAACACCAGCAGCTCGACGAGGGACAGGCCTCGCGGGCGGCGGTACGGCGGGTTCGAGCGTGCAGGCAGCGGCATTCCGGCCCCGGATGAAGACCCGGCCCATGCTAGGAGGGGGTGAACCGCGGCGAAGCCGCGATCAGAGGGGAGATCTGACGCCGAATCGCGCGCGGGGCGGGCGACCCGTGCGGCGCGTCACGCAGCGCCGCGCCGCGCCGCTTCGCTCAGGGCCCGGTGCGCAGCAGACCGCTGTCGTTCTCCAGCCAGTAGGCGATGCTGGTGCCGCCGTGGCTGAGCGTGATGGGCAGCGCGCTGCCGGTGGAGGTGAGCGTGGCGCCGCTGGCCGCGTGGTTGAAGGTGGCGCTGCGGCTGCCGCCTTCGGCGATGCAGGGCGTGGCGAGGGCCGGGCAGTCGAGCGTGACGAGCGTGCCGCCGCCGGCGTAGGCGAAGGCGACGCCGCTGCCGGTGATGGTGGCGACCACCGCGCGCCGCTGCGCCAGCGCCAGGCGCTGCATGGCGAGCGTCTGCGCGGCCAGCTCGTCGGCGTAGGCGCGCAGCCGCCAGGCCGACAGGTCGAGCAGGCGCGGCATGGCGAAGACGGCCAGCGCGCCCACCAGCGCGATGACCGTCACCAGTTCGACCAGCGTGAAGCCGCGGGCCTGTCGTTGCATGCCGTGAGGGCGCGCGCGGCGCGCCCCGCTCAGTTGATGCCGAGGATCGTGAACGTGGAGGTCGCGCCGCCCACGCCGTTGACGGTGCAGGTGGCGGCGGCGTCGGCGGCCACGGCCGCGGCGGTGATCGTGTAGCCCGTGGGCAGGCCGCCTTGCAGCAGGCTGCCGCCGTCGTCGCAGTTGTCGACCGCCGCGCCCTTGGCCGGGTTGGCCTTGCGCGCCGCGTAGTTGATCGACGAGGCCGAGTTCAGCGAACCGGCCACGCCCTTGACGGCGGCCGAGTTGGCCTCGGCGCTGAGGTCGATGAACTTGGGCACCGCGATGGCGGCGAGCACGCCGATCAGCACGATGACCATCACCAGCTCGATGAGGGTGAAGCCGCGTTGGAGTCGTTTCATGGTGGAGCCTTTGTGCGTGGGGGTCGAAGTTATGACGGGGTTATCGGGAGGCCGCAGCGCGGCCTTGAGGAACCGGCCCCCCGGTCACGGGGTGCGCCGGCGTGATGCAACGCACGCTCGATGGTGGCGTGGCGTTCATTTCGGTCCGCGGGCCGCCTGGCCGAGATCCCACAGCGGCAGGAACACGCCGAGGGCCAGCACCAGCACGAGCGCGCCGATCACGGTGAGCAGGATCGGCTCGATGCTCGCCGACAGGCCCTTGATCGCGTAGTCGGTCTCGCGCTCGTACATCGCGGCCACTTCCTCGAGCAGGGTGTCGAGCTCGCCGGTCTCCTCGCCGACCATGATCATCTGCATCACGATGGGCGTGAAGACGCCGCTCGCACCGGCGGCGCGCGACAGGCTCTCGCCGCGCTCGATGGCGTCGCGCATCTGCTCGATGCGCTGTCCGATGAAGGCGTTGTCGGCCGTCTGCGCCACCACCGTGAGCGCGCTCGAGATCGGCACGCCGGCGCGGCTGGCGATGGCGAAGCTGCGCGCGAAGCGGCCGAGCGTGGCCTTGAGCACGATCGGCCCGGCCACCGGGATGCGCAGCTTGGCGCGGTCCCAGCGGTAGCGGCCGCGCGGCGAGGCCAGCCAGGCGCGCACGCCCCACACCGCGGCCACCGTGCCGGCCAGCAGCAGCGGCCAGTAGGTGACCATCCAGCGCGAGAAGCCGAGCAGCATGCGCGTGATGAGCGGCAGCTCGGCCTTGAAGGTGGCGAAGATCGACGCGAACGCCGGGATCACGAACAGGTTGATGATGACCAGCGCGATCGCGATGGCCACCACCACCAGCGCCGGGTAGCGCAGCGCCTGCTTGACGCGCGCGCGCACGTCGAGCTCGAACTCGATGTGGGTGGCCAGGCGCTGCAGCGTGCCCGTGAGGCTGCCGGTCAGCTCGCCGACGCGGATCATCGCCACGTAGAAGGCGTCGAAGACGCGCGGGTGGCGCGCCATCGCGGTGGCCAGCTCGCGGCCCTGGTCGAGGCTGGCACGCAGGTCGGCGATCAGCGTCACCAGCGCCGGCTTGTCGCTCGAGGCCTGCAGGCCCGACAGCGAGCGCAGGATGGGCACGCCGGCGCGCTGCAGCGTGTAGAGCTGGCGCGTGAAGACCAGGAGGTCGAGGGTGCCGATCGGCGCGGCGCGCAGCGCCTGCCAGAAGCTGCGCGTCTCGGGCGTGCGCGCGGCGGTCTGGGCCGGCGCGATCTGCACCGGCGTGACGCCGGTGGCCAGCAGCATCTCGGCCACCGCGGTCTCGCTGGCCGCGTCGAGGCGGCCGTTGACCGGTTCGCCGAGGCCGTTGCGGCCGCGCCAGACGAAGCTCTGCATCGCGCGCCGTCTCAGTCGCTGGCCAGGCGCATCGCCTCGGCCACCGACACGCGGCCGGCGCGCACCAGCGCCAGCGCGCGGTCGGCCAGGGTCTTGCCGGCCAGCCGCTCGCGCGCGCGCGCGGCGAAGGCGGCGGGGTCGGCGGCCACGATGGCCTGGGCCAGCGCGGCATCGATCTCGAGCAGCTCGTACACGCCGGTGCGGCCGTGGTGGCCGGTGCCGTTGCAGTGCGAGCAGCCGGCGCCGCGCAGCGGGCGCGTGCCCGCGGCCGCGCCGGGGCCGCCGACCGCGTCGAGCCAGGCCGCCTCCTGCGGCGAGGGCGCGTGCGGCGCCTTGCAGTTGTCGCAGTTCGTGCGCACCAGGCGCTGCGCGATCACCGCCTGCAGCGAGCTGGCCACCATGAACGGCTGCACGCCCATGTCGAGCAGGCGGAACGGCGTGCCGGCGGCGTCCTTGGTGTGCAGCGAGCTGAGCACGAGGTGGCCGGTGATGGCGGCGCGCAGGCCGATCTCGGCGGTCTCGGCGTCGCGCATCTCGCCGACCAGGATCACGTCGGGGTCCTGGCGCAGCGTGGCGCGCAGCACGCGCGCGAAGTCGAGCTCGATCTTGTCGTTGACCTGAACCTGGGTCAGCCCGGGCAGGCGGTACTCGATCGGGTCTTCGACGGTGATGATCTTGTTGGCGTCGGCGTCGAGCTCGGCGAGCGCCGCGTACAGCGTGGTCGTCTTGCCCGATCCGGTGGGGCCGGTGACGAGCACCATGCCCGACTGGCGCTGCAGCACCTCGCGCAGGCGCGCGAGCAGCTCCACCGGCAGGCCGATCGAATCGAGCCGGCGCACCGCGTCGCCGTGGCCGAGCAGGCGCATCACCACCGACTCGCCCCAGGCCGAGGGCAGCGTGGAGATGCGCACGTCGAGCTGGCGTTCCTTCAGGCGCAGCGTGAAGCGGCCGTCCTGCGGCAGGCGCTTCTCGGAGATGTCCAGGCCGGCCATCAGCTTCAGCCGCTGGGTGAGCGCGGCGGCCACGCGCTTGTCGGCCTGGGTCTGCGTCTGCAGCACGCCGTCGACGCGGCTCCTGATGGCGAGCGCCGCCTCCTGCGGCTCGAGGTGCACGTCGCTCGCGCCGACCTGCAGCGCGTCTTCGAACACCGACTGCAGCAGCCGCACGACGGGCGCGGCCTCCTGGCCGACGCTGGCCTGCAGCTCGCCGAAGTCGACGGCGTCGCCGAGGTCCTTCTCGAGGGCACGGGCCAGGCCGCTGATCTCGTCGGTGCGGCGGTAGTGGCGGTCGAAGGCGGGCAGCAGCTGGCTCTCGGGCACCACCGCCATGCGCACCGCGCGCTTGACCAGGCGCACCACCTCGTCGTAGCCGGCGAGGTCCAGCGGGTCGGCGAAGCCGACGAGCAGGTGCTCGCCCTTGTCCTCGAGCACGATGGCGCGGTGCCGCCGCGCCGCGCTCTCGCCGAGCAGGCGCACCGTGTCGGCCTTGAGCGGGAAGTTGCGCAGGTTGACCACCGGCACGCGCAGCTGGCGCGCCAGCGCGTGGGCCAGCGTCTCCTCGGAGATGAGCCCGGCGTCGATGAGCATGCGGCCCAGCCGGCGGCCGCTGCTGCGCTGCTCGGCCAGCAGCTGCTCGAGCTGCTCGGGCGAGATCAGCTTCTGCTGCACGAGCACGTCGCCCAGGCGCAGCTTCTCGCGCTTCGCGTTCGCGTTCGCGGGCGCGGCGGGGGGCTGGGCGGCCGTGGCGGAGGTCGCGGCTGTGGCGGCTGTGGCGGCGACGGCCGCCGATTCCGGAGCGGGGTTGTGCATGCGGGCACGGCCGTGCGAAGAAGGCACGGCCGGGGTTCGGGGCATGCTAGGGGCCGCGTTGCAGAGGTGATGCGCGGAAAAGGCGGGCGCGGCACTGCCAGTTCGCCGGGGAGGGCGCAGCGAAGATGGCGAAGGGGGCGGGAGCGGTGCGAACGACACGGGCGGCGGCGCGAACACAATGCCGGCATGCCGCCGCCCCCGCCGTCGCCCGCCGCGCTGTCGCGAACGGCCTTCGCCACGCTGCTGCTGATCGCGCTGATGATGGGCGGCAACCATGTCGCGGCGCGCCTGGCCTTCGACCACGGCGTCGACGTGACCACCGCGGTGGCCTTCCGCAGCGGCGTGACGGCGCTCGTGGTCGGCGCGCTGCTGCTGCACGCCGGTGCGTCGTGGCGGCTCGATGCGCGCCAGCGCCGCGCGCTGCCGCTCATCGGCCTGGCGATCGCCGCGCAGAGCTGGTGCCTGTATTCGGCGGTGGCGCGGCTGCCGGTGGCGCTGGCGCTGCTGGCGTTCAACACCTATCCGCTGTGGACGGCGCTGGCCGCGCGGCTGCTCTACGGCCACCGCGCCGAGCGCCGCGTGCTGCTGGCCATGCCGGTGCTGCTGGCGGGGCTGGCGCTGGCGCTGGACGTGGCCGGCGCCGCGTCGGGCCTCGGCGCGGGCGCGCACTGGGGCCGCATCGGCGCCGGCGTGGCCTTCGCGGTGGCCGCGGCGGCGATCTTCGGCTTCGCGCTCGTGCTCACGCAGCACGAGGCCGGCGCGCTCGACGGCCGGCTGCGCACCGCGCTCACCATGGCCATGGTGGCGCTGCTGGCCGGCATCGTCATCGTGCTGCAGGGCGGCTGGCGGCTGCCGACGGCGCCCGCCGGCTGGTGGGGCCTGGCGGCGCTCACCATGCTGTACGGCACCGCGTTCACGATCATGTTCACCGTGCTGCCGCGGCTGGGCGTGGTCGGCAACTCGGCGATCATGAACGTGGAGCCGATCTTCGCCCTCGTGCTGGCCTGGGCGCTGCTCGGCCAGACCATCGCGCCGCTGCAGGTGGCGGGCGGGCTGGTCGTGGTGGGCACGGTGATGGCGCTCGGTCTCCGGCGCATGCGCTGAGTCCGCGCCGAGGCGCACGCAGTCCACGCCGGGTCGCGGGGCTTGCGTGTCGGCCCGCGCAGCGG
>Ga0209172_10003751_pt1 | contig 22277 bp, 17 predicted proteins | sample LarsenN4metaG_FD_184113 | JGI IMG/M metagenome (GOLD analysis project Ga0209172, IMG submission 184113) | Hot spring sediment bacterial and archeal communities from British Columbia, Canada, to study Microbial Dark Matter (Phase II) - Larsen... ... | reverse complement strand
CAGGCCGTAGATGGAGTTGTTGGCGCGGGTGATGGCCTCGTCGAGGTCCTTCACTTTGAAGAGGGGCAGCGCCGGGCCGAACGACTCCTCCTGGACGATGCGGGCGTCGTCGGGGACGCCGGCCAGCAGCGTCGGCAGGTAGAAGAATCCCTTGGCGAATTCGGGGCCGTCGGGGCGCTTGCCCCCGGCGAGAATCTTGGCCCCGCGCTTGACGGCGTCGGCCACCTGCTCTTCGATTTCCTCGCGCTGCGCGGCGGTGTGGAGCGGCCCGAGGCGCGTGTCTTTGTCGAGGCCGTTGCCGACCTTGAGCCGCTGCGCCTTGCCCACGAGCTTTTCAACGAACTGGTCGTAGATGGTTTCGAAAAGATAGAGCCGCTTGATGGCGAGGCAGGCCTGTCCGCAATTGTAGAAGCGGCCGACGGCGGCGCCGGTGACGGCGGCGTCCAGGGCGGCGTCGTCGCAGACGATCATGGGGTCGCTGCCGCCGAGCTCGAGCGTCAGGCGCTTCATCTGCGGCGCGGCGCACTCGGCCACGTGCTTGCCGGTGTCAGTGGCGCCGGTGAAGGCGACGCGGCGGATGCGCGGGTGCTTCAAGAGGGCTTCGCCCAGCGTGCCGCCCGGGCCGGTGACGATGTTGAGCACGCCTTTCGGCAGCCCCGCCTGGTTCAGCAGCTCGATGATGCGCAGGGCGGTGAGCGGCGTCGTGCTGGCGGGCTTGACGATCATCGTGTTCCCGGCCGCGAGCGCCGGGCCCACCTTCGTCCCCATCAGCGTGATGGGAAAATTCCACGGCACGATGCCGGCGCAGACCCCGATGGGCTGCTTGATGACCATCCCGTACATCTTGATGTCGGGCAGGGGCACGTGCGCCCCGCGGACTTTCGAGGCCAGCCCGGCGTAGAACTCGAGGCCGTGGAGGAAGTGCTCGATCTCGCGCTTGGCTTCAGCGACGGGCTTGCCTTGCTCCTTGGTTTCGAGCACGGCCAGCTCGTCGACTTTCTGCCGCACGAGCTCGGCGCCCTTGAAGAGCAGCCGCCCGCGGGCTTCGGGCGCGGTGTCGCGCCAGCCGGGGAAGGCGGCCTCGGCCGCCGCCGCCGCGGCGTCGACGTCCTCGGCGCCGCCCTTGGCGACCGAGTCCACCACTTCGCCGGTGGCGGGGTTCTTAACCTCGTAGGTCTGCCCGCTCTTGGCCGGCACGCTCTCGCCGTTGATGAACATCAGCGCCATCGCCTCTCCTCCCTTGGGTTCGTAAACTCGGGTTTGTGCTTCTCGCGGAGGCAAACCAGGACGGGCTGCGGCCTCCCCGGGGAAAACGGCAGTATAGCCGCATTCGTGCCGGCCGACAACCCCGCCGCTGCTCAGCCCAGCGGCCCCTGCCGCTGGGCTTCCTGCACGAGACATGAACTCCCCACGGGCGGGGGCCCGTGGGCTGAGCGAGGAAAGAGCTGTGATATGGCGACGGAGAGGCCAGCGCGGGTTTAGCTCTTCTCGACCAGCGGCAGCAGCTCGGCCTCTTCGCGGCTCATGTGCTGGCGGAGGAGCTGGACGATGGTGCGGCCGAGCTCGAGCACCCGGCGGGTTTCGCCCACAGCGTCGCAGTAGAGCAGCTCGCGCTTGTAGGCTTGCCACTGCCGGTTGAACTCGGCGTGCTCGCCGGCGAAGCGGGTGAGCGTGGGGTGGCTCGAGGCGTGCTCGGCTTCGATCAGCGGGTAGAGGTCGTTCTCTTCCTCGCGGAAGTGCCGGGCCACTTCCTTCTCGAAGAAGGGCACGAGCTGCCAGAGTTTCTCCAGCCCGCGCTGCGACTCGGCGAAGGCCGGCGAGGCCAGCAAACCGAGCGCCGCCTCCCAGTCCGAGAGGCGGCCCTGCATCTCCACATGGTCCTGCATAACACGCTCGACGACGGTGGCCTGCATGGCACCCTCCTCTCGTCCCTCTCCCGGCGCTAATCGCCCAGCGAATCTTCCAGCGCGTGCATCTCCTTCTGGAACTTCTTCAGCTCCTTGTCGAGGCTGCGGACACGGCCGCGGACGGCCTCGCGGCTGGGAGCTTCTTTCTCGAGCTCGCGCTCCACCTCCGCCAGGGCGCCGCGCCAGCGCTGCTGGGACTCGTCCATCGCCTGGAGACGCTTGCCCTGGCGCTCGCGCTCGTCGGCCGAGAGCCGCTCGCGCAGGCGGGCGTGGTGCTCTTCCATCGCCTGGAGGCGCTCGGCGAGTTGCCGGCCGAGCTGCCGGGCGGTGGCCGGGTCAAAGCGGCTCGCTTCGCAGTAGCGCTCCAGGTGCCGCGCTTCCTCGCGCGCCTTCATGCACCACTGCTCGCATTCGTGCGTCCGGCTCTGCTGCCGCTCCTGCTGCTGTTGCATTTGGCCGTGGTGCGGGTCGGGGTGGTGCTGCGGGCCGGACATCCTCGGACCGCCGCCGCCCCGCATGCCGCCGCCGCGCTGACCGCCCCCGCCGCGCATCTGGGCGAACACCACCAGACTGCCGGTCAAGACCACAACAAGTAGAAAGAATACAGTTCGCTTCATGACGTGCTTTCCTTTCCTCACCCCCGGTTCGTTTCCTGCCGAAACTCTCCTTTCAGCGCAGTCCCGCCAGCTCTTGCAGGAGGCGCCAGTTCTTCAAGCGGTCGTCCTGCCCGGCCTTGAGCGCCTCGGAGGGATTCCCGTCGGCGTCGAAGTGCCGCCGGAAGCGTCCCTCGGTGCGGGCGAAGGCGATGAAGTCAACCGGCTGGTTGGTCTTCGGGTTCACGTACCAGTCTTCCTTGAGGGCCGGGTTGCTCTTCAAATCAAAGCGCTCCTTCATCCGCTCGCCCTTGCGCGGGTCGTAGACGAAGAGCGGGAAGGCGCGCGACTCGACCGCCAGCTTCGCCTGCTCGGCGGCGCGGTCGTCCCCGATTCCGTGTTCGGGCATGCAGGGGCTGTAAGCGATGATGACCGCCGGCCCGGGGAAGGCGTTCGCCTCCATCACGGCGCGGTAGAAATGGTTGATGTGCGCCGGGGTGGTCTGGGCCACGAAGACGTTCGGGTGGAGCGCGCAGAGGAGGCCGAGCTCCTTGCGCCGCTCCACCTTGCCCGTGCCCTCCTTGCCGAAGGCGGCCATCTTGGCTTCCTGGGCGACGAAGGTCGAGCCGGAGGCCTGCCCGCCGGTGTTGGAGTAAACCTGGGTGTCGAGCACGAGCACCTTGACGTCCATCCCCGAAACCAGCAGGCGCGAGAGCGCCTGGAAGCCGATGTCGTACAGCGCCCCGTCGCCCCCGAGCACCCACAGACGCTTCCCCTGCCAGCCCAGCTGGTCCCAGCGCCCGCGGATGCCCATGGCCACGGTGGCCGGATTCTCAAAGAGCGAGTTCGTCCAGGGAACGGCGAAGGGGTTGTACGGGTAGGTGGAGCCGAAGACGCTGTTGCAGCCGGTGGCGGCGACCAGGCCGATGTTGTCGCGGCCGTGGGTGAAGCCGGTGGCGGCCAGCAGCATGCGCAGGGCGGTGGCTTCGCCGCAGCCCATGCAGGAGCCGGCGCCGCCGGCGTAGAGCCAGGCTTCGTCGGAGAGCATCAGGTCGGCCAGCGCCTTCTCCGAAAGGAAACGCTTGGGGGTGGCCGGGAGCTGGTGGAGGAAGGCGGTCGACTTCTGGTGCCAGCCGAGCACCTCCGGCGACTTCTTCACCATGCGCAGGGCCTGGTGGCTGCCGCAGACGACGACGCATTCGCCGCAGCCCTTGCATTTGGTCGGGTCGATCACCAGGCTGAAGAGCCCGCCTCCCTCGCCTTTCTTGGTCGGCAGGGTGTGGAACTTCTGGGTTTCGACGAACTGCCGCCGCAACTCGGCGCGCAGGGTTTCGTCGGGCTCGGCGGCCAGCGCTTGCTCGAGCGGCGCCGGCTCGATGACCTTGGCGATGATGGCGCTGTCGGGGCATTCGGTGACGCACTCCATGCAGCCGACGCACTGGGCAGGGAGAAACTCGGGGATGTCCGGGGCCAGATGAGTGAAATCGCGCCGGGCGCTGGAGGCGGCGGCAATAAGGCTGCGGGCGAGGTCGCGGTCGGCGACCAGCTCCTCTTCGCCGCCGGAGGCGTAAGCCTCCAGCACCCGGCAGAAGTTTTCGGCGCGCAGCGGGCGGCCGTCGCCCTCGTCGGGCGCGGCGGGCCCGGCGAGCACCGGCAGGCGCGCCGGGGCCGCCGTCGCGGCTTCCCCGGCCGGCACCGGAACTTCGCGCACTTCGCGGAAGCCGCGCGTGACCGCCTTCAGGTTCGCCTCCACCACGGCCCGACCGCGTTTGCCGAAATACTTTTCGAGCGACTTCTCCACCGCCGGGTAAAGCTCCTGCTCGGAGAGCTTCTTCTCTTCGCGGAAGGGCGTGATGCGCAGGAAGGCGCCGAGCAAGGCGATGCCCTGCATGCGCAGGCGCAGCTCGGGCGAAGGCGCCAGCTCCCCGGCGATGGCGAGCGTGTCGAGGGCGTAGAGCCGCAGGCCGAGCGCGCGGATGCGCTGCTGCGCCGTCGCCGGCAGCGACGCCCAGATCTGCTCCAGCGGCTTGTCGGTATTGAGGAAGACGGCGCCTTGAGGACGGAGGCCGACCAGGGGGTCGCCCTGGGCGAAGGGCATGAGGTCGTGCATCGCCACCAAGTCAACGTGGAGGAGCTCGCAGTGGTGGCGGATGTGCTCATCGGCCGCGCACAGGTAGTAGTTGGTGGGCAGGCCGCGCTTCTCGGAGCCGTACTTGGGAAAGGCCTGCACGTGCTTGCCGAAGAGATCGCCCACCACATTGGCGATGACCTTGTTGGTCGTGACCGAGCCGAAGCCGCCGATGGAGTGCCCGCGCAGACTGAAGGAGTGCGGGGCGCGCACGTCGGGGTCCTCGCGGCGCTCGAGCGCCAGCGGGTGGCGGATGCCGAGCGCGAACAGCCCGCTCTTACCGGCGGCCAGCGCCTCGGCCACGGCGACGAAGTCGCCCGGGCGGACATCGCGCCCGCCCAGCCCGGCGATGCCGCAGAAGAAGTTCGGGAGCTTGTCAATTTGGGGGTAGGCGGCGGCGCCGGCGGCGGCGTCGGCGAAGGCGGCCTTGAGCTCGGCGGCCCGAGGGTTCGACTGCGCCAGGGGGTTGTCCATCCGCTCGATGACGGCTACGCCACGGCAGCGCCGCAGCAGCGCCACCAGCTGGCGTCCGGGGAAGGGCCGGAAGCTGGTCACGTGCACCACGCCCACCTTCAGCCCGCGCTCGCGGCGGAGCCAGTCGGCCGTGGCCGCGGCGGTTTCCATCATCGAGCCCATGCCGACGAGCGCGTACTCGGCGTCCTCCATCTGGTTAGCGTCGACAAACCCGTAGCTCCGGCCGGTGCGCTGCCCGTATTCGACGAAGGCCGCGGCCAGCGCCTCGCCCATCCGGTCGGTGAAGTACCGCTGGGCCACCTTGCCCTTCATGTAGCTGTCCTGGTTCTGCACCGACCCGCTCAAGAGCGGCCGGGTGGGGTCGAAGAGCCGCTGGAGCTTGTCCGCGGGCGGGCCGACGAAAAGCTCCATCAGCTCCGGCTCGGGCAGGCGCAGGCTCTCAACGGTGTGGGTGGTGAGGAAGCCGTCCTGCACGTTGAAGAAAGGCGTTTGGGAATCCTCGGCGGCCCGCCGGGCGATGAGCGCCAGGTCGGCCACCTCCTGGGCGTTGCGGGCAAACAGCATCCCCCAGCCGCAGTCGGCCACCGCCATCACGTCGTCATGCCCGCAGTGGATGTTGAGGGCGTGCGAGGTGAGCGCGCGCGCGCCGATGTGGAAGACCACTGGCAGGCGCTTGCCGCTGATGACGTGCAGCACTTCCTTCATCAGCACCAGCCCCTGCGAGGAGGTGAAGTTCGTCACCCGCCCGCCGGCCAGCGCGAAGCCTTCGGCGGCGGAGGCCGAGCTGTGCTCGGACTCCGGTTCGACGAAGAAAAGTTTTTCACCCCAGAGATTCCGCTTGCCCTTGGCGACTTCGGCCTGGAAGCCCACGCCCATCTCGGTCGAAGGCGTGATGGGGTAGGCGCAGGCGCCCTGGCTGATGTGGGTCTCGGCCCAGACCACCGCCGCCGACCCGTCGGTAGTCGCAGGCAGACCCGGGTAGGTTTTCTCGGTCTCTTCCGGGGAAGAAACGGTAGGTTCAACGTGGCTTGACATCACTCGCCTCCGGCTTCGGAGTCTGCAATCTCCACGCCGTAAAACGGAGTCAGTTATCCTCTTTGTTTTCAGCAGGAAAGACTTTGGCGGCGGCTCTCTAGAAGGAGCCGCAGGCGCCCTCTTTGGGCCATTTGGCGCAAACCCTCCCCCACCCTTGGAGGGCAAAGGGCGGGGCGCCCCGAACCATGAGTTGACTCGGGGCGAAGCTCTCCCTACCATTCATTCCCATTGCCATGAGCCCATCGCCCTCCGGCAGCAGCAAGCAGCGCCGCAGCCCGCGCCGCGAGCTAGCCCTGCCCATCCGCGTCTTCGGCACCAGCGCCCGCGGGCGCGACTTCGTCGAGGACTGCGTCTGCGTCAAAGTCTCCCGCCACGGCGCGCAGATCCGCTTGAAGCACACGGTGATCTCCGACGAAACCCTCCGCATCCTGAACCTGAAAAATCAGAAGGAAGCCGACTTCCGCGTGGTGGGGCTGGTGACGAACCCGCCCGGCACGCCCTACGCCGACTGGGGCCTCGAAGCCCTCACGCCCGACGAAAACTTCTGGGGCGTCTGAACCGCGGCCACGCCGCTACACAGAAGCGAAGATGGCGGTGCGGCAGGCGGCGCAAAACTCCGCGGTCTTCACGTCGAGCCGCTCGACCCCGTGGGCCGAGGCCATCACGCAGCGCCAGTCGTGACAATGCCGCAGGCCGAAGGTGTGGCCAAGCTCGTGCACCGCCTCTTTGGTCAAGCGCTCGTGCAACAAATCATTCGACGCCGGCAGGCCGTAGAACTCTTCCCGCAAGCGGTGGAGCGAGACGAGCGCGCAGCCGCCTTCGAGCTGCGCTTCCCCGAAGACAAACGTCAGCACCGGGACGTAGAGGTCGAGCGGGGTCACACCGAGTAAACGAACCCCGGGCTCCGCCAGCGCCGCCATCCGCTGCAGGATGGCGGTCGAGTGGAACTGGCCGCGGGCGGCGTCGAAGGCGAAGCCGGCGTCGAGCGGCTCCGCCCGGACGCGGCAGGGGACCCGGAAGGCGCGCCCGAGCGCCGCCGCCAGCTCCTCGAGCAGCCCGGGCGGCAGAGCGGCCGCCCAGGGCGGGCCCGGGCCCGCAGCGGTGACCCGCAGCAGCTCCAGGGCGTTCATGGCTCAAGCGGCAGCGCGCTTCAGGCCGTAGCGGTGCAGCTTGTTGTAGAGCGTGGTGCGGTCGATGTCGAGGATGCGGGCGGCGCGCGACAGGTTCCAGTTCGTTTCCTCGAGCACCTGTTCGATGTGGGCGCGCTCGACGTCGTCGAGCCGGCGGCCGGCGCGGGGCTCGGCGGGGTGGAGCTGGAAGGGGAAGTCGCTCGGTTGAACCTCTTCGCCGCGACCGATGACGAGCGCGCGCTCGATGGCGTTCTCGAGCTCGCGCACGTTCCCCGGCCAGTCGTAGCTCAAGAGCAGGTCAAGCACCCCGGCCGAGAGGCGCGGCACCGGGCGGTTCATGGCGGTGGCGTACTTGCGCAGGAAGTGGTCGGCCAGCAGCGGGATGTCTTCCCGGCGGGCGCGCAGCGGCGGCAGCGCGATGCGGAAGACGTTCAGGCGGTAGTAGAGGTCGGGGCGGAAGGTGCCTTCCTTGACGAGCGCCTCGAGGTCGCGGTTGGTGGCGGTGATGCAGCGGAAGTCGACCTCGAGCGGCTGCGTCCCGCCCACGCGCACGATCTCTTTCTCCTGCAAGACGCGCAGCAGGTCGGTCTGGGTCTTCAGGCTGATGTCGCTGATTTCGTCGAGGAAGACCGAGCCGCCGTCGGCCACTTCGAACTTGCCCTTCTTGCGGTACTGGGCGCCGGTGAAGGCGCCGCGCTCGTGGCCGAAGAGCTCGCTCTCGAGCAGGGTCTCGGTCAGCGCCCCGCAGTGGATGACCACCATCGGCATGGTGCGGCGGGGGCTCAAGTTGTGGATGGCGCGGGCGACCAGCTCCTTGCCCGTGCCGCTTTCGCCGGCGATCAGCACGGTGGCGTCGGTGGGCGCGACCATCTGGATGAGCTCCTGGACCTTCTTCATCGCCGGGCCCTGGCCGATGAGCTCGGTCGGCGGCGCGATCTCTTCCAGGTTTTCCCGCAGGCGCGCCACCTCGCGCTTGGCCTGGCGGTGCTCGAGCGCCTTGGTCAGCAGGTGCGCCAGCTCGTCCGGGTCGAAGGGCTTGGTGATGTAGTCGTAGGCGCCGCGCTTGAGCGCCTGCACGGCGGTCTCGACCGAGGCGTAGCCGGTCATGATGATGAGCAGCAGGTCGGGGTCGAGCTCGCGCAAACGGTTCTGCAATTCCATCCCGTCCATCCCCGGCATCTTGATGTCGATGAGGGCGACGTCAAACGACTCCCGGGCCAGCGCCTCCAGAGCCTGGCGGGCGCTTTCGACGGCGCGGACCTGGTAGCCTTCGCTCACAAACCACTTGCCGAGCGAGTCGCGCACCACCAGCTCGTCGTCCACGATGAGCAGGCGGGCGGTGGTTTTCTTGGTTTCCGTGACTACGGTGTTCATGGGGTTACCTCGCTTCCTGGATTCCTCCGGCGTCCACCGCCGCGGGCATCTCCAGCGGCAAGTGGACGGTGAATTCGGTTCCGACCCCCGGCGTGGAGCGCACGCGGATCTCCCCGCCGTGCTGCTCGACGATGCTTTCGGCCACCGCCAGGCCCAGCCCGGTGCGCTGCTCGTCTTCCTTGGTGGTGAAGAAGGGCTCGAAGATGCGCGGCAGCATCTCCGGCGGGATGCCCGGGCCCGTGTCTTCGACGCGAGCTTCGACGCCGTGGCCGGCGGGGTCGAGGCGGGTCTCGACCCGCAAGCGCCCGCCGCGCGGCATGGCCTCGGCGGCGTTCACCAGCAGCGCCAGCAGCGCCTGCTGGATCTGCCCGGCGTCGCAGGCCAGCGGCGGCAGGTCGGCGGCCAGGTTCTTTGCGAGTTCGATCCCTTGCAGCTCCAGCTGGTGCTGCACTAAGGTCAGCGCCCGCTCGACCAACGTGTTCAAGCGCTGCGGCGCGCGCTGGGGCGGCGCCTGGCGGGCGAAGGTCAGCAGGTTCCGCATGATGTCGCCGCAGCGGCGGCTCTCGCGCTCGATGATGCGGAGCTGCTCGGACATCTCCGCCCGGATGGCGGGGTCGCGGCCATTGGCCTCCAGGGACTTCAGGGTCAGGCGGGCGTAGGTGAGGATGCCCGACAGCGGGTTGTTCACCTCGTGGGCGACGGTGGCGGCGAGCTTCCCCAGCGCGGCCATTTTTTCGTTCGCCACCAGGTGCGCCTGCGTCCGGCGGAGCTCGCCCGTCTTCTGCTCGACCCGCTCCTCCAGCGTGCGCGCCCAGCCGGTCAGCTCCTGCTGGGCGCGGGCCAGCTCCTCGGTCATCTTGTTGAACGAAGCGGCCAGCTCGCCGAGCTCGTCCCGGGAACGCACCGGCAGGCGGTAGTCGAGGTCGCCGGCGGCCACTTTCTTCGTTCCCGCGATCAGCTCCTTCACCGGCTTGTGGGCCACCACCCAGACGAAGAGCACGCTGACCAGCGAAGACAGGATGAGGGCCACCAGGGTAAAGCGCCCGAGCTGCGCCTGGTGGGTGGCGAGCTGGGCGTCCACCTTCGCCAGCGACAAATCGGTGTCAATCACCCCCAGGATGCGCCGCTCGGCGGGGTGGGCGTGGCAGGCGGCTTCGGCGCAGGCGGGCTGGTTTTCGATGGGGCGGATGAGGCCCAGCACGCGCTCGCCGCGGGCGTCGGTGAAGATGCGGGCGCGGTCGGGGCGGTCGAGCTTGGTGAGCGGGGCCTCCTGGGCGTGGCAGGCGGTGCAGGCCTCGGCGCGCTTGTCGACCAGCGACCCGACCTCCGCCGCGTCGGTCGAGAAGCTGATGCGGCCCTCTTCGTTGAAGATGCGGACGCGGCGGATGCCGGGCTCGCTGCCGATGGTCTTGATGACCTGGTAGAGCGCCTCGCGGTCGTTGCGCAGCATTTGGTACTGGGTGCTGCGCTGGATGAGGTCGCTGATGCGGTCGGCGCTCTGCAGCACCATCTCTTCCGACTGGCGGCGCTGCAGGCGCAGGTTCAGGTAGCCGAAAACCGCGAAGAAGGCGGCCGTGCTCACCACCAGGCAGACGGCCAGCTTGACCGCCAGGCCGGGCCGCAACGCGAATCGCCGGGGCGCGCTCATGGCTCAATCTCCTGCGGCGGCGAGCCGAACCGGCCGGCCCGAAACCGCCGGAGCTTCTTCCTCAAAAATCGGCAAGTGCTGGGCGGCGAAGCGGAAGATGGCGAAGCCCAGGGCGATGATGGCGAGCGTGACCATCACCTCCGTCCACTTGGGCACGTAGTGGACGCCGGAGCCGGCCTCCATGCCGGTGACGCTGACGTTCAGCCGGTTGGTGACGAACCCGAAGATGACCATCACCGCGCAGGCATAGAGCGCGCCCGGGCGCAGCCGCACGGGGCGGCGGAAAAGCAGCAGCATGGGCACGAGCAGGAGCGCGATTTCCAGGATGAAGAGGTAGGACTCGGTGCGGTTTTCGAGCACGCGGGCCAGCGCCCCGCGCCGCCCCAAATCCCAGAAGCGCAGCACCAGGTAGAACCCCAGCAGCACCGCCAGCACCCGCGCCATGCTGGCCAGCAGCGGCGCCTCCAGCTGCCGCCCGAAGGCGCGGCTCGAATGCCAGCTTTCGAAGATGGTCATGGCGAAGCCCACTGCCAGGGCCGAGAGGAAAAAGAAGAGGGGCAGGAGCGGCGTGTACCAGAGCGGGTGAAGCTTGGCGGGCACGATGAGGTAGAGGCTGCCGAGCGAAGACTGGTGGAGGGTCGAGAGAATGACGCCGGCCATCACCAGCGGGATGGAGACCGCCCGCATCCACCCCAGCGGCCGCTGCCAGCCGAAGCGCTCGAAGACCGCCGGCACGAACTCGAGCGCCAGCACGGTGGTATAGAGCATCACGCACCAGGCCACTTCGAACATCACCGAGCGCGGGTTCCACATCACCAGCGGGTGCCAGATGCGGTAGGGGCGGCCCAGGTCGAAGAGCAGCGCCAGGATGACCAGCCCGTACCCGAGGAAGGCGGTCAGGATGGTGGCGCGCAGGATGGGTTTGTAGCTCTCGATGTTGAAGATGTGCACGATGGCCGCCAGCGTGAAGCCCCCGGCCGCCAGCCCCACGCCGCAGAGCACATCGAAGCCGATCCACAGTCCCCAGGGGAACTGGTCGCTCAAATGCGTGGCCCCGCCCAGCCCGTAGAAGACGCGCACGTAGGCGGCGTAGAGCCCGCCGAGCATCAGCGCCACGAAAATCCATTGCCAGACGGTGAGCCGCAGGAGGCGCGTCATGACTGCTCCTCCTTTTCACGGGCTTCCGCCGCGGCCACTTCTTCGCGGCGGTGCGTGATCCACCAGACGCCGCCCAGCAGCACCGTGCCCGCCACCACAATGTCGGGGACATAAGAGAGCGCCCGCCAGGTGAGCAGCGGCAGCGGCTCCCGGGGCAGGCCGGTGCGGAGACCGAGCTGCTCGAAGGGCACGGCGGAGAGGAACAGGACGGACGTCCCGCCGACTTCTTCAATCCCGTAGATGCGGTCGTAGTACTGGCCGGGGTTTTCGGCGATGCGGCCGCGGGCCTCGGCGATGAGCGCGTCGCGCTTGCCCGAGATGGTGGCGCCGGTCGGGCAAGCGTCGGCGCAGGCGGTCGCCAGGCCGGCCTGCTGGCGCTCGTAGCACATGTCGCACTTCTTCACCACCGGCAGCCGGCTGTCCCAGGTGTAGGCCGGCACCTGGAAGGGACAGGCCAGCATGCAGTAGCGGCAGCCGATGCAGCGCGACTCGTCGTAGACCACCGGGCCGAGCGCCGTCTTGCGGAACGCTCCCACCGGGCAGACCGACGCGCAGGTCGGGTCCTCGCAGTGCATGCAGAGTCGCCGGCTGAAACGCTCCCCGTGTGTTTGGACGGCGGTGAGCTTGTGCGCGGAGAGCTTTTCTTCAGCGGCGACTTTGTCGTCGTAAGGCAGCCCCCAGCGCTCGGCGCAGGCGGCCTCGCACAGCCGGCAGCCGATGCATTTCGTGCTGTCGTAGAGGATGGCTCTCGACATCGTCCGCTCCTACCACCCTTATGCAGCGCAATCCGCCTGCCAGGAGGCGACGGTGCAAGCGCTGGATTTGCCGCGGCTTAGCGAGGAAGGCCGGGAAACTCGGCGGCGGGGCGACAAAATGTCGCGCCGGGGCGTGTCCCTGTGGGGAAACGCGACAGAATTTCTCCGCACGCTCCCCACTAGCCTAGGAAGAACTCCCGCGTCACTGCTTCCCAGGAAGCGTCCGGCAGTCCGGCGAAAACGTCCGAGGTGGGACGCCCGCCGTCGGCGGCCACCGCGCCAGCCAGTTGCGGCTGCCGGGCGTAGAGCCGTTCCACAGCCTCGCGCATCCAGTTGCGCACCAGGCCCTGGGGAAGCAGGTTGCGGGCCGTGCTTTCCTCGTCGGGGACGAACACGGTCATCAGCCAGCCGCGCCCGTAGGGGTCGTCGCGCACGAGCGACGGGTTGCGGGCGAGCTCGGGGTTGACGTCGACGACTTCGCCTTCGATGGGCGAAACCATCTCGGTCTTCGCGCCGTCGCGGTAAAGCGTCCAGGCTTTCTGCCCCTGGCGGAGCCAGCGCCCCGGCTTGGGCAGCTCGATCTTGGCGATGGGCCCGGCCAGCACCGCGGCGAACTCATCCAGACCGGTCCGCACCAGGTGCTTCCGTTCCGTCATCAGCCAGCTATGGCCGGGGTGATAACGGACGTTGTCGGGGACCAAGAAGCCTTCGACGTAGACCGGCCGGGGCTCGGCCGGGATGGCGCCCACGGGCCGCGCAACCGCCGGTTGTGCCGCCTTCCGCCGGCTCAAAACGTAGTCGAGCACGATGAAGGCGAGCAGTGTCGCCAGTACCAGGATGACTGTCATGGCGCACCTCCCTGGCGGCCGTTCCCCCGATTCTTCGGGGCGACCGCCACCCTTCTAAGCGCACGCGCCCTGCCAGGCACCGCGCCGGTTCCGACAACATTCCGTTTGTTTTCTTCGAGAAACGCGGGCCATTTCCCGCCCAGGATCCCGTTCTGTCGAGAAAGACAACGGCCCGTGCAGCGGAATCCCGCGCCGATGTGGCAAGCCATTGCCCGCGAACAACCTTGTGAGGCGCAGGGAATCTCAACGGTGGTTGTCGAGGACTTCGACGGAGGCGACGGGTTTCAGGCGACCCGATTGACGCAGCCGTGACCCGCTTCGGCGTTCGCGGTGAGGCGGGTTCCCGCCATGCCGTGCAGCGCTTCGGGGATGCGCTCGGGCGAGGTGATGATGACCAGGCGGCCGCCGCGCTCGAGATACCCGATGGCCGCTTCGATCTTCGGCCCCATCGAGCCGGGCGGGAACTCCCCTTCGGCCAGGTAGCGCCGGGCGTCGGCCAGGCTCACGTGGTCGAGGGCGCGCTGCCGCGGCGTGGCGTAGCCGAGCGAAACCTGTTCGACGCTGGTCGAGATCAGGAAAAGCTCCGCCTCAAGCTCCCAGGCCAGCAGGCTCGAGGCGCGGTCCTTGTCAATCACCGCCTCGACCCCCGCCAGGCGGTTCTGGCGGTAGATGACCGGGATGCCGCCGCCGCCGCAGGCGATGACGAGCGCGCCGCTCGAGAGCGCTCCTTGGATGGCTTCAAGCTCGAGGATCACTGTCGGCGCCGGCGAGGGCACCACGCGCCGCCAGCCGCGGTTGGCGTCTTCCACAATCTGCCAGCCAAGCGCCGCGCGCCGCCGCTCGGCCTCCTCGCGCGAGTAGAACGGTCCCACGGGCTTGGTGGGGCGCCGGAAGGCCGGGTCGCGGCCCGAGACCAAAACCTGCGTCACCATCGTCACCACCGGCCGCGCCAGGCCCCGCCGCTGCAAAGTGTCGTGCAGCACCTGCTGGAGGAGATAGCCGATGCTCCCCTGGGTCTCGGCCCCGCAGACGTCGAGCGGCAGCGGTTCGACCTGGGCGGCGGCCAGCTCCGAGCGCAGCCAGGCGTCGCCCACTTGCGGCCCGTTGCCGTGGGTGAGGACGACCTGGTAGCCGGCGGCCAGCACCGCGGCGATGCCCTCGCAGGTGAGGTCGAGGTTGCGCCGCTGCTCTTCCAGCGTGCCGCGCTCGCCGGCGCGCACCAGCGAGTTCCCGCCGATGGCCACGACCGCAATGGGCATCGTCGCTCCTTTCACGCGCCCAGGGCCAGCAGGATGGCCTTCTGGATGTGCAGGCGGTTCTCCGCCTGGTCGAGGACGACCGAGGCGGGCGAGTCGATGACTTCGTCCGTCACTTCCAGGCCGCGGCGCGCCGGCAGGCAGTGCATGAAAAGCGCGCCGGGGGCGGCCTTCTCGATCAGCGCCCGATTCACCTGGTAGGGCTGGAAGACCTGCCGCCGCGGCTCCGCTTCCTTTTCCTGGCCCATGCTCGTCCAGACGTCGGTGTAGACGGCGTCGGCCCCGGCCACGGCTTCGGCCGGGTCGTGCGTCAGCAGAAGGTGGCCGGCTTCCAGCCGCACGCCGGTCACCACCCCCGGGTCGGGCTGGTAGCCGGCGGGCGTCGCCACTTGCATCCGGACGCCGGTGCGGGCGGCGGCGTAGAGCAGCGAGTGCAGGACGTTGTTGCCGTCGCCCACCCAGGCCAGGGTCAGCCCGGCGAGTCTGCCTTTGTGCTCGAGCAAGGTGAGGAAGTCGCCGAGCGCCTGGCAGGGATGCTCGGCGTTCGAGAGGCCGTTGATGACCGGCACGCTGGCGTGCGCGGCCAGCTCGACCAGGCTCTCGTGGGAAAAGACCCGCGCCATGACCAGCTCCACCCAGCGCGACAGATTCCCCGCCACGTCTTTGACCGCTTCGCGCTTGCCCAAGCCGACTTCGTCGGGGCCGAGGTAGAGGGCGCGGCCGCCGAGCTGGGCCATGGCCAGCTCGAAGGTGACGCGAGTGCGCAGGCTGGGCTTTTCGAAAAGCATGGCCAGAGACTTGCCGGCGAGCACGTCGCGGTAGCGCAGCGGATGGGCCTTGACGCGCAAGGCCAGTTGCAGGAGGAAGTCGGTTTCGGCGGGCGTGAGGTCGCTGGCCGAGAGCAGGTCGCGGCCCTTCAGGCCGCTGCGCCATTGCAGAGGCGGCCAGGATTCGGCGACGCTGGCGCTCCAGAAGATGCGGGTGCGGGACATGGCAGGCTCTCCTTTCACGCCACCGCCGAGCGGCGGGGCGCCGTGCGGGCGGTGAACTCGGCCAGAATCTCGCCCAGGCCGGGGCGCGTGCGCTCTTCGACCTCATAGCTGACGCGCAGGCTGGGCTTGTTCAAGCGCAGCAGCCGCGCCAGGTCCACGGGCGTGGCCACCAGCACCAGGTCGGCCGGGGTGCGGTTGATGGTTTCTTCGAGCTCGTGCCGCTGGGCGTCGCTGTAGCCCATGGCGGGGAGCAGCCCGTTCAGGTGCGGGAAGCGCGCGAAGGTGTCGCGCAGCGAGCCGGCGGCGTAGGGCCGGGGGTCGACCCGCTCGGCCGCCCCGAACTCGCGGGCGGCCACCACCCCGGCGCCGTAGAGCATTTCGCCGTGCGTGAGCGTGGGGCCGTCCTCGACCACCAGCACCCGCCGGCCGCGGATGCTCTCCGGGTCGGGCACGCTGACCCGGCAGGCGGTCTCCACCACCGTGGCCCGCGGGTTGTGCCGGCGGACGTTCTCCCGAACGGTTTCGATGGCGGCCGGCGCGGCCGTGTCCACCTTGTTGATGATAATCACGTGGGCGCGGCGCAGGTTGACCTCGCCGGGGTAGTAGGTCAGCTCGTGCCCGGCCCGGTGCGGGTCGGCCACCACGATTTCGAGGTCGGACCGATAGAAGGGCGTGTCGTTGTTGCCGCCGTCCCAGAGGATGAGGTCGGCCTCCTGCTCGGCCTGGCGGAGAATGGCTTCATAATCGGCGCCGGCGTAGACCACGGTGCCGCGGGCGATGTGCGGCTCGTACTCTTCGCGTTCCTCGATGGTGCAGCGGTGCCGCTCGAGGTCTTCGAGGATCGCGAAGCGCTGCACGCGCTGCACCGCCAGGTCGCCGTAGGGCATGGGGTGGCGGATGACCACCACTTTCCAGCCCAGCCGGCGCAGCTCCTCCACCACCCGGCGCGACACCGGGCTCTTCCCGCAGCCGGTGCGCACCGCGCACACCGACACCACCGGCACGCGCGCCGCCAGCTGCGTATGCTCCGTCCCCAGCAGCCAGAAGTCGGCCCCCGCCGCCACCGCCCGCGCGGCCAGGTGCATCACCGTTTGGTGGGAAACGTCGCTGTAGGAGAGGACCACCACGTCGATCTTGCCTTCGCGTACCAAGCACTCCAGCTCTTCTTCCGGCCGGATGGGAATGCCCTCGGGGTAACGCTCGCCGGCCAGCTCCGCCGGGTAGCGGCGGTTGGCGATGTCGGGAATCTGCGTGGCGGTGAAAGCCACCACCTGATAGTGAGGGTTCGCGCGGAACACGACGTTGAAGTTGTGGAAGTCGCGGCCGGCTGCGCCCAGGATGAGGACTCGTTTCATGGTTTCTTCTCCAGCCAAAGCTCCGGCGTTGCGAGAGGGGGCACGTCACGGGCCGAAGCTCGGACACGGCTAACCCCAAGCTTGGACAAGCAATTAGCCAGCCACACCGGGTTCAGGAGGACTTTGTGTCGAAAGCCTTTTTCTAGAAGGGCCTGGGGGCCGACAATTTGTCCCTGCCGGAATAAAGCCCCGTCACGACCGGCGCGCTTTCCCCCACTCTATTGCAAACAAACCACATCCTTTGCCCGCGCTATGACCCCTGCCGGCCGCGCGCGGCCCTCGGATTGCGCTTGTTTGGGTGGCGGTTGAGATTCGAGCCCGCCGCGCGAGGAGGTAGAGGGGTGGCACGGCGCACGCCGAGAGAAGTCACCGCAGACGAAGCGCTCCGCTCGGTTCGCAGCGGCGACCGAGTCTACATCCACCCCGGCTGCGCCACCCCGGAGCCCCTGGCCAAGGCGCTGGCCGCCCGTTGGCGGGAATTGGAAGAGGTCGAGGTTGTGCACCTGCTGACCTTCGGCGAAGCCGACTACATCCGCCCGGAGATGGAAGGCCACTTCCGCCACCGCGCCTTTTTCATGGGCGCCAACGTGCGCGAGGCGGTGAACGCGGGCCGGGCGGACTTCGTGCCCATCTTCCTCGGCGAGATCGAGCGGCTGTTCTGGTCGGGGGCGATGCCCCTGGACGCGGCTCTCATCCAGGTCTCCCCGCCCGACGGGCACGGCTTTTGCAGCCTGGGGGTCAGCGTCGACACCACGCTCACCGCCGCCAAGTGCGCCCGCCGGGTGATTGCGGAAGTGAACGAGCAGATGCCGCGAGTGATGGGCGATTCCTTCCTGCACGTGAGCGACATTGATTACATGGTGCGGACCAACCGGCCGCTGCTCGAGCTGCCCCGCATTCCCTTGACCGAGCTCCACCACGCCATCGGCCGCAACATCGCCGGGCTCATCGAAGACGGCTCCACCTTGCAGATGGGCATCGGCGGCATCCCCGACGCCGTCCTCCTTTACTTGCGCGAGAAGAACGACCTGGGCGTGCACACCGAGATGTTTTCCGACGGCCTGGTGGAGCTGGTGACGAGCGGGGTGGTGAACTGCGAGCGCAAGACGCTGCATCCGCACAAGATTATTTCCAGCTTCGTGCTGGGCAGCCGGACGGTCTTCGACTTCATCCACAACAACCCGCTGGTCGAGCTCCACCCGGTCTACTACACCAACGACCCCTTCATCATCGCCCAGAACGAGAAGATGGTGGCCATCAACTCCGCCTTGCAGGTGGACCTGACGGGACAGGTCTGCTCCGACTCCATCGGGCGCAGCTTCTACAGCGGCTTCGGGGGCCAGACCGACTTCATCCGCGGGGCGGCGCGCTCGAAGGGCGGCAAGCCCATCATCGCCCTGCCCTCCACCGCCAAGGACGGCTCGGTCAGCCGCATCGTGCCGACGCTCGACGCCGGCGCCGGGGTGGTGGACACCCGCGCCGACGTCCACTACGTGGTCACCGAGTACGGCGTGGCCCACCTCTTCGGCCAGTCGGTGCGGGAACGCGCCCGCGAATTGATCCGCATCGCTCACCCCCGGTTCCGCGAAGAGCTCGCGGACTGGGCGGTGCGGGCCCGCTACTTGCCCGCCCGCGAAGCGGTGAGCGTGGAGAGAGCGGCATGAGCGAAACGGCAAAAGCCGACCACGGTTTGGTTGAAATCGATTCGCAAGAGTGCAAGGGCTGCGGCTTGTGCGTGGAGGCCTGTCCGCCCCGCGTCCTCCGCCTGGCGGAATACCTCAACCGCTACGGCCTCCATCCCTGCGCCTACCAGGGCGCCGGGTGCACGGGCTGCGGGATCTGCTTCTTCGTCTGTCCCGAGCCCGGAGCCATCACCGTGCTCCGAGCCGCAGCCGGAAAATCTGAAGAAGGAGAAGCTCGGGCGGCGGCCTGACAGTCGCCGGAGTGGAACCAATGGCGAAACACCTCATCAAGGGCAACGAAGCCATCGTCAAAGGCGCCATTCTCGGCGGCTGCCGCGCTTTCTATGGTTACCCCATCACCCCCGCCAGTGAAATCGCGGAGGCCGCCGCCCTTTATCTTCCCCCCGTCGGAGGCACGTTCCTGCAGGCGGAGAGCGAAGTGGCGGCCATCAACATGGTTTACGGCGCCGCCGCCGCCGGTGTGCGCGCCATGACGGCTTCGAGCGGCCCGGGCTTGAGCTTGATGCAGGAAGGGTTGAGCTACCTGGCGGGAGCGGAGCTGCCCTGCGTGGTGGCCGACATCGTGCGCGGCGGGCCGGGCCTGGGCAACATCGCCCCCGAGCAGAGCGACTACAACCAAATCGTCAAAGGCGGCGGCCACGGCTGCTACCGCAACCTGGTGCTGGCCCCGGCCTCCGTGCAGGAGATGGCCGACCTCACCCGCTGGGCCTTCGAGCTGGCTGACACCTACCGCAACCCGGTCGTCCTGCTCACCGACGGCTACATGGGGCAGATGATGGAGCCGGTGGACTTCTCCGCCGCTCCGGTGGCGCCGCCGGCCAAGCCCTGGGCGGTCGCGGGCAACGCCGCCACCCGGCCGAACCTGGTCACGTCCATCTACCTCGAGCCCGACCAACTCGAAGCCCAGGTTCGGCACCTCGAGGCCAAGTACCGCCGCGCCGAGCAGCGCGAAGCGCGCGCCGAGCTCTGGCGCACCGAGGACGCGGACATCGTACTGGTTGGCTACGGCATCGTCGGGCGCATCCTGAAAGCGGTGGTCGAGCAGGCGCGCAGCCGCGGGCTGGCCTGGGGGCTGCTGCGGCCCCTCACTTTGTATCCCTTCCCGCTGGCGGCGCTGCTCAAGTTGAGCCGGCAGACCCACGCCTTCTTCGTGGTGGAGTTGAGCACGGGGATGCTGCTCGACGACGTGCGGCTGGCGCTCGAGGGCCGCACCCCGGTCGAGTTCTACGGCCGCAGCGGCGGCAACGTCCCTTCGGCGGAAGAGGTTTTCGAGTTCGTACGCGAGCGCGTTGAGCGGCTGCGGGGCGCGACCCCGCGCCTGGAAGAGGTGGCCTGTGGCTAGCTACACCATCACCCACCAGAAAGCCGCCAGCTTCTACGAGCGCTACCTGCGCAGGTCGGAGAACCAGCACCAGACCCACTACTGCCCCGGCTGCGGCCACGGCGTCGCCCACAAGCTCATCGCGCGCACGATTGACGAGCTCGGCTTGCAGGACCGCACCATCTTCATCAGCCCGGTGGGCTGCTCGGTCTTCGCCTACTACTATTTCGACGTCGGCAACATCCAGGCGGCGCACGGCCGCGCCGCCGCGGTGGCGACCGCCGCCAAGCGCGCCCACCCCGACAGCATTGTGGTGAGCTACCAGGGCGACGGCGACCTCGCCGCCATCGGCACCGCCGAAATCATCCACGCCGCCAACCGCGGCGAGAACATCACCGTCTTCTTCATCAACAACGCCATCTACGGGATGACCGGCGGGCAGATGGCCCCGACCACGCTGCTCGGCCAGAAGAGCACCACCACGCCCTTCGGCCGCAGCGTCTGGAACGAGGGCTACCCGCTGCGCGTCTGCGAGCTGCTGGCGGCGCTCGAAGCCCCGGTCTATCTCGAGCGCGTGGCGCTCGGCGACAACAAGCAGATCATGAAGGCGGCGCGCGCCGTGCGGCGCGCCATCGACAACCAGGTCAAGGGCCTCGGCTTTTCGCTCGTCGAGATTCTTTCCCCCTGTCCGACTATCTGGAAGATGACCCCGGTCGACGCCCAGCGCTGGGTGCGCGAAGAGATGACCAAGGTGTTTCCGCTCGGCGTCTTCCGCGACCGCACCGAGAAGGCCGAGCCGCGGCCCGCGCCCCAGCCCGAGGCGCCGCTCGAGGACATTCCCCGCCTGCTCGAGATTGAGAACGGGGCCGGCGGGGCCGCGGTCGGCGAGCCGCGCGCCGAGCCGCTCGACCTGCGCATCAAGGTGGCGGGCTTCGGCGGCCAGGGAGTCCTCTTGCTCGGGCAAATCCTGGCGGAAGCGGGGATGGCGGCGGGGCTGGAAGTGAGCTGGCTGCCCTCTTACGGCCCCGAGATGCGCTCGGGCACCTCGCACTGCCATGTGCGCCTGGGGACGGCGCCGGTGGATTCGCCACTCGTCTCCCGGCCGAACGTGTTGATGGCGCTGAACGAGCCGTCGCTGCGCAAGTTCCTCCCCGCGGTCACGCCCGGCGGCTGGGTCTTCTACAACGGCCAGGCTGTGCCGGAGGATTGCGGCCGCGACGACGTCCGCTGGCTCGTCCGGCCTTTCACCGAGCTCGCCGACGAGCTGGGCGAGCCCCGCGCCGGCAACGTGGTGATGCTCGGCGCCTGGATGGAGACGAGCGGGGTCTTGAGCGAAGAAACCGTCGCCGCCGCCCTGGCGCGCCTGGTGAAGTCGAAGCGCTGGCTCGAGCTCGACCAGCGCGCGCTCTGGTGCGGGCGCGAAACCGCCAAGACAGGAGACTCCCAGGCCGCCTAGGAGAGAAATCGGAAAAGGAGTGCCTCCCATGATTATCCGCAAGGAAGACGCCCTCGAATACCATTCCACGCCGCCGCCCGGCAAACTCGGCGTCGTCGCCACCAAGCCCTGCCGCACCCAGCGCGACTTGAGCCTGGCCTATACGCCCGGGGTGGCCGTGCCCTGCCTCGAAATCCAGCGCGACCCGCGCCTGCTTTACCAGTACACCGCCAAGGGCAACCTGGTGGCGGTGGTGTCGAACGGCACCGCGGTGCTCGGCCTGGGCGACATCGGCGCCGGGGCCGGCAAGCCGGTGATGGAAGGCAAGGGCGTGCTCTTCAAGCGCTTCGCCGACATTGACGTCTTCGACATCGAGCTCGACACCCACGACCCCAAGGAAGTCATCCGCACCTGCCAGCTGCTCGAGCCCACCTTCGGCGGCATCAACCTGGAGGACATCAAGGCGCCCGAGTGCTTCGAGATCGAGGACGAGCTGAAGCGCACGATGAAGATCCCCGTCTTCCACGACGACCAGCACGGCACCGCCATCATCTCCGGGGCGGCGCTGCTGAACGCCCTGGAAGTGGCGGGCAAGAAGCTTGACCAGGTCAAGGTGGTCTTCAACGGCGCCGGGGCCAGCGGCATCGCCTGCGCCGAGCACTACGTCCGGCTGGGGGTGAAGCGCGAGAACATCACCCTGTGCGACACCAAGGGCGTTATCTACCAGGGCCGCACCGCGGGGATGAACCCCCACAAGCAGCGTTTCGCCAAGGAAACCTCGGCGCGCACGCTCGCGGAAGCGATGCGCGGCGCCGACGTCTTCGTGGGGCTGTCGGTGGCTGACTGCGTGACGCCGGAAATGCTGCTCTCCATGGCCGACAACCCCATCGTCTTCGCCATGGCCAACCCCGACCCGGAAATTACCTACGACCTCGCCACCCAGACCCGCCCCGACGTCATCATGGCCACGGGTCGCTCCGACTTCCCCAACCAGGTGAACAACGTCCTGGGCTTCCCCTTCATTTTCCGCGGGGCGCTGGACGTCCGCGCCACCACCATCAACGAGGAGATGAAGCTGGCGGCCACGCGGGCGCTCGCCGCCCTGACCAAGGAGGACGTGCCTGATGCGGTCTGCCGCGTCTACGGCGTCGAGCGGCTGGAGTTC
>Ga0209172_10003750_pt1 | contig 22279 bp, 23 predicted proteins | sample LarsenN4metaG_FD_184113 | JGI IMG/M metagenome (GOLD analysis project Ga0209172, IMG submission 184113) | Hot spring sediment bacterial and archeal communities from British Columbia, Canada, to study Microbial Dark Matter (Phase II) - Larsen... ... | reverse complement strand
TTACCTGCAGAAAAAGGCCGCTTCATTGGGCTTCAATCTTCAACCCGTCAGCACCGTTTGCCCGTGAAGCCCACAAAATCTAAGCCCTTGTCACAGCACGGTTCATAAAGCTGTTTCTTGAGAGCGGAGCGAAGTGAAGTCGAAGGGCGAACGCGCAGGCGCAGACTGTGAACGACGTATCGGGCCCGGATGACGGCGTGGGAGGCGCTACAATCCAAACACAGGAGGCAGGACGATGAACTACCGCAAATCGGAAGCGAAGGAAGCCGCCCGCGCGCAGTTCCGCGGCCTGTGGGCGGCGATCACGACGCCGTTCACCCCGGACGACAAGCTCGACGAGGCGGGGCTCAGGCGCAACATGCGCTACTTCACCGACCAGCTCGGCGTGGAGGGCATCTTCTGCACCGGCACGATGGGTGAATTCTGGGCGCTTACCAAGGAAGAGCGGCTGCGCGCGGTCGAGATCGTGGTGGAAGAGGCGCGCGGCAAGTGCAAGGTGATCGCGCACACGGGCCACCATTCGCCGAACGAGACGGTCGATCTCACCCGCCACGCGCAGGAGGTGGGCGCCGATTTCGCGATCATCATCAACCCCTACTACCCGGCCGCGAGCGAAGACCGGATTTACGAGTGGTTCGAGCGGGTCGCTTCCCGCGTCGAGATCGGCATCTGGATGTTCGACACCGGCTACGCCGGCTATGGCTTTTCACCGCAGTTGACCGCGCGCATCGCGGACATCGAGAACGTGTGCGGCATCAAGTGCTCGCGCCCGCTCGAGCACTACGCGAAGGTGAAGAAGCTGTGCGGCGACCGGATCGTCATGAGCCATCCGGCCGAGTCCGAGTGGATGACGCTCATGCGCGAGTATGGCGCGCGCGTGCACATGTCGTCTGCGGCGCCATTCCAATTGCAGGTGCCGGAATGGCGGCCGATGCGCGACTACACCGAGCTCGCGCTCGACGGGCGTTTTGCCGAGGCCGAGGCGATTTCGAAAACGCTCGAGCCGCTGCGCGCAGTCCACGAGCGCTGGATGCGCGACCCGTGGGTGCACCACAAGGTGATTCCGATCGCGTACCTCAAGGCGTGGACCGATCTCCTCGGCCTCGCCGGCGGGCACGTGCGCCCGCCGCTCGCGCAGGTGACGGATGCGGAGCGCAAGGCGCTCAGGAACGATCTCGAAAAGACCGGGCTGCTGGCGCGGCTGCCGGCGGCGCAGGCGCGCGCGGCCTGACGATCGCGGAACACCTTCTTTTACCCGGGGACGGAGATGGCGGACAGAAACGTAACGGTCGCGCTCGAGCGCTTCACCTGGCGCATGCTGTCGCAGTACGTGGCGCCGTGGGAATTCGAGCAGCTGAAGCAGAAGATCCAGGTGTGGGATCAATGGTGCGAGGAGTGGTGCAACGCCGCGCGCAAGCACGCCGACATCGCCGACAAGGCTCTCGCTGCCGGAAACCGCGTCACCGCCGGCACTGCCTACGTGCGTGCCGCCCTCTATTACCACTGGGCGAGCTTTCTCTTCGTGCACGACCAGAAGCAGTGGCTTGGCGCGATGAGCGCGATGGACGCCTGCTGGAAGAAGGCCGCGCCGCTGGTGTCGCCGCCGATGGAGCTGATCGAGATACCCTTCGAAGGCGTGCCGCTCCCGGGTTATCTCCGCAAGCCCGAAGGCGTGAGGAAGCCGCCGCTTGTCATGCTGGTGCCGGGCGGTGACTCGACCAAGGAGGAGCTGTACGACTTCGGCGAGCACATGGTGAAGCGCGGACTCGCGGTCTTCGCGTTCGACGGTCCGGGACAGGGGCTCGTCAGCACGCGGCTCAAGCTGCGCCCCGACTACGAAGTGCCGATCCGCGCCGTCACCGATGTGATCCTGAAGCGCGACGACATCGACGCGAAGCGCGTCGCGATCGGCGGCATCTCTTACGGCGGACTCTTCGCGTGCCGTGCCGCCGCCTTCGACGAGCGCTTCAAGGCCGTGGTGTCGGTGAGCAGTTGGTACACCCCCGCCGGCCGCTTTCCCGGCATGGATCCGCTGTCGCAGCTTGGGCTGACACAGTACATGGGCCCCGATCCGCAGTCGGTGCAGGACGCCATCACGATGAAGGGCGCGGCCGAGCGCATCAAGGTGCCGCTCTTGCAGGTGTACGGCGGGCTCGACAAGGCTTCTCCGCCCGAGCACGCGCACCGCGTCGCGGCCGAAGTGAAAGGGCCGAAGACGACGCTCGTCTTCGAGGACGGCGTGCACGTGTGCAACAACCTGCACCACATCGTGCGTCCGCTCATCGCCGACTGGCTCGCCGAGCAGCTCAGGTGAGACGATCGTCATTCCGGCGTAAGCCGGAATCCAGGAAACGGCCTGGATCCCGGATCGTTGTCCGGGATAACGACGGCTTTTTCGACTTCACGAGATAGCCGGCATGGCGATCGTCCTGGGTGCGCAGGCGCTCGAAGGCGTGCTCGGCATGCGGGACGCCATCGAGATGCTCGAGGCGATGTCGCGCCACGAAGCGCAGGGCCGCACGCTGATCGCCCCGCGCCAGACCGTCGCCGTCGAAGGCGGCTGGATGCGCCTCATGTTCGCGGCGGACTACGAGAGCGGCCACATGGCGACCAAGGCGTTCCACATGGTGCGCGGCGTCGGCGTGCGCTATGTGGTGTCGCTCTATCGCGTGAGAGACGGTGAACTGCTCGCGGTGCTCGACGGGCGCCTCATTACCGACATGCGCACGGGGGCGGCGAGCGGGGTGGCGGCGCGCTTTCTCAAACTCCCTTCTTCGGTGGGCGTGGGACTGCTCGGCTCGGGACACCAGTCGCGCATGCAGCTCGAGGCGCTCGCGGCGACGCTGCACGTGACCAACGCGAGCGTCTACAGCCCGAACACGCAGCATCGCCACGCCTTCGCGCAGGAAATGACCCGCAAGCTCGACATCCCGGTCGCCGCGGTGGCGAGCGCCGAGGCCGCCGCCCGCGGCCACGCCGTCGTGGTCGTCGCCACCAACGCGATCGGCGCCGAGCCGGTGCTGCGCCGGCGCTGGCTCGACGAATGCCGGCTCGTGTGCGCGGTCGGCAGCACGCGGCGTGAGTCGATCGAAGTCGATGGCGCGACTTTTGGCGATGCCGCGCTCGTGATCGTCGATTCGGTGCTGGCGGCCGAAGAGGCGGGAGATCTGCAGCAGGCGGTGGCGAGCGGCGCGCTCGCGCTCGAGCGACAGGTCACGCTCGCGCAGCTCGTCGCGCAGGGCAAGCAGGGGCTTGCCGGCGGCTACGCCGTCTTCAAGTCAGTGGGCACGGCGTTACAGGATCTCGCGCTCGCGGTGCGCTACTACGAAGTGCTCGGGGCATCGGCGGGCGCCGTCGCTGCGCCGGACCTCGCGAGCCTGAAGCAGCCGGTGAGCGTCTCGGGGACGCAGCGTGCCGCACGGGGATAGAGGGACGGGCACACGGAAATTTTTCACGCGAAGGAATGGAGATGGACAACGACTGGAACAAGGTGCGGCACGAGCTCGACAAGTCGGACAACTTCGAGGCGATCTGCAATTCCCCCTGGTACAGCGATGCGGTGTACCACAAGTTCTCCGATGAGGAATTCGCGCGCCGCCACGAAGCCGCGCGCAAGTTGATGGCGCGCGACAATCTCGATGCGCTGATCCTCACCGGCGGCCCCGACATCTACAGCCACGGCAGCGGCGTCACCTGGGGCGCGGGGCTGATCGACGATCGCGGCATGTGCCAGTACATGGTGCTGCCGATGAAGGGTGAGCCCACCCTCATCTACCCGCACTACGGCTGCCATATCGAAGCCGCGCGCAAGCAGGTCTCGGTGCGCGACGTGCGCAGCGGCCAGCACGGCAAATACGGCAAGGCGGTCGCCGAGCGGCTGATCGAGCTGAAGCTCGAGAAAGGGCGGATCGGCATCGTCGCGGCCGACCGCACCGGTCCCGAGTACATGGGCGTGCAGGCCTACCTCGACATCCAGAAGATGCTGCCGCAGGCGACGCTCGTGTTCTGCCCGAATCTCCTGCACGAGCTCACCTTCCGCAAGAGCCCCGAGGAATTGCGCGCGATGGCGAAGGCGGGCGAGCTTGCGATCAAGGCACTGGAAGCGGTGAAGGCGACCGCGAAGCCCGGTGTGCGCGAGTACCAGCTCGCCGGCGCGGTCGCGAATGCGGTGATGAGCGAAGGCGGGCGCTATCACCTCCTCATGATCGGATCGACCTCGATGCACGATCCGAAGCTCATCTTCCCCAATCCCAACCCTTCGGCGCGCGTGCTGAAGGAAGGCGACATCATCCTGTCGGAACTCGCGATGTCGTACATGGGCTACTCGGCGAAGATCGGACACCCCATCAGCATCGGGCAGCCGACCGAACGCTACACGCGCTTCTTCAAGGACGTCGTGGTCGACGGCTTCAGGGAAATCGCCTCGCACCTGAAACCCGGCACGACGCTCGAGGACATCCGCAAGGTCGGCGCGCGCGCATTCCGCGACCGCGGCGCGCAGTCCCGGCCCACCATCATGCACGGGCTCGACCTCATCACTTCGGTGCCGTTCATCCGCGCCGATCGCGTGCGCGCCGAGCCGTGGGAGACCACGATGCAGCCGGGCATGACGTACAACATCGAGATTACGCCGGTGGACAGGGAAGGCGTCTTCGGCATCTTCTACTCGCGCTCGTTCGCGATCACCGGGAACGGCAAGCAGGATCTCACGCCGTACCCGGTGGATGAAATCCTCGTTGCAGGATAGGCATGCACGGCACTGAAAGGTCATTCCGGCGCAGGCCGGAATCCAGATCAACGGCCTGACGGGAGGCGATATGCGCAGCGCCAACGTTCTGCTGGTAGTGTTGACAATCGTCGCGTCCGCGGCGCACGCCGCCGATCCGGTGAAGGATTATCCGGTTCGGCCGATCCGGCTCATCATGCCGAATGCGCCGGGGAGTTCCGCCGATACCATGGGGCGCATCGCGGCCACCAGGCTGGGCGATGCGCTGGGGCAGCAGATCGTGGTGGACAACCGCGCCGGCGCGGGCGGCGTGCTCGGCATGGAGATCGGCAAGAACGCGAATCCCGACGGCTACACGCTGATCACCACTTCGCTCGGCGCGCTCACCGTCTCACCGCACATCCGCAAGAACCTGCCGTACGACCCGATGAAGGATTTCGAGTACGTGGCGCTCTATTCCCGGCAGGGGAACGTGCTGGTGGTGCATCCGAGCCTGCCCGCGAAAAGCGTGAAGGAGCTCGTCGACTATGCGCGCGCGAAACAGGGCAAGCTCAACATGGCGACAGCCGGGCCGGGTTCGCAGAGCCATCTGAACGGCACGTCGCTCATGATGGCGGCGGGCTTCCAGTCGCTGCACGTGCCCTACAAGGGCGGCGGCCCTTCGATGGCGGCGGTGATCGCGAACGAGGCGCAATGGTCGATCGCGCCGGCAGGCGCGATGATGTCGCACGTACGCGCGGGACGGCTGCGTGCGCTTGGCCACAGCCTGCCGGAGCGCACGCCGCTTTTGCCGGACATTCCGGCGATCGCGGAGTCGGTGCCGGGATTCAGGTACGTGGCGTTCTCCGGCTTCCTCGCGCCGAAGGGCGTGCCGAAGCCCGTGCTGCAGAAAATCAACGCGACGATGGCGCGCGTGGTGGCAACGCCCGAAATGCGCGAGCAACTGGCATTGCAGGGGGCGGAGCCGGCGACCGGGTCGCCCGAGGAATTCCGCAAAGCGGTGTACGAGGAGCTGATCGAGACCGGCAAGCTCGTGAAGGCGATCGGGCTCAAGGCCGAGTGACCGGCACGATCCGCTACACCGTTCCGTTCGATGCGGGACCGACGACCGTGCAGGCGCGGTGGCTCGCCGCGGGATTGAGTGACCGTAGGGTGGGCTTCATGCCTGCCGTGTTCGTGGTGCACCAGGGAAGAAAGGACTGCAATGCCGGCAAGAAGTAAAACGACGGCGAAGAAAAAAACCGCCGCAAGGAAGGAAGAGCGCAAGTATCCGCGCATCGACGAGCGCGCGGCTGCGAATTTCGTTTCGCTGCAGGAGATCGTGCACGCGGCGCGGCGCAACCTGCCGCAGGACCTGTGGGATCACCTTTCCGGCGGGTCCGACTCCGAGACGACGCTCGCGCGCAACCGCCTGGGCTTCGACAGCCTCGCGCTGCGCCAGCGCGTGCTGGTGGACGTGCGCAACATCGACATCAGCACGTCGATCCTCGGGCAGAAGATCGCGAGTCCGGTATTTCTGGCGCCGGTGGGCGGCTTCGTCGGATTCGTTCATCCCGAGGGGGCGCGCAATGTCGCGCGCGCCGCGGTCGCGCGCGGCACGACCGCTTTCATCAGCACCGCGGCGAAGCCGAGCATCGAAGCGGCAGCCGAGGCGGTGAAGGAGCCGCTCATCTTCCAGCTCTACGTGCGCGCCGACCGCAGGTGGGTCGAGGACATCCTCGACCGGGCCAAGGCGGCGGGCTACCGCGCACTGTGCGTCTGCGTGGACCGCAATTACTACGGACGGCGCGAGCGCGACATCATCAGCCGCGCCAACGTGCGCGAAGGCTTCGGCGATCCGACCTACCAGATGGCGCTCAACTGGAAAGACCTCGTCTGGATGAAGGAGCGCATGAAGCTGCCGCTCATCGTCAAGGGTGTGGCGACCGCCGAGGATGCGAGGCTGTCGGTGGAGCACGGCGCGGACGTGGTGTACGTCTCGAACCACGGGGGCCGCCAGCTCGACCAGGGGCAGGGCACCATCGAAGTGCTGCCGGAAGTCGTCGAAGCGGTGGACGGTCGCGCCGAGATTCTTTTCGACGGCGGCATCCTGCGCGGCACCGATGTCGTGAAAGCGCTCTGCCTCGGCGCGCGCGCGGTCGGAGTTGGAAAGCTGCTGGGGTGGGGCCTTGCTGCGGCGGGTGAGGCGGGGCTCGTGCGCATGCACGAGCTGCTCGACCTCGAGATCCGCACGGCGCTCGGCCTCATGGGCGTGACCTCGCTGTCGCAGCTCGGGCCGCACTGGGTGCGGCGGGCCGAGCCCGTGCGCCCGGCGACGCAGACCAACGCCTACCCGTGGTTCGAGGAGCGCTGGCGCAAGTAACCATGCCCGCAACCATGGCATCGACTTCCCGGCGTACGCCGGGATCCGGAAAACCGCCTGGATCCCGGATCATTGTCCGGGATGACGATGCGCGTGTCCAAGACGATGATGCGCGTGTCCCGGATGGCGGTTTCATTCGCTGAAGGCATTTCCCATGTCGAACGACCCGATTTCCGTTCTCGAGCCGCGGCTCAAGGCGATCGTTGAGCAGGAATACCCGCGCTTTTCCGACGCGGAATACGCGCGCCGCCATCAGCTTCTTGCCGACGCGATGGCCAGGGCGGACGTCGATCATCTGCTCATCGTGACGGCGAACCGAGCGGGCAATGCGACGCAATGGGTGACGGCATGGCCCGGCACGGTGGAGGCCTGGACGGTGTTCAAGCCGGGCGTGACGATGACGATGTTCATGGAGTGGCACAACCACTTTCCGCTGTGCCGCAAGATCGCGCGCGAGGTGGAGGTGCACTGGGGCGAGCACCGCGGACTCCAGAAAACGGTCGAGGAACTCAAGCGCCGCCGCGCGAAGCGCGTCGGCACGATCGGCCCGTTGTCGGCGCGGCGCTCGCGCGAGCTCGAGGAGCACTTCGCGGTGGTCGCGCTCGACGCCGAGTACGTCCGCTGCCGCACGATCAAGTCGGAGGAAGAAATCGACTGGCTGCGGATCGGCGCCGCCTTCAGCGACGCGGGATTCGCATCTCTCCTTGCGGGAACCCGGCCGGGGCTCGACGAGCGCGAGCTGGGCGACCTCGTCGAGCGCGCCTACGTGAAGCACGGCGGCACGACGATGATTCATTACATCGGCGTCACTTCCATGGAAAAGCCGCACCTCTACGTGCCGCCGCAGCTGCCGTCGCCGCGGCGCGTGCAGAAGGGCGACGTGGTGTTCTGCGAGCTGTCGGCATTCTGGTGGGATTACGCCGGGCAGGTATTGCGCACGTTCACCGTGGGCGCAGACCCGACGCCGCTCTATCGCGACCTCCACGCGACGGCCGAGGCGGCGTTCGACGCCGTCACCCGCGTCGTGCGCCACGGGACAACCATGGAGGCGATCGTCGAAGCGGCGAGCGTGATCGAGAAGAACGGCTTCACCACCTGCGACGATCTCGTGCACGGCTTCGGCGGCGGCTACTTCCAGCCCATCCTCGGCAGCCGCAGCCGCCCGGCGGGGCCGCTTCCGAAAATGACGCTCGAGGAAAACATGACGATCGTGGTGCAGCCGAACGTCATCACGCGCGAGCACACGGCCGGCGTCCAGGTCGGCGAACTGATCCGGGTCACGCGCGACGGTTTCGAGCCGCTCCATCGGACGCAGCGGGGATTTTTCCGGGCGGCGGGGCAGTCGTGAACATGGCGCTGCGACGATCGGCGCCGGCATCCAGGAGGAGCAATCATGCGGGACATCACGCGCGACAACATCACGCAGGCCGTGATCGACTCGTTCAGAGACGCCGACAGCGAGCGGCTGCGCTTCGTGATCGGGCGGCTCGTCACGCACCTGCACGCCTTCGCGCGCGAGGTTGAGCTCACGCACCGCGAGTGGAAAGCCGCGATCGATTTTCTCCACGCGGCGGGAAGGATCTCCGACGACCGGCGCAACGAATTCATCCTGCTTTCCGATGTGCTCGGGCTCTCGGCGCTGGTCGATCTCATCAACAGCGCGCCCGGCGCCACCGAGTCGAGCGAGCTGGGGCCGTTCTACGCCGAAGGGTCGCGGCTCGTGCCCTGCGGCGCGGATCTCATCAGGGACAACGAAGGGGATCGCGTTCTCCTGAGCGGGCGCGTGCTGGACGAGGCAGGGCGGCCGATCGCCGGCGCGCTCATCGATTTCTGGCAGGCCGCGGCGAATGGCCTCTACCCCGAGCAGGACAAGGACCAGGATCCCCACAACCTGCGTTGCAGGATGCTGACTGATGCAGAGGGCCGCTACGCCCTCGCCACGGTCCGCCCGGCGCCCTATTCGGTGCCCTACGACGGCCCGGTCGGCGCGCTGCTCCGCGCCGGCGCGCGCTCGGCGTGGCGCCCCGGGCACTTCCATTTCATCGTCACGGCGGACGGCTATCTCCCGCTCGTGACCGAACTCTTCGCCACCGACGATCCCTACGTCGAGAGCGACGCGGTGTTCGGCGTGCGGCGCTCGCTCACCGTGCCCTTCATCAAGCGCGATACGGCAGATGCTGCGGCGCGATGCGGGATCAGACCCCCGTATTACCAGGTCCACTTCGACTTTCGCCTGCGCGCGGCTTGACGACGAGCCCGCTTACCGGCCGGCGCATTTGGGCTAGAATGGTCTTGCGGCGGCGAACGAGCCGCCGTTGCCTCCGGGGAATACAAGAAGATCGCGCTCCACGCGCTCAGCCCTGAGTGAGTGGAGAAATTGAGTGCGGCGGGCCGCCAGCCCGGCTGCACGGCTTTCACCACGGAGGAGGCAGCATGTCCCACAAGATTTCCGTGACGCTCACCGTCAACGGCAAGCGTCATACCGTCAATGCGCTCCCCGACACGCCGCTGCTCTGGGTGTTGCGGGAAGACCTCAAGCTCACCGGTACCCAGTACGGTTGCGCCAGCAGCCGATGCTGCCGGAGCGCGTGAAGCTTGCGCTGATCGAAGGGGAGCAGCGCTTCGCATGAGTTCGGGGCGGGCGGCCGCGCGGTCGCCCGCTTCTTTCGTGTCACGTTCCGCTCAGGGAGGAGAAAACATGCACCCGATGTACCGGAGGGCGCGCATCTGCGCGCTCGTGTCCGTAGTCGCTCTGGGAATGACCGCCGGCTGCCAGAGCGCGGGCCCGAAGGGCGGCGAATATCGGGCCGATCGCGAGGAAGCGCACAACATGCGGCTCGTCGGCTTCAACAACCTGCAGGCGCGCTCGGCGTACCAGCCGGTGATCCACAAGCAGGGCGAGCGCTGGATCGCGTATGTCGGCCACCACGGCGGCTCCGCAGTCAATCCGCTGAACGGGCAGCAGGAGCTGAACGGCACCTCGATCGTCGACGTCACCGACCCGAAAAATCCGAAGTACCTCCATCACATTCCGGGCGCGAAGCCTGCCGGCGCGCAGATGGTGCGCGTGTGCAACGGCCGCGATCTGCCCAGGGCCGACCGCAACAAGATTTACATGCTGCGCAGCCTCGGCAATATCGCGCACGAAGTCTGGGACGTCACTGCGCCGGAGAAGCCGATGAAGGTGAGCACGGTGGTGGACAAGCTGAAGGGCACGCACAAGAACTGGTGGGAGTGCGATACCGGCATCGCCTACCTCGTGTCGGGCGTGCCGGACTGGCGCTCCACCCGCATGACGCAGGTCTTCGACTTGAGCAACCCGGCGAAGCCCGCGCTGATTCGCAATTTCGGCGTGCCGGGACAGGAGCCGGGCGCGGGCGGCAAGCCGTCTCCGTTCAGCCTGCACGGCCCGATCTCCACCGGCCCGAAAGGCAATCGCATCTATTTCGGCTACGGCACCGTGAGCAACGGCTTGATCCAGATCATCGATCGCGAGAAGCTGCTGAACGGGCCGAAAGAACCCACGCCGGAGAATCTGCGCCACCCGGAAGTCGCGCGGCTGCAAACCCCGCCCTACATGGGCGCGCACACGACGCTGCCGATACTGGGCATGGAGGTCGCCGATCTCGCCAGGTATGGCAAAGGGCCGAAAACGCGAGACATCCTGGTGGTGGTGAACGAATCGACCTCCAACGAGTGCGACGAGCCGCGCCAGATGGCATACATCGTGGACATCACCAACGAGACGACGCCGTTCGCGATCGCGAACTTCGACGTCCCGGAGCAGCCGCACGGCTTCTGCTCGCGCGGCGGGCGGTTCGGGGCGCACGCGTCCAACGAGAACATGCCGTCGATGTACGCCAAGCGCATCGTGTTCATGTCATGGTTCAACGCCGGCGTGCGCGCGGTGGACATCCGCGACCCCTATCGCCCGCGCGAGATCGCCTATTACATTCCCGCGATCACGTCCGATACCGACAAGCGCTGCGTGAAAACGGGGGCGGGCGAGCGTTGCAAGGTTGCGATACAGACCAACAACGTGGAAGTGGATGACCGCGGCTACATCTACATCGTCGATCGCGCCAACACCGGCATGCACATCCTCGAGTTGACGGGCGCGGCGCGGGCGATCGCCCTCTACTGAAGCGCAGGCTCGGGCAGCAGACGTGGAAGCGGAGCCCTCGCGCCCCGTTTTCCTTTGTCATGGCGGAGCGGCGCGGTAGAATCGCGCGCATGCCCCGCACGCAGACGGCGCTCGAGACACGACCGGAATGCTGCAACATCGTGTTGCTGGTGGACGAGGAAACCGGCACGCGCCTGAAATCAGGCCGCTTCGTGCCCGATCGCGGCAGCGTCGAAGCGCACGTGCTCGCCCGTCTCACCGAGCGCTACGGCGCGGTGACGGTCGTGCCGTTCACCCGGGACGTGGTCGCCACCATACAGGCGCTGCGCGACATCGAGCCCGATCTCGTCTTCAATTTGACGGAATGGCTCGACGGTGACCGCAGCCTCGACGCGGCGATCACCGGGCTCCTCGACATGCTGAAGATCCCGTACACCGGCACCGGCCCCGACGGCATGCAGCTTGCGCGCGACAAGGCGCTCTCCAAGGAAATCGTGTCGCGGCTCGGCGTGGACGTGCCGCGCCATTTCGTGGTGAACGGGGCGGATCGCATACACGATCACGGTCTCGGCTACCCGCTCATCGTGAAGCCGCAGTTCGGAGACGCATCGGAAGCGCTGAGCGCGAGTTCGGTCGTCAAGAACGCCGAGGAGCTGTGCGAGCGGGTGGCGAGCCTGCGCGAGCGGCTGGGCGCGCCGCTCATTTGCGAGGAATTCATTCGCGGGCGCGATCTCTACGTGGCGCTGCTGGGCAGCGAACCGGCGGTGATGCAGCCGGTGGAGCTCGTCGTGGGCAGGAAGGGTGCGGCGGCGCCGCGGCTCGCGACCTATCGGCTGAAGAACGACAGCAGCTATCGGGCGCGCTGGCGGGTGCGCTGGAAACCCGCGATTCTGGATACGTCAGTCGCGTTGAGAGTCGAGAATGTGAGCCGCGCGATCTTCCATGCGCTGAAGCTTCGCGACTACGCGCGGCTCGATTTCCGGATGGCGGATGACGGACGGGTCTGCTTCCTCGAGGCGAATCCGAATCCCGACCTGCATCCCCACGCCATGGGAAACCATCTGTGCTTCGCCGGGCTGGATCACGGCGAGCTGATACGGCGCATCGTGGAATCCGCCCGCGCCCGGACCGCGGCGCCTGCCTGACTACGAGGCGTGGCTCAACCGCCGATTCGCTTCCTCGAACGCGCGCATCGTGTCCTCCACGCTGTAGGGCTGCTCGACGAAGGTCTGCGGATCCCACTCGCTGCGCGGGGTAGCGAAGAAGTCGCCGCCATAGACGTGGATCGCCGCGGTGATCTGGTCGAGCGGGTTGGTGACCGCGTGGATGATGCTTTCCCCGAGCGGAACGGTGTCTTTCGCGTTGAGCTCCTTCATGCCGTGGCGCGTGAGCCCGTCCGGGCTGCGGCGGAAGAAGGTGTTCTCCTCGCGCCCGCCGTAGATGCCGATGACGGCCCACATGCGGTGGTCGTGCGGCTTGAACACCATGCGCGGGCCCCAGCACAGATTGAGGATCGTCAGATCCTCCGCCCGGTAGATCGTATTGACGCCCGAGCGCTCCGGCTCGCCCAGCGCCCGGACAACCTGCGCCGGATCGCTGACCGCGCGCGCGACGAGCTCGCGTATCGCCGACTGCGCGTTCTTTTCCTTCAGCGCGGCGCGGCAGTCCTCGATGAAGCGATCCTTGTCGAACATGATGGTCTCCTTGCGATGCGATGGCGCATGATAGCGCGCTCCTCGCCATCCTGCCGCGAAAGCCGATCCGCGCCACGCCGGGGCGACCTGGTTCCCGGAGCGCGCGTGCTCAACCCCGCTGCTTGAGGACCGACGCCGTGAGGCTGGAAAGGGCGATGCGTTGCCGGCCCTCCGCGTCGAAATTGGAGGGATCGAGCCAGCGCAGGTGGGCCTCCTCGAGCGCGGGCCATTCTGAATCGATCATGGCATACCACGCGGTGTCGCGGTTGCGCGCCCTGTAGACTACCGCCTGGCGGAAGATGCCCTCGTAGGAGAAGCCGAGCCGCTGCGCCGCGGCGCGCGAAGCGGCGTTGAGCGCGTCGCACTTCCATTCGTAGCGCCGGTAGCCCAGCTCGAACACCCGCTTCATCATGAGGTACATCGCTTCGGTCGCGGCGCGGGTTTTCTGGAGCAGCGGCGAATAGTTGATGTGACCGACCTCGATGACCCCGTTGCGGGCGTCGATGCGCAGGTAGCTCGCCACGCCTGCCGCCTTGCCGGTCGCGTTGTCGACGATCGCGTGGAAAAACGGATCGGCTCCGAGGCACGATGCGATCATCCAGTCGTGATACGCCCCGTAGGTCGCGAACGGGCCCGCGGAGAGATAGGTGAACGCGCGGCCGCTCGGGTCCTGCATGTTGGCCTCGTGCAGGTCCCGTGCGTGGCGTGCGGGATCGATCGGCTCGACGCGGCAGTAGCGGCCGATCATCGGCTCGCGCGGCGGCGCGGGCGGCACCCGCCAGTCGGGCAGCGGAAAACCGACGGGCTGCCCGAGATGGTTGACGTGCGCTGCCATGCCGCCCTTACTTCACGAGCCCCATGCGTTTCGCGACTTCCATGTAGGCGCTCGTGCGCTCCTTCATGAAGGCATCCATCTTCTCGACCCCGACGTCGATCAGCTCAAAGCCGCTTTTCCCCGCGAGCGCCTTCATTTCCGGATCGGCATTGAGCGCCTGCCAGAGGTCCGAGAGCCGCTTGCGGGCGTCCTCGGGCGTGGATTTGGGCACGCCGATGCCGCGATAGGCGCCGTCGATCCAGTTGATGCCGAGCTCCTTGAAGGTCGGCACGTCCGGCAGCAGCGGATGGCGCTTGTCCAGGGCGATCGCGAGCGCGCGCACCTTGCCCTTGTTGTTGATGACGAACGCGGAGTACGACATGGCTCCGGTCACGTGATTGCCGAGCACGGCGCTCGTCAGGTCACCGGTGCCCTTGAACGGCACGTAGGTCGTCTTCGTTCCCGTCACGAGATTGAAGCGCTCGTGCGCGGCGTGGTTGGCGGAATTCGTGCCGGATCCCGCGAACGTGAGTTCGCCGGGCTTCGCCTTCGCCGCCTTGACGAGATCCTGGAACGACTTGAGCGGACTGCCCTCAGGGACGACGATCGCATCCGGGGTGTAGTGGTACCAGTAGACCGGCGTCACGTCGGCTGTCTTGTACTGCACCTGTCCTTCGAGAGGCTGCAGCACGATGTGCGGCAGGTTGATGCCGACGATATTGAAACCGTCTCCGGGGAGCGAATTCATCTGCGCCCACATGAGCCCGCCTCCCGCGCCCGGCTTGTACTGGATCACGGTTTCGATCTTGGGGCACTTCTTCTTGAGCACGAGCTGCTGGTGCCGCGCCGAAATATCGGACTCGCCGCCCGCAGGAAAGGCCTGCCAGTACATCAGGTTCCTGGCGGGGCAGGGTTCGGCGAAAGCGCCCGGCGCGGCGAGGGCGAGCGCGCCGAGGAGTGCGAAGGGGATGAACGCATGCTTCATGGATTTCCTTTCCAGTAGGCAGAACGGAGACGGCGCCCGTACGGGCGCGCAAAAGATAGCAGCGCGCCGCGGCTAGCGCAATGTCGCGCCCTGCCGCTCGGCCCACCAGCGCTTGAGCCAGCCCGCGTTGCCGCCCACCTCGATGATCTCGCGCAGCGTATCGGGCACGGGTGGATATTCGCGCGTGATGTTGCGCGTGTGATTGATGAAGTAGCCGTCGCGGAAATCGACCTCCAGCTCATCACCGCTCTCGCAGAACTCGGTCACCGCGACGCAATCGGTCATGACGCGCAGCCCGCAGCCGATCGCGGCGCGATACGCGAGGAACGGCATCGATTCGCACACGAGCCCCAGCCCCAGCGCCTGCATCGCGATGTAGCCGTTCATCTTCGGGCCCATGCCGAAATTGCGCCCCGCGACGATGATGTCGCCCGGCTTGCAGCGCTCGTGGAAGCCGGGATCGGTTTCCTCGAAGAGATGCGGGATGATGTCGGCCGCGTCGAAGTGGCGGCCGGTAATCACCCAGTTCGGCACGACGCCGCCCGCATGGGGAACGTCGTGTCCCAGCCTGTAACAGCGCCCGCGCAGCCGCCACTCGAATTCGCTCATGCCGCCTCCCTGCGTGAAAGTCGGATGTCCGAGGCTTCGATGCTGCGCGGGTCGGCGATGTGCCCCGCGATCGCGGACACGGCGACCGTCGCGGGGCTGCCGAGGTAGAGCTTCGCGTCCTTCGCGCCGAAGCGCCCCGCGTTGTTGTTCGCCGCGGTGGAGATCGACACTTCTCCCGAGTGCACCGGACCGATCACGGCGTCGTTGCACGGTCCGCACCCCGGCGGCAGCATCACGGCGCCGGCTTCGAGGAAGATATTGACGATGCCCTCCGCCGCGAGCTGCTTCATCGACTGCTCGGAGCCCGGCGCGATGAAGAGGCGCACGCCGGGTGCGAGCGAGCGTCCCTTGAGATAGCGCGCCGCCTCGATCATGTCCTCGTACATCCCGGAGCCGCACGAGCCGATGAACGCGTGATCGATGCGCGTGCCGGCGACTTCGGACACATTCACTGCGTTCTGCACGCCGCCCGGCAGCGCGACCTGCGGCTCGAGAGCGCTCACGTCGAGCTCGGCCTCCGCCTCGTAGTGCGCGTCGGCATCGGGAAAGACCGGCGTGAAAGGCTGTCGCGCGTGCCGGCGCGCGTGCGCGAGAATCGCCTCGGAAGGCGGAAAGAAAACGCCGTAGGCGCGCATTTCGGTGGGCGAGCTGCACAGCGCCGCGCGCGCGGCGAGATCGAACTGGTCGAGATCGCCCGCGTACTCCAGCACGCGATAGTCGAAATTGAGCCGCAGCGCGCCGCGCTTGAGTGACGCGGCGATATGAAAACCGAGATCGCGCGCATGGACGCCGGGCTTGAGCCGGCCCTTGATCGTGAGCCGCACCGACTTCGGCGTCATCACCCAGTTCGTGCCGGTCGCGAGCACGCGGCTGATCTCTGCACCCATGCGGAAACCGAACGCACCGATGGCGCCCGCATTGGTCGAATGGCGGTCGTTGTCGAAATAGAACATGCCGGGGAGGAGCATCCCGGTTTCCATCGGGAAGATGTGGCCGTGCCCGCCGCGCCCCACGTCGAAGAAGTGCCTCACGCCCCACTGCGCCGCGGCCCTGCGGTTGAAGGCGCCGCGCTCGGCCGCGCGCGCTGCCATAGATGACGTCGTGATCGGTCACCATGACGACCTTTTCCGGCGCCGCGAGCCGCGTGATGCCCAACGCGTCCAGCTCCTGCTTCGCGCCCATCACGACACCGTCGTGGATCATGATGAAGTCGGGCACGGGATAGACCACCTCACCCGGGCGCACGCTCGACTTCCCGCTTTTCAGCGCAAGGACTTTTTCGACTGCGGTGAGCCCCATGGGAACCCCGATGAAGTGGGCCGAGCGTAGCTTTTGGCTGCGCGCCATGTCAAGGCGATAGAATACGCGCCGGGAAGGAGCACACAACACGAAAATGATCGATCTGAAGGCGTTCTTCAACGGGCGCGACAAGGCATTCGAAAACGAGCTGACCGACGAGATCCGCCGCAATGCCGCCGACACCGTGGCGAAGGCGAACGCACTGCTCAGGCGTGCGGGCTTCGAGCACATCACGCGCGTGAACAGCGGCTGGCGCCCGCCGCTCATCAATGCTGCGGTGGCGAACGCGTCGCCGACCAGCCATCATCTGACCGGCCGGGCGGTCGATCTGGCAGACCCCGATCGCCGGCTCGCGGCGTGGTGCGTGGCGAATCTCGACGCGCTCGAGGAGATTGGCCTGTGGCTGGAAGATCCGCGCTGGACCTACGACCCGGACGGCGACCACTGGGTCCACCTCCAGACGCTGCCGCCGCGCTCGGGCAATCGCGTCTTCGTCCCCGCCGACATTCCGGCGAAAGATCCGGATTTCCCCGTCACGCGGGCATGAGCGCTACCATACCAGGAGCGACCCGCCGGAGGAGCGAGCCATGACCATGAATGCAGTGTCCGACATCCGCACCGTCGATGCGATGGACGAATTCTACGAGGACGTGAAGCGCGTGCACGGCCGCCCGCTGTGGCAGACGCAGGGCACCTCGAAGAAAGCGCCGACGGTGCCGTATCTCTGGAAGTATCGCGATTTCCGGCCGTTGCTCTTTCGCGCCGCGGAGATCGTGCCGATCGAGCTCGCCGAGCGCCGTGTGCTCGTCATGTGCAATCCGGGGATCCTGACCGACTATCAGGCGTCCAACACGCTGCTCGCGAACCTGCAGATCATCAAGCCGGGGGAAGTCGCGCGCTCGCACCGGCACAGCGCCTCGGCGCTGCGGCTCGTGATCGAGGGCACCGGCGCCTACACCGCGGTGGACGGCGAGAAGACCTACATGGAGCCGGGCGACTTCGTCACCACGCCGAACGGCACGTGGCACGATCACGGCAACGAGGGCACCGAGCCGATGATCTGGCTCGACGGGCTCGACGTGCCGCTCGTGCAGGTGCTGGAAGCGAATTTCTTCGAGCTCTATCCCGAGAAGAAATTCCCGCTGGACCGTCCGGACGATCTCTCGCTGCGGCTCTACGGCGCGGGGAGTCTGCGTCCGACGTGGGTGAAGCACGATGCGCCGCATTCGCCGCTGCTCAATTACAAGTTCGCGCAGACCTATGCGACGCTCAAGGCGATCGCTGCACAGACCGAGGGCAGCCCGTACGACGGCGTCTCGGTCGAATACGTGAATCCGCTCACCGGCGGACCGGCGCTGCCCACGATCGCGTGCTTCGCTTCACTGCTGCGCGCGGGACAGCACACCCAAGCGCATCGCCACACCGGCGGCACCATCTGTCACGTGATCCGGGGCCGGGGAGAGTCGATCATCAGCGGCAAGCGCTACCGCTGGGAGGAGAAAGACACCTTCGTCGTGCCGAGCTGGGCCTGGCACGAGCACCGCGCCGCGAGCGAGGCGGTCCTCTTCTCTTTCAGCGATGCGGCAGCGCTGCAGCCGATCGGACTCTATCGCGAGGAAGCGCTCGCCGACAACGGCGGGCACCAGAAGATCGAAGGCGATTTCGTCCCGTTGCCCGTACCCGAGCGGTAATTCGTCCGCATCCCGGTCAGTGGATGCGGATGTTCATCGTCCGCACCACGGTTTCCAGCTCCGCGTACTGACGGTCGAACTTCGCCTTGAATTCTTCCGGGGTCATGGGCGGCACCACTTCCGAGCCTTCCGCCGCGAGCGCCTTCAGCGTCGCCGGAGAATTCATGCCTTCCGTCACCACGGCGTTGATGGCACGGATGATGGCGGAGCGCGTGCCGGCGGGCGCGAAGTAGGCGTAGCTGTTGCTCAGCTCGTAGCCGGGCACGCCGGCCTCCGCGACCGTCGGCATGTCAGGGAAGATCGACCCGCGCTTCGTGCCCGTGATCGCGAGCCCGCGCAATTTCCCGCTCCGCAGATGCGGGCCGCTCGTGACGATGTTGGAGAAGGTCATCTGGATCTGCCCGCTGATGACGTCGATCACCGCGGGCGCCGCGCCCTTGTAGGGGACGTGCACGATGTCCACGCCCGCCATCATCTTGAAGCGCTCCCAGCCGATGTGGCCGGTCGTGCCGAGGCCCTGCGAGCCGTAGCTCAGCGCGCCCGGCTTCGCTTTGGCGAGGGCGATCAGTTCCTTCACCGATTTGGCCGGCACCGATGGATTTACCACCAGCACGTAGGGTTGCGTTGTGAGCTGAACGATCGGCACGAAGGTCTTGCGCACGTCGTACTTCGCGCGCCTGAAGACGCCATTCAGCATCAGCGTGTCGGACGCCGCGAGCAGCGTGTAGCCGTCCGGCACGGCCTGCGCGACGATGTCCATGCCGATTACCGTGCCGCCGCCCGGACGGTTGTCGACGATGACCGATTGTCCCCAGCGTTCGCTCAGCTTCTGTGCCGCGAGCCGCGTCATGGTGTCCAGCCCGCCGCCGGGCGCGATGCCGACCACCACGCGGACCGGCTTGCGCGGATAGTCGGGCAGCTTCTCCGCTCCCGAGGCGCCAGGAAAGCTTGTGAAGACGGCGACCAATGCAGCGAGCGTTCCGGCGGATTTACTCACGGCGCCTCCTCAACGTGATGAATCCCGATCGCGGAGCAGTATAGCGCCCATGCGGCCGTCATATCGATGGGCAAAAAAAAGCCCCGCGCAAGTTGGGGAGGGAGGGGTGCGCGGGGCTACACAGGGATGTGTGAGAGGAATTGTATGGACTCTCGCGCCGGAAAGCTGTCAGACAGCGTGGGCAATTTTTTGTGGCCGGTTCGCTACAGCGCAGCCCGAATATGACAGCCACGGGAATTGCGACAGGGTCCGGCAGGGCCATGGACACGCCGGGACAAGTCTGTTCAAACTGCATCGCCGCTGTTTGCGCTCGTGTGAGGGTTCCGCGATATGAGAAAAAACCTGTCAGGTGCAGTCGCCATTCTTTTGTTCCTGTCGGCTTCGGCCGCCGTGGAGCTCGCGCTGGCCGCCGAGGTGGACGACCGTGCGGCCGCGGACTTTCGAGCCGCCATCAAGCGGGCCGACGCAGCGCATCGTGCGAACCTCGAGCGCTGCCGAAAACTGACCGACCGGGAGAAGGACCTCTGCATCGAGCAGGCGAAGGCCGTCCATCAGCAGGCGAAGCTCCACGCGCGCGTCCAGCTCCGCTCGGCTTCCATGCGAGGCAGGGCTAATCCCCGCGAGGCCGACTACCGCGCCGCGCTCGACCGCTGCGAGTTCTATCGCGGCCGGTCGAAAGACATCTGCGTCAACCAGGCAAACGCGGAATACGCGCGCAACTGACCCTTGCTGCAGGCGACTCCGGGTAGGTTAACGCGCCGCCAACCGCGGCGCTCCGCTGAAGCTATGAGGGCCGCACAGGCGGTTTCCGGAAACGCACCAGCCGCGGTTGGTCGGTCAGCCGTCGGGGCGGCTTCTTGCCGAGGTATTCCTTGAGGATCCGCATGGGCGGCTTGCGTCTGCGTGTGGGCATGGTCGTGTAGAGATTACAAAACGGGGCGCGGCAGACCATACTTCCGTCCCCGCGGCCCCGGCCACCCGACCGGTATGGGGTCCAATGCGGTGGCACACAGTGCGACCACGGCGCCTTGGCATCGGTTCCAGGACGACATTCCACAGCGGCGTTGCACGAGCGCGGGCCGCCCCATCCCACGGGTCAAATTACCCGCGCTGCACGGCTCTCTTCGGTTAACGCGGCCGGTCGGTGGAGCGGTTGAGACCGTGCCGGTCGAGACAACTCCGCAGGGCATCGCCCGAAAGGCCCCTGCAGGCTTCCACCGCCTCGTTGCCTCTGCCGGTGTTGCTGCCGTCGCCGTATGCGGATCCCGAACGGCCATCGCTGCCCATGCCCAACATGCCGCAGCCCGACAGCACCAGTGCCGTCGCCGCCGCAATCGCCCATCGTTGCCTGCTCATCGTCGCTCCTTCAGAGGTGGATAAACGCGAAAACTCGCGCGGAGCCGAACCAAGCAAGCCGCATGCCTTCGCGGACCTCGCGGCGTCGTCTTGAGCAGCGCGAAGGGAAGCCGGTCGCCACCAAAGAAATAACGGCACGTCGCCCCAGACGGGCAAACCGACATTTCGCGCGGCACGCGCAAGGCGAGGAGGAGCGGCCGCGGCAGGCGCCGACTTTTGCGCCGCCAATAAAAAGCCCCGGTGAGCCCGGGGGCGAACGTGACATACCTCCTCCTTCGTAAATCGTTCTATGCGGTGTTCGTCGTCCTCAACGCATTGCCGTCGTCGCGGCGCGGCGGAATACCGGCCGCGGCCGGGGACTCCATGGTACCGTATGCCGGGCGCTCCTGAGCGCTGAGGCGATTCCTGGCGATGACGCGCGCGGCGCGTACGGCGCAGTAGCCCGCTGCAAAACCGATGACCGCATCGAGCAGTTTCATGCGTATCCGGCCGGGCGGCGCTCTCCGGACAGCGCTTCAAGACGATCCAATGCAGACTTGAATATGGGCAGCGCTTCATCGATCACGGCCTTGGCATTGCCGGCGGCGTGCCGGTCCAGCTCGACGAGCTTCTGATACTGCTGCTTCACTCGGCCTCCGTCGAGCGGCAGATCCTTCACCGACTCCGGCACCACGTTCAACTGATCTCCGAAGCGCACCGCCTCGATGTACGAAGTGAGCAGGAAGTAGATCTCGTACTCGCTTTTCGCTTCACGAATGACGTCTCGGAACATGTCGCCTCCCGGGAATGTGAGCGAGCGATTCTACGCGCCACGCCCGCGTTCCGCGTGTCGTGCCGCATGGGCAAATCGCTGTGGTGATCGAGCTACAGGCGCGGCTCGGCGGACGAATGGCGAAGCAGGAGCGCGAGCGTGCAGCCGAGCGCTATTCCGGCACAGTCGGTGAAGACATCGCGCCATTCGGCGACGGACCCGGACATGAATTTCGCGCGCCAATAGCCTACCCAACATGGCTTGCGCCTTCGGGCGATGCACCTTGGCATGCATGACGATAAAGACCGGGATAGCAGGCTCGCTACACTTGCCGCGGCCAGCGGACATGAGCCGGACAGAGCATCTGCGCTTATGGGCAGCCCGTAATCACCGATGGCATGATTCGTCTCCATGCGCAGAGATCAGCGGTTTTCGTATATCTGGTGTACTACCCGCCCTCCGCCGTTGAATGCCGTACGCTGGACCGTATTACTCGGCGTAATCGGCATTGTGGTATTTCTCTGGTTTGAAGGTGCGACGGTGGAGTTCGACCCGACAATCGATCGAGTCGTAGCATTCATACGTAATGCCCTGCGCTGAAAGCTCTGGTGCCTCACGCCACGCTTTGGCGGCGTTGCGTTGGTTCTTGGTGCGACACGGTAGTCCTCTGTCGGTCCATGGGGCACTCCCCGCGCCGAACGCCGTCGGCCGGTTACTGCTTGCAGACAAACATGTCGGGTTTCGTGAGGTGTTGTCAATAGGTGTGTAAAAAGATTCAGGCGGCTTTCCTTGTCGGCTCGATCATTGTGCGCACAGCAATTCCGTCCTTGAACAGTGTTCCTTGGTAGACCTGCCTCATCAAATGAGGCGCG
>Ga0209172_10003749_pt1 | contig 22287 bp, 2 predicted proteins | sample LarsenN4metaG_FD_184113 | JGI IMG/M metagenome (GOLD analysis project Ga0209172, IMG submission 184113) | Hot spring sediment bacterial and archeal communities from British Columbia, Canada, to study Microbial Dark Matter (Phase II) - Larsen... ... | reverse complement strand
TCCGACGGTTGTGACAGCGAGCCAACAGTGACGCACAATTTCAGTTTCACTACGATTAACTACTGCACAGGCGACGACATTACAGTGACCTGGACAGCAGTAGACGACTGTGGCAATTCTACCACGCGGACAGCCAAGATTGTGATTAATCGCGATCAAACGGCTCCCTCTCTTACAGCGCCTGCCGATATTACGCTCACCTGCACGGGCAACCAGCAGGATAATCTGGCGACCGTTATTGACTGGCTCGACAACTACACTGTTTCAGACAACTGCGACAGCGAGCCAACAGTGACGCATGATTTCAGCGCTGGAATTATCAATTATTGCACAGGCGACGACATCATTGTGACGTGGACGGCAACGGATGATTGTGGCAATACCCGTACAAAAACGGCTACTATCGTCATCAATAGAGACCAGACGCCACCGGTATTCAGCGAATGTCCGGCCAATTTGACGCTCAACACGGATGTGGACAAATGCAGTGTCAATGCTACCTGGCCGATTCCCGCTGCTTCCGACAATTGTTCTTCTGTAACAGTAGAACAGGTTTCCGGCCCGGTTCAAGGCACTCCGTTGGCAGTTGGCATTCACATAGTTACCTACACTGCTACTGATGCTTGCGGAAATGTCGCTACTTGTCAGTTCACCATTCAGGTACGCGACTCGCAGGCGCCGAACGCCGTTTGCCAAGACATCACAGTCGCACTTTCGACGGCTACAAATGCCGGTTCAGTAACCGTTTATGCCAACCAAATTGACGGCGGCTCGACGGACAACTGCACCGCTGGACAGGACCTCGAACTGGCTCCTGACTTTACTGAATTTACTTGCGCCAATGTTGGCGACAACAACATCACACTCACTGTCACCGACCAATCGGGCAATGTTTCTACCTGCGTAGCAACGGTGACTGTCGTGGACGATACCGCGCCCATCATTACCGGCTGTCCGGCTGATGTGACCGTTGATGACTGCGATGACGTAGTGCCTTCGATGACAGACAATCTGGGCGCAACCGACAATTGCGGCATTGCCAGCGTCACACAGAACCCCGTTGCCGGCACCGATTTTGGTCAAGTAAGCGGTAACAGCGTGGTTGTAACCTTCACAGTTACCGACGTGAATGGCAACACTTCCACCTGTACGGCGCGTATAACCATCGAAGACGACGTGCCGCCAGTGTTTGAAAATTGCCCGCCGAGCGTAACGGTCAACACCGACGTAGACCTCTGTGGCGCAGTCGTGTGGTGGACGGCTCCTGTTGCCGAAGACAATTGCGATGACCTGATCGTGACGCAAAGCGGTCTGGCGCCAGGTTCGTTCTTCGCAGTCGTTGGCAGCCCGTACCTCATCACTTACACGGCTACCGACAACAACGGCCAGGTGGCGACTTGCACGTTCAACATCACCGTTCAGGACAAACAAAAACCGAAGGCGATTTGCAAAGACGCAACAGTTTACCTCGATGCGAATGGCCAGGTGTCCATCACGGAAGCGGATGTGAACGGCGGCAGCACTGACAACTGTCAAATTGCTACCCGCGTTATCAATCGCGACTTCTTTGACTGCGAAGACGTAGGCGACAACTTCGTAACACTCACAGTGACAGACGCTTCGGGTAACACCGCTTCTTGCGTTGCTACGGTGACAGTGGTGGACAACATGCCGCCGACCTTCTCTTGCCCGTCGTCCATGACCGTGCCGGAATGCGACCAACTCGTGCCGGATGTGGTCAGTTTGATTGGCAATGAAGCCGATAACTGTGGCGTGGCATCCGTTGTGCAAGATCCGGTTGCAGGCCTCGACTTCGCTAACTCGAACGGCGACGAACTCGAAATCACCGTGACGGTGACTGACGTGAACGGCAACACGGCTTCCTGCATCGTCCTCGTGACGGTGGTGGATTCCGGCGACCCGACCTTCGTTAACTGCCCCGGCGATATTCTGGTCAATAACGACGTGGATAAATGCGGCGCGAACGTGTGGTGGGCCGAGCCTATCGCCACCGACGGCTGCACTGGCTCCGAAATGCTGGTAAATCAAACCGATGGCCTCATTCCGGGATCTTATTTCTCGGTTGCAGGTTCGCCGCACGAAATTGTTTACACAGCCATTGATGAAAACGGTAACACGTCGTCTTGCGCGTTTACGATCACGGTCAAAGATGTGCAACTGCCCGACCTTACTTGCCCCTCCGGTATTCAAACAGTATTTACCAACAACGACAATTGCTCCTACACCGTGCAGGGTTCGGCCTTGAATGCCACGGCTACCGACAATTGCATGTTGATGGGTTTGACAAATAGTTTCACCAACACGAACACGCTCAACGGCGCGATTTTCCCCATCGGGAAAACAACCGTACACTGGACAGCGCAGGATATGGCGGGTAATTCCGTCAAATGCACTTACCAGGTGCTCGTGCTCGACGACGACCCGCCGTCAGTGGATGAATGCCCGAACAACATCGTTCAAAATACCGACGCGGGCGAATGTTCGGCTGTCGTATGGTTTGACCTTCCAACCTTCAACGACAACTGCGACGGACAAGGCGTTCAGGGTGAAAAAACCGAAGGTCTTGCGCCGGGTGAAGCCTTCCCGGTAGGTACGACAACTGTTGTTTATCAATACATTGATGCTGCCAACAATATTCCGGCAGTGTGCCAATTCACGGTGCGTATAGAGGATGCGGAAAACCCGAAAATCACTTGTCCGGCAAATATCGTCGTTGGCACAAACGGCCAAATCACAGGCGGAACAGCCTGGATTTCAGCCACCGGCGCTTGCGGCATCGAACTGGCTTACGCCATGCCGACGGCAACCGACAATTGCAGCGTACAAGTGTTCAACCAGGGTGGACTCGGCGTTGGCCCAAGTTTCTACGCTTACGGCGGCCTTTACACAGAAACCTGGAACGCCCTTGACCCGTCGGGCAACGAGGTGTCCTGCACCTTCACGATTTTGGTGAACGACAACCAAAGCCCGACCATCACTTGCCCGTCGAACACAACCGTGAGCACTGACCCGGGCGAATGCGACGCAGCGGTGAATTACGCCTTCCCCTATGTCGGCGACAACTGCCCCGGCTTCAGCCTCACGCAGTTGGACGGCCCGAACAGCGGTGAAGAATTCCAACTCGGCACCACCAACGTGGCGTTCTATGTTGTGGATGAAAACGGCAACGCGACAACTTGCTCGTTCACGGTGACTGTGACCGACAACGAAGCGCCAAAAATCACGACTTGCCCGGCTGACCGTTTCGTAAATACCTCTTCCAACGGCACGGGCGACTGCTCCGGTCGCGTACCGAATTTGATGAGTGAAGTGGTGGCCACGGATAACTGCGATAACACGTTTACCGTGACGCAAAACCCGCTGGCGAATTCCAGTTTTGGAACAACACACGGCGATGAATTGGAAGTAACCATCACGGTTTCAGACTCGAAAGGCAATTCCACGACTTGCGAAGTGGAACTCAAACTCCGCGACGACGAACAGCCTTCGCTCGATTGTTCGCAGGTAGCAACCGAGTTTGACGCAGATGCCGGCTTGTGCAGTTACCAGGTGAGCGGCACGGCGCTCGACCCGACCTTCGGCGACAATTGCAACGCCGAACTGAGCAACGATTACAACGGCCTGCCTTCATTGCACAATGCCTTGCTCCCGCTCGGCAACACGACCATTATCTGGACAGCTACCGACGAAAACGGCAATACGCGGACTTGCTCGGTCGTGTACGAAGTGCGCGACAACGAAGCGCCGATTGCGATGTGCATGGATCAAATTGACGTAGCCCTGAACGGCGACGGCGTGTTCCAAATCACAGCCGCGATGATTGACCTCGGTTCCTGGGACAACTGCGGCCCGCTTGTTCGCAAGGAAATCAAGCGTTTGAACGGCGCTTTGGCTTCCTCGATTTATGCCGATTGCGACGATTTGAACAGCAACCCGCTTCGCGTCGTGCTCGAAATCGAAGACCAATATGGCAATATCAGCCGTTGCACCACCTTCGTGGAAGTCAACGACGTGACGCCGCCTGCGCTCACTTGCCCGAGCGGAATCCAGACCGTATTCACCAATTTTGACAATTGCTCCTACACGCACTACGGCACATCGCTCGATGCTACGGCAACCGACAACTGCGAAATCGTCAGCCTCGAACACAACTACTCCGCGCCGAGTGCGACAACCCTCAACGGGGCCATTTTCGACCTCGGAGTAACAGTGGTGCGTTGGAGAGTGCGTGACCAGGGTGGCAATATCAAACTTTGCACCTTCCTGATAAATGTAGTGGACGACGACGAACCGACCGTACAGGCTTGTCCGCAGAACATTGTGAAAAACAATGACTTGAACCAGTGCAGCGCAGTAGTGAACTACGATGTTCGCTTTGGCGATAACTGCGGCGGCAACGACTTGCCCGGTACATTGATTGAAGGTTTGCCCAGCGGCTCGGCTTTCCCGGTTGGCACGACGCAAGTGGTGTTCCACTACAACGACCCATCCGGCAACGGCCCGGCAGTATGCGCGTTCACCGTCACGGTGAACGACACGCAACTGCCACAAATCGTTTGCCCGGCAAATATTTCTGTGAACACGCTCGGTCAAGTGTCGGCTGGTTCGGCAACGGTAACGCCTGCTTTGTGCGGTGTGAACCTCGCTTACACGGCCCCGGTCGGTACGGATAACTGCCCGATTGCGCAGACGGATAATATCGGCGGTCTGGGTGTTGGTCCGAATTTCTACAACTACGGCGGCGTTTATACAGAAACCTGGCGCGTAACGGACGCTTCGGGCAACAGCGCGACCTGCTCGTTCACCATCACGGTGGAAGATGTCATCAATCCGACATTGACTTGTCCGGTTGACATCACGGTCGGCAACGACGAGGGTATTTGCGAAGCGACAGTGACCTACGCAAACCCGTTGGGCTTCGATAACTGCGCGAACTATACGATTACGCTGAACGGCGGCAGCCTGCCGAGCGGTTCGCTCTTCCCGCTGGGCACGAGCACCGTTTCGTTCACGGCAACCGACGACGCAGGTAATACGGTCGTTTGTGAATTCACCGTCACGGTGGAAGACCGCGAAGCGCCCGTCATTACGGTTTGTCCGCCTGACCAACCGTTCTTCACGAACAATAACGGCACGGGCGATTGCTCGGCCAACGTTCCAAACCTGATGACGCAAGTATCGGCGACCGACAACTGCCCGGCAGGTTATATCATTTCGCAAAGCCCGGCTGCCGGCACGAAGTTTACCGGAAAACACGGCGACGAACTCGAAGTGACCATCACGGTGACGGATTTTGCCGGAAACTCGACGACTTGCGAAGTGGAACTGACATTGACGGACAACGAAAACCCGGCTATCACTTGCCCGGTCAGCCCGGTTCAGTTGAACAACACCCCTGGCCTCTGCGGCTACAGTGTGTTGAGCAGCAGCCTGAATGCGACGGCAACCGACAACTGTGGCCCGATAACAATTACGAACTCGCTGACTGGAAATCAAACCCTCGGCGGTACGGTGTTGCCCGTTGGTTCGACGACCGTAAACTGGACAGCAACCGATGCTGCCGGCAATTCTTCGGCTTGCTCGGTAACCTATATTGTGACCGATAATCAGGCGCCGAACGCTTACTGTATTGGTGAAATTGACGCCGTACTCGATGCAAACGGTGCGTTCCAGGTGACGCAGGCGATGGTTGATTTGGGCTCGACCGACAACTGTGCCGTTCAAAGCATCGGCATCAGCCGCGACGGTTCGAACTTTAGCGAAAGCCTCTATGTCAATTGCGCTGACGCGCTTAATAGCCCGATCGAGGTGATTTTGAAAGTCACTGACATCTACGGCAATGTGAGCCAGTGCACGACGGATGTCCAGGTGCTCGACCTGAATCCGCCCGTTTTGACTTGCCCGAATCCTGTCACAGTTTCAACTGACGCAGGTATTTGCACAGCAGTTGTCAACGGTATCGGTTTGCAATACCAGTTCGATAATTGCCCGACGACGGTGACTTACACCATCACCGGTGCGACAACGAACAACGGTACGGACGATGCTTCCGGCGTTGTGTTCAACAAAGGCGTTTCAACCGTGACGTACACGATCACGGACGAATCGGGCAACTCCAGCCTGTGTTTCTTCGACGTGACAGTGAATGACACCGAAGCGCCGACGTTGAATTGCTCGAATTTGGGCGCGAAAACCCGCAATACCGACGCGAATACTTGCACGTACACGACAGTAGGCACCGAATTCGACCCGCTCGGATTTGGCGACAATTGCTCCGGCGCGACGTTGAGCAACAATTTCAACCAAAGCAATACGCTGGCAGGCGCGGTATTCCCGAAAGGAACAACCGTTGTGATTTGGACCGTGACGGATGCAAGCGGCAACAAGACAACTTGTTCAGTAACAATTACTGTCAATGACCTCCAATTGCCCTCCATCACTTGCCCGGCCAACCAGACGTTTGCCAACGATCCGGGTCAGTGTTCGAAAGTTATTTTGAACAATGCGTTGAACCCAACCTTTAGCGACAATTGCCCCGGTGCGGATATCAGCCACAACTATGTGACTGCCCCGAATCCGTGGACGCTGGCAGGCGCGACTTTCCCCGAAGGCACGACACTCGTGACCTGGACGGTGAAAGATGCTTCCAACAATACGGCTACCTGCGCATTCTCGATTACTGTCAACGATACGGAAAAACCGACCTTCATCGGTTGCCCGGTTGACACGATTATGGTGGGCAACGACGTGGATAAATGTTCGGCAAAAGTCAACTGGCCAATTCCGTTGGCGGAAGACAACTGCGATATTTTGAACATCCTGCAAATAGGCGGCCCGGCGAATGGCTCGACCATCAACGTCACGCCATTCCCGCTTACGGTGACTTACCGCGCTACCGACGTGAACGGCAACACGCAACTTTGCTCCTTCAAAGTGCTCGTGGTGGATACGCAGAACCCGCAATTTGACGCCGACATCTTGATGCCGGGCGACATTACGGCTGAATGTGACAACATCCCGCCAGCATTTGTTCTGACAAACAACGACGTATTCGACAACTGCACGGCTTCGCAAAACCTGGTTATTACGTTTACCGAAACCAGCACGAAGTGCACGAATCAAAACGCTTGTTGTTTCTACAGTTACACGATTACGCGGACCTGGAAAGTGACTGACGCAGCGGGCAATATGCTCGTGCACACGCAGATAATCACAGTAAAAGACACGAAAGCGCCAACTGCCCAGTGTAAAACTGTGACGATTGTGTTGGATAAATTCGGCGTCGCTACGCTCGCTCCGAGCCAGGTGAACAACGGCTCGACCGACAACTGCGCTGCACCGCAATTCCTGACCTACACGTTGAGCAAGACCAACTTTACTTGTGCTGACCTCGGTCAAAACACCGTTACGCTGACCGTGACGGATCCTTGTGGCAACAGCAGCACTTGCACCGCTACGGTGAATGTGGCAGAAGGTATCGGCAAATGCGAACCCGAGTACGACCTGGCAAATTCTGTGAAATGTCAGTGCCTGAACAATGCTACAACTTTGGACAACGGCCAATTCTACGAGGTCATCCAAATCCACGCATTGGCTGGTCAAAACTGGACGATATCGGCGAATAACGGCTTGTTCTCGAACAACAGCCCGAATCCTCCCGGCGCGCCAATTGCATTGCCGGTTGGTATGGGTCTCGTGATGGGTAGCAACGACGGCCTCGACAACGACGGCGACGGCACTACCGACGAGAGCGATGAAATGGTTTACTACACGCTGAAAGCGCGTCACGTAGACGGTATCGGCTACACGGTGACACTGAAAAACGGCTTGAACCAGACACTGGAAATCTCGAACAAGTGTTACTACCCGACACCGGTATTTACCAATCTGGACGATCCGTTCTGTCTCTACACTGATCCGTTCGTGATTCAGGTAGGCGAACAGTACGGCGCGAGCGGTACGGTAACTTCCATCACAGTGAATGGCGTTCCGACGAACATTTTCGACGCCGGCGCTTTGGGTGAAGGTTCGCATAAAGTGGCCGCTACGTTCGATGCAGGTACCGCGCAGCCGTTTATTCAGGTAAATGGTGTGACAGTGGAAGGCAGCGAAGCAGCCGCATTGGCCGATCCGGGTTGCCAGCAAATGATCATGCAATTCGTACAAGTCGTAGGTACGCCGGCTACGGTTGTCTGCAACGACCTTGTGAATATTTCACTGGATACGACCTGCAAAGCGACGATTTCGCCCGACGACATTTTGGAAGGCACTTACTTCTGCTTCGACGATTACACGGTAATCATCACTTACCCGCCGGGAACGACGCAGTTTAACCCTGCCAACATGGTGGATGCGACGCATATCAACAAGAATTTGACCTATGTGCTGAAACACTCTATCAGCGGCAATCTGTGCTGGGGCAATATCAAAGTCGAAGACAAACTGGCGCCGACGCTCGTTTGCCCTGCGAACACTTCAGTATTGTGTGTGGAAGACCCGACCGACTTCGACCTGACCGGCGACCCTCTCGTAAGTGACTGTTCGCCATACAACGTTCAGTGGCAGGATACGCTGACCGAGTACAGCTGCGCCGAAAATGCATTGGTCAAACTGCTCGTCAAACGTGCCTTCCTTGCTACCGACGTGTGGGGCAATGTTTCGCACTGTGTGCAGCAAATCTCGGTGTTGCGCGGCGAGTTGGATCTCGTGACCTTCCCGTCGGACAAAACGTACACTTGCGCGACAGCGCCGGCTTCTCTGCATCCTTCCTTCACAGGTTGGCCGCAGGTGGCAGGTACGAATTTGCCAAGCCCGAACACAAGCAACTGCGGCATGGGCTCCTCTTACACGGATGACATTGTGGAAGAATGCCCTGGCAGTTACTACGTCGTTCGTACCTGGAAAGTATTCGACTTCTGCCCGGCAGGAGGCGGATTGCCGACCAGCATCGAGCATGTACAGTTTATCAATGTGAGCGATTTGCCGCCGTCCATCACTTTGCCGACGGGCAACTATGTGGCAGACAGCAACTACTACCTCGTACCCGTTAACTCGAACTTCCAGGGCGCCTGCGTAGCTACTGCCAACCTGCCTTTGGCAATCGTCGAAGATGCTTGTGACAACGTGCTGGATGTGACAGTGCTGACGCCAACAGGCGCTACGACCAATGGCGGCGCGATTCCTGCACCGGGTCTGCCGATCGGCCAATACACCGTGACCTACACGGCGATTGATTCTTGCGGCGGCGTTACCAACCTGACGATCAATATCAGAGTTATTGACAATCAGCCTCCGGGAACGTTCTGCACAGAATTTACCCAGGTAGCGTTGAACAACAATGTCACGAGCGTCAATGCCGAGACTTTTAACCAGGATTCCTGGGATAACTGCTGCCTCGACTATTTCGATGTGCGTCGTATGGACACCATTTGTGGCGACACGATACAGGATGACTTTGGCCCCACGGTCGAATTCTGCTGCGAAGATGTAGGCGACACGATCACTGTCATCTTCCGTGCGCACGACTGCTACGGCAACTCCAACGAGTGTATGGTGCAGGTGTTGGTAGAAGACAAAGTGAAGCCGACTTGCGACGCGCCCGCCAACGTGACCGTCAGCTGCGAAGCCTTCGACCCAAGCCTTTGGGCTTACGGAACCGCTACCGGACAAGACAACTGCTGCTTCGATACCGTTTTGACCACTGTCAACTACAACCAGTTCGATACCGTTTGTAACAAAGGCACCATTGTCCGCACGTTCAGGGTTTACGACTGTTACGATAATTTCACGCCTTGTACGCAGCGGATTGTAGTCACTTACGAACAGGATTATTTCATCAAATTCCCGAATGATGCCGTAGTGACCAACTGCGACGGTACGGGTAATTTCGGTCAGCCTGAATTTTTCGGAAAAGACTGCGAACTGTTGGGCGTCAGTTACGAAGACGAAATCTTCACAGTGGTGCCTGATGCTTGTATGAAAATCGAGCGTACCTGGACAATTATCAACTGGTGTACCTACGACGCGAACGGCGGATGTACTTATGTGCCAAATCCGAACCCGAACGCGACGTTGAACGCGCCACAGAATCTGCTTGGCCCGATTGTTTCGCCATTCGGAACGCCTGCACCCTGGGCGCCGACCAATGTGCCTATCAATCCGGGTGATCCAGCCACGAACTACTCGATGTTCTGGAGCGCCAGCGCGAATTGCTACAAGTACAAGCAAATCATCAAGATTCTGGATACGGAAGACCCGATCGTGTCTTCCTGCCCGGATAGCACCGTACAATACTGCGACCTGTCTGTCAACGACAACTTGTTGTGGAGCCAACCCTACTGGTGGGACGACAAAACAGAATTGCACGACTTGTGCGAAGGCGACGCCGATTTGAGCATCACCGCTACGGATTCCTGCTCCGGCAGTTATCTCAACGCAACCTTCCTGTTGTTCCTCGATACCGACGGCAACGGCACGATGGAAACGGTGATCAACAGCAATAACCCGCCGGCTCCGGGTACCGTGAATTTCAACAACATCGGCACTCCGAACTACGGCGGCGGTACTCCGCAAGTATTCGACGGTCGCGCTGTTCCGGCAACAGATATCTATCGTTGGGCTGTACATGTGACCGCAACCGGCTCGGTGGCCACCGCTACAGTACAATGGAAGACAGCGTCTCAATTGCCCACACCATCCAATCCGCTTGGTTTGCCGGGTATTCCTGCGCAATTGCCGCACGGCAAACACAAAATCAAGTGGAATGTCTCCGATGGTTGTGGCAACGAGACTTCCTGCGAGTTTGAATTTGAAGTCAAAGACTGCAAAGCGCCGACGGTGGTTTGCCACGATGGTCTGAGTGTCAATCTCATGCCGACGGATATGATTCAACTTTGGGCAACCGACTTCCTGCAATACGGCGAAGACAACTGCACGCCGCCAACGCCGAATACCGCTACGCCAAATAAACTCGTGTATGGTGTTCGTAAGGCAGGCGCAGGCACAGGATTCCCGCTCAATGCCGACGGTACGCCGCAAAACAACGTCACTTTCGATTGCTCCGAACTTGGCCCGCAAGAAGTCGAACTTTGGGCAATTGACCTGGCTGGAAACGCCAGTTACTGCGTGGCTACGGTTGAAATTCAGGACAACGACGGCTTCTGCGACTCTGACGCGCTGACGATTGCAGGTGCATTGAAAACGGAAGTCGGCGAAGGTGTGGAAGAGGCCAATGTCAACATTCAGGGAACACCGCCCAGCGGAACGCCGGTCAGCCAGTTCGATATGACCAACGACCTCGGCGACTTCATGTTCCCGAATGTGCTGCCTCCGGCATCCAATTACACGCTCACACCGACGAAAGACGACAACCCGCTTAATGGCGTCTCGACCTTCGACCTGGTGCTTATCACGCGCCACATCCTCGGTCTCGAGCCGTTGAACAGTCCGTACAAGATGATTGCTGCCGACGCCAACAAGTCGAACTCTATCACGACCTTCGACATCGTTGAAATCCGCAAACTCATCCTCGGTATTCACAACGATTTCCCGAACAACACTTCCTGGCGTTTTGTGGACGCGGACTTTGTGTTCCCGGTACCCGACAATCCCTGGATGACACAGTTCCCTGAAACAAAATCGGTGTTGAACGTGACAGCGCACCAACTCGACGACGACTTCGTAGGGGTCAAGATTGGCGACGTGAATAACAGCGTTATTCCAAACTCTCTGATTTCTTCGGACGACCGCTCCAGTGGCACACTCCTGTTCGATGTGGACGAGCGTCAGGTGAAAGCCGGCGAAACTTTCACCGCTACCTTCAAAGCGGCTGAAAAAGTGCAAGGCTACCAGTTTACCATGATGTTCAGCGGCCTCGAAGTGCTCGACGTGACACCGGGCGAACACATGACTGCCGGCAACTTCGCCGTCTTCGACCGCGCGATGACCACTTCAGTAGATGTGCCGCCAAGCGCTGGCGACGAACCGATGACATTCAGCGTGACCTTCCGCGCAGACAAAGCCGGCAAACTCAGCGAAATGCTCGCTGTGTCGAGCAGCATCACTTTCGCAGAGGCTTATAGCCCGGCCAACGAGCGCCTGGATGTTGCCTTCCGCTTCAACGGAAGCAAATCGAGTGTCGTCAGCGGCGTCGGTTTCGAGTTGTACCAAAACCAGCCAAACCCATTTGTCAACCGGACCGTCATCGGTTTCCACCTGCCCAAAGCAACGGAAGCCACGCTGACCATCCACGACGAAATGGGCCGGGTAGTGTTCACACAGAAAGGCAAGTTCGCCAAAGGCTACAATGCCATCCCGGTCGAACAGGAGCTGTTGGGCACCACAGGTTTGATGTACTACACCATCGAAACAGACACGGATGTCGCTACGAAGAAGATGATTCAGACAAAATGATTTTGAACGAATAGGATTTTTGAAGGAATAAAGCAGCGCCCCGTCCGGATATCCGGACGGGGCGCTCGATTTTTAGGAACGGTTAATCGCTCGTGCCCTGCGTTTGATAAAGCGACATATTTCTGTTGCTTCGGGATTTTTACTTTTGAACCCAAAACCTGTCCATGTCAATCTTTTTTCGGCAAAAAAATATTCAAAAACTACGCGGCGTCCTTGAGGCATCATGGAACCGAACGCTCGTTTTTACCCGCCGCCATCCGAAAAAAGTCGTCGTTGGCCTTTCACTTTTTATCCTTTGGCTTTTTTGCCTGCCGCGTCCCTTGTTCGACAAACCTGTTTCCGTCGTTGTGGAAGACCGAAATGGCGAATTGCTCGGCGCGCGCATTACCTCCGACGGTCAGTGGCGTTTTCCGGCGACGGACTCCGTTCCTGAAAAATACGCTGTGTGCGTCGTGGCTTTTGAGGACAAACGGTTTTGGTGGCATCCCGGCGTGGACCCGCTCAGCCTCGGGCGTTCTTTGTGGCTGAATTTGAAAAATGGCCGTGTCGTCAGTGGCGGCAGCACCCTCACGATGCAAGTTGTCCGCCTTATGCGCGACAACCCGCCGCGCACTGTTTGGCAAAAAATCGTGGAGATTTTCATGGCAACGCGGCTCGAACTGACTTATTCCAAACGCGAAATCCTCAGTTTGTACGCCTCAAACGCGCCTTTCGGCGGCAATGTCGTCGGGCTCGAAGCGGCTTCGTGGCGATATTTTGGAAAAAATCCTGCTTTGCTCAGTTGGGCGGAAGCAGCTACACTGGCTGTTTTGCCCAATGCTCCGGCGCTCATTCACCCCGGCAGAAATCGCGGCATTTTATTGGAAAAAAGAAATCGTTTGCTCGAAAAACTGCGCGATTCGGGCGCGCTCAATGCGACGGAATGTGACCTTTCCAAAGAAGAGCCTTTGCCCGATGAGCCTTTGCCCTTGCCCCAATTTGCACCTCATTTGCTCGACCGATTGACATTATTTGGGGAAAATCTGCCGTCAGCCGTCAGCCGTGTACCGTCCGCCGTACATCGTTTCAGGACAACGATTGACATTGATTTACAACGTCGTGTCATCGAGATTTTGCAGCGACGACATCAAATTTACCGGGGAAATGGCATACACAACCTCGCCGCCGTAGTGCTCGATGTCGCTACCGGCGATGTGCTCGCTTATGTCGGCAATGTCGCCGACGCCGGCAAAGAACACGGCGAATCGGTGGACATTATCGCCGCGCCGCGCAGTACGGGCAGTATTTTGAAACCTTATCTGTACGCCCTCGCACTCGAAAGCGGCGATATTTTGCCCAAAAGCCTGCTTCACGACGTGCCGACACAGTTGGGTCAATACCGCCCGGAGAATTTTTACGAAAGTTACGACGGCATGGTTCCGGCGCGGCGCGCGCTCATTCGTTCGCTCAATGTGCCGTTCGTGTTGTTGCTCCAGCAATATGGCCTCGAGAAATTTCATTTCAACCTGCAAAAACTCGGCATCAGTACGCTGAATCGCCCGCCCGAACACTACGGACTTTCGCTCATCCTCGGCGGGGCAGAGGCCAATTTGCTCGACATCACCAATACGTATGCCTGCATGGCGCGCGAACTCGGCAGTTTTTACGACCGCGACGGGCGTTATGCACCGGATGATTTTCGCGCGCCGAATTTTCTATCCAAACCCCTCACCCCTCACCCTTCGCCCCTCACTTCCCACCCCTCGCACCTGAGCGCAGGGGCTATCTGGCATACCTTCGAAGCGATGCGCGAAGTGGAGCGCCCGAATAGTGCGGGCGAGTGGGAACTCTTCTCGGCGAGCCGCCCCATTGCCTGGAAAACGGGGACAAGTTTCGGTTTTCGCGATGCCTGGGCTGCCGGGGTGACGCCGCGCTACGCCGTCGGAGTGTGGGCCGGAAATGCCGACGGAGAGGGCCGTCCCGGCTTGCTGGGCGTGGAAATGGCGGCGCCTGTTTTATTTGAGATCTTCGAACAACTGCCCGGCAGCCGCTGGTTCGACCCGCCTTATGACGACATGGCAGAGGCTGCAGTGTGCCGTCAAAGCGGTTTTCGGGCGGGCGAATATTGCGAAACCGACACGGTCTGGATTCCGAAAAGTGGGCTAAAATCGGCTGTTTGCCCCTACCACCACCTGCTTCACCTCGACGCGAGCGGCCAGTGGCAGGTGAACAGCGATTGCGAATCACCGGCCTCGATGCAGCATCGCGCGTGGTTCGTGTTGCCGCCGGTGGAGGAATTTTATTTTAAAAGTAAAAATCCTTCCTACGTGTCGCCGCCGCCGTTTCGCCCGGATTGCCTGGCTTCGCAGGCCGCGCAAAACAACGCGCCGATGCAACTGATTTACCCAAAACGACCGACGCAGATTTATGTGCCGGTGGATTTGGATGGCAAACTAAGCAGCACAGTTTTCCGCGTGGCGCATCGCAAACCGGAGACGGAAATTTTCTGGCATCTCGACGGAGTGTACCTCGGCAGTACGAAGACTTTTCATCAGATGGCGCTGCAACCCGCCGTCGGAAAACACCGCCTGGCGCTGGTGGACAAGGACGGTTACCGGCTGGAACAGGGGTTTGAAATTATTGGAAAATAGTTTGAGGTGGTTTGATATTGTTCGAGGTAGTTTGAGGTGGTTTGACATTGTTCGAGGTAGTTTGAAATGGTTTTAGAACGCGATACTTCAAACCACTTCAAACCACCTCAAACCACCTCAAACCACCTCAAACCACCTCAAACCACTTCAAACCACATCAAACCACATCAAACCACATCAAACCACATCAAACTATTTCACCAAAACCATCTTCCGAACGGCGTTGTGCGTAGGCGTTTCGAGTTTGTAGTAAAAAACGCCCGTCGCGCCGAGCGAGGTTTTTTCTACGAAAACTGCATTGTAGCCTCGCGCATAATGGCCTGACTGTGTGAACAAAACCCGCCCCGTTTCATCAAAAATCGTCAGCGTCGCGTCGGTGTTTTCCGGCAAATAAAAACCGATGTTCGTGCGGTCGCTGAACGGGTTGGGCTGGTTTTGAAACAACTCGAAACCGGATTTTGAAGTGGCGCCGTCGTCGAATCGGAGCGCGACACTGGCGATTTTGCCATTCATTTCGTAGGCTTCGGCGCGGGTAATCCGGCTGGAAATGGCGAGCATTTCGCTGAGTTTACCTGTTTGCAACGCCCGGAATTTTACTGAAAATGTCGTCGCTTCGTTTTCAACGGAAGTCGTGATGGCGTCGTCGAACACGGCGAAATTGGCATCGGTAATGCCTTCTCCCGGCACGATTTCCAGGGTTTTCAGGCCGTTCGTGTTCAGCGTGAATTGCCAGCCTTGCATTCGTTCAGCCGCTGTGAACGGAACGGTAAATTCTTCTCCGGCCTGTACTTCTCGATTTTTTACATTGAAAAACAAGGTGTTGTGCGCGCGGTCGTCGGTGGTTTGATAATCATTGGCGATGGCGGTGTTGTTCACGTCGCCGACTTTGATACCGACGAAATTGTTGTCCAACTGGTCGGTGAAGACGTTGTCGCGCGTGATGGATTCCGGGAACAGCGGCTGGAAAGGATTGGCCGTGTCGGGGAAAACATATTCCTGCGGCACAAAACGCCAGGACTCGTTGTTGGGCAATTCGTTGTAGATGCCGAGAATGAGTTTGCGAAACTCCACGACATCGAACGTGGTGATGGAATTTGACTTGTTGGCGTCGGCGGCAATCATTTTGTAAGGGCTGCCGAGTGCTTCAAGGCCGAGAATGTGTTTGGAAATCAGCAACAGATCGAAGGTGGAAACGCCGTTGAGTGGGTTGTCGTCTTTGGTCGGGGTGACGGTGTAATTTGATCCAGACGACAGCATTGTAGAAAATAAAAAAGCCCCTTGATCGTCGGTCAAATGATAAATACTTACCAGACCGCTTTGAAGAGCGATTTTAGCATTTTCCACTCCATCGTTGGTTTCAGTTTTGACATCGCCTGCCACACTGTAAACTATATGACAAGTGCCAAGTGGATCCTGAAAATCAATAATAGTAGTGCAAAAACCGGCATTTCCAGCCAAATCCTGTACCCATAATTCGACTGATTGAGGGCCGAGGTCGCTGGCCGAAAAGGTGATACTGGTAATGGGGTTGCCAACACCATCCACCGGGAAGCCAGCGCCATTTCCTGCTCTTCGAATGGAAAATATCAGATTCGAGGGAGGGCTGCAATTGTCTGTTGCATCTTCCAAAAGATCTGTTGCATAAACAGCCCACAGACAGCTTGGGGGAAAGTTGATAACCAAACCACTTTGACAAGTCACGGTCGGGGCTTTGCTGTCTTTCACGATAAAATTGTACTCGCAAACGCTCTCGTTGTCGCAACTATCCTGCGCTATCCACCTGATTTTGTGGGTTCCGGGCGGCAGTTGCGGCGTGGCAAATGTTGCCGGCAAACTGTCCGAATTCCAAACGACACGAAACGAGGAAGTGTCGCCTGTCGCGATTTTTTGCAAGGCAAAACGATATTTCAGCGTGGAATCCACCGGGCGCTCGTCGAAACTGCGCGACTCGCCGCCAGCGTAGTTCGGGTTGGCAGCATTGCCGAAATTGACCGTTCCGGCAGCGGGCGGATTATCGCTGTCCACGACGGTTTCCTGCGTGCCGTCGTTGTCCAAATCGAGAAACAGCAGGTAACGAACGTTCGCGCTGCCGGAGCAGGCGTCAAACGTGATGGCTTGCAAATCAGTCGGGCCTTCGCAGAGATTTTCCATGCCGGTTTGCGGAGTCAGCCAGTGCGGAGCATTCCAAAGCAGCGAGTCGTTTGTGGCGGAAGTATCGCCCATCGTCAGGGTAGAATCGGGGCAATTTAAAAATTCAGGCCCTGTTTGGTCTTCAATATCAATTGTTTGTGTTTTTTCCAAAGCCTCGCCCGTACACCAGTCAATCACGAACCAGACGCGCAACCTCTGGGCGCCGCATTGATTAGTCTGTGCGATGGAGTCGTTGTAGGCCGTTCCTAATTGGCACAAATTCGTAAATTTTCTTCCTGCAAATTCGAGGTAAGGCTGGCCCATTTTTTCAATAGAAAAGTCCGCATCGCAACCTACGGTCACGTCAGGCGGATATTTCAAATCCGAAATGTCGGGCCGTACGAGTCCGATTCGCTGGATGCAAGTACTTGTATTGCCGAAATTATCCTGCGCCGTCCATTTCCGGTTGAGATAGCCGACGTAATTGCTCGCACAAGAATCCGGTACCGTAATATCCTGGTGCTGAAAAGTCTTCAACGGCCCGCAAGCGTCCATCGCGAAAGGCACGGCAGCCGCGATACCGAGGCTGTCCCGCAAAAAATAGGGCGAAACATTATCCACCGCACAGGAAATGTCAAAGCTGTCGCAAGTCAATGCCGGCGGCAGGAAGTCATTGATGGAAACCGAACCAATGCAGTGATAGCCAAAAATAGTGTCCGACACGCGAAAAGCGAACGTTTTTCCCAAGTCGTTGGGGCCGAATTCTGCCGCTACCCAGGGGCCATTGCCGTAAGGGGGCGTTTTATCGGCCTCCAAAAGATAATAGCCATCGGTGCAGCCAGCGTTGCCAATGAGCAAATCCGCTGCGCCGGGTATCCAAGTGCAGGTCGAGTCCAGCGAAATCGAGATGTCATTTTTGCAGGTCAAAGGCCCGGCATAGTTCTGTACCGTCAGGGTGAAAGAACACGAAGCCGTGTTTCCGGCGGCATCTATGGCCTGAAAGACGTTGACTGTGCTACCGAGTGGAAAGCCTTCGCCCGATTCCAGCCCGGCCAGTTGCACGAGCGTGTCGCCCGGCTCATTGTCGCTGGAAGCGATGGCGTAGAAATACTGAAAAGTGCAATCGCCACCGGGCGGGAGCGTCACCGTGTCGTTGGGCGGACAGGCAATGAAAGGCGGAATGACGTCCTGCGCTTTCAGGGTAATGTGGGATAAAAACAGGATTGAGATGAGATAAATACGGTTCATAGGAAAAGATTGAAAGTTTGAGTGGTTTGAGGAGTTTGAGTTGTTTTTTCTCTTTTTCAAACTCCTCAAACCCCTCAAACTATTTTATCAACACCATTTTCCGCACGGCGCTTTCTTTCTCCGTTTCCAATTTGTAATAAAAAATACCTGCGTCGCCGAGCAAGGTTTTTTCAAAAGAAACGGCGTGGTAGCCGCGTGCGTAATGGCCTGATTGTGTGAACAAAACGCGGCCTGTTTCATCAAAAATTGTCAACGTCGCGTCGGCATTTTCCGGCAAATTGAAGCCGATAACCGTGCGGTCGCGGAAGGGGTTGGGCTGGTTTTGGAACAACTCGAAACCCGGCTGCGACACTGCGCCGTCGTCGAAACGAAGCGCGACTTCGGCCATTTTGCTATCGGTTTTGTAGGCTTCGGCACGGGTGATTCGGCTGGAAACGGAAAGCATTTCGCTCAATTTTCCCGATGCACCGGCGCGGAAAACGACGGCAAATTCGCCTGCTCCGTTTTCAACGGAAGTCGTGACGGCGTCCTCGAACACGGCAAAATTTCCGGCATCCAAACCTTCGCCCGGCAGGATATTCAGGACTTCCAAATCGCCAGTATTGAGCGTGAACTGGTAGCCAAGCGTCGGTTCCGCCGCTTTAAATCGCACGGTAAATTCTTCGCCGGACTGCACACTGCGGTTTTGAAGGTCGAAAAACAAGGTTGCTTCACTGCGGTCGTCCAGTGACGAGAAGTTGTCGAGCAAGGCCGAGTTATTCACGTCGCCGATTTTTGCCGGGATAAAATCGTCCTCCAACTGGTCGGAAATGACGGCTGTCCGGGTGATTTTTTCCGGGAAAGTGAACAGGAAAGGGTTGGCCGTGTCGGGAAAAACGTAGTCGGCATCCACAAAACGCCAGGAAGTGTTGTCGGGAAATTCAGTGTAAATGCCGAGGATGAGTTTGCGGATTTCCACGATGTCGAAAGTCGTCACGCTGTTGTTGCGGCTGGCGTCGGCGGAAATGATTTTGTAAGGTGTGTCGAGCGGTTCGAGGCCGAGGATGTGGCGGGTGATAAGCAGGAGGTCGAACGTAGAGACGCCGTTGAGGTGATTCTCGTCGTTCGTCGGCGTGAGCATGTAGTCGCTACCTGAGAAAATGGCCTGCGTGAACTGAAAGTTACCCTGATCGTCAGCCTGTTGTGTGAGCATCACCGGCGCCGCGAAGGGGTTGGTAGCGGAAAGTTGGAGCGTAGTATTGTCCACTACGACATTGCCGGCAATCGTCAGTTGGCTCAAGTTGCAGGAACTGTCGGCATCCGCGACGACGATGTCTGCCGTGCAAAAAGTAGCGTTCCCGGCGAGGTCTTCGGCCCAGAGTTCGACGGATTGTTGTCCCAAATCCCCACAGTCGAACGTGATTTTCGTCTGTGGGTCGCCGTTGCCGTTTTCGGGGAAACCTGCCCCGGCGCCGGCTATCCGAACGCCTCTTTTTATCAAGGGCGTCGGCGTACAATTATCCTCATTGGACTGAAGAAAATCAGCGTCGGACATTTCGATAGAACCGCTCAGAGGAATTTCCACGGTCAGCCCTTGCAGGCAGGCGACGGCAGGCACTTTGCTGTCTTTTATCGTAAAACTGTATTCGCAGGTCGTCTCGTTGCCGCAGGCGTCGGATACGATCCACCGGATTTTGTGCGTCCCGTGCGGCAATTGCGGCGCCACGCCCGGCAGGCCGTTCGGGTTGCCGGGGGTGGGCATTTGGTCAAAAGTTTTCCATTGCACGCTCACTGTGCGCTGGTTGCTGTCCGACGACTCGTGCAGCGCCCAGCGATACACCTCGTTTGGCAACACGGGGCGCCCGTCGAACACGTGCGGAGTGCCTCCGGCGTAGTTGGGCGTACTGAAATTATTGAAATTCACCGTGCCGGGTGCAGGCGGGTTATTGCTGTTGATGACCGTTTCCTGGATGGCGTCGCCGTCGGTATTTAAAAATAAAAGACAGGAGATGTTGAGATTTTCGCCCGAACAGGCATCGCTTGCAGTGATGGACAAGGCTGCCTCGCTTTCGCACAAATCATTTTGGTTGGTCGCCGGATCCAGCCAATAAGTTTGATTCCAAAGCAGGCTGTCGTTGTTTGTTGTGTCGCCGACGGAAAGCGCTGCCGTCGGGCAGTCGTTCACGACAGGGTCTTGCGTATCAATGACTTTGATGACTTGTTTGTACACGTAAGCGTTGGCATCGGCAGCCCAGTAGGTGGAAAAATCGGTCGCGGCTGGCGCAACAGGACTTAGTTTTACGACTGTCGAAGTCCAGAGCGTGTCCGCTCCCGGAGCCGATACGATTGGGCCGGGCAAATTGTCAGGGTGGTTGGGAACGGCGTTTGGTTCGGGGTTGGGAATCCCGATGAGCGACGCTGTCGAGTCATACGTGCACCTGTTCCAAATCGTCCAGGTGCGTTCGATTTTGTAACAGGCATCCGGCACGACGGTGAAAATTTCATCTTCAAAACTGAAGGCCAAATCCTCGCAGCCGTTCCGGGAAAATTCGGGTTCGCCGAAATTGTTCGAGCCGTCACAAGCGGTCACAATCACGTCGTCGGGGAATTTGATGTAATAATCCTGCACATGTTCCACCGTTATTTGCTGCGAACAGGCCGCGCTGTTGCCATTTTTATCAAAAACCTGGAATGTCCTCAGCACTTTTCCTTCCGAACACGTACTGTCGAACTGCGAAAAATCGGCACTCACGGCAGAAGAATCCACCAAACAATTGAACACCGGCGTTCCGTAGTCCGAAAATTGCGGATCGAAATCAACACAGTTTACGATGATGTCCGGCGGAGCTACGCACAAAAGCGGCAAGGTGTCCAACACTTCGATTTTTACCACGCAATCGCTGAACTGGCCGGGAGCGAAATCAGGCGAAACCGGGCCTTCCGGCACTTCCACGTCGTACACGCGGCGCGTCAGTTCGATGGTGTCGCCGATATCCGAGCAGCAAAACAGCACGGCGTCGTCGAACTGGTCGCTCGGAAAGCAATTCGGCGAGGGCGTCGCACGGCGCATTTTGAAATAAAGTTGTTGGTTGCAAGAGTCGCGTGAATTCAAATCGAGCGTGTCGGCGCCCAGCGCGAATTCGCCATTTTCTCCCAGGACAACGGTGAAAAATGTGATACAATCCGCTATCGGCGGGTCGGTATCCCACACGGTCACGATGGTTTGGCAAGTTCCCGTGTTGCCACATTCATCTTTCGCTAAATAAGTTAAGGTCGAGATGCCTGCCGGGAAATTTGCAACAGCAACGAAACTGGCTTGCGTCGCAGGCGCCGGGACGGAAAGCGTTCCGGCGAGGGTGTCCTGCGTGTCGGCTACGTCCCAAATGGCGACCACCGAATTCACCTGCGAGCAATCGTCGGTGAAAGAAACATCCGGAATGTCGAACGTGATCAGGCAATCGGTGGCGTCTGCCACGACTGTTACACTGGAGTCGCAGGTCAGAACGGGGCCATTTTCGTCCACAAAATCAATGATTTGCACGCCTGTCACCGTATTGCTGGGCTGGCAAATGTCAATCACACTCCAGGTGCGCGACACTTTGCTGCCGCCGCCGCAATAGTTGATAAGCGTCGCGTCGTCGAATTGCACCTCGAAATCGCAAGCCGATGCAGGCCACAGGGAAAATTGCTGATTGCCAATTTTCAAAACCGGTGCGCCGAGCAGGTCGAAGTTGAGTTCTTCCGTACAACTGACCGTGTCGCCTGCCGGAAACTCGATACCTGCGAGCGAGCGCACGAGCCCGATTACTTGCTGGCAAGTCGCCGTGTTGCCGCTGATGTCGGTCGCCGTCCACACGCGCGTCACTGT
>Ga0209172_10003745_pt1 | contig 22292 bp, 20 predicted proteins | sample LarsenN4metaG_FD_184113 | JGI IMG/M metagenome (GOLD analysis project Ga0209172, IMG submission 184113) | Hot spring sediment bacterial and archeal communities from British Columbia, Canada, to study Microbial Dark Matter (Phase II) - Larsen... ... | reverse complement strand
GGAACCGGCGCATGCCGGACGGGCATTCGCTCTTCGCCAATCCCGATCTTGCGAACACGCTGGAGCTGATCGCGCGCGAGGGACGCGACGCCTACTATCGCGGCCCGATTGCGCGCACGATCGACGCCTACATGCGCCGCGTCGGCGGCTGGCTGCGCTATGACGATCTTGCGCGGCACGAAGGCGAATGGGTCGACCCTGTGTGCGCGCCTTATCGGGACGTCGAGGTCTGCGAGCTGCCGCCGAACAGTCAGGGCGTCGTCGCGCTGCAGACGCTGCGCATCCTGGACGGCTTCAATCTCCGCGAGATGGACTTCCTCTCGGCCGACTCGCTGCATACGCAGATCGAGGCGACGCGGCTTGCCTTTGCGGACCGCGCGCAGTTCTACGGCGATCCGGCGTTCACGCGCTTCGATGTGCGCCGGCTTTTGACCGACGAATACATCGCACAGCGGCGCGCTATGATCCGCAACGATCGGGCCATGCCGCCACCGCCGCACGCGGAGCTGCGTATCGATGGCGACACAACCTATCTCACGACAGCCGACGCTGACGGCATGATGGTCTCGCTGATCCAGTCGAACTATCGCGGCATGGGATCGGGCCTTGTGCCGGACGGGCTGGGCTTCATGCTGCAGGACCGCGCCGAGCTCTTCTCGCTTCAACGCGGCCATCCCAACCAGTACATGCCGGGCCGACGTCCGTTTCAGACCATTATCCCCGCCTTTGCGCTGCGCAACGGCCAGCCGTGGCTCGCGTTCGGCGTGATGGGCGGCGACATGCAGCCGCAAGGCCACGTGCAGATCATCGTCAATCTTGTCGACTACGACCTCGATCTGCAGGCGGCCGGCGATGCGGCGCGGTATCGCTTCTATGGCGGCACCGAGCCGACGGGCGATGAGCCGGACGGCGTTGGCTTTGTGGCGATGGAGAACGGCGTGCCGCCGGAGGTGCGCGCCGAACTCGAACGCCGCGGCCACCGCATCCGCCCCGCCGATGGCGCTTTCGGCGGCTATCAAGCGATCATGCGCAACGAGAATGGCATCTACGAAGCCGCCACCGAAATGCGCAAAGACGGAACGGCGCTCGCGTACTGATGCGCGCGGTTGCGATCGCAGTATTGCTAACGCTCGGCGCCTGCGGCCCGCAGCTTGGCTCTCTCGAGAAAGGCGAAACCGGGCGCGTCGTGCGCGCTTATAACGGCGATACGCTGGAACTCGATTCCGGGCTTCGCGTCTTTCTGGCCGAGATCGATGCGCCGCAGGGCGAGAACGCCTATGCCGCGCAGGCGCAAGGCGAACTCGAAGCGCTGGCGCTGCACCGCGACGTGCAGTTGGCCTATGGCGGCGCGCGGCGCTGGGTCGGCCGCGCGCGCGAGGGTCAAGCCGCAGCGCCGGAAGCCGCGATCGCGCATGTGTTCGTGAAGAGTGAAGGCGGGCGCTGGTTCTGGCTCCAGCACGAATTGGTCTCCCGCGGCGCCGCCTATGTGCGCCCGCGCCGCGACAACCACGCACGCACGCCCGAGCTGCTGGCGCTGGAGGCACAGGCGCGCGCGGCCGAGCGCGGACTGTGGGACCGGCGCGAGTACCGTTCGCTCAGCGTGCGCGCCGCGGCGCGCCTCGCGACCGAGTCCGGCGGCAATTGCATGCGCGGCGATGCGCCCTATCGCGTGATCGAGGGGGAGGTCGGCGAAGCGCGCGTGTCCGAAAGCCGCGCCCTGCTGCGTATGGAAGGCGCGCCAGCGGAGACAACATTCGCGCTCGTCGTGTTTGGCGACAATTTCCGAGCCTGGGACGGCGCCCCGCTCGCCTCGCTCAATGGCGCACGCATCCGCGCGCGTGGTCCGCTTGGCGTCTATGCCGGCGAACCACAGCTTTGTCTGGAGCACGCCAGCCAGCTGGAGGTGCTTACCGACTAAAGCGTCGTGCATCAAATCAGACTCGCGCCGAGCGGACGCGGCTCCTTCCCCCCTTGCGGGGGAAGGATGGGATGGGGGGTGACGGCGGCGTCAGTTGGAGCGAGAGCAGCCGCGCCTCGACAGTTCTGCGCGCGCGCCGCCGTCACCCCCACCCCCAGCCCCGCCCCGCAAGGGGGCGGGGAGCCGCGTTCGGCCGAAGCGTCGTGGGTCCGATTTCATGCATGATGCTTTAGGCTAAATCAGCTCACGTAACCCGCGGTGACGGGATCGCCGACGCGGGCTTCGAGGGCGCGGCGGAGCTTGGCCAGGGCGGCGCCCTCGATCTGACGCACGCGCTCCTTGGAGATGCCTAGCCTCGCCGAGCGCTTCCAGCGTCACGGCATCGTCCTCGAGTTTGCGCTCTTTGATGATCAGGCGCTCGCGTTCGGAAAGATCGCGCAGCGCGTCCCGCACAAGATTGGCGCGCGCTGCGGAATCGTGCGCCTGCATGGTCTCCATCTCAGGATCGGCGCTTTCGTCTGCCAGCAAATCCTGCCACTCGCCATCCCCTTCGTCGGTCAGCGGCGCATTGAGGGATCGATCGGGTGCGGACAGGCGAGCCGCCATTGCATCCACATCGTGCTCCGCCACGCCGAGCGCATGAGCGACGCACGCGCGCGCGGCTGGCGACATCGTGCCGTCGCCCACATCCCCGATACGGGCGCGCAGACGGCGCAGATTGAAAAACAGCGACTTCTGCGCGGAGGTGGTGCCAGTGCGCACGATAGACCAGTTGCGCAGAACGAAATCCTGCATTGCGGAGCGGATCCACCAGCTGGCGTAGGTGGAGAAGCGCACCTCGCGCTCCGGCTCGAACCGCGCCGCGGCCTGCATCAGGCCGACGCAGCCTTCCTGTACGAGATCGCTGACGGGCAGGCCGTAATGACGGAAGCGCGAGGCCATGGCCACGACCAGCCGAAGATAAGCGGTAATAAGTTCATGCAGGGCCCGCTCGTCGCCGCGTTCGCGCCAACGACGCGCGAGGTCTCGCTCGTGATCGGCGGACAAGAGCGGCGTGCGCATGGCGGTGCGGATGAAGCGCTGGGCCCCGCGGCGAAGATCGAGATTTTCGGTGAGCGCCATGTCCTACCCTACGTCCCAGCCGGCGACAGGTTCTTGGGGTCGCGGCCGGATGGCAGCGCCCTTCAGGTCACGAACGCGTGAGAGGCCCCCTCGGCGCCAAAGCGCAAAGAAAAAGGCCGGCGCCTGCGGCGGCCGGCCTTTTCCCGGTCATGGCCCGCAGCTCAGGCGGCCGCGGCGGCTTGCTTCTTGGAGGCCAGCGAGGCGGTGAGTTTCTCCACGGCGCGGTCGCGGTCGATCTTTTCCACCGCCGCCAGCTCGCGAGCCATCCGGTCCAGCGCGCTCTCGTACAATTGGCGCTCGGAGTAGGATTGCTCCGGCTGGTCGCTGGCGCGGTGCAGGTCACGCACCACTTCGGCGATCGAGACCAGGTCGCCCGAGTTGATCTTCGCTTCGTATTCCTGCGCCCGGCGCGACCACATGGTGCGCTTGATGCGCGCTCTGCCCTGCAGCGTCTTCATCGCCTCGTTGACGACGTCGGCCGATGCAAGCGCCCGCATTCCGCACGACTTGGCTTTCGTCGTGGGCACGCGCAGCGTCATCTTGTCCTGCTCGAAGGAGATCACGAAGACGTCGAGGTCGATCCCGGCGACCGACTGCTTCTCAACCCCCATGACGCGGCCAACCCCGTGCGCCGGGTAGACGATATGGTCGCCCGGACGAAAAGCGATCGGCGGATTGGCGGTCTGCATTCTTTGGCACTCCGTTTCTTGTCGCTACGGCAGGGGGACAGTTCCGCAACGTCACGCCAGACCGCACACGGCTGAAGTGGGCAGGGTACCCGCCCACGCTTCAAGTCCCCTGTGCCCTGCTGATATGGCGCGATGGACTGATCCAACTGCCGGGCGCGTCCTGCGCGCCCATTGTTTGTTCCGTATACCACAGTTTTCGGGGTTTCGGAAGCCGCCCGGGGCGTAGCTGCCCTGCGAAGATCAGTCGCCCCGGCCCGGTTCGGGGCTGAAATATTTCTCGAATTTACCCTTCTCGTCGCGGAACTGGTCGCTGTCCGCGGGCGGGGTCCCCTTCCGCGTGATGTTGGGCCAAATCCGAGAGAACTCGGTGTTTATCTTCAGCCATTTGCCGTCAGGCTCGTCCTGGCTGTCCGGCTTGATGGCGTCCACCGGGCATTCGGGCTCGCAGACGCCGCAATCGATGCACTCATCGGGGTGGATAACGAGGAAGTTTTCGCCCTCGTAAAAACAGTCGACGGGACAGACCTCGACACAGTCCATCAATTTGCAACGCACGCATGCGTCGGTGACGATGTAAGTCATTGCGCCCTTCCGCGGGGGCTGAAATGGCCGGAGCATTCGGGAGCGTCAAGCAAGGGCGTCTGCGTCAAGTTCGCGGTAGAGTAGCCGGGCTTCAGACGCAGGGCCACGCCGTACCGCCAACGCCTCCACGCGCACGACGCGCACTGCGCCCCGTCCCGGCAGCAGCAGCGCATCGCCTACCGCAACTTCCACGGAGGGCTTGTCAATCACACGCGAGGCGCCTTCGCGCACCACACGAACGCCCCCTTCGGTGATCAGGCGAGCAGCTGCGGAGCGCGTCTTGGCGAAGCGGGCGCGGAAAAGCCACAGATCGATACGCTGGCGCATGACGCTCATGCTGTTGACCGTCTGCGGCGTGGCGGCGGGCGGGAATCCTGCGGCAGCAAGGTAGCCAGGGCGGCGAACGCATTGGTCTCGACGGGGGCCGCAGCCCGCCTGCGACGCCGGCGAACGCGGCGCCAGCGTGCGGGCTTGCCCTCGCTCTCCGGCATCCGCTGATAGCCAAGCGCTGCGAGAATGCCCGGCAGGTCGCGCGGCGAGCGGCCGATCAGACGCGCCAATGCCGCATCGCCTACCGGCGGCTCGGCGCCGATTGCTTCGGCCAAGCGCTCGACCAGATCCAGGCGGACTGCAAAGCGTCCGCACGGGCGGTAGCCGGCGGCGGCGATCTCGCCCCAAGCGCGCGCGCCATCGAGCGGCATCGACAACGCGCCAGGCCGCGCCAGAAAGACGGCGTGAAGCTTGCCCGGGTGTGCGCAACGCCACAGCACCGCCAACGTTTGCGCGGCGCGCGGGCGCACCAGCTTCGGCATGAAAATCGTGTGGCGCCCGATGCGCACGCCGTACCGCCGCAGCGCGGCCGCGGCAGCTTCGCTCAGATGCTCCAAATCCTCGTGCGTGCAGTCGAGCGCACCCGCGCTTTCGATCAGCCGAAACGCCAGCCCGCGCGCTTCCGGGGGCAGCCGCCCCTCGCGCCAGGCTGTCTCCAGCGCCACCAACGGGCGCAGGTCTTTCGCCACGGTGCGCGCCAGCCACAGCTCGAGCCGCTCATGCGCGGCCTCCCGCTCGACCGCCGAAGCGTGCTCGGCCCCGATCAGCTCGAGCCTTGGCTTCAGCACCGGCGCGCGCGCGGCAAGGCGGGCCACCGGGGCGCCCTGGACGCGCACGCGACCGTCCCGACCGAGCGCGATCTGCGCGTCTTCCGCGCGGGCGATCGCCGCGAGACGGCGCGATACTTCGGGACGCAGCGCGCGCAGCGCCGCATTGCGGACCGCGCGTCCCTCGACGCCCGAGGACGTGCGCGGATCCGGCTTGAACTCCAGTCCTTCCAGACGCCCCACGAAATGGCCTTCGACCGTCACCTCGCCGTCGTCGGAAACGCCGGCCAACAGCGCGTCCTCTCGCTTCAGGCCTTTCAACAGCGCACTGGTGCGGCGGTCGATGAAGCGCTGCGTCAGCGCCTCGTGCAGTGCGTCTGAAAGCTTGTCTTCGACCTCGCGCGTGCGCGCTCGCCACGCTTCGGCGTCTTCCAACCAGTCGGCGCGGCTGGCGGCGTAAGTCCACGTGCGCACGTGCGCCAGGCGGGACTGCAATGCGTCGAGGTCGCCGCCGGTTCTGTCGAGCTTATCGAGCTCGGCGCCGACCCATTCGCTCGGCACGCGCCGCTTGGGCCCCAGGATGTGTCCGGCGATGCGAGCAGCGAGGCGAGTGTGCTCTTCCGGCGATATTTTGCGAAAGTCCGGAAGCTGGCACGCATCCCACAGCCGGCGCACCGATTCCGGGGATCGCACGCGCGCCATCAGGTCCGCGTCGTCCAGCAGCACACGCAGCACGCGCTCGTCGTCGGCGCCGCGCACACGCATGAGGCCGGGCCGATCGGGCGGACGCTCCAGCGATGCAGCCAGCTTCTCCACGCTGGCGTAGCTCAGATCCGCGTTGCGCCATTGCACCGCGTCGATCGCCTCGAACTCGTGATTTTCAACTCGATCGACGATCTCCTCATCGAACGGCGCGCATTCGCCGGTTTCGCCGAACTGCCCGTCGCTGGTGAAGCGGCCTGCGCGACCGGCGATTTGCGCGATTTCGTCGGCCCGCAGATCGCGCCACATGTGCCCGTCGAACTTGCGCCGCGAGGCGAAGGCGACGTGATCGACATCCATGTTGAGGCCCATGCCGATGGCGTCGGTCGCAACGAGAAAGTCCACCTCCCCGCTTTGATAAAGCGCCACCTGCGCGTTGCGCGTGCGCGGCGACAGCGCGCCCATCACCACGGCGGCGCCGCCGCGATGGCGGCGCAAGAGTTCGGCGATGGCGTAGACCTCTTCCGCCGAGAACGCGACGACAGCCGAGCGTTTGGGAAGTTTAGTGATCTTCCTCAACCCGGCATAGCTCAGCGTCGACATCCGTTCGCGGCGGATGATCTCCGCGTCCGGCAGCAACTTGCGCACCATCGGCCGCATCGTGTCCGAGCCGAGCAGCATGGTTTCGCCAAAGCCGCGCGCGTTCAGGATGCGGTCAGTGAAAACATGCCCGCGGTCGGGATCGCGGGCGACTTGAATCTCGTCCACCGCCAAGAACTCGACCGCGCGGTCCAGCGGCATGGCTTCGACTGTGCAGACAAAATAGCGCGCGGTCTCGGGCGCGAGCTTCTCCTCGCCGGTGATCAGCGCCGCAGCCGCCTCGCCCTTGGCCTTCACCACCCGGTCGTACACCTCGCGCGCCAGCAGGCGCAGCGGCAGACCGATCATGCCAGAGGCGTGGCCAAGCATGCGCTCGATGGCGAGGTGAGTCTTACCGGTATTGGTGGGTCCGAGAACCGCCCTGACGCGGGCGCGCGCTGCCATGATGAGGGACGTTGGGGGCCCCTTGCGGCCATTTCAAGCCAACGAGCAAAGTAATCGTGGAGCGTCGCCGCAAGGAAGAAAGCAGGAACGAATCATCGACGAATCACTTCATCCGATTCGTTCCTTGCCCGTTCACGGCTAAGTCTTGTGGTTAACACTTAAGTAACACACAAGACTGGCTGGCGGCTATCGCAGCCGGGCGCCATTCACTGTCAGCCGCCGCGCTTCCAGACGCACGACGCCGACTCCATCGGTAGGCATTTCGATGGTCACTGGGGCCCACATGCCGCTCGACGTGCGTGCGAACAGGAAGGTCAGCGTCGCCGGCTCCTGGGGATCGCTGAAGCCGGCAATGGGACGGAATTGCACGCGACAGCGAACGCCAGGGCCCTCATAGGCGCGAGAATTGATGGTCACGTTGCCATTCGGCGTGAACACGAAGTCAAAGCGCGAGCGCCCATCCATGTACACGCGCATGGTGCGCGAGCAGGGATCGCCCTGAGCCGTTATCATCGCCGCGATGGCGGTGAGCTGGTCGATGGTCCCGCGCCGCTGCTCGGGCGTGGCGGGCGGATCGCCCATGTTCGGCCGGCCCGGACTCGCCGTCGTCACCACATCGTTGCCGGTAAAGGTCGCCCGAATCAGGCGTCCGTTGGGACGATCCTCGCGTCGGCGTCCGCCCTGGTGCTGGTATTGCGAGGGGCGCAGCGAGCCATCGTCGGCTACCGTGCCGCTGACCGAGTAGGTGTAGTCCTGGCTCCGACGGAGCGCCGCGCCGACCCAACCGGTCATTTCCCGGCTCGCGTTCGCCGTATAGGCGCTACCTGTCTGGCGGAAGCTGAAATCGAAATCGCCCGCGTTGACCCCCCGCGCGATCACTGAATAGGAGCCGTCAAAGCTGCGGGTCACGGTCTGAGCGGAGGCCGGGCCAATCAGGCCCAACCCGACTGCCAGCACGGCGGCGGCGAATAGCGATCTCATGAAAACCTGCTCAAGGCGCCTGTTGGAGCGCTCATATAGGGTCGCGCCTGTGATCCAGGCATGAACCAAATGCGGCTGTTTGATGGAGAGGCGCCGGCGCCGCCGGGCTGAGGCTTGGCCTTCGCTTCGCGGAGGCGGCGGAGCACGCCCGTCGGGTCCGCCTCGCTTGACCCCAGCGGGGCCTTCGCGTAAGCGTCCGCGCTTCAAATTTCCGCCTCTTCGAAAGCGAAAAGCCATGTCCCGCCGCTGCGAGCTGACCGGCGTCAACCGCCAGATCGGCCACAAGGTCAGCCATTCCAACATCAAGACCAAGCGCGAGTTCAAGCCGAACCTCGTGGACGTGACGCTGACCAGCGACGCGCTCGGCCGCTCCTATAAACTGCGGGTGACGGCCGCCGCATTACGGAGCGTGGACCACCGCGGCGGCCTCGACGCGTTCCTGCTGAAAGCAAGCGAGTCTGAGCTTTCCGAGCGCGCCGCGAAAATCCGCCGCGAGCTGAAGAAGAAACTCGCTGTAACGGCGGCGGCCTAAAGGAACGCGGGCCTGAAGACCCGCAGTCACTCTTGCCTCTCGACCACGTCGAACGCCAGCAGCAGCGTGCGTTGGCGGCGGCTGAAATTATCGTCCGACACGATGTAGAGGCGCGTTGCGCCGTCGGCTGCGCGCACGGCGGAGATCGCTTCGAAATTATCCACCGGCATCGGCGCTTCGAGGCGGGCAAGCTCCTCGACGTTCTGGATCGCGCCGGAGGCATTGAACTCGAATGTTGTGATGCGCGCGCGCGGGCCAATGACTGGGGCGAAGAAACGCTCCAGCGCCACGAAGCGGCCGTCCGGCAGCCGGTCCAGGGAGGTGAGCGAGTAGCCGCTGGCAAGCGGGTAGCGCGCGCTGGGGGGCACGCGTTCAGGCGAGTCGAGGCGCGCGCGCCATATCGGCGTTACGGCCTCGGGGCCGCCCTCGGCGCCGATGATCAAGACGCCATCGGCGGTCGAGGCTAGCGCTTCAAGGCCGCTGTTGTTCGGCAGCGAAGATGTGTCGGCCAAGGCTGGGCCTGAGACAGCCGGACCGAACGGGCCGTCCCGGTTGAGGTCGTAGATGCGGATCGATTGGGTCTGCTCGAAGCTCACGGCAAAACGGCCGTCCGGGAGCTGCGCGAGATCTTCTGCATCGCCCGCCCGTTTGTTGGGAAACGGATCGCCGCGCTCGTTCCGCATGAGCGCGGTGCGCCACTCGGCGACGCCGACCAGGTGTCCATCTGCGTTGAGCACAAGGCGGGCCTCGAACCACTGACCGTCGTCGCTCACCGCCACGAGGCGACCGTCTTCCAGCACTTCCATCCCGGAAAGGCCCCCGAAAACGCGCTCGTCGGAGGAGAGCTCCAATCCGCCGCGATACTGCAGCCTGCCAGCCTCTGCTGCGCCGAAAGCCACCGGCGCCTCAGCCACGTCGATGCCGCGCCACTGATCGGCGATCGGCGCGTTTGCAGCCGAGCGATCGCACGCACACAATGCGAGCGCGAAAAGGGCGGCTGCGAACACGCGGCCACGCGGCGACTGTGCAAGCCGCTTCATGCCGACGCCGTCGCGCGCTGGCGCAGTTCGCGCGGGCTGCGCGGCGGCGGTTGTTCGACCGGGGCCGGCTCGTCGAACAGCTCCGCGAGTTTTTCGATCATTACGCCGCCCAGCTGCTCAGCGTCCGTGATTGTTACGGCGCGCCGATAATAGCGCGTGACATCGTGTCCGATCCCAATGGCGATCAGCTCTACCGGCGAGCGCGCCTCAATCCAGTGAATCACCGCGCGCAAATGGCGCTCGAGATAATTGCCGGGATTGGCGGACAAAGTGGAATCGTCCACCGGCGCGCCGTCCGATATCACCATCAGAATGCGACGTTGTTCCGGCCGCGCGAGCAGTCGCTCATGCGCCCAGAGCAGCGCTTCCCCATCGATATTTTCCTTGAGCAGCCCCTCCCGCATCATGAGGCCCAGGTTGCGTCGCGAGCGCCGCCAGGGCGCATCGGCGGCTTTGTAGATGACATGGCGCAGGTCGTTGAGCCGGCCGGGCTGCGGCGGGCGTCCCGCCTTCAGCCAATCCTCCTTGGAAAGTCCCCCCTTCCAGGCGCGCGTCGTGAAGCCGAGAATCTCCACCTTGACGCCGCAACGTTCGAGCGTGCGCGCGAGAATGTCGGCGCAGAGCGCCGCGACCATGATCGGTCGGCCGCGCATGGAGCCGGAATTGTCCAGCAGCAGCGTGACCACCGTATCCTTGAACGGCATGTCCTCTTCCTGCTTGAACGACAGCGCCGACATGGGATCGACGATCACGCGCGTGAGGCGCGCAGTGTCCAAAAGGCCCTCTTCGAGATCGAACATCCAGGCGCGGTTCTGCTTGGCCAGCAGGCGTCGCTGCAGTCGGTGCGCGAGCCGCCCGACCACGCTCTGCAACGGCTTCAGCTGCTGATCCAAATACGTTCGCAAACGCGCGAGCTCTTCGCCGTCGCACAGGTCTTCGGCGCCGATTTCTTCGTCGTGCGCCTTGGTGAATACCTTGTAGTTCGCGCTTGGATCGTCGGGCTCGCTGCGCGGCTTGGGACGAATCGGCTTTTCGCCCGGCTCCTCCTGCTCAGTTTCTTCCGTGTCGTCGCTCTCGACATCGGTTTCCACAGAGATCGTGCGATCGGAATCCATGTCGACATCGCTTTGCACCATCTCGATGTCGGCCGGCAGTTCCTGCTCCTGCTCGTCTTGGCCTTCGCTCTCCTGGGGCGGGGGCTGTTCGTTCTGCTTGCCTTCGGCGGACTCGTCGGGCTGATCGTCCGCCGCAAGTTGGTCGCCGATGCCGAGATCGCTCAGCACATCGCGCATGACCAGGGCAAATGCGTGCTGATCGCCGGCGGCCGCGGCAAGTCTGTCGAGCGTTGCGCCGGCATCGCGCTCGATGTCGCTGCGCCACGAATTGACAAGCGCCTTGGCGTTGTCCGGCGGCGCAAGCCCGGTGAGCCGCTCGCGCACCATGAGCGCCAGCGCATCTGCGAGCGGCGCTGAGGCGCGCTCGCGCATGCGCGCCGCGCCCTTGCGTTCGAGCGAATCCGCCAGCGCCGCCGTGAGATTGTTGGACACGCCTTTCATCGCGTTTGCGCCGAGCGCCTGGACGCGCATATCCTCCACGGCATCGAATACAGCGCGCGCTTCCGCGCCTTGCGGGCGCATGCGGGCGTGTTCGCGATCGTCATGATGCGCGAGCCGGAGCGCGAGCGCGTCGGCTTGCCCGCGCAGGCGCTCCGCTTCGGGCTCGGAAAGAACGCGCGGAGGATGCGGCAGCACGATCTTGCCGGGCGATAGGCGGGGACCCTCCGCGCCGAAAGCCACTTCCAGCTCGTCCTCCGCGCCGGCAAGCGCGCGTGTGGACTGCGCGAGCGCGCGCTTGAAGAGTTCGGCGGGCGTTTCCTTGGCGGCCATTTATCTCACTACATAGCCGTGCGCCGCCGGAGCGAAAAGCGCGATCGCCCGCGCGGAGCGAATCAAAGCGCGTCGTCGCCGCTATGTGCGCCCGCGACCGCGTCGCGCAGGATGAACGCAGCTGCGGATACGTCGCGTCTTGAAACCATAAGCCGCCAACCCGATTCCATGAAGGAGGGGTCGAAGTCGGCCATCAGCACGTTGAAGTCCGGCATGAACGCTTCGATGCCTTCGCTGCGCAGCAGCGACTGCGCGATCAGCGCTTCCGGACGCGATGCGAAACGGGCGACGACAACGAGATCGGCCATGACGACACGGTAACTGCCGGAGGCCGTCGCGTCGCGCCGTCCATGCAGCTAGCTTGGCTTCGCGCCGGGTTGGCCGGGCTGACCCTCTTGCGGACGCTCGATCGCGTTGTCGATTTCGATGCCCTCCTGGTCGGACGTGTTCTCGGTGCGCCCTGAGTCGATCGGCCGCTCGGGTTTGGCCTCCCCTTTCACCAAGCGTTCGGGCCGCGGCCGCGCCATCGGCGCGGGCCTTTCCGGCTTGCGCGACTCGCTCACGTGTTCTCGCGCCCACGGCGGCGCGGATCGACACCCGTGCCCGGACGGCCCGCATCGTTCTCGACATCGCCTTCGAACGTGTTTTCCGCGTCGTCGAATTCGTCCGCAAGGTCATCTGGGTCGGCGTCGGCCATGGATGTTCCCTTTGACGCGCCGATGCCGGGATTGCGGTCCTCGTCGTCGGGCCCCGCGCCTTCCTGCGCCAGCGCCCGATCGATTTCGATGTCGTCCGAATTGTCTGGCGGACGCGTGTTGCGTCGGTCTTCGGGCTGATTTCCAGGTTCGCGATTGGGCATGTGCGCCTCCTCTGCGAAGGAAACAGCCGCATCTTCCGAGCGTTCCGGCCGGCAATGCAAAAGCCCGCGCCTTGCGACGCGGGCTTCCGGCTTGCGAGCGCCAACCGTTGGTTATTCGCCGGCCGCTTCCTTGCGTTCGCGGCGCTCGCCACGGTCCCGGTCGCCCCGATCGCGGCGCGGGCCGCGGTCGCCACGGTCGCGGCGCGGACCGCGGTCTTCGGCTTCTTCGCCCATTTGCGCGGAAAGGTCCTCGCCCGTGGCCTGGTCGACGACCTTCATGGAGAGGCGCACTTTGCCGCGATCGTCGAAGCCCAAGAGCTTCACCTTCACGACATCGCCTTCCTTCACGATATCGCCTGGCTTCTCGACGCGCTCGCGCGCGAGTTGGCTGACGTGCACGAGGCCGTCCTTGGCGCCGAAGAAATTCACAAAGGCGCCGAACTCCATCACCTTGACGACCTTGCCTTCGTAGATCTGGCCGACTTCCGGTTCGCTGGTCAGCGATTTGATCCATTTCACGGCCGCCTCGATCGCGTTCGCATCGGCCGACGCAACCTTTACCGTGCCATCGTCCTCGACATTGATCTTGGCGCCGGTCTTTTCGACGATCTCGCGGATCACCTTGCCGCCGGTGCCGATCACGTCGCGGATCTTGTCGACCGGGATGGTGATCTGAACGATGCGCGGCGCGTTGGCGCCGACATCGGCGCGCGGCGCCGCGAGCGCCTTGTTCATCTCGCCAAGAATGTGCATGCGGCCATGATAAGCGCGCTCGAGCGCGACTTTCATGATCTCCTCGGTGATGCCGGCGACCTTGATGTCCATCTGCAGCGAGGTGATGCCTTTCTCGGTGCCCGCGACCTTGAAGTCCATGTCGCCCAGATGATCCTCGTCGCCGAGAATGTCGGTGAGCACCTCAAAACCGTAGTCTTCGAGGATGAGGCCCATGGCGACGCCAGCGACCGGCGCCGAAATCGGCACGCCCGCGTCCATCAGCGCCAGCGAGGAGCCGCAGACTGTGGCCATCGAGGACGAGCCGTTCGATTCGGTGATCTCGGAAACCAGGCGCACCGTGTAGGGGAACTGCTCCTGGCTCGGCAGCACGGCTTTCATCGCGCGCCACGCCAACTTGCCGTGCCCGATCTCGCGGCGCCCCGCCCCGCCCATGCGGCCAGTTTCGCCAACGCTATAGGGCGGGAAGTTGTAGTGTAGCATGAAGCGCTCTTTGAACGTGCCGCCGAGCGCGTCCACGTACTGCTCGTCTTCAGCGGTGCCCAGCGTCGCGACGACCACGGCTTGGGTCTCGCCGCGCGTGAATAATGCCGAGCCATGCGTGCGCGGCAGGAAACCGACCATGCATTCGATCGGGCGCACCTTGTCGACCGGTCGGCCGTCGATGCGCGCCTTTTCCTTGACGACGCGCGCGCGGACGATGTCGCTTTCGACGTGCTTGAAGGCTTCCTTGAAGATGTGCGCTTCGACGCCGTCCGGATTGATGTCGCTCTTGCACAGGCGTTCTTGCGCCTGGGTGCGAAGCGCCGCGATGCGGTCGCGGCGCTCTTCCTTCTTGATGATCTGGTAAGCGGCGGCGAGTTCGCTGCCGACTTCCGCTTTGATCTTGCCCTCGAGTTCAGAGAGGTCGACGGGTTCGAATTCCCAGGGATCCTTCGCAGCCTGTTCGGCGAGCTGGATGATCGCGTCGATCACGGGCTGCATGCCGCGATGGCCGAGCTGAAGCGCTTCCAGCATCTGCGCTTCGGTCAATTCCTTCACTTCGGATTCGACCATCATGATCGCGTTCGCGGTGCCGGCGATGACGAGATCAAGCTGCGAATTTGCCATGTCGGCGATGGTGGGGTTGAGCACCGGCTTGCCGTCGATCCAGCCGACGCGGCTGGCGGCGATCGGGCCCATGAACGGAACGCCGGAAAGCGTCAGCGCGGCGGACGCCGCGACCATGGCCAGAATGTCGCTCTCGTTTTCATTGTCCCAAGAGAGCACCGTGACGATGACCTGGACTTCGTTCTTGAAGCCTTCGACGAAAAGCGGGCGGATCGGCCGGTCGATCAGGCGCGAAATCAGCGTCTCGCGCTCGGTGGGGCGGCCTTCGCGCTTAAAGTAGCCTCCCGGAATGCGTCCGGAGGCGAAGAACTTCTCCTGATAGTTCACGGTCAGGGGGAAGAAGTCTTGGCCCGGCTTCGGCTCCTTGGCGCCGACAACAGTGGCCAAGAGCGCTGTCTCCCCCCAGGTGGCGAACACGGCGGCGTCGGCTTGACGCGCAACGCGTCCGGTTTCGAGCGTCAGTTTGCGGCCAGCCCAATCGAGGGAAACGGATTTTGTATCGAACATACATCGTACTCCAGGCCGAAGAACCGGTGCTCGTTCGGCCGTGCGTTCATTGCACAACGGCGGATTCCGTTGCGCTCGGTCGTCCCCCTCCCCGCGAGGGGAGGGGCAAGGGGTGGGGTGAAACTCGACGTTTGAAAGTGAGCTTGCGCGAAACGCGCGAACTTTCGCCGGAGGAGGTTCACCCCGCCCCACGGCCCCCTCCCCGAAAAACGTTCTTCGGGGAGGGGGAAACCGCGCCTAGCGGCGCAGGTTCAGGCGCTCGATCAGCGCGTTGTAGCGCTGCTCGTCGCGTGACTTGAGATAGTCGAGCAACCGGCGGCGCTGGCTGACCATCTTAAGGAGGCCGCGGCGCGAGTGGTTGTCCTTCTTGTGCGTTTTGAAATGCTCGGTGAGCGCATTGATGCGTTCCGAGAGAATGGCGACCTGGACTTCCGGCGAACCGGTGTCGCCCTTGCCGCGCGCGTGTTCCTTGATGAGCGCCTGCTTGCGCTCAGCTGCGATCGACATCGGGTCTCCTGTTCATCTCAAATATGGAACACGCGGGTCGGCTTGAAACGGCCGGCCCGCACGTCGCCCAGCGCGACCGCCTTGCCCTGAAAAAGGGCCAACACCGCGCGGGATGCATCCTGCCCGGCGATTGTGCGGTCTCGAAACTGAGGCTTCAGCGTCTCCACCACGTGCGGGAGGAGGACGATGGGCCGCCCCTGTCTGAGCTTGAACGCGTCTTCGCCGTTGATGGCCAGGGCCGGGATGTCGTCCAGCGCGGTCTCAACGGGCTTCAGGCGTTCTGACGCGGCGCCCTTCTGACCCAAATCCTGCAATTCGTCCAGTGTGACGCTCTCCGCCTCGGTGAATGGACCCACGGCCGTGCGCCGGAGCCGCCAGACATGGCCCTCCGCGCCAAGCTTGGCCGCAAGGTCCCGCACCAGCGCGCGGATATAGAAGCCCTTGCCGGAGCGGACCTTCAGCGTGGCGAGGTCCGCGCCTTCGGTTCCAACCAGTTCGGCCTCATGCACCATGACCAGGCGCGGCTCCAACGCCACCGCTTCGCCGGAGCGAGCGATGTCGTAGGCGCGCTCGCCGTCGACCTTCACCGCGCTGAACTGCGGCGGGATCTGCTCGATTTCGCCAATGAAGCCTTTGAGCGCGGCGCGAATTTGCTCAGCGGCGGGCCGCACGTCGCTCTGGGCCGTGGTTTCGCCCTCGCGGTCCTGGGTCAGCGTTGAGACGCCCCACTTGATGGTGAAGAGATACGTTTTCTCGGCCTCCATCAGCCAGGGCACGGTTTTGGTCGCTTCGCCGAGCGCGATGGGCAGGATGCCGGACGCCAGCGGATCGAGCGTGCCGGCGTGTCCCGCCTTGTTGGCGTTGAACACGCGCTTGACCGCGGAGACAGCGTGCGTCGAGGTCATCTCTTCCGGCTTGTCGAGCACGACCCAGCCGGACACGTCCTCGCCCTTCTTACGCCGGCTCATATTCCCCCTCTCCCTTGCGGCGAGGGGGCGGGGGCGTGAGGGGCGGCTACGGAGAGGGTGAGACGTTGCGCCATCATCACGCGTCATCCTCGTGCTTCAGGTCCCGCGCAACCTCAGGGCTGGCGAGCAATTCGTCGATGTGACGGGCTTCGTCGTACGAGACATCAGCCTGGAAATGCAGCTCCGGGATGAAGCGCAGCTCGACTTGGCGTGCGAGCTTGCCGCGCAGAAAGCCGGCGCTGCGCGTGAGGCCACGCGCGATCGCGTGCGGATCGGCCGGGCCGAGCGCGGAGACGAACGCCGTCATGTGCCTGAGATCGGGCGAAGCGCGCACCTCTCCGATCGTAATTGAAGCGCCCAAAAGATCGGGATCGCGCAAGTCCTCGCGCGCGACGATGTCCACGAGCGCGTGGCGCACCAGCTCGGCCGCACGCAACTGGCGTTGCGATGGGCCGCCGCGTTCCTGCCCTCTGGCCTTGCGTTTCATATCAATCCGCTACGTACGCGTACGAGCTGCACAGGAGGGGGTCTTCGCCCGATGGCGGCGCCTCTCCGCCGCGGAACGCCGCGACCTTGAAAACCCAGCGCCCGCTGCCGTCGACGAATTCGCTGGCGGCCATGTAGCGCGTGCGCTCCTCCCCGCACAGCCCGCCCTGGTTCGAGCGATCGTCAGTGCAGGCAACTGTGCCGACGCGCGCAGTGGCGCACGTCTCTTCGAGAACGCGATAGAGATAAACGTTCACGCGAGGATCGCCGCCGAGCACCGCCGCGAAACTCTGGCCGCCGACGCCCGAGCGGGAGTCGGCCGGCACCAGGTTGTACGGCTGCGCACGCACCGTCACGCCCGTGGCGAACGCAAAAGTCACCGGCCCGCCGCGCGTGCCCTCGAGGCTTACGCGCAAGTTGCCCACTGCGCGCCGCGCCGCGTCGGAGGCCGCCCGCCACTGCGAGCGCGCGACGGCCGGCTCTTCCTGCGGCACGACATCGACGCGCGTCTCAGGCTCGACGATGGCGGACCCGCGCGGCCGCTGAGTCTGCTCGCCGTCATTCTGGCGATCGCATGCAGCCGCCAGGAGGCCGAGGCCAGCCGCAGCCGCCAACAGCAAAATGCGCATCGCTCGCGACCTCAAAGCGTTCGTTGAACCACTTCGACGTTGAAACACTCGATCACGTCGCCCTGCTTGATGTCCTGGAACTGGCCGAAGCTCATGCCGCATTCCTGACCGGCGACGACTTCATTCACTTCGTCCTTGAAGCGCTTCAGCGTGGTCAGCACGCCCATTTCCTGGATGACGACATTGTCGCGCAGGATGCGAACCTTGGCGCCCTTGCGCACGACGCCCTCGGTTACGCGGCAGCCGGCGACCTTGCCCACTTTGGAAATCGTGAAGACTTCCAGAACTTCGGCGTTGCCCAGGAAGGTCTCGCGCGTCTGCGGCGCGAGCATGCCGGACATGACGCCTTTGATGTCGTCGATCAGATCGTAGATGATGTTGTAATATCGGATTTCCACGCCTTCACGTTCGGCGAGGTCTCGCGCTTCCTTCGACGCGCGGACGTTGAAGCCGATGATCGGCGCGCCGGACGTTTTCGCCAGCTGCACGTCGGACTCGTTGATGGCCCCAACTCCCGAAAGGACGACGCGCGCGCGCACTTCCTCGTGCGCCAGCTTTTCGAGCGAACCCACGATGGCTTCGGCCGAGCCCTGCACGTCCGCCTTTACCAGGACCGGCAGCTCTTTCGCCGTCGAGTCCTTGAACTTCGCCATCATCGATTCGAGCGAAGCGCCAGTGCGCGAAACGCCGACGGCTGTCTTCTGCTTTTTGGTGCGCGCGCGATAGTTCGCGACTTCGCGGGCGCGATTCTCGTTCTCGACGACGTTCAGCGCATCGCCAGGCTCCGGCACGCCTTCGAGCCCCATTATTTCCACCGGCTCGGACGGCCCGGCCTGCTGCAATTGCTGGCCGCGCTCGTTCATCAGAGCGCGCACCCGGCCCATTTGAGCGCCAACCACGACAATATCGCCGCGCTTCAACGTGCCCTTCTGCACCAGCACGGTGGCGACCGGGCCGCGCCCCCGCTCAAGCTTGGATTCGATCACCGTGCCCTGCGCCGGCCGATCCGGGTTGGCTTTGAGCTCCATCACCTCGGCCTGCAGCAGCACCGTCTCCACGAGCTTGTCGAGACCGGTTTTCTTCAGCGCCGAGACCTCGACCGCGAGCGTGTCGCCGCCATGCGCCTCGGTGACGATTTCCTGCTGCAACAGATCTGTGAGCACGCGCTGCGGATTGGCGTCCGGCTTGTCGATCTTGTTGATCGCGACGATGATCGGCGCGCCGGCGGCGCGGGCGTGATTGATGGCTTCGATCGTCTGCGGCATGACGCCGTCGTCCGCGGCCACAACCAGCACGACGATGTCCGTCACCTGCGCGCCGCGCGCGCGCATCGAGGTGAAGGCCGCGTGGCCTGGCGTGTCGATGAACGTGACGCGCTGCCCGTCCGGCAGCCGCACCTGATAGGCGCCGATGTGCTGGGTGATGCCGCCGGCTTCGCCGGCCGCCACATCGCTCTGACGCAGCGCGTCGAGGAGCGAGGTTTTACCATGGTCCACATGGCCCATCACCGTAACCACCGGCGGCCGCGGCTTCAGGTTTTCGGCGGTGTCTTCCACGTCGCCGGCGAGGCCCTCTTCGACATCCGACTCCGCGACGCGCTTCACCGCGTGGCCGAACTCGGTGGCGATCAGCTCAGCGGTATCGGCGTCGAGTTCATCGGCCTGCTTCAGCATCTGGCCCTGCCGCATCATGAACTTGATGATGTCGGCCACGCGCACCGCCATGCGGTTGGACAATTCCTGCACAGTAATGGATTCAGGAACGATGACTTCGCGCTTGATCTGCTCGCGCTCGCCAGAGCCGCCCATCATCTTCGCGCGGCGCTCTTTTTCCTTTTGTTGCGCGCGCCGATACGCGGCCAGCGAGCGCACGCGGTCGTCGTCGCCGGCGACTTCGCGTTCCACCATTTCCAGCGTGAGCTTGCCCTTGCGCCGTTCCGGTTCGCCCTTCTTTGCGGGCTTGACCGGCGCCGGCGCCATCGCCTTGCGGGACGACTTGATGCGTCCGCCCAATTCGTCGAGCAGCCCGCCTTCGGCGCGCGCGGCCGGGGGGGCGGCGCGTTGCTGGACGCGCGTGTCGGGCTGCGCTCGCGCCGGCGCCGGTTCTTCGGCTGCTTCCTCGGGCTCCGCCTCGGCGCGGCGGCGCGCTTCGGCCTCGGCCTCGATGGCGGCGACCTCGGCGGCCTTGCGCCGCTGCGCTTCCTCAAGGGCGCGACGTTGTTCTTCTTCGGCGCGCATGCGCTGTTCGCGCGCTTCCTTTTCCGCCATGGCGCGGCGCACGGCTTCCTCGCGCCGGCGCGCTTCGTCGTCCGTCACGCCGCCGGGGCGCGCGGGCGTTGCGGCCGGCGCCGGTTCGGCAGGCTTCGGCGTTGCACGCGGGCGCAGCGGCGGGGGCACGCCAGGCCCTGGCGCGCCAGGCTGCGCGGCGGGCGCAACCCCCGGCCTGTTCAACGTGCGCTTCTCGCGCACTTCGACCGCGACCTGCTTGGTGCGGCCGTGGCTGAAGCTCTGGCGCACGGTGCCTGCGCTTGCCGTACGGCTGAGCGTCAGCGGTTTGCGGCCGGTGGTGGCGCCTTCTTTCTGTTCGTTGCCGTCAGACATGCAGTCGCGTCGCCAATCCTAAATTTGCCGTCACACCCGAGGCATTGAGTTCAAACGTCTCTCTGCTCGGCGCGTCGCCGGACCTTCCTGGATCCGCCGTCCGCGTCGCCCAGTCCCCACTGCACAGAGCGCCAGGAATCGGGCCAAGAGCTCGGAACGATGGCGCGGAATCCCGCGAGGCGGCCGATGTCCGCCGCCCAGGCCGTCGCCAAGCGCTCTTGAAGCAGGCAAGCGTGTATCACACGTTCCCGGCCCAGCGCCACGCCCAATTCGGCAGAGCCGAAGCAGCCAACCGCCGGCGGCGGCCCGCCCCAAAAACCTATATGGAGGCTCATCAGCTTCTCGCGACCCTCCGCGGCGCCGTCGCTCGCTTCGATCAGCATGAGCGCCGGTTTGGCGCGTATCGCGCTCTCAACCTGAGTTGCGCCGATAGCGACTGCGCCCGCACGGCGCATCAGCCCGAGCTGATCGAGGCAGCGGCGCGCCAGCAGGGATTCGGTTCGCTCGGCCAGTTCCGCCGGGCGGCTCGCCACGACGGCGGCCCGGAGCGCTCCCGAGCCGAGCTTGAGCGCCAGGTGGGCGGCGAGATCGCTGAGATCCGAGCGCGACAGACCTGCGGCGATCCGGACGAGTTGCCCGACTCTGGCACTGAGCTCGGCCCGGTCGGCACCGTCGATGAGCAGCAGTTCGGCGTCCTGATGGGCGGAAAGTAGCGCCCGGGGCGGCGGGGTGGCCTCCCGACCGGTGCCCTCCAGAACGATATGGGCGTTGATGCCGCCGAAGCCCATCGAGCTCACCGCGGCGCGGGCCGGGCCGTCGTCGGGCCAGTCCTCGCCCCGGGCGAGCACCCGCAGGGCGGGGGCGTCGCCGCTTAAGAGGGTGTGGGGCGACTCGCAGCCGACGGTGGGCGGCACGACCCGGTGGTATACGGCGAGGGTGGCCTTGATGAGCCCGGCCACCCCGGCCGCCGCCTTCGTGTGGCCGATGGTCGCCTTGATCGAGCCGACGGCAGCGGGCCTCGCGGTGGGATCGGCCTCGCGGCGCGCCCGCGAAAGGACCTGCAACTCGCAGGCGTCACCGACGGCGGTGCCGGTGCCGTGGCCTTCGAAGTAGCCGACCGCCTCCGGCCCGAAACCGGTGTGGCGGTAGGCGCGGCGTAGGGCGAGCAGTTGCCCTTCCACCTCCGGGCGGGTGAGGCCGCCGTGGCCGTCCGAGGAGATCCCCCAGCCGCGCACGGTCGCCCAGATCCGCCGTCCCTGGGCGACGGCATCGGCGAGGCGCATCAGCACGACGATGCCGCAGCCTTCACCCGGCAGGAACCCGGCCGGTCGCCGGTCGTAGATGCGCATGTCTTCAGCGGAGAGCGCGCCCGCCTTGGCGAAGCCGACCAGTTCGAACGGGTCGAGGCTGAGGTCGACGCCGCCGACGATCGCCACGTCGAGGTCGCCCGCCACCAGTGCCGAGCAGCCGTTGGCCACCGCCAGGAGCGACGAGCTGCACGCCCCGTCGACGGTGTAGCCGCCGCCCTTGAAGTCGAAGTAGTTGCAGATCCGCCCGGCGATCGTGTTGGCGAGGCCACCGGCGAGCGAATCTTCCCCGATCGGCGCGAACGGCTCTTTGAAGCGCTCACCGAGGGTCTCAAGAAAGCGGCGGCGCTCGGGGGGGGCAAGCTCCACCCCGGCGAGGGCCGCCTCGGCCACCCGCCGCACGAAGGGCCAGCGCAGACGCATGACGCTCGCCCGCGAGAATTCGCCGGTGAGCGTGTTGCCGAGCAGCACGCCGGTCGCCTCGCGGGGCAGTCCGCGCCCCTCCGGGAAGCCAGCGTCGGCGAGGGCGCGCTCGGCGATGTCGAGGGCGAGCCAGTGGGTGAGGTCGGCGGCCCGGTAGGCGCTGCCACCCACCCGGAAGCGCACCCGGTCGAACTGATATCCCTCGATGAGGGCGGCTTCCTGCCCGTAGGTGCGGTCGGGGGCGGCGCGGTCGGGGCTGTAGTAGTCGGCAAGGTCGAGCCGTTCGCGGGGAAAGCGGCGGAAGGCCCGACGCTGGGCAAGAATGTTCTCCCACAGCTCGGCGGGCGAGCGGGCGTCAGGATACAGACAGGCCATGCCGACGATGGCCACGGAATGTTCGGGCATGGGGCTTCCGGGCATGGGGCTTCCTCGTGGGGTGGGTGAAAAGAAACTCAGCTACTGGCCTGGGGGCGCAGGGCGAAGCCGGTGGCGCGGTCGCGTTCGGCCCAGTGCAGCATGTAAAGACCGATGCCGCGCACGGCGCAGGCGAAGGTGAGCGCGAAGAACAGGC
>Ga0209172_10003744_pt1 | contig 22306 bp, 29 predicted proteins | sample LarsenN4metaG_FD_184113 | JGI IMG/M metagenome (GOLD analysis project Ga0209172, IMG submission 184113) | Hot spring sediment bacterial and archeal communities from British Columbia, Canada, to study Microbial Dark Matter (Phase II) - Larsen... ... | reverse complement strand
CCTCTTCCCCCTCTTCCCCCTCTTCCCACCCCTCCCCCTCTTCCCCCTCTTCCCACCCCTCCCCCTCTTCCCCCTCTTCCCACCCCTCCCCCTCCTGCCCATCTCCCCGTCTCCCAGTCTCCCAGTCTCCCTACCTGGGAGAGGGGTGAGGGGCCATGCCCACCCTACTAATTTTTGTCAGAAATTTATCAGATAAATATAATGGGGTGGGCACAAGGCATAGCCTGTACCCACCCCATTTGACGAATCCTAGGGACAAGGCATGCCTTGTCCCTATATTCTAGGATTGTAGGTGGGCAATTGCCCAACCTACATTTGGTTTTCTATTAGACAGCTACGACTTTCTTGGCCACTTGGGTCAATTCGCCCTTGGCGTACTTGGCGGCGTATTCATCCAGGGTCAATTGCTTGACTTTGCTGGCTTGACCGGCTGCCCAGAAGGCTTGATAGCGCTCGGCGCATACCTTCTGCATATACTTGATGGAGGGCTTGAGGAAGTGCCGGGGGTCAAAGTTGGAGGGGTCTTTGGCTGCGGCTTCGCGGAAAGCGGCGGTGATGGCGAGACGGTTGTCGGTGTCGATGTTGACTTTGCGGACACCGCTCTTGATGCCTTTTTGAATTTCTTCGATCGGCACGCCGTAGGTTTCAGGGATAGTACCGCCGTACTGGTTAATCAGTTCGATTAGGTCTTGGGGTACGGAGGAAGAGCCGTGCATTACCAGGTGGGTGTTGGGCAGGCGGCTGTGGATTTCTTCAATGCGGCTGATGGCGAGGATTTCACCGGTGGGCTTACGGCTGAATTTGTAAGCGCCGTGGCTGGTGCCGATCGCCACTGCCAGAGCATCTACTTGGGTTTCTTCCACAAACTGCACCGCTTGGTCTGGGTCAGTCAGCAGTTGTTCGCGAGTCAGGACACCTTCTGCACCGTGTCCATCTTCCTTGTCACCCATTCCGGTTTCCAGGGAACCCAAGCAACCCAGTTCACCTTCGACGCTAACGCCGATGGAGTGGGCAACTTGTACCACTTCCTTGGTGACATTGACGTTGTACTCAAAGCTGGCTGGAGTCTTGGCATCAGCTTCCAAGGATCCATCCATCATCACGCTGGTAAAACCGTTGCGAATGGCGGAGTAGCAGGTGGAGGGAGAGTTGCCGTGGTCTTGGTGCATGGCAACGGGGATGTGGGGATAGGTTTCCACAGCCGCCAGCACCAGGTGGCGGAGGAAGTTTTCGCCAGCGTAGGAGCGAGCGCCACGGGATGCTTGCAGGATTACAGGGCTATCGGTTTCATGGGCAGCCTTCATAATGGAGATGATTTGCTCCATGTTGTTGACGTTATATGCCGGAAGGCCGTAACCATTCTCAGCAGCGTGATCCAGAAGCAACCGCAAGGGTACAAGCGCCATAAATTGTGCCTCCTATTCAGTCCTTGGTGAGCGAGTGGGCTTTATGGAATTTTAACACTTTATAGCGCAATCTTAAGATATTTTTCCAGTTCTCGCGATTTGGAGAGAAAATTTTTCTTTGTCATTTGTCCTTGGTCATTTGTCCTTAGTCCTTTGTTTATTCATGCAAATGAATATGGGGAAATTCGCCATCCATAAGCATTTGAAATTTTCATTCATACAAATGAACAGTAACAATGACCAGGGACAAGGGACTAATGACCAACTTATATGGGTCGCCCGGGATTCGAACCCGGAACTAATCGGTTAAAAGCCGAGTACTCTACCGTTGAGTTAGCGACCCGTTCAGGTGTCTTTTGGGACACCTTTATTAACCTAGCACACCCTTGGGAAATGCGCAAGGGGTTTGGCGAAATTTTTTTAAAAAAATTTGGCGCGGAATTGGGCGGTGATTTCCTGAGTGGCTCCAGGGGCGAGATGGAGCAGGTTTTCGCCGGTGTTGATGGCGTTGCGCTTGGCTGTCCAGGGCTCGATGCAGTAGAAATCTTTGCCTTTAATGGTCCAAAAGACTAAGTAGGCGTGGCTAGGGTCCGACTCCATGACCACTTGGAGGCGGCGGGAAGAGTCGGTGACGATCGCACTGGTCCCGGTCAAATTCCCGAACGCCACATCAATTTCGTCTAAGTCAAAGTCAAAATTACCACTGAAAGGCTGCATTTCCCCAGTTCTCTGGTTGAGATATGCCTTTGAGGGAATCTCAAACTGGAGGCTAGATTTGTCTTTGACGGTAAAGTAGGGGTGTAGCCCTGCCGAAAATGGCATGGGTTCAGCCCCCAAATTGGTGTATTCCTGGCGAATGGCCAAAGTGTCCCCTTGCACCTGATATGTATAGACGATGCGGAAATCGAAGGGGTAAACGGACCGGGTGTGGTCGTTGCTGGTCAAAACTAGGGTAATGCTACCCGGTGGCGTGGTGGCGGCTACTTCCCAAGGCAAGTCCCGAGCAAAGCCATGCTGCTTGAGGGTGTAAGTTTGCTGGTTATAAGTGTAGGAGTTATCTGGCAGGTTGCCGCAGAGGGGAAAGAGGATAGGGACGCCGCCGCGTACTGATAGCTCTGGGTTGGTGAACCGTTCTTCATCCAGATAGAGAATATCTTCGCCGCAGATGCGCCAGCGGGTGATAATACCACCCCGATCGGGCACCACGTCAATTTCTGCTGCTCCTCCGGGGTCGGAAATGGTGTAAGTTTTCCAGTCCATAAGTGGCTTTGGGGTTGAGGTTTAGGAAAATTCTGGCAGTTTAGCGGCTTTCTTTTGGCGGGTGACGACCACGGCGCCGATCGCCGCTATCGCCGCCGTAATCGTCCCAGTGGTAAAATCAGGCTCGATAGCCAAACCCTTCTCTTGGGGTGGTTTCACCGCCACTGTGGTGGCAATGGGGGAGTCCAAAATCGGAGTGGGGGAGGTAAACGGTGTAGCGTCAAAGGTCGCCTCGGCGGCTGGTTCACTGGCAGTTTCTATATTAGGAGCCGCTACCTGGGCAACTTTGACCTCGGCGAAAACCGACTTCGCCGGATCCGTAATCTCTTGGGCGGTTTTGGCATCGATAATAGTGGATGCTTTCATCGGGGTGTTGAATATCCCCGAGAGCAGGTCGATATTTTCTAAAATAAGTTGGCCCCGGTCTCCTTTGGCAATTCTGGGCTGGTACTTGCTCACTTCCACGGGCAAAATTTCTACCTTCATCTGTTTGTCCCGCACAGAAACTTTCAGGACGGCGGTATCATAATCGCTGCGAGCATTACCACCGAAGATGAAGTTACCCAGGGAGTAGGCGATCGGGCGTCCTTTATACAGTTCCGTACCTTGGAGGACATGGGGATGATGACCGATAATCACATCCGCCCCCGCATCTATAGTATGGTGAGCCAGATTAATTTGCCACGCTTCGGGATAATTGGCCAGTTCTGCCCCCCAGTGGAAATTGACAATAATCCAATCTACCTGACCCCGCACCGCTTTGATATCAGCAGCGAGCCGCTCTTCCACACCATGATTAACTCCAGGGCTACTGGCAGTGGCGGTGAAATCTTCCCCGGTAAAATAGCCAAAGTAAGCGATCCGCTGTCCTTTGACATCGATAATTTGCGGTTTTCTGGCTTGTGTTTCGTCCATTCCCGCACCGATGTAGTGGATACCAGCTTTTTTCAGGGTTGAGATGGTGTCTTTGAGCCCTCTTTCCTGGTAGTCCATCGCGTGGTTATTCGCCAGGGTGACGAGATCCACACCGCCATAGGTGAGGGTTTCTACGGCGTCCGGGTCGGTTTGAAAGTGAAATTCTTTGTCTGGCTGGGGGGTGTCAGCGTTGGTGAAGGTGCCTTCTAAGTTGACCATTGCCAGGTCCGCTTCCCGATATTCCGGCATTTGGTCGAATGCCCAGACCCGATCGGTCCCGATCAGGTCCTCATAGGCATAACCCAAGGTCACATCTCCCGCAAACATCATTGTCACCGTGGGGTCAGCGGGGTTTATTACGTCTTTATGTTCCACCACGGACACGGTTTCTAATGCCGTCTGCACCGTTTTCGGTCTTTCTGGGGTGGCGATCGCGGGGACTTTCGCCGTTCTGGGGACTGGTTTAGCCCGACTATACTGTTTGTTCAGTTCCGCCGCATAAAACACCGAAAAGCCCAGAATAAAGGCGATAATGGCTGAACCGCTCAGGAGCAACACCCGCAAGGTTTTATAATTGCGCAACAGTTCGGCGGCTTGAGCTGCCATCACCCCCAGGCGAATTTTCCGTTGTTGGTTGGCGGGAGTGACGATGCGGATGGACTTCCGCCAGAGGACATTGGGGGCGCCTGCACCGGTCCATAAACCAATAATGCGCACACCGTCGATCGCTTCCGAGTTAAGCTGCCAGATATGGTGGCAAATAAACCGAGTTAAAGCCTCGCGCATTTGCCCCAATCGCTCTTGGTTTTCTGGCAGTGAGGGCAATTCCACGCGGACCTGTAAGCAGCCACCTTGGATCGGAGCAGTACGAACATAGATACCGTTCGGGGCGAGATAGCGGTTGATGAGATAGGCGATCGCCCGGAAATTACCTTCTTGCGCTAAACCCAACATCGACGGCTGCCCAAAACTGCTAAAACTGGTCATCCTCTTTTTCTCCCGATCGGACTCTCTCTGAATCTTCGTCAATACTGTTTTCTGAAATCATACACCCCGTTTTTCCATTGGGGATGGGGGCAGGGGGGCAGGGGGGGTGTGGGAAGTGTGGGGAGTGTGGGAAGGGTGGGGAGTGTGGGAAGTGTGGGAAGTGTGGGAAGTGTGGGGAGTAATCTTCCCCATCTTCCCCATCTTCCCCATCTTCCCACCCCTCCCCGTCACCCCGTCACCCCGTCACCCCGTCACCCCGTCTCCCAGTCTCCCCATCTCCCTACCGTGCCAAGTGAGCTTGGCGCAAATGATACCACGATGTCCCCAAAACCAACCCCAACAGGGCAAATATGGCCGCCACGTTTACCGTTGCCACTTTCCCCAAAGCCACCCAAATCATCTGCCACACCACAAACGCCAGCATCCACAGCATTTGTGTTTTCATCCAAATTAACACTTGCATCCCAATTTTATACTGACGTTCCGCATTTTCTGGAGTAATCGGCACCGGATAATTCCAAGTGTGAGGATGGCGGCTAACCACCGTCATTAATCCGTAAGAAAACACTGCCACCGCTGGCATAATCCAAATGATGATTTTGGGGCCAAACAGGTCAGCTTCGCCGGTGATGCCAAAGTGAATAGGAATCGTGGGGGGCAATTGCGACCAAAACCATAACACTATGCCCACATTTGCCCCAGCCGCCGCTAGTGCAGCCAGCTCTAAACCTATGTCCCAGCCCGATTTTTTGATAATTATTAATGGTCGATTCTGGGATTGAGCCATATTAAACATCCATAATTTAGATAGTTTAGAAACTCTCGGCAATATTTTTATTTGTTAGCTAGAGCCTGAACCAAATAAAAAATGCTTGTAGCAATAATCAGTCCTAACATGGCGAATATAGCAGCCACATTAAAGGTTTCCGATTTGCCTAAAGCCACCCGAATCACCTGCCATTCAAGAAAAACAAGCATTACCATCATCTCGGCTTTCATCCAAATTAACATTTCCAGACCAATCTGAGCTTGAATATTGGCATTGTCTTGATTAATTGGCACCGGATAATTCCAAGACCCCATATTTTTGGCAATAAAACTCATTAAAATGTAACAAGCCAGTGCAATGGCCGGTCCAATCCAAATGGTGATTTTAGGTCCAAACAAGTCAGCTTGTCCCCTGATGTTAAAGTGCATAGGCACCGTAGCGGGAAGTTGAGACCAATAACGGATCACCATAACCACATTGGCGGCGATGGCAATAGCCGCGATAATTTCTCCAGCGATTTCCCAAGGCAGTTTGGCGAAAGGTGTCATATATTTTTGGGCTCTGATTTACAATATTTTTTCCCTAGAAGCATAGATTTGAGTCGAAAAACCAAGCCAGCGACAACTGGGGGAAATCCCCTTGCCGCCAGCAGCGGTTGCAGCTAAGATAGGAATGTTGGGACACAAAGGGATCCTTGGCTTCGTCTGGGAGAGTGCGACCACAACCCCAAAGCTAACTGGGTGAGGGTCGTGCCCCAAATCGGGGCAAGCAGTTACAAGCTGGTAAATTCCAAGGTTTTGGGTGTTTCCCGGAAATATCACAGGAAAAATATAATGAAACGGACAATTACCGCCGCCATCACCGCCGTTGCCCTCATTGTAGGTTTCTCCGGCATCCCCGCCACAGCCGCACCTCTCCCCAGTAACAGGGTAGCATCGGCACCACTTTTAGCCCAAGCCGGTTGGCAGCAATTCAGCTCGACTAACGGCAAATTCCAGGTGCAATTGCCCAGTCAACCTCAACAAGAACAAGCCTCAGACGAAATCGAAGGTCAAAAGGTGGACTTGCATCAATTCTTTTCCCGCAACGATGCGGGGGGTTATCTCATTGTGTATGCTGACCTTCCTAACTCTTACACCCAGAAAGGTTCGGCGACGGTGTTGGAGGAAATGGGTAGTGTGATGCTGATGAGTATGGGGGCGGAGGTCCTGGAACAGCGCAAACAAAATATTTCCCTCAGTGGCAATCCGGGGCTAGAATACCGCTATGAGGCTGCCGAAGGTGTATTCGTGATGCGTCTGTATTTAGTCCGATCGCGGATGTACTTGCTCATCGGCGAGTCTGAAGCCAACAATATCAACCAGTTCCTCAGCTCCTTCCAGTTGCTGTAACCTTACTCTGGGGTCTGAATGTCACGGATTTTAATTTTAGGGGGCACCGGGCGAATTGGCAATAGTGTCGCCCGGGATATCTTGGCTCACACCACAGCAGAAATTACTGTCACCGGACGCCGGACACTAGCGGATACTTTGGCTAGCGATCGCGTCCGGTTTCTCCCGCTGTCTTTAGCAGACGAAACCGCACTGCGAGAGGCTATCTCCTCCCACCATTTGGTAATCCACTGTGCTGGTCCGTTTCGCGATCGTACCACTAGCGTCCTGGAAATCTGCATCCACCAGGGAGTAAACTATCTCGATGTCAGCGATGACCCCCCCTTTGTCCGTCAGGCTCTATCCCTCAAAGACACCGCCGCCGCCAACGGCGTCACTGCCATTGTCAGTACGGGGGTGTTTCCCGGTATCGCCAACAGTATGGCAAGGCAAGCCATAGAAAGTTTCCACAGTCCCGATACCCTCCGCCTCAGCTACGCCGTCGCCGGTTCAGGGGGAGCTGGCGTTACAGTAATGCGCACAACTTTTTTAGAACTGCAGCATCCCTTCGATGCTTGGATAGACGGCAAATGGCAGCAAGTTAAACCCTACAGTCAGCGAGAAATCGTCAAATTTCCCCCTCCCTACGGTGATGCTGGCGTCTATTGGTTCCACACGGTGGAAGCGGCGACCCTCCCCCTCAGTTTCCCCAACCTGCGTACCGTCATTACTAAATTTGGCTCGATTCCAGATTTCTACAATTACCTCACCTGGATGGTGTCCCAGTTACCCTCCAGTTGGTTAAAAAATCCCGAAACGGTGGAGTTTTTATCCCAAACCAGCTATGCTATGACCCAAGTTACCGACCAGTTTACTGGTATCGGTATCGCGATGCAGTTGGAAGTTACGGGGTTAAAAGATGGCCAACCGGGGCGAATCACTGCCACTTTCTGCCATGATAATACAGCAACTGCCGCCGGAGCAGGGACCGGGAGCGTCGCCGAGTTACTACTATCCGGCGAACTGCATCAACCAGGGGTTTGGCCAGTAGAACAAGCTGTAACTACTCCTTTATTTCAGCGGACGATGCAGGCCAGAGGGATGGAAATTCAGTTCATTGGGATCTAGGATGTACGGTGGCAATGCCCATCCTAATTTTACCCCAACATAATGGATAAAAAACTCCTCACCCGGCTCGGTTCTCTGCTAAGCATCCTGTTATTTATTTTGTGTCTGTGGGTTCTGGCCAGAGAGTTGCACGGTTTTGAATTTCGCGAGGTTCTGGACTATTTAGCCTCTTTGCCTAAACATCGGCTTTATGCGGCCCTAGGATTAACTGCCCTCAGCTACTGGGTGATGACTTGGTATGATGTACTGGCCCTCCTCTACATCCGCCGCCAGTTACCTTACTTCAAAATCGCCTTTGCCGCCTTTATTGCCTACGCTGTAAGCAATACAGTGGGTTTGACCATCTTTACTGGTGGGGCGATTCGCTACCGTCTTTATAGTAAATGGGGTTTATCTGCCTTCCAAATCGCCCAAATCACTGCCTTTGGTTCCCTCACCTTTTGGTTGGGTTCTTGTGCCCTTGGCGGCTTGGTCTTTCCTCAAAGACCGGCGGAAATATCTGGGATGCTTGGGCTACATTTTCTTTCAATTAATTATCTGGGGATTATTTTAGGTGTCATAGTTATATCATATTTTATTGGAACTTTGATTGTTCGGGGTAATTTTATCATATTTAACCGCGAGTTTCGCTTTCCTTCTTGGAAATATTCCCTGGTGCAAATTGCTACGGCTACGGCGGATTGGGTTTTAGCTGGTGGGGTCTTTTACTCATTGCTGCCTGCTGCTCCTAATTTGTCCTACAAAGCCTTTTTTGGAATTTACCTCCTAGCTCACTTTGCGGGTATTGTTAGTAACGTTCCTGCCGGTATAGGGGTATTTGAAACGGTGATTTTACTGCTATTATCATCTACTTTTTCTAAGGTCACTATCTTGGGCTCAATGTTGGCATACCGGGGGATTTACTATCTTTCGACTCTACTTATAGCTGTAACTCTTCTGGGCTTATACGAGCTGCGCCACCGGTTAGTTTCTTAAGGAAATGTAAAAAAATCAGACAAAGAGGGCAATTTTTGGGAAAAATTTTTCCGATTATTTTTGGATAAATTGAGTTTTGGCAAAAATAGGAATTGCTCCCCCCAAACTCCCTGAAAAAGGGGGCTTTTTGGATTTATGCCAGAGGTTTAATAAATGGTTCCCTGGGAGCTGTTTGCTGGTGACAATATCCCCGACGATCCAAAACAGCCAGATTGAGGTAAACTACAAAACAGCGCATTCACCAAGGTAACGTGGGGGCGGAAAGCAATGGAACAATGGGAATTCTTACTACAGAAGGAGGGCGATCGCTCATGGCTCCCTCTAGAATCCCCAGCCGTGGAAATTCTAGAAGGCCGGTATCGAGTGGTGGCCCGCTCCGGACGCGCTTCGGAGGCGGTAGCTATTCGCATCACCCATCAGGACTTAGAAGAATTTCCCCCCAAGCGTCGGGTACACAAACGCACCACCGAAATCAGTTCTGAAGGGTTGCTTCTAATGATTCCCTTTACCCGCCTGAAACCGGGTCTTTGGGAGTTGCAATGTACCAGCGAAACCACCCCAGAAAACCCAGACCCCACATGGCAACACGCGATGAGATTGATGGTGTTGTCGGCTGATGCCTACTTGGACTCTGACTTAGAACCGGAAAGCCCCGAGGCGGAAGACATGGAGGTGGCGACAACCCCAACTGCTCCGGAAACGCCGGAGGTGGCCAAACCGCCAGTAACTCCCCCTGCCATCATCACAAATGCGGCGGTGAGCTTGCCGGTTGCCCCTTACCCACATGAGTCTCCATCTGTACCACCAACTCTCCCCCCCCTACACCTGAGCCTAGAGCGAGATACTTATGTGGTGGCTTGGGGTGGACAGTTTAACCTGGCCGGACGGGTAGAGGTCCTGAGCGAGGGGGAAATTTCGCCTATTAGCGGTTTAGAACTGCAAGTGAGCTTGCGCGACCCCCAAACGGGCAAAATTCTGGCGCAAGTGCGCCAGGAACTGCCACAGGAAGTACCGCCGCTATTTTTTACTTGTCCGGTGGCGATTGGTGCTGAGTGCCGCACGCACCTGATTTTGGGGGAAGTAAACATCTGTAGATCTGGGGAAGCGAAGCCGCTGGGAGAAGAGATGATTCTGGCGAGTCAGTCTTTGACGATCGTGGCGGATGTGGATAATCTGATGGAAGTGGTCCCGGATGATCTCAGCGAAGAAGATATCCTGGAATTTTCCCCAGAAACCTTAATCCGCCAAGAAGCGGAAGCGCTGGATAAATCTTTTGAAGACTTGCGGGAAACGATTAAAAACAGCCCACGGCTGCAGCTCCAACCAGCGGTAAACCCTGTTTTACCACCGCTGCTGAACCAACCAGGTCGGGAGCCACCGCCGAAACCTAAATTTAAATATTTGGATTTGCCTTCTTTGGGGCGTCGAACACCTGAAAATCCCCCACCGCCTGGGCCGACTGCGCTCCCGACTCCCCCGCCGCCGCCGACTGAGCCAGGGACACCGGCTCCTACGGCTGAGGATGTCAAAGAAACTCTTGGTGATGAGCTGCACTTACCAGAAGGTGATGTGGCTGTGGAACTGCCGTCGGCTGAGGAACCGGTAGAAAGGCAACCGCCGCCGCCAAATCCGGTAGATGCGGCTTTTCACGGGTTGCACTTGCGGGAGCGGTTTTTGTCCCGGCTGAGTGCTTTGGCGGGCGATCGGGAGTTGTCAGAATGGCTACAAGCTAACGTATTTCAAGCTAAACCACAGAAGGAAGACGCTACTACAGATGAGGCCCAATCAACCGCAAAAACCACGGATTGGGAAGCGCGAGAAATCGTGGTGGATGACGACCCCTTGGAAACAGCCACAGCTTATCAGAGTGGTGGTTTGGTGGCTGTACCGCCAATGGGTTTGGTGTTGCCTGCTGACCAACCGGTGCCCGAACCGCGTTTGAAAGTGAAAGGGAGGGAACTGGTGGCGGGGAAAACGGTGGAGGTGGCGGTACAGCTACCTCTATTCCAACCGACGATTCCTATTTATGTGAAATTGTGGGTGCGCGATCGCCAAAGCAGGCAGCTCCTAGATGGTCCCCACTGGCTGACCCAGTTTTGGCCGACTGGGATGGGAGATGTGGAGGGAAAAATACAACTCACTATTCCCAAAGGCACTTTGGAGGTGCAGTTAGAAGCGATCGCCGTGGAAGCTCAGACCCAGCGGGAAAGTCGCAAAGCCACGATCGAACGTCCGGTGGCGCCCCCGCCTCTGCCCTCCTTGCCTGAATATGATTCTGAGGAATGAAATCAAGCATCAGCAGCATGAAAAAGCCGCCCGAGTCATCGACAGAGGCGGCTTTTTCATGCTTCTATTTGCCAGAGCCAAACATCAATATCGGAGAAACCGGGTTTCTTAACCAGACCTCGGCGATGATGCAGAAGCGATCGCAGAAACCCGGTTTCTTAGATCGCAGAACCCAGGCCAGCGTAGGCGCCATAGAAGAACAAGCCCACCACTACGATCACACCCAGACCGGCGATCGTTGCCACAATCCATAAAGGAATTCTTCCTGGTTCAGACACTGATTTTACCCCTCCATTGAACGAAAGTGATATCTATTGTCGTTTGTCGTTTGTCATTTGTCATTTGTCAAAAGTCATTTGTCATTTGTCAAAAGTCATTTTTCACTTGTATGATGACAAAGGACTCGTAGGACAAATGACTAATGACCAAGGACTTTTGACGGATTAGTTAAAGAAGTAGCTGGAAAACAAAATACCCAGGACGAGAATCAACAGCAGACCCAAGAACAGAGAAGTCCGATTTAGTTCTACTGGTTGATTATTGGGATTAGTATTGCGAGTTGGCATAGAAATCTCCTAGCGTTGAATAAACTGCATAGCCGCGATCGCTCCCAAGAAGAAAATCGTGGGCACCGCTAGAGTATGTACTGCCAGCCAGCGCACCGTAAAAATCGGATAAGTCACCGGCTGATTGGGGTTTTGAGTTGCCATATTATCTCTGCCTCCTCGGCTAACTATTTACCTTGCAAGATTTCTAGCTGTTGCTTGGAATCCATCCGATCGCTGACGATCGGCAATTCCTGCCTTTCTTGAGTGAAATACTCATCCGGTCGGGGGGTGCCGAATGCGTCATAAGCCAAGCCAGTGCTAACAAACAGCCAGCCAGCAATAAACAGCGCCGGAATTGTCACGCTGTGAATCACCCAATAACGAATGCTCGTAATAATATCCGAAAACGGACGCTCTCCAGTAGAACCTGACACTAGCCTTTCCTCCTATTACAACTCTCAATGAACCTTGCCGCTAACGGCTGTTTTGCTCTCGGGGCGCACCGGCACCACATCAGTCTCGGCTCCCCTCACCCCCAAACCGGGCTAAGTATTATTCCTTAGTCATTTTTTTCAGGTTGGGGGCGGAACATGTAGATATGATACAGAAAATTAAGAAATTCTCACAAGCCAACTCAGACTGCACCGGACGAGGAAAACCTCAAGCCGCTGCTGCCGGAGGATTGTATTTGAGAATAATGCCCCGCTGACCCATAATAAATCCCCGGTCCTGGCCTAAAAACACAATTTGGTCGAAGTTGGAGGGCACATTTTCCACCTCGCGGTCTTTTTGCCAGGTTGTACCGCCATCAAAACTGGACAGCAAATTGCCGCTACCGCCTGTTACCCAAATCTCTTCGGGGGTGCGGTAAGCCAAATCCAGAAAACCCCAGCTCGTGGAGAACTCTGGGCTAATGGGCTCAGTCCAGGTTTCGGTATCTTCCGCGTCAGTGAACTGTACCTGACCGCCCCGGGCGATCAGCCACAGGCGACCATCTTGGCCAAAACCGATATTTTGCAGGCGGCGGGAACTGGTGCGGTTGTGGGGCATCCAAGCCTTCTGTCCCGGTTCCCAGGTGGAGTAAAAATTACCCTTGGAAGACACGGCGATATACTTGCCATCGGGCGATCGATCCACATTGCGAATCACCCCCAAAGCCTCCTCTACCAGCGCCTTCCAAGTCTGGGCTCCGTCGGTGGTTTTGTAAATTGCCCCTACATCTGTGAGCATCTCCGCCGTTTGCGGACCAAGAGCGACAATTTCTAAGGGACTTCCTGGCAACTTCTCATCCAAAGGAATCCGGGACCAAGAATTACCCTCATCTTCGCTGTGGAGCAAAATCGGGGGCGTCCCCACAATCCATCCCTCTTTGCCCACAAAGCTCACCGAGTTAAACCGGTAGGTTTCCCCATCCACCTCGATTTGCTTCGGTTTCCAGCTTTCCCCACCATCGGTAGTTTCCAGCAGTGTCGCTTTGCTCCCCACCAACCAGCCATGCTGGTCGTTATCGGTAAAAGCAATATCAAACACGCTGACATCGGCGGGTAGTTGGATTACTTTCCAGGGGTTGTAACTCGTGGCGGGCAAGTAATTGCAGCCAACGCAGAGGAACACCACCCCGAAGAGGGCAACCAATTTTTGCCAATAATGTTTCATCTTCAGAATCAATCGCCTTGTGTATCTCTAACTGTTAGTTCTAGAGCGGGCTAAACCGGCGAGCCGCCGGGGAGCCCATAAAACCGTGTTTACTGCAATCCGTAAAGGCTCAAAAAGAAAATAACCCCCAGAGCCAAGGCGCCAAAAATCAGCAAGCTCTTTTGGTTAGAGGAGAGGGAATTCACCCCCAACCCGAAACCGTAATTTTCTTTAAATCCCTCTGCCGAGCCCGCCGGACCGATATTGCTGAAAGCGGCGGGCTTGGCACCGCATACCGGGCATCGCCAGGTGAGGGTTAGCTCGGTAAACGGCGTCCCGGCTGGCACTTTGCCTCGGGCGTCGCCCTTGGTGGGTTCATAGACGTAGCCGCAGGCGCGGCACTCGTATCTATCTAAATTTGGGGTCTCAACTTCGGCGCTACTCATCGGTCCTCTAGAATGTCCGGCTGGTGGCAAATATTAAAAGATATGTTACAGATTATGACAAATCTGTTAACCACCGCAAGACCCCAAGGCAATTTTGGCAGTTTTTGGGGCAACCGAACCTCGACGACACCAAAGGCAAGCTGATTTAATCCATCAAGAAATCCTACCGCGAAGGCTGCGACAGTGCATCGCGGGAACAGAGATTGTGTCAAAATGTAAACGTTAAAGTCCCCTCGCAGTATCAAGTCTTATCGTGTTTGTCCTTAGTGGCTACGAGTATTTTCTGGGTTTCCTGCTGGTTTGCAGTCTAGTGCCAGCGATCGCCCTTGGTGCCTCCAAGCTGCTCCGCCCCCAAGGCGGCAGCCCACAGCGAGTCACCACCTACGAGTCCGGCGTTGACCCGATCGGCGGCGCCTGGATCCAGTTCAATATCCGCTACTACATGTTTGCCCTGGTGTTCGTCATCTTCGATGTCGAGACAGTTTTTCTGTACCCCTGGGCCGTAGCATTCCATAAACTCGGACTTCTGGCTTTTATCGAAGCCCTGATTTTCATCTCCATCCTGGTTATTGCTCTGGTTTACGCATGGCGCAAAGGCGCTTTGGAATGGTCATGACTTTTATCACCCAAATCCCCGATAAACACATCATCAACCCGATCGAGCGGCCCGCAGTCACTCAAGAACTCTCAGAAAACGTCATCCTCACTTCCCTGGATGACCTTTATAACTGGGCCCGTCTGTCCAGTCTGTGGCCCTTGATGTACGGCACCGCCTGCTGTTTCATAGAACTGGCCGCCATGATTGGCTCCCGGTTCGACTTTGACCGCTTTGGTTTGGTCCCCCGTTGCAGCCCCCGGCAAGCGGACCTGCTCATCACCGCTGGCACCATTACCATGAAGTACGCCCCCACCCTGGTGCGTCTCTATGAGCAGATGCCAGAGCCGAAATATGTGATTGCGATGGGCGCCTGCACTATCACCGGCGGGATGTTCAGCGTCGATTCCCCTACCACTGTGCGCGGTGTGGATAAACTCATCCCCGTGGACCTCTATATCCCCGGTTGCCCGCCTCGTCCCGAGGCGATTATGGATGCGATCGTCAAACTGCGCAAAAAGGTCGCCAACGAATCTTTCCAGGAAAGAGCCAAACTGCAGCAAACCCACCGCTACCACACCACCACCCACCAGATGAAAACCGTTGAACCCATCCTCACCGGTAAATATCTGGAAATGGAAACCCGGCAAGCTCCACCCAAAGAGCTGACCGAAGCAATGGGAATGCCTGTACCCCCCGCCCTCAAATCAGCACAAAAGGAGACCGTCAAACGTGGCTGAAGAAAACAAACCCGCCACCCCAGAATCCCAAATCGTCGAAGCCGGTAAAATCTCTAAGTGGCTCACAGAGAATGGCTTTCAACACGAAGCCCTGGAAAAAGACCACCTGGGAGTGGAAATCATCAAAGTTGAGCCCAATTTCCTTATCCCCCTCGCCACGGCTCTCTACGCCTATGGGTTTAACTACCTTCAGTGTCAGTGCGGCTACGATGCTGGCCCCGGCGAGCCCTTAGTCAGTATGTACCACCTGATTAAAGTCAGCGACGATGCCGTCCTCCCCGAAGAAGTCCGCGTTAAAGTCTTTCTGCCCCGGGAAAACCCCAAAGTTCCCTCGGTTTACTGGATTTGGAAAGCCGCCGACTTCCAAGAACGGGAATCATATGATATGTTCGGCATCATCTATGAAGGTCATCCCAATCTGAAGCGGATTTTAATGTCAGAAGATTGGGTGGGTTGGCCCCTGCGCAAGGATTACATCTCTCCCGATTTCTACGAGCTGCAAGACGCTTATTAAACCTGCCTCGCCCCCTCTGGATTCAGAGGGGGTTTTGTGATTTGTCCCTCTTGAATCGAAATATAAGATAAAATTAGGTAATGGCAGAACTTTCGGGAGCAGGTGGTTACTGGCCGGTTATTAATGAGACGATAGATCCAAATGTTGTGAAACAAAAAGATAAGTTATCTTGTGGACCTGCTTGTGGTGAAATGCTGCTTAAAGATAGTGGGGTAAATAATGTAGATCAGTATGCGATCGCCTCTCAAACTGGAGTGCCAGTAGATGTTAGCTACCTAGCAACCGCTTTAAATCTTTTGGATCCCATCAATCCTGGCAAATGGCATGGTGGTTACTTTGAATTGGAGGAAAACGACATCATTTTACTTACCAGACTGATGGTCAAACGCTCTTGGTCTGCTGAACTAAGAGAACCTGGGAACCGTCTGGGACATTTAGTGGTTGTTGATGGTGGGATCGAAATAGGTGGGATTGTCATTCCAGACTACTTAACACAAATGGGTAAAATCCAGATTAGGGACCCCTGGGATGGGACTAGATATCAAATGAAAATAGCTGATTTTTTGAATTTTTGGACTCGGAGAGGAGTTTATAGAGGATAATTATGGAAGCCAGCGTTAGAGAAATTAAACCCATAGCCAATAATCATTTTGCCGTCATCATCTTAATCGATGAGATGACAAGTCAATTTGAATTTACGGTGGAAAAAGAAGTGGGAGAACCGATGGCGGTAATTAGCGGTAATCGGGAATTTTGCCAAACATTTAAATTCAATCAGCACATTGCAGTTGAGGTCAGCAAGCTGGTGAGCAAGATTTACCGAGGTGCCCATATTGAATTTCCCGTATATGTGGGTGATTTTGCCAGTCCAGAAGAGGCGATCGCTCAGCAAAAACCTTTTCAGCAACCGGAAGCAACGCTAAAAAAATGACCGCATTTACCAAAAACTAACCCGGTCATTTGTCCCTTGTCCCTAGACAAATGACAAATGAGCAATGACCAAGGACAAATGACAAATTATGAAAGGAATTTGGCTAGAAAACCGGCAACTAGAATTGCGCGCTAACTTACCTATCCCCGAACCACCTCCGGGGGAAGCATTGGTGAGGGTTTTGCGGGCGGGAGTTTGTAATACTGACCTAGAATTGCTGCGCGGCTATTATCCCTATACGGGGATTTTGGGTCACGAGTTTGTTGGGGTGGTGGAAACTGGGCCGGAACACCTGGTTAACCGCCGGGTGGTGGGAGAAATTAACGCGGCTTGTGGTCACTGTCGTTTTTGTTTAAAAGGCATCCCAACTCACTGCGAAAATCGCACGGTTCTGGGGATTGTTAATCGCAATGGTGCTTTTGCGGAATTTCTGATTTTGCCAGAACAGAACTTGCATCCTGTACCGGATAGTGTGCCTACGGATGTGGCAACTTTTACCGAGCCATTGGCGGCGGCTTTGGAAATTCAGGAACAAGTGTCCTTGGGTGCTTCTGAGCGAGTTTTGGTGGTGGGGGATGGCAAATTGGGTCAGTTGGTGGCGCAAACTCTGGCGTTAACTGGCTGTGATTTGCTGGCGATCGGACGGCATCGGGAGAAATTGGCGAATCTGGAAGCGCGAGGGATTAAAACTGGTTTGGCAGATGCGGTGAAAGATAGAGCTTTCGATGTGGCGGTGGAATGTACGGGGAACCCGGAAGGATTCGCGATCGCACGTCGTGGTTTACGTCCCCGTGGCACTCTAGTTCTCAAAAGCACCTACGCAGGCAATCTCTCTATTGATGCGTCCGCCCTAGTAGTTGATGAAATTACCCTCATTGGCTCCCGCTGTGGACCCTTTAAACCCGCGCTCCAACTATTAGCAGAGAATAAAGTAGATGTGGTGCCCCTCATCCAGGCTTGCTATCCTCTCAGGGAAGGTCTCGCCGCCTTTGAACACGCTCAACAGCGCGGCGTTTTGAAAGTTTTGCTGGCAATGGAATATTAGTATAATAGGGTGGGCATGGCCTGATAAATGATTTAGCTGATTTCGACTAACTCTGGTCAGGCCATGTCCACCCTACAGAACCAATATGGTGGTAACATTGGCTCATCTTTGCTGCCATAACTTTTGTTAACAGCGGATGTGGAATACTCCCCACCCACCCACACTCCCTCCCACCACAGTTAATCTATTCCATAGCTGCTTTAACTTCACTTAAAGGTAAATCAACAGCTTCGGCAATTTGTTCAGTATTTAGCCCCAGTTGCGCTAACCTCTCCACAGTCTTTAACTTCGTTTGCAATACTTTATCAACTGCATTGCCCGGAGAGAAATTTTCCTCATTTGATTCGGGATTAACAGCCTCCGTTTTGTCTAATTCTGCTGTTTCTGAATTAGAAAAGAGATTAATATTGTTAACCCTAACATGATTTCCAATTATGGGAGACTGATAATTAGCGATTCCTAAACGTTCAACTGTAGCCGAGAAATTCGACTTATTTAACTCTTCCCCGAAAACCTCAGACAAAATATGCCAGAGTTCGGCTCCCTCATCCTTCACATGACCGGGAGTGCATTTATACCTTTGGGCAATCTCCCGATACTTCTCGCCATTGAGGACCCCTTGTAAAATCTCTCGTTGCAGATTGTCAAGATGTTTACCCGTTTGCTGAAACAGTAGCTCATCAATTGTCTGTAACACCGCTTGCCAATCCATCCCCTCAGCTCGACTCCGGCGAAACCTCTACTTATATACCATTATCCGCCATGAGCCGCCCCACCGAGATTTTTTTCAGGAAATTTCCGACCTTTTCCGACCTTTTCCGACTTTTTCCGTCTTGTCCAAACCCAATCCGTGAAAACACGGATTTATCCTGCCACCCCTCTGGGGGAATTTTTTTGGAAAACTCCCGACTTTTTCCGACTTTTTCCGACCTTTTCCGCCTTGCCAGAATTTTTCTGGGCGATGATAATAGGGTCATTGAGAGCAAAAGCGGCTAATCGATGAGTAGCCAACTCAGTTTGAATGGAATAGATGTTTTGAATAGAATAGACGTACATATGGGCTTCTTATACATCGACATTACAGGAAAAAATACCGACAGTGGTCAGTATGATGTTTATAAAAATGATATTTGTTTAGGTAAAGTCATCCAAGATAAACCAAATGTATGGCTCGTTTTAACACCTGGAAGTAATGTATGTGAACCAGAACAATTTACAAATAAGGATGATGCCGCCAAGCATCTAGCCCAACTGGCTGGAATATAAAAAAACGCCCTGTTTTTTTGAGTTTTCAGAATAACATTGCCTATAAATAAATACAAGAAATTCATACCCATGCCTAATTATTTTATATATATGGATAATTCTAATGTTTTTATTGAAGGTCAGCGTGTAAGTGCTGTTCGCCAAGGTTTAGCTAGAAATATTATTGAAGCTATGAATTGGAAAATTACAGACTCTAGTTATCGTCTTGATTTTGGTAAGCTACACAGGTTTACAGCTGGTGACGACCCCACAAAAATTAAAAGATCTGTTTTGTTTGGCTCTCGTCCACCTGATAATGATAAAATTTGGGAAACCGCCGAAAGGGCTGGATTTGAACCAAAAATAGTTAATCGCAATGCTGCAAACAAGGAAAAGAAGATTGATACTGGGATCGTAACTGAGATGATGCGTGATGCTTACACAAAAATGAATCCCAATGATGACGTGATTACTTTGGTTGCAGGTGACGCCGACTATGTGCCAACTATTGACTGTCTTCGTGGGGATGGTTACAAAGTTGAAGTATTTTTCTGGAATCACGCTTCTCAGGAGCTTAAGAATGCGTGCGATCGTTTTGTGCCACTCGATGAGTATATTGACCACCTAGGTTTCTATTCAAACTAGATCCGCAACCAATATTGTGGGGGGACTGGCGCCCCCCTTATTTTCATGGAGTAATTAACAATTATTTCAGCCGACTGTAGCATATCAAGCAGAAATTGAATATCCCGTTTTATCGGTAGCATAAATTACCCGTGCAGAATCCATAATTTCTCGACGACGCAAATAATTGAGGCTGTTTTCAATTCCCTGTTTAGTAATTAAATCAACCTGTCTGTGCAGAATATTTTTTAACTCTGCTTCCATTTGTTCTAAAGTCAAAAATGTGGGATGGCTATGGGGATGAAATTTAACCATGATATCGATATCGCTGTCTGGGCGAAAGTCGTCTCGTAGCACTGAACCAAACAAGGAAAATTCTGTAACTTGCCAGCGGTGACAAAATTGTTTAATTTCTTCAAACGGCAGGTCGATATTTTTTAGCCGCATCATGTTTTCTTTCCATATGTGATGAAAATAAAACTTGGCTGAGGAAACAAGTGTGTTGCAGCCAAGTCGGACAATTAACTCAGCCAACCCTCTGTTTTCCCACCTCTTCCAACAAAGCTATAACCTGCTCTCTCGTTACCGTGGGAAACCCATCTAAAAAATCATCGATCGATTCTCCGGCTTTCAGATAGTCAAACAGCGTCATAGCCGGAACCCTAGTCCCCGCAAAAACTGGGGTGCCTCCCATAATTTCGGGAGATGTGGTGATGATTAAAGAGCCTTTTAGCATAAGTTCTTTCCCAACTGATTTTCTATCTAATCTTTTATCGGATTAGCCAATTGTGTCAACCAGTACCTCCTCTGGCGCTAACAGCAATGTAATTTTCAGAATCTCACATCATATAACCTATCTTTATCCTAGCATAATCCCAGCATCTGGCAAATTCAACGGTAAATTTTTGTTAAAATCCGCCGAAAATCTGCTCTATTGTCAATAATATCTCGCTGGAAACAAGTAACAGCCTATTGACGATATTCGAGTCACGTGCAGTGTTCTAATCTTTGAGAATTTGTCCTAATAGCTCTGGGGCAATGCGAAATCCCGCTTGCTTTATCAGTCCATCAACCACAGGCTGCAATGAGTCTAGTTTGCCGGATTGTTTAGCGCGCAGCAAAATCCCGATAATCCCAGTAACTCTCAATCCCAGAGATTTAGCAGCTTTTCTACCTTCGCGTTCATCCAAGACTGTCCAATCTGCCTGCAGTTCAACGGCTAGGGTTATGGCTTCAGATTCCCCTCTGTCTAATGTCTGTTGTAAAAGTTTAGCTAATGGCTCATTACTCACCGCTCTAATCTGAATCCATCCGGCTGAAACCGCCTCACGAATTGCTTGAGAACCCGGTCTGTCCTCACTAATTTTCAGCTCGTCTAGGACAGCGTTGGGAATCAAAATCTCGCCAAATTGCTCCTGTAAAAGTCCAAGCTGATTGACAATCGCTAAATTCAGAATCGGTGAAGTGTTACTCACTACGAGCATAGGTCAAATCATCATGCAATTCTTCCCAACTGTAATGCCGATCGGCTCCGCGATGAGCCAGAAGTTGTCCAAATTCATATTTATCCATCTCCGCCAGTTCTCTGGCTTTGCCAAAGGAGAGTAGATTTTGTCTGTAGAGAGCGATCGCCAATTCTCGGCGCAACTCTTGCTCAACCCGCTGCTCTGGTAAGCGAATAGCTTGCAGAATCGAATCAGAAATTGTGATTTGCAGTCCCATTAGACCTATCCTTCTCTATAACTGCCATCTTGCCTCCCCCCTCATCCTAGCATAATCCCAGCATCTGGCCAATGGCCAAATGTAAATTTTTGTGAAAAAACATGATTAGACCAGCATAACTGGTACATCATAAAATTGCCGATCGCCCGCCAGCACTTATCTAGTAAACCTGACATTTCCGGCAGGTTTAAATGTCAGAAAATCGCCGTTTGGCACCGGAAAACAATCACCGATGCCCGCAATTTTCCCACTTCAGGACAACTTCCGTCTAATATAATTCCCGATATCGCCACCCTCCCGAAAATTTACCAATTAGGCATTGCCCACCCTGCATCTCCTGTAACCGCTGTTAATTAAAGGAATACCCACCGACATCTGACCGCCCCCCGTGGCTGCCCTTTTGTGGTATTATTCTCTCAGCCACCCGGTTGCTGTGGTATAAATGACCAATGACCAATGACAAAGGACAAATGACAAATGACCATGTGGGGAATCAATATTGCTGGCCATGTGAGCGGTGAATTTGGGTTAGGGGAGGCAGTGCGGGCTAATATCCGATCGCTGGAAGCGGCGGGCATTCCTTTTGTCATCAATAATTTTACCCGCAGTCCCCACCGCAAGCAAGATACAACTTATGAAAACTTTTCCCAGAGCAATCCTTATCCCATAAATTTAATCCAAGTGAATGCCGACCAAGTACAGGCATTTGCGCGTGATGTGGGCAAAAGTTATTTTGACGGTAAATATAATATCGGGTTTTGGGCGTGGGAACTACCAGAATTTCCCGATGAGTGGATGGCGGCTTTTGATTTGTTTGATGAAATCTGGACTTATAGCGGTTATTGCCAAGATGCTATCTCCCGCGTTTCCCCCATCCCAGTCATCAAAGTAATGCCCAGTGTTTGGCTCCCTACTCCCACTATAAGTAAGTCAGCCCTAGGTTTACCACCAGATCAGAAATGTTGAATGTCGATACAAAACTTTACATAAAAAATTACACTTATGTCTTTGATGCCTAAATTATTCAAAAAACGTCATATCCTCAAACCAATGAACATAACTAATTTTTTGACACATACAACATTGTAAATAGCGGAATTTATCTAAAAGTTTATTTCCCCATTCTTCGGGAATAGATATAATCCGTAAAATTAGATAAGCAATT
>Ga0209172_10003742_pt1 | contig 22323 bp, 25 predicted proteins | sample LarsenN4metaG_FD_184113 | JGI IMG/M metagenome (GOLD analysis project Ga0209172, IMG submission 184113) | Hot spring sediment bacterial and archeal communities from British Columbia, Canada, to study Microbial Dark Matter (Phase II) - Larsen... ... | reverse complement strand
CCCGTTGCCCCCGCCAAGCGCCGCAAACGTCATCTGCCGCATCGAAAACCCCGTCGACCATGAATGTCCCAATCAGGGTGGACTGCTTCGCCCGCTTCGGGAATCCTCGGACTTGTTCAGAGTGTCCCTAGGGCGGAGGAGACCCTACATGGCCGACCCCGAACAACCCGAAGTTCGCGCTGAACTGGAGCGCGAGGCGGCGCAAAAGCGCGAAAAGAATCCTGAACAAGACCGCGATCAGGAGGACCGCGAGGGCGACCACGCCGATCAGAAAACTCAATGAGCGCGGGCCGTCGGAATCTCAGCTTGCCGGCGTAACCGCGCCCTCCCCTCGGACGATCTTCCCCTTTATCGAGGGGTTCAAATGCTAGATCGCATCATCCGCTTCGCGCCGGCCGCGATTTCGGCGTTCGCCGCCGCTGTCTTTCTCGACAGCCTGCGTTTCAAGTTCACGGATCACCCGAACACGCAGGAAATCTTCGGCCGGCTGGATGGGTGGGCTGCATCGCTCGGCGCGCCCGGCCTCTTCGGCCACACCGGCCTTTTCAGCCAATATGTGATTGGCACGGCTGAGTTGTTCGCTTCGACGCTGCTGCTGCTTGGCCTCCTCCCCGGCCTGCGGCGGCTCAACGCCGTTGGCGCGCTGATCGGCTTTGCCGTGATGACGGGCGCCGTCAGCTTTCACCTCTTCACCCCGCTCGGCATCGACCCAAACAATGACGGCGGCGGCTTGTTCGCGGCGGCATGCACGATCTGGGTCACGTCGATCGTGCTCCTCGTCATCCGCCGCAACGACCTCATCGGCCTGGCGCGCGACCTCGCCCGCGCGTTCGTTCCGCAACAACCGGCTCGCGCCGCCACACCGCTGCGCGCCGCCGCTTAGGGAGCCCTCACATGCGCAAGCTTCTTGCCGCCGCCGCCTTCGCGCTCGCCACGGCGTTCGCGGGCGCGCCAGCGCACGCCGACCAGGCCCCGGTGCACACGGCGTTTCTCTCCAATGTCGGCGTCGGCGGCTACGATCCGGTCGCGTATTTCACAGATGGGCGCGCCGTGCGCGGTTCAACCCAGCACCGCATCGTGCATCAGGGCTACGAGTATCGCTTTGCATCGGCCGAGCATCTCGCCGCGTTTCGCGCCAACCCCACGCGCTACTTGCCGCAATATGGCGGCTATTGCGCGTGGGCCGTGTCGCAAAACTACACCGCGCACGGCAATCCGCTGAACTGGCGCATCGTCGATGGCCGGCTCTATCTGAACTACAACGACGAGATTCAGCGGCGCTGGGAGCGCGACATTCCCGGCTTCATCCGCGCGGCCAACGTGAACTGGCCGGGCGTGCTGAGCCGCTAGGACGCGCGCCGGCTGTTCGGGAGCTGGAAGGCGAGCACGACCGCGCCGCCGGGCTGGCGCTCGATGGAGAAGCGGCCGTCGCGCACGACCAGCGCCTGCAGCACGCTGTGATAGGAGCCGCCGCCCCAGGGGCGCCCGCCGCGGAAGAAGCCCGGCAGCTCCGAGATGAGCTTGCGCACGCGCTCTTTGCCGATCAGGCGGAAGCCGTTCTCTTCGGCATGTTTGGCGATGAGTTTTGCGGCCTTGTTGAAATCGAGCTTTGGCGCGGCGGCAGCGCTCGGCGCAGCATCGTTCGCGACCGCCGGCGCGTACGCAGCCGCGGGCTCAACGACAACCGATTCAACGCGGCCGAACCAGCCACGCTTGCGCGGCTGGTACTGGAACGCCGCCTCGAAGTCGCCTTTCTCGATGACCACGTCGACGATGTTGCGGAAGCTGGCCGCGTATTGGGTGGCCGGATCGGTCATGCCGACGCCGATGATGTCGTGCAGCTGCAAGTGATAGAGCACGGACGAGAAATCTGAATCCAGCGAGAGGATGATCACCTCCTGCAGCCGGTTCTTGTATTCGTGCCGAAGCTCGGCGGCGCGAATGGTGATGTCGAAATCGGCCGAACTCGCCTTCTCCTTGCGGATGGCGCGGCAGACGGTGGGCTTGAAGCGGCGGCGCTGGAATTCCAGCCGATAGATATCGTGCTGGGTGTTCCAGAACACTTCCTTGACCAGGAAATTGCGCTTGACCGGCTCGGTTTCGAAGGCGCCCTGCTCCAGCCAGAGCATCCAGTTGTCGATGGCTTTGACGAAGCGGTCCTCGCCGCACTGCCGATAAAGATTTTCGAAGTCGACCAAGAGGGCGCTTCTGCGCTGGGGAAAAAACAAAGCGGACCTCCAATCCTTGACGTAAAGTCATAGCATCGAGCCTGCGGGCGTCCAGCGGCGCGGCGCGGGACCCGTTCGCCGCATTGACGCGGACAAGGCCGCGCTCTTTATAGGCGCGCGCTTTTGGCCTTTTTGCCCTCTTAGAATGCCTCAAGGAATTCAACGATGAAGGTTCTGGTCCCGGTCAAGCGGGTGCTCGACTTCAATCTCAAGGTCCGGGTCAAGCCCGACGGATCCGGGGTCGACCTCTCCAACCTCAAGATGTCCATCAACCCCTTCTGCGAAATCGCGGTGGAGGAAGCCGTGCGCATGAAGGAAGGCGGCGGCGGACACGCCAAGGACGCGGCCAAGGAAGTGGTGGCGGTCTCGATCGGGCCGGAGCAGGCGCAGGAGACGATCCGCAACGCGCTCGCCATCGGCGCGGACCGCGGCATCCTGGTGAAGGTGGACGGCGAGGTCGAGCCGCTCGGCGTGGCGAAGCTGCTGAAGGCGATCGTCGAAGCCGAAAAGCCCGATCTCGTCATTCTCGGCAAGCAGGCGATCGATGACGACAACAACGCCACAGGCCAGATGCTGGCCGCGCTGCTCGACTGGCCGCAAGCGACGTTCGCTTCGAAGATCGTATTGGGCGACGGCAAGGCGACCGTGACGCGCGAAGTGGACGGGGGCCTGCAGACGATCGATGTGGAACTGCCGGCGATCATCACCACCGACTTGCGGCTGAACGAGCCGCGCTATGCCTCGCTGCCGAACATCATGAAAGCAAAGAAAAAGCCGATCGACGTGAAGACGCCGGCCGATCTTGGCGTCGACGTGACGCGGCGCCTGCAAGTCACGAAAACCGCCGAGCCCTCGAAGCGGCAGGCGGGGATCAAAGTGAAGTCCGCGGCTGAACTGGTCGGCAAGCTGAAAGAAGCGGGGGTGCTGTGATGGCTGTTCTGGTTGTCGCTGAGCACGATAACGTTTCGCTGAAGGACGCCACGCACAAGGTCGTCAGCGCCGCCAAGGCGATGGGCGGCGATGTCGATGTGCTGGTCGCCGGCGCCAATGCGGGGGCGGCTGCGCAGGCCGCTGCCAAAATCGAAGGCGTGCGCAAGGTGCTGCACGCCGACGGCGCAACGCTGGCCAAGCAATTAGCGGAAGCGATGGAAGCGCTGATCGCGCCGCTGATGGCGAACTACGACGCCGTGCTGTTTCCCGCGACCACCACGGGCAAGAACGCGGCGCCGCGCGTGGCCGCCAAGCTCGACGTGATGCAGGTGTCGAACATCATTGGCGTTGAGGGCCCGGACACCTTCGTGCGCCCGATCTATGCCGGCAATGCGCTGATCACCGTGAAAGACCCCCAGCCGAAGAAGGTGATCACCGTGCAGCCGACGGCGTTCAAGGCGGCGGGCGAAGGCGGCAGCGCATCGGTGGAAACGATCGCCCCGCCGTCAGGGCCATTCAAGTCGGCGTTTGTGGCTGAAGAGATGGCCAAGTCGGATCGGCCCGAATTGACCGCGGCCAAGCGCGTCGTCTCCGGCGGACGGGCGCTGGGTTCGAGCGAAGAGTTTCATCGCGTGCTCGATCCGCTGGCGGATAAACTCGGCGCGGCCGTCGGCGCTTCGCGCGCGGCGGTCGATGCCGGCTATGCGCCGAACGACTACCAGGTCGGGCAGACCGGCAAGGTCGTTGCGCCCGAACTCTACGTGGCCGTCGGCATTTCCGGCGCGATCCAGCACCTCGCGGGCATGAAGGACTCAAAGGTCATCGTCGCCATCAACAAGGACGAGGAAGCCCCGATCTTCCAGGTGGCCGATTACGGGTTGGTGCAGGACTACAAGACGGCCGTGCCGGAGCTGATGGACGAGCTGACGAAGGCGGGGCTTTGAGGTTGCGAGAGCGCGGAGCCCCCAACGCATAAGGGCGCTGGCAGAACGACGGGCTCCATAGAGCCCTTGCGCCGCCGTAAGCTTGGCCTATGCTGCACTGCACAATTTGCATTCCAGCGGGGCCTTAGGGCCTAGTGGGTCGTATGGGCGCTATAAAAACCGTCGGCGTGGTGGGCGCCGGCCAAATGGGCAACGGCATCGCGCATGTGTGCGCGTTGGCGGGTTACGACGTGCTGCTGCACGACGCGGACGCGCCGCGCATCGATGCGGCGCTTCAAACCATTACCAAGAACCTCAGCCGTCAGGTTCATCGCGAATTCATCAGCGCCGCCCAATCCGAAGCGGCGCTGAAACATATCAAGGCGGCGCCGAAGCTGGCCGCGTTCGAGGCGTGCGACCTCGTGATCGAGTCCATCGTCGAGCAGGACGAGGCGAAGAAGAAGGTGTTCGCCGACCTGCGCAGCGTGCTGAAGCCGGAGACCATTCTCGCCTCGAACACGTCCTCGATCTCGATCACGCGGCTCGCCGCAACGACCGACCGGCCGGACAAGTTCATCGGCCTCCATTTCATGAACCCCGCGCCGGTAATGGAGCTGGTGGAAATCATCCGCGGGTTGGCGACGAGCCAGGAGACCTACGACACCTGCGTGAAGTTCGTCGAAAGTCTCGGCAAGACTATCGCCAACGCCGAAGACTTCCCCGCCTTCATCGTCAACCGCGTGCTGGTGCCGATGATCAACGAGGCGGTGTACACGCTTTATGAAGGCGTGGGCTCGGTGGAGGCGATCGACAAGGCGATGAAGCTCGGCGCGCACCATCCGATGGGGCCGCTGGAACTGGCGGACTTCATCGGCCTCGATACGTGCCTCTCCATCATGCAGGTGCTGCATGATGGGCTGGCGGATTCCAAGTATCGCCCCTGCCCGCTCTTGGTGAAATACGTCGAAGCCGGTTGGCTCGGGCGCAAGACGCAGCGCGGCTTCTACGATTATCGCACCGATCCGCCGACGCCGACGCGCTAAATTGCGGCGGCACGCTCAGTCGCGCGCAAACAGCAGAGACAAATTGTTCGCCGGCATTTCCACAATTTCGCGAAGCCTAAGTCCTTGACGCCGGGCTTCGCGCTCGATGTCGGCAACGTCCCGCACGCCCCACGATGGATCGCGCGCCTTAAGCGAAGCGTCGAACGCTTCGTTGGATGGCGCAGTGTGGCGCCCGTCGCGCATGTAGGGACCGTATGTATAAAGCACGCCGCCGGCGCGCAGCAGGCGTGACGCGCCGGCGACGAGGCCGAGCGTCGCTTCCCAGGGCGCGATGTGGATCATGTTGATGGCGACGATCGCGTCGAACGGCCCCTCGTCCTCAACGCCCCAAAGCGGGTCGCGCGCACGTCGATGGGGCGCGGCGGCAGCACATTGGCGAGCCCTTCGGCTTCGATCCAGGCCGCGATGCTGGCGCGCGCTTGCGGATCGGGATCGCTCGGGCGCCAAGTGACGCCCGGCATGGCGCGCGATGAACACGGCGTGTTCGCCCGAGCCTGAAGCGATCTCCAGCACGCGCGCGTTCGTCGCCAGCACGCGCTGCAGCACGGTCAGAATGGGCTCGCGGTTGCGGGCTGTCGACGGGGAACGCTGGCGCGAGTCCACCGCTAACGCGCCCACATGCGCAACAGATTGGAGATAGTTTTATCAAGCCGCAACAATTCCGCGCGGGCCGCCCCTGCCTCCGCGAGACGCGTGCGCGCGACGGAAAGATCGAACAGCACCTCGCGCTGCGGGGCATCCGGCACAAGGCTGTGCACCCAGCCGACGGCGGCCAAACGCACGCCGCTGCGAATTGGCGCGACGAGGTGAATCGATCCAGCCGGGTAAAGGAAGGCGTTTCCTGCGTCGAGTTTGACTTCCTGCTCGCCCGACGCGCTTTCGATCACCAGCTCGCCGCCTTCATAGGAATTGCGGTCCGCGAGAAAGAGTGTGAAGGCCAGGTCCGTGCGCATCTTATCGTCCGCCTTGCCCATCAGCGCGTCATCGGTGTGCGCGCCGTACGTCATTCCCGGCTCGTAGCGCGAAAAGAGCAGAGCGACCCGAGCGGGACGGGCGGCGATCTCGAACAGAGGGTGGCGCCGAAGCGCGTCCAGCACGAAGCGCTCCAGCGCCTGCGTGCGCGGGTCGGCGCCGTCTGCCTGAAGATTGTCCTTTACGTCGCGGGCGGCGGGCCCGGCAGTTCGCTTGCCCGACTTCCAGGTGAGTTCGGCCAATCCGAGGCGTACTCTATCCAAGTCCTCGTCCGCCAGGACCTGCCGCAGAACGATGGTCATGCCGACTTATTGCGAGGCATTTTCATTTCGTCCAGGGTGCAACGGAATTAGAGAAACGGCGATGATCACGGTGACACTGAAAAGCTGGCGTACGGTCGGTGTTGCCGCTGCGGCGCTCAGCCTGGCCGCCTGCGGCGGAGAAGGCGGCGAAGCTGGCGAGCGCGCGGGCGCGGAAGGCGGCGAGGCCGGCGAGAGCGGGACGTCAGCGACGCCGCCCGCCTCGTCCGCCGCGCCCCCTGCGGGCGGGGAAGCGGGCGAAGCCGGCGCCGCGAGCGCCTATGCCGGGCTGGCGGGCGACCAACTCACCGCGCTCCGCATCCAGCACCTGCGTGGCTTCGTGATGGCGGCGGCTGCCGTGAACGAAGCGAACCGACCGGCGGAGGCGGCGGTGCTCGTGCAGCAAGGGCTGCTGGAAGTTTACGACGTGGCGCCGGATCAATTCGGCGGCTTGAACGTGCAGATCGTTCGCGCCGCTGTGGACGGCGCGGCAAACCAGCAGCAAATGGCGCAGCGGCTTCGCGATGCCGAGGCGGAATTTGAGCGTGCGCTCGGCGGCCTCGATGTCGATTACGCCGTTCTCACCGTGCGCATGGTGGACATTGCGACCGGCCTCTACCAAGGCGTGGTGCAGGAAGACTTCGTCGATCCTGTCGAGTACCAGCACAGCATGGGCGCTGCGAAAGCTGCGAAGGCTTCGCTGAATGCCGCGCTGCGGCGAACGGACGCCGCCGCCTATGCCGAAGCGCGGGCCGAACTCGATCGCTTCGTAGATCTCTGGCCGCAGGCCACGGCGCCCGAGCGGCCGACATCCTACCGTGAGGTGCTGGCGCAAAGCTCGCGCGTGCGTCTGGCGCTATCGCCTTTTCTGTAATCGGTCGTCAGTAGCCAGTGGTGAGTACCGACTACTGATTCTGGACTGACGACCTGCGCAGCAGGACCGACGCCGCGCCCTTGTAGTCCGTGCGTGCGAATTCGCGATACCCCAGCTTCTCGGCGACACGCAGCGATGGCGCATTTTCCGGCGCGATCATGCAGACGAAGTCTCTGCGCCGAAAGTGCTGCTCAGCCCACCGCAACATGGCTTCAGCGGCTTCGGTGGCGTAGCCCCTGCCATGCATCGTGGGCATGAGCGCCCAGCCCTGCTCGGGAGCGTCGAAGACATACGCGCCAAGATCACGTTTGAAATTGCCGAAGCCGCCGTCGCCTACATAGGCGCCGTTGGCCCTTTCCTCGATTAGCCAATAGCCGAATCCCATGAGCGCCCAGTGTCCCGGAAAGCTCATGAAGCGGCGCCAACTCTCTTCGCGCGTCGAGGCCTTGCCGCCGATAAAGCGCGTCACGCGTTCATCGCCCCACATGGCCGCGGAGGCGCCGAAATCGCCCAGCGTATGGCCGCGCAGCCGCAGCCGCTCCGTCTCGATCACAGGAACCATCACTCCCCCGCCAGCACTGCATCCATCAGAGCCATCGCCTCGGCGCTCGACCAGTCCGCGCCGCCGACCAGACGCGCGACTTCGCGGCCACTGCGGTCGTAAATGATAGTCGCTGGCATTCCCTGCGCGGCGACATCGAACAAAATCCCACGGCTGATGTCGATGAAGAACGGCAAGGTTCCGCCCCCGAGCCGCGCCAGATCCTGCTGCGCCTCGGCGCGCTTTCCCTCGCTGTCCACGCTGACGGGAATGACGCGCAGCCGCCCTTCATATCGGCGCTGCAATTCGCCGAGGGTCGGCATCTCCTCCATGCACGGGGCGCACCACGTGGCCCAGAGATTGAGGACCGTGACCTCTCCGCCGGCGAGCGCAGCAAGCGTTGTTTCGCCCCCATTGGCGTCGCGGATAACACGGGACGGCATGGGCGGCGGCGCCTCGAGTACGGCGAGCCGGCGCATCTCGCCGGTTGCGAATCGCATCAGACCGGTGCTCGGCTCCGGCTTTGAAGCGGCGGCGAAAAACACGTAAAGGACCGCCAGCGTCCCTGCCGCCAGCAGCCCCATCGCGGCCCAGAGGGCCCAGTTCTTTTGCGCCGAGGAGCGTGTGTCCAAATCCAAATCCTCTTCCGGAGGCCAGCGTATGTGGGGCGGACGCTTCGCTGCCCAGCCCGACGACGCCATGCAAGCGATCAATGCCTCGATCGACATCGACAAGCGCCTCTGGCGCGAGGACATCGAAGGCTCGAAAGCCCACGCCGACATGCTGGCCGCCCAGGGAATCATTACGGCGGAAGACAATCGCGCGATACAGGCCGGCCTGGATCAGATCGCCGCGGAGATCGTGTCGGGCGCGTTTCCGTTTTCGCCCGAACTGGAGGACATCCATCTCAACATCGAAGCACGGCTGACCGAGCGGATCGGGGAAGCCGGCAAGCGGTTGCACACTGCGCGTTCCCGCAACGATCAGGTGGCGACCGACTTCAAACTTTGGGTCATGCGCGCCTCGCGCGAGGCGGGCGACGGGCTGCGCGCGCTGCAGAAAGCGCTGGTGCGGCGCGCCGAAGCGCACGTGGACTGGATCATGCCGGGCTTCACGCACCTGCAGACAGCGCAGCCGATCACGCTCGGCCATCACCTGCTCGCGTACACGACGATGTTCGAGCGGGACCGCGTGCGCATGATCGGCGCGGCGCTGGAAGCGGCGTGGGAATGCCCGCTCGGCGCGGCGGCGCTCGCCGGGACGAGCTACAGGATAGATCGCGACGCCACGGCGCAGGCGCTGGGCTTCCACGCGCCGGCAAGCAACTCCCTGGACGCGGTCGGCTCCCGCGACTTTGCCTTGGCGGCGCTGGCCAACCTCGCGATCTCGGCCACGCACCTGTCGCGGCTGGCCGAAGAAATCGTGCTGTGGACGTCGCCGCAATTCGGTTTCGCCGCGCTGAACGATGCCTGGTCCACGGGCTCCTCGATCATGCCGCAGAAGCGCAATCCGGATGCCGCCGAGCTGATCCGCGCCAAGGCCGCGCGCATCGGCGCGGCGTTCGCCGCGCTCAATGGCATCGTGCAGAAACTGCCGTTGGCCTACGCGAAGGATTTGCAGGAGGACAAGGCGCTCGCCTTTGAAGCGTTCGATGCGTTCGCGCTTTCGCTAACGGCCATGATCGGCATGATCGACACGATCCAGTTCAACCGTGCGGCAATGCGCGAGGCAGCGGCCCGCGGGTATTCTACCGCCACGGACCTGGCCGACTGGCTGGTGCGCGAGCTGAAGCTGCCTTTCCGCGAGGCGCACGAAATTACGGGCCGCATTGTGCGCCGCGCCGAAGAGCGGGGCGTTGCAGAATTGGCGCAGCTGCCGCTGGATGAGTTTCAGGCCGTCGAGGCGCGCATCACGGAGGCCGCTCGGGCGCTGTTGACGGTTGAAAAATCCGTCGAGAGCCGGGATAGCTACGGCGGGACCGCGCCGCAGCGCGTGCGCGAGCAGATCGAGCGCTGGAAGGAGATGTTCGAATGAGCCGCCTGGTTTTCGGCCTGGTTGGGCTGGCCCTCACGGCCGCGTGCGGCGTCAAAGGCGACCTCGAACGCCCCGATCCGTTGTGGAACAGCGAAGACGCGATCCGGCGCGAATGCCAGCGACAGCTGGAGAACAACGAAGACCTCGATCCGCGCTGCGCCCAATACCAGACGGGCGCGCAGCCATCGTAAGCATGGAGCCATGAATCATTTCGAGTATCGCAATGGCGAGCTCTGCTGCGAAGATGTTCCGCTGAGAAAAATAGCGGACGCCGTTGGCGCCCCCGCTTACGTTTATTCAACCGCTACGCTCGAGCGCCACTATCAGGTGTTCTGTAAGGCGTTCGCGCCGCGCGACGTGCTTGTCGCCTTCGCGGTGAAGGCGAATGCGAACATCGCCGTGCTGGCGACGCTGGCGCGGCAAGGCGCGGGCGCGGACACGGTGAGCCAGGGCGAAATCGAACGCGCGCTGAGGGCGGGCGTGCCGGCGCAGAAGATCATCTTTTCCGGCGTCGGCAAAACGGAGGGGGAGCTGGCCTACGCCCTTCGCGCCGGCGTGCATCAGATCAATGTGGAGAGCGTTGCTGAACTTGAAACACTTTCGCGCATCGCGGCCGAGCTGAAGCAGCGCACCGCGATCGCCATCCGCGTCAATCCGGACGTCGGCGCCGGAGGTCACGAGAAAATCTCCACCGGCAAAGGCGATGCGAAGTTCGGCGTTTCGCCAGCGCAAGCCGTCGAGCTCTTCAAGCGCGCGCATTCCGACAAGCACCTCAACGCAAAAGGGCTTGCGGTTCATATCGGCAGCCAGATCAAGGATCTGACGCCTCTGGAAGCGGCGTTCAGGGTGCTGCGCGAGCTAGCTGAGCGACTGGATGCAGACGGCGCGCGCGTTGAGCGCATCGATATCGGCGGCGGCCTGGGCGTGCCGTATTTCCATGAGCCGGACCCGCCCTCGCCAGCCGAATATGCGGCGATGGTAAATCGCGTATTCGAGGGGCTAGATGTGGCGCTGGCATGCGAACCGGGACGCATGATCGCCGGCAACGCCGGCGTGCTCATCTCGCGCGTCGTGCGCGTGCAGGAACGACCGGTGCGACCGATCCTCGTTCTTGACGCCGGCATGAACGACCTCATCCGACCCGCGATCTACGATGCGTATCATGAGATCAGACCGGTGCGCGAAACCGCGGGCGCACCCATCCACCACGATGTCGTCGGCCCCATTTGCGAGACCGGCGATACGTTCACGCGTAATCGTGCGCTGCCGCCGCTGAAGTCGGGCGATCTCGTCGCGTTCATGACGGCGGGAGCTTATGGGGCCGTGATGGCGTCCACCTATAATGCGCGTGCACTCGTGCCGGAGGTGCTCGTGCGGGGTGGCGAGTTCGAGGTCGTGCGGCGACGCTGGGAGGTGGCGGATCAGCTCGCATTGGAGAAGCTGCCGCCGTGGCTGGATAATAATCCATGACCCGCTGGCTCATTCTCACGGCGTTGTTCTTGTCGGCTTGCGTTTCTTCACCCGCTCAGACGGCGCAGGATGCGTTCTTCGCCAGGCTCACGACCTTGTGCGGGCAAGCGTTCGAGGGGCGCGTCGTCACGACGGATGCTGCCGATGCGCAGCTCGCCAGCCGGCGGCTGGTCATGCATGTGCGCCAATGCAGGGCAGACGAAATCCGCATCCCCTTTCATGTCGGCGAAAACCGCTCGCGCACCTGGGTCATCGCGCGAACAGAGACGGGTTTAAGCCTCAAGCACGATCATCGGCACGAGGACGGCTCGGAGGACACCCTGACCCAATATGGCGGCGACACGGCCAGCGAAGGGAGCGCCGTGCGTCAGGAATTTCCCGCGGACGAGTACTCCAAGCAGCTGTTCACGGCCAACAACATTCCCGCTTCGGTCGAAAATGTCTGGGCGGTGGAGGTTCAGCCGGGCCGCGTGTTCGCCTACGAATTGCGCCGCCCCAACCGGCATTTTCGTGTCGAGTTCGATCTGACGCGCCCGGTTCCGGCGCCGCCGCCGCCTTGGGGGGCGGATTAAGCGCGCGTTAGCGACAAAACCTCCGCAACCAGCGGCGCCCGGTCATGGTTTGGCCAGAGCCGCGCTGTTAGGTTCGCGCCGAGCGGAGACCCTTGAAACACCAGGACGCCCTCGACCAGCTCGCCCGTGAGACGAGACGCGCCCGCCGGCGCTTGGCGCTCGAGCGCGCGCTACGAGCCGGCTTTGTGCTGGCTGTGGCGATGGGTGCGTGGGCGGCGCTGGCGATGATCGGCGTGCATGGCGCGCTGCCGCCGCTGTTGCAAAGCTTGACGGCGATTCTGGCGCTTGGCGGAATTGTCTTGCTGGCCCTGCGCGCGCGCCGGGCTTGGCGAGCCCCAACCGAAGAGGAAGCGCGCGCACGGCTCGCTGCAGACTCTCGGCTCGACATCGGCGCCTTCGATTCACTACGCGACCAGCCGGCGCGCTTCGATGCGTTCGCGATCGCGCTGTGGCGGCGCGAGCGCGAGCGTGCGCTGGAGCTTGCCGAGCGCGCGCGCGCGGCGCCGATCCGAGCGCGGTTGGACGACCTCGACCCGTTCAAGCTGCGCTTCGTGCTGATTGTGGCGTTGGTCGTCGGCGCCATCGTCGCGAATGGCGACGCACCCGACCGGCTTGCGCGCGCCTTTGCGCCAGACCCGGGACCCCTGCTCGGCGATCAGCCCATGGCGATCGAAGCATGGGCCACGCCAGCCGAGTACCCGCACGCTGCGCCGATTTCGCTGAGCGATCTCATCGGAGAGCGTGTGCAGACACCTCCTTCGGTGGAAGCCACTGTGCGCGTCACGGGCCCTGTGGGCGCGCCACGCCTGGTGTTCGACGGCCGAGGCGGGCGCCGCGAAGTACGCTTCGCGCGCGCGGCGGACGGGGCGTGGGAAGCGCGAATGCAAATCCCGGGACGCGGGCGCTTAAGTGTCGTGCGTTTTCACAGCCAGGCGCATTGGCGCATCGCACCAGGGCTCGACCGAGCACCGACTGCCTCATTTGCGGCGCCGATCTCCCAATTGCCAGAAGAGCACGCGCGCATCAGCTGGCGCGCAGGCGACGATTTCGGCGTGCGCCAGTTGTTACTGCGCGTCCGGCCGCTCATTCCTCCCGAAGGCCTCGTACGCGCCGATCCGGTGGACACGCCGCTGGAGACACCGGCAGGCGATCCGCGCGAAGCCGAGTCGGAAACCGAAATCGATCTTGCGCCGCATCCTTATGCGGGGATGGAAGTGGAAGCCCGTATTGTGGCGGTCGACGCGCTTGGACAGGAGGGCGTCAGCGATCCGCTGCAGTTCACGCTGCCGGAGAAAGTGTTCCTGCAGCCGCTGGCGCGCGCGGCGATCGAAATTCGCCGGCATATCCTGGCGGAGCGCCGTCCCTACCGGCCTGAACGGCAGCAACAGCGGCGCACGATCCCCGCCGGCGACATCCTCCTCGGCAACCAACGAATCGAAATTCGCGACGACAGCCGCCAGCCTAACTTGCAGCGCGCGCCGGAAGGCGTGCAGCGCGCTGTGCGCCTCTTGGATGCGCTGACGATGGCGCCGGAAGACGGCTATTTTCGCGACCTCGCCGTTTATCTCGGCTTGCGCTACGCGCGCGCTGAGTTGGACCGCGCGCGTACGATCGAGCAGACGGATTCGGCCGCCGACACGCTCTGGCGCACGGCGCTGCGCGCCGAATATGGCGGCGCGGCCGACGCGCGGCGCGCGCTCGAAGAGGCCCAGCGGCAGCTGGCGGAAGCGCTGGCCCAAGGCGCGCCGCAGGAGCGCATCCGGCAATTGATGGACGCGCTGCGGCACGCGACCGAGCGCTACATGCAGGCTCTGGTGCAGGAAGCGCTGCGCAACGGCGAGCGCGAGAACATGGAGGACACCGAGGAGCAGACGCAGATCAGTCAGCGGGACATCGAAGAGCTGATGCGGGAAGTGGAGCGCCTGAGCGAGCAAGGCCGCCACGCCGAAGCGCAGCAGATGCTGCAGATGCTGGCGAACATCCTCAACAACATGGACGTGCAGCTTTCCGAGCAACAGAACGGCGAAGGCGAAGGCGATCAGGACATGCAGCAAAGCATGGACCAGCTTTCGCAGACCATGGGCGAACAGCGCGCGCTGCGCGACGAGACGCAGCGGCAGCAGCAGCAAGGCGGCCAGGACGGCGACAGTCTCGCCGAACGTCAAGCGCAAATTCGACAGGGCCTGGCCCAAGCGCAGCGGATGGCCGACGAAGCAAGCGCGGCGCCCAGCGACGATCTGAACGAGGCCGGCGAAGCCATGCGCCAAGCCGAGGACGCGCTGCGGCGCGGCGACCTGGAAGGCGCGGCGGCGGCGCAGACAGCGGCGCTGGAGCGTCTGCGCGAAGGCGCGGAATCGTTGAGCGCGGAAATGCGCGAGCGCGGCCGCGAGCGCGGCCAGCAGCAAGGCGAAGGCGGCTCGCGCGATCCGCTCGGGCGGCAAACCGGCGCGGGCGATAACGGCAGCGAAACGCGCGTGCCGACTACGTCCGACCCTGTGCGGGCCCGCGAAATCTTCGACGAAATCCGTCGCCGCGCGCAGGACCCGAACAGGCCAGCCGCGGAGCGCGAGTATCTGCAGCGGCTGCTGGACCGGTTTGGCGATGGCGGTTCTTGATTCAGCAGGTGTCCGGTGTCAGGCGGCAAGCGCCCGGTGGTACCTAAGCGCTGACACCTGATCGGAGGATTCATGCGCCCGTCTATCTTATCTGCTACATTCGTCGTGATCCTCGTCGCTTGCTCGCCGCCGGCGCAGCAAATCGATGAGCCGTCGCGTGAACCTCAGCCTCAGGTGCAGGCCTGTAATGACATCACACCCAGCCTCTCTCGGCTGGTTCGGATCGAAGAGCAGCAGGCCGTGGCGGCTGCGGCGAGCGATCTGCGCGGCGGCGCCTTGGAGCCGGGGTTATACGATCTGACTCGGGCCGTGCGGATCGGCCAGGCAACGGGCTGGCAAGGGGCGCGGGCGGTTGCGTTGGATCTGCGCGAAGACACATCCGGCGCCGTAACGTTCAACTGGGCCGGAGCGGAGGCAAGCGGCGAGATCGATCGGTGGACCGCGACGTTCAACGACTCCGGCGAGCATCCGATTCTGTCGTACACGTGCGGCCGCATCGGCGATGTGGCCGTGGAGTTTACTGCGCAAAGCAATGCGCTGACGCTACGCGTTCCCGATGGCGCGAATGGTTCGCTCCAGCTGGAGTTTCAGCGGCGGCCCTAAGCCCTCCCCTCGAAGTGGGAGCGGGGTTTAGTTACCACCGGCCGCCTTCAGCGAGCAGCGCGGCGTAGAGTTCGACGCCGCGGCGAAACTCGCGCATGCGGAGGTTTTCATTCGGCGCGTGCTGGTTGTTGTCGGCGTTGACGATCGGCACGATGACGAAGGGCGCGCCAAGCACCTCGCCGATGGGCGCGATCGGCAGGCTGCCGCCGAGCATCGGAGCGATGCGAAGTTCATCATTCGTCGCAGTGCGGAGAACGCCGACAATGCGGCGCACGGCAGGATTGCCGAGCGGCGCGGCAGCGGAAGCATAGCCCTGTTCGTTCCATTCGAGACGCGCGAGTCGCGCATGCGTGCGGCGTTGTTCTGGCGTGGGCGGGCCGTCGATGAGTTCGTAACCCTGTGCGCGCAAGTGCGCCTCGACGGCGCGGCGCGCCTCGTCCGGCGTGAGGCCGGGCGTCAAGCGTAGGTCGAACCCGGCTGTCGCTTCAGGGTCGATCGCATTGCGCTGCGCGCCGGCGCCGCCGTACGAGAGCTGAGTGACGTTGAGCGCCGGCCGCAGGATGGATTCCCCGTAGCTCTGGCCGCTTTCGGCTTCGCGGATTTGCGGTCCCGCGAGCATGCCTTCGCTGTCGAAGCCTTCGCGCGCCAGCGCCAGCGCTTCACGGCTCGGCGGATCGGCGTCGAGTCCGTCGACCCGGATGACGCCGTCCTCCGCGCGCATCGAGGCGATCAGGTGCGCCAGGCGCGCGCCGGGATTCGGCGCGACATTGCCGTAATGGCCGGAGTGCAGGCTGCCGGCGGCCCCGTAAACGGTGATGCGGAAGCTCGCGACGCCGCGCACGCCGAGCACGACGCGCGGCAAACCGCGTGGATCGATCGGGCCGTCGCCGAAAATCCAGACATCCGACGCCAGAAGATCGCGGTGTGCGTCGAGCGTGCGCGCGAGATTGGGCGAGCCTGCCTCCTCCTCGCCTTCGAGGAAGAACTTGAGGTTGGCTGAGAGCGGAATGTCTGCGGCGCGCAGCGCGTCGATAGCCGCGAGCATGGCGACGATCGGCGCTTTGTCGTCGCTGGCCGAGCGCGCGTAGATGCGCGCCTCATCGGCGAGCGGGTAGCGCGCGTCTTCCCAGCTGACGATGGGGGCGTCGTCCTCAAGGCGGCCGCTGCGCAGCGTGGGCGTGAAAGGCGGCGTCGCCCATTGATCGAGCGCGCCGATCGGCTGGCCGTCGAAGTGCGCGTAGAAAAGCAGCGTCCGCGTTGCGCCCGGCGTGTTGAGTTCGCCATAGACCGAAACGGGCGCGTCGCCAGTTTCCAGGATGCGCGCCGCGACGCCGCGTCTTTCCAGCATCGCCACCAGCGCGTCGGCGTTGGTGCGGATGTCGGCCAGATCGTCGGCGACATTCGGCAACGCCAGCAGCGCGCGCAGTTCGCCGACGATTGTCTCTTCATTGGCCGTTAGATGCGCGCGCGCCGCCTGCATGGCCACGGCGGCTTGAGGCGCTTCAGCGGGGGGAAACGGAGCGGGCGCCGCGGCCGGCTGGCAGGCAATCAGCGCAAAAAGCGCAAAGCTCAGAAGGCGACGGCGCATGGCTCTCCCCTCGGGCATCTCTGCGCCCGAAGACAAAGCTAATCCAGCGCGGCGATGTAAGGGAGCCCTCGGTAGCGGCCGGCGTCGTCCATGCCGTAGCCGACCAGGAACACATCGGGGGCGTCCCAGGCGAAGGCGTCGATGGGTTCACCACGAGCTTGCGGCTTGCGCACGAAGGCGCAGGCGAGGGTTTGCGTAGCGCCCTTGGCCATCAGGTGCGCACGGGCGTAAGCGATGGTGCGGCCGGAGTCGAATACGTCGTCGACGATAAGCGCGGGGCGGCCCTCGATGGGCCGCGAAATATCGGCGCGGACCACTACCTTGCCGGAGCTTTCGCGAGCGTCGCGATAGCTTTCCAGCCAAAGCGAGTCGTAGATCGGATGGCGGCCACGTTTTTCGATGGCGCGCATGAGATCCGCAGCGAACGGCACTGCGCCCTGCAGCAGCGCAACGACAGTCCAGCTATCGTCAACCTGCGCGGCGAAGCCATCCGCCAACGCTTCCACGCGCGCCGCGATCTCTTCGGCGGTGAGGAGGACGCGCAAGCCTCTCAGCTATTCGAGAAGCGTAAGCCTTCGATCGGCCCGAGTTCGCTCGTGGTGGTCGCCGGTTCGCCGCCATCCTCCAAAGGCTGGTCGAGCAGGAGTTCATCCGGCGACGGCGGCGAAACGACAGGCGGCCCGCCGGCGATTGAAATCTCTGAGAAGCTCGCGAATGTGGCTTCGAGATCGACGGCATCGTCCGGCGGGTTCTCCACCCGGATTTGGAACGGCACCGACGCACCGGCAGCGATCGGCTGTTCAGAGACCACATTCACAAGTTCGAAGATTTCCTGCGAGCGCGTGTCGCGCAGCGAAATCCGCACAGGCGGAACGAGCTTGTCGTCACGACCGATGTTGCGCACTTCACCGCTGACGAGGAGGATGGGCGTCGCCCCGTCGAAGTCGCGCGTGACGGCAAGGTCGTAGAACTCTAGGCCGTAAACGTTGACGTCGAGTCCGAGCGCCGCGAAGGCGCTGGCCGAGCGCGGCCACAATTCGGCAACGTCCTGCCGAAAGGCGACCATGCCGGTGGCGGAAGCCGCGAGAGCGGCGCCCGTGGCGCCCCAGACGACAACCGCGGCGCGCATCCGCTCGCGGCGCATGCGCTCTGCCTGCTGAGCGCGGAACTTGGCGGCCGCGGACGGGGCTGGCCCCGGCTGTTCGGCGGCCCGGCGCAATCTTTCGACACGTTCCCGTGTCAAAGGTTCCTGCTGTGGACCTTCAGGTCTGCCTTCCGAAGCTCTGGCGGCCACGGCTTGGGTCCGCAGCTCCAATTGCGGCTCGGCAAACCAGGAGAAACCGCATGCGGCGCACCGCACGGTCCGGCCAGTCGGCCCAATGGCCGCGTCGTCCGCGTAGTACCTTGTCGAGCATGACGTGCAGGTCAGGATCATGTTAACGATACGCCCATTAGCCCAGTAACTCACCTTGGTGCATTGATTCTATTCGACTTGTCCAGACATGCCCCGTCCAAACAATCCTGAGCTCGACCTCTACAAGAGCGGTGCTCTCATCCGCTTAACAGGCGTCGACGCTGGGTATGGCGGCGCCACCGTCCTGTTCGGCGTCGACTTTGAGGCCCGCGCTGGCGAGGTCGCCCTGATCAATGGTCCCGCAGCTGCCGGCAAGACTACCCTGACCCATGTGCTTCGCCTAGCGCTGCCCCCGCGTTCTGGACGAGCTGTAATTCTGGGAGTCGACGTCGGCCGCGCGAGCGCCAGATCGCGTGCGCACGTCAAGAAGCGGATCGGCTATGTCGCTGAAAATCCGGTGTTCATCGAACATTGGACCGCCTTCGACAACATCGCCATGCCCCTGCGGATGGCGGGACAGAAACCTCGCGACTACGTCGATGACGTGAGAGAACTTGTGGATTTCGTCGGGCTGGGCGATGCCGCGGACCTGCGCCTGGAAAAGCTTTCTGCGGCCGAGCGGCGGCGCGCCGCCATCGCTAGGGCGCTGGCGGGCAAGCCCGCGCTTATCCTCGCCGACGATCCCACCGCGAACATGTCGCCCGGCGATGGCCGGCGCGTGGTGCGGTTGCTCGCGGAAATGCGCCGTGTGGGCGCCGGCGTCGTGATCGCCAGCCAGGACGAGTCCCTGGAAGAATGCGCGCCGATGCATCGTTGGCGTATCGACCGGGGCCGGCTTTCGCGGATCGGCCAAGCCGCTTCCGAAGCGGCGGAGGCGCTCGAATGAGGAACGCCCTGACGGGCGTCGAACGCGCCCTGTTCTGGACGCTGGCGTTCGCGGCGTTCGCGGCCGCCGCGGCGGGTTTGGCGGCGCGGGCTGTGGACCGAGTGGCGGCGGACTATGAAGCGGCGCGGACCAGTTACGCGATCGTGCGCATCGTCGAGCCGGAGGGACCGGTCGGTCTGGCCGCAGCCGAAGCGGCCTTGGCGCACGCCCCGCATGTCGCGAGCGTGGCGCCGATCGACAGCGCGCGCGCCGCCGCGATTATGGCGCCCCTTGGCGGTCCCGATGTCGGCCCGACGCAGCTGATCGAGTTAGAGTTGGCCGGCGTTGCGCCGGGCGCAGACGCTGCCGGCGACATCGCTGCCGCGCTTGCCGAGAACGGGGTGACGGCCGAAGTTTACGAGGCTTCCGATGACGGCGGATTATCGGGCCGGGTTCGCGCGGCGGCGTTCTGGGGGTCCATCGCCTTTGCGCTGATGATGGCGGCGATCATCTCGCTGGCCGCGCGCAGCTTGGCCGCGCGGCGGCGCGAGATGGTGACGGTCATGTGCGACCTCGGCGCGACGCGCAGTCAGGCCGCCGGGCGCATTGCCGACGAGGCGGCCGTATTGGGATTGTACGCGGGGCTGGCGGGCGGGGCACTGGCCGGCGTCGCAGGGCTGATTGTGTTGTGGCTGGCTATTCCGGGCCTCAGCCTGGATGCTCTGCCGAGCATGATTCTTCCCGTGGACCTTGCTCCCATCGTTGCGGCGCCTTTGGGCGCGGCGATCGCCGCGGGCGCGGGCGCGCGCGCTGCGGCCGGTTATTTTCATGGGCAGGCGGCGAGGCTGGGATGATGCGCCTCGGCGTGATCGCGCTGCTTGCGCTTGCCGTCGCCTTCATTGTCGGCTTCTGGCGCTTCGCCGAGAACGTGCGCATGCCGCCCGAACCTCCCCCGCCTTCGGAAGCGATCGTAGCGCTCACCGGCGGCTCGATGGAGCGCTTGGCCACAGGCGTGCGGCTTCTGGAGCAGCGCAAGGGTGAACGGCTGCTGATTTCCGGCGTCAACCGCATCGTCACCGACGGCGAACTTTATCATGCCCTGAACGTCGACCCCGAACTCGGCGAATGCTGCATCGATATCGGCCGTTCGGCCGACGATACGCTGGGCAATGCCGCGGAGACGGCGGCCTGGGCGCGCGAGCACGGTTACACGCGGCTAATCCTGGTCACCGACGATTATCACATGCCGCGCTCGTATGCGGAGCTGTCCGTCGCGATGCCGGAAGCGGAGATCTACCCCTACCCGGTGCGCACGCGCTTCACAGATCCCAAGCTTTGGCGCAGCGATCTTGGCGCGGCGGCGCGGCTTGGCGCGGAGTACGTAAAATATCTGGTCATTCGCGGCCGCGAAGCGCTGATCGATCTCGGCAGCAACGACGCGCCGGCGCGGGGCGAACACGCATGAAATTGATGCGGTCGGTTGTGTTCGTCGTCTGGCTCTACGCCACGATGGCGATGATCGGCGTGGCGATGTGGGTCCCGGTGATGCTGGACGACCGCCACGTCTGGACCGCGCTGCGCGCCTGGGCGCGGTGCATCCTCTGGGGGCTGCGCTGGATCGTCGGCGCGCGCGTGCGCTTTGAGGGGCTGGAGCACGCGCCGAAAGGCGGCGCGCTCGTCGCCATGAAGCATCAGTCAATGCTCGACACGGTGGCGCCGTCGCTGTTCCTGGAGAAGCCAGTCTTCGTCTTCAAGAAAGAGCTTTCCTATACGCCGATCATGGGCGCGTACCTTTCGCGAAATCAGATCGCAGTGGATCGCGGCGGTCATGCAAAAGCGTTGAAGAGCGTCGTGCGGGGCGCGCGCGAGGCCGTCGCGAAGGGTCGCCAGGTGGTGATCTTTCCGGAGGGCACGCGTCAGCCGCTGGCGGCGGCGCCGGACTACAAGCCCGGGATCGCGGCGATGTACAAGGATCTGGGCTTGCCGGTCACGCCCGTGGCGCTGAACACCGGCCTTATCTGGAAACCGAAGGGGGTCATGCGAAGCCCAGGCGAAGTGACGATCAGAGTGCTGCCTCCCATTCCGCCCGGCCTGCCGCGCGATGAATTCATGCGCAGGCTGGAAGATGCGATCGAAGGTGAGAGTCAAGCCTTGTTGCCGCCCGATAAGCGTCGCAGCGTGGCGGCATGAGCGCACGTAAATTATGGCTGATCGTTCCATGGGCGCTGTTTGCGCTGATCGCGACCGGCTGGATCGTTTACTGGAATATCGTTGCCGGCGCCGCCGAGGCGCGCATGCGTGACTGGATCGCGCAACAGTCTGAGCAGGGCGCGCAGGTTTCCATCGGGCGCATTGTCAGACGCGGCTTTCCGATTCTGCTGCGCTTAGAACTGCACGGGCTTTCCTACGCGCCCGCGCGCGGCGGCTGGCGCGCGGAAACCGAGCGGGCCGATCTGCATGTGCAATTGCTGAACACGCAGCACGCCATCCTGGAAGCGGCGGCGCCGATTGCGCTGTCGCGCGCCAGCGGTGCGGTGACGAACATCAGCGCCGACGCTTTGATCGCCAGCGTGCGTACTCAAGATGGTGCGCTCGCCGTCGCCGGCATCGAGGCGGACAATCTGGCGCTAGATGATCCAGCGCAGGACGGCGCGCTGCGCGCGCGCAAAGTTGTTCTGAACATCCGCCCGGACCCGCGCGCAGAAGGCGACTATCAAGCAGCCTTCGATGCGCAGGGGCTGACGCTGCCGCGCCCTGTGCGGACCTTCGAAGCGTTTGGGCTGGATGTACCGCTGTTGCGCGCGGCGATAGTGGTGACCGACGGGGCGATGCTGCTGAACGCCTCGCAGCAGGATCCGCTCGGGCCGTGGCGGGACGCGGGCGGGCGGCTGCGGATCGAGGGATTGGAGTTTCACTGGGGCCCGCTGCAAACTCTAGGACGCGGCGAAGGGGGGCTGGATCAGCAGCGGCGGCTCCAGGGCGTGCTGACGCTGCCGATCGAGCGGCCCGCGCCGATTTTCACGGCGATCGCCAACGGGCCGAACGTCAGCCAGGACGCGCGCCGCGCGCTCGCGCTGCTGGCTGCTGGCTACACAATTAGCGGTGACGACATCACGCTGGATGTTGAAGCGCGCGACGGGGTGTTGAGGCTGGAGGGCCTGCCGGTGCGACCGTTGGGGCCTGTCTATTAGATGTCAGGCGCCAAGTGTCAGGCATTGGACGGCGGCCAATTCAAGACTTCTGACCTGGCAGCCTGAAACCTAGGGACGGTCTGAACAAGCCGCAGCGGGGCCGGTTTGCAAGGGATTTGCGTGGGCGAGAGCGGCTTTTGCGGGCGCGCGGCGGGCGCGCGGCGGGCGCCGGCGCCATCGGCGGCGGCCGACGCCTCACG
>Ga0209172_10003741_pt1 | contig 22328 bp, 19 predicted proteins | sample LarsenN4metaG_FD_184113 | JGI IMG/M metagenome (GOLD analysis project Ga0209172, IMG submission 184113) | Hot spring sediment bacterial and archeal communities from British Columbia, Canada, to study Microbial Dark Matter (Phase II) - Larsen... ... | reverse complement strand
TTACATCTGTGGGATAAGAACGACGTGCCATTGTACTGATTTTCCAGGTTTCATATGGTTTTGATTATTTATACCATATTTCCCAACCCCTAGGTTTTTCTTTATATTTATTTTATAAACTAGCTCTTATTGGCAGTGGATTTTGCCCAAGTGCTGGCAGTGGCACAAGAGGGGTTGAAAGCGCCAGAACACGCCGCGTTTGTGGCGCGTTTAAGTGGCGCTAACGCTAAGTAGATTTTACCTGATATTGTAGCCGAAGAGGTTGGGATTGACTTCTTTGAGGTTTAAATCGGCTAATCCGTATTCTGCCCAACGTCGATCGCACATAGCCGCCACCTCTGGGTCTGATTCTAACGCCGCTCCCCATTCATGGTCGGTTTCTGGGGGAATCTTGGTAGTAGCATCAATTCCCATCCGTCCGCCTAAACCAATTTTCTCGCTGGCAAAATCCAAAGTATCAAACGGGGTATTGGGCAAAATGAATACATCCCGAGATGGGTCAACTTTAGAAGAAATTGCCCACACCACCTGACGGGGGTCGCGGATGTCGATATCTTTATCTACAACGATGACAAATTTGGTGTAGGTGAACTGGGGTAAAGCACTCCAAAAAGCCAGAGCTGCACGGCGAGCCTGTCCGGGATAGGCTTTATCGATGGAAATAATGGCGGCTTTATAACTTAGTGCTTCCATTGGCAGGAAGAAATCGACAATTTCCGACACTTGTTGTCGCAGGATGGGGGTATAGATGCGGTTGAGAGCAATGGCAATCATTGCCTCTTCTTTTGGGGGTCGCCCGCTAAATGCGGTGAGGTAAATGGGATTTTCGCGGTGGGTGATGCAGTGGAAATGAATCACTGGGGAGTCTTCCACGCCGCCGTAGTAACCCATATGGTCGCCAAAAGGTCCGTCTGGCAGGACTTCGCCGGGGGTAATGGTGCCTTCGAGGACGAATTCTGACTGGGCCGGGATTTCTAAATCGAGGGTTTTGCATTTGGCGAGTTGGACGCCGCTACCGCCGTAGAGTCCGGCGAATAACCATTCGGAGAGGTCCACGGGGATGGGGGTGGCGGCGGCCATAATTAGGAGGGGGTCAACGCCGATCGCCACAGCAATTTCCAGCTTTTGCCCCCGAGCTGCGGCTTTGCGCAGGTGACGGGCGCCACCCCGCACGGATAGCCAATGAACGGTCATGGTATTGCGCGACTGCAACTGAAGGCGGTAAACTCCTACGTTGGGCGTCCCGGTCTCGCAATCTTTGGTGATGATTAGACCCAAAGTGACGATTTTGCCTGCATCCCCGGAATAGGGGCGAATCATGGGGATTTGGTGTAAATCTACGGCTTCCCCCTCTAGGACTACCTGCTGACAGGGGGGGAAAAAGTTTCGGGAGGGTTTCGCTTTGAGTACGTCAAACAGGATTTTGCCGAATTCTACCGCCTGGGAGATTTTTTTCGGGGGTTTTGGTTGCTGTAGCATTCCCAGCTTTTTGCCCAGCTCTTCTAGTTCTGAGGGTTGTTCCATGTTCATCGCCCAACATACCCGCTCTTCTGTACCCATGAGGTTGATGGCGACGGGGTGGGGAGACCCCAAGACGTTTTCAAACAGCAGGGCTGGTCCGCCGCCTTGGAGCATCCGATTGGCAATTTCGGCGATTTCTAAATCGGGATCCACTGGGGCAGTGATTCGGCGTAGCTGTTTTTTCTCTTCTAGCAGTTGGAGGAATCCCCGCAAGTCTCTGGCCATGATTACAATAGAATAAAGGTCCCATTTTCCTTATATTATGGTCTGAAGCACCCCCAGCCAAGACCTCTATTAGCTGTATGTCTTATGTCGGATGAAATTACGTTGAGTCCCGCCTCTGGCGCGGTGAAGGTGAATTTAATCAGTCGCTATCTGGCGGAGGCGATCGCGGCGACCTCGGTGCAACACCCGGAGTGGCTGCAACCACAATACCAAAATCTTCCCTATAGCAGTGATAAATTTAAAGTCAAATTGATGGCGAAATTGGCCGCCACCCTGGCAAAAGCCCCCCGTCCTGATGATATCCCCCTGAAGGTGATTAAAATCTGCGATACTTTTCTGGTGCCCGGTTTTTTAGTTTCTGCTGATTTTGCCATGTTAATGGGGAAAATTGGGCAACTAATTTATCCCGAAGCGCTACAGGGGAAAAATGGCAATAAACCTCTGTTGCGGGTTAATGATTTGAATGGCAAAGGGGTGGCGGAAGTGCCACCGAACTCCAAGGGGGCGGGGTCTAGCGCGATCGCGATTCTGCTCCTGGATGCGGAAAACTTGCAGCTAGATGCCGAAATTGAGCAGTTTTTAGCGGAAATCTGCACTTATCCCATTCAAATTAAGATTGCTTTTGCCAACTGGCGCAATATGGGACTGAAAGATGAAGATTTTCACCGCCGGGGTTACGAGCTGATTCATGTCCCCGCTGGAAAAGACAGCGCTGATGTGAAAATGGCCACGGTGGGTTCGACGATTTTTGTTCACTACCCGGACGCGAAAGAGGTGTTTGTTTGTTCGTCCGATCGAGTCCTCGTCCACCTGTGCAATACCCTGCAAACTCACGGCTTTACCGTCTATCAAGTCCGCCAGCAAGGCAAAAAAATCACCGCCATCAACAGCAAAACTGGTGCTAGATACGTGCGAGACTCCGGGAGTCCTCCCCCAATTCCCACTCCTGATGAATTGATATCCCAAATCAAGTCTATCATCACCTCCGAGCAGGCGAAGGGAAATTACTGGCTCAAATTATCAGCTCTCATTGCTGACTATCAAAATCAATACCAACTCGCTTTAGAAGAGGTCATCGCCCATCACTATCCCAGTCAAGACATTAAACAATTTTTAGCCGATAATGCGGCATTGGTCTGCCACCAGCCGCCGAATTCGACCGAATTATATCTGACCATATTTACAGAACAGGTCAGTGAAGTTAATGAGGAGAATAATAGCTTATCTTTGTCAGTCCAGTTAAAAATTGAATCCCGAGAGGATTTAGAAAACGTCCTACTACGTGTGCTGCTGGAGATGAAGAAGGCAGCCGCGACGGAGAATTATTTCCCCATTTCTAATTTAGCCACGGAGTTTAAAAATAAATACGGTGAATCGATTAGCGATGCGATTAAAAGGCTGAATCTGAATTTAAAGTTTATCACATTTTTGCAGTCTTGTGATACTTTTTATCTGAAGAAAAGCAATGGCCATTGGGCGATCGGCCTTCGCCACTAGGGAACCAAGGGGACCGGGAGGGGGGGATAATTGATAATTGATAATTGATAATTGATAATTGATAATTATCAATTAATTGTATTTGAGATATCAATTAATTGTATTTGAGCGATTTTTGCTGAAGACCTCAACTCCCCACTCCCCATTCCCTGGTTGAAAGCAATCTTTCAAATACATTGCCGAAAATCAGGGCATCCGCTAGAATTGGAAGGTACATTAATAGTCAATACAGACTTTAGCTAAAAAGATGACATCCTACTCGGTTAACTTGCCGCTTCAACTTCAGGAAGAAGTCGAAAAATGTGCCCTGGTTCAAGGCATTCCCCCAGACCAATTTATTCTCTGGGCAGTCGCCGAAAAAGTGGCCGTTCTTCAGCATCAATTCCCCGATCGCAGCTTGCCCCACATCACATATCGCACTGGGGCCAGCGGTAGCCCTGTTGCCGTGATTCGGGGAACCAGAATTCGCGTCCAAACAATTGCGATCGCGACGCACCAGTGGGGAATGTCTCCCCAGCAGCTTGCAGAGGAATATGGGTTAACGGAAACTCAAATTAATGACGCACTCTTGTTTTACACCGCACATCAAACCGAAATTGACAGGGCGATCGCTGCCGAACAGGAGATGGAAACCTTCGTCATGTCCCGAATCAACAAGGGTAATTATGAGAAGGAAACAAAAATGCCTTATATTCTGTAGAAGGAGGGCACAGAGGACAAGGCAATGCCGTGTCCCTACAAGAAATCACGAATAAATCAGAAATTTAGGCGATCGCTAATCTTTCCATTACCTTGCTCATAAACCTCTGGTGACAATTTCTCTTACTTCCCCAATAAATTGGGCAGGCGTTTGAATCAATAACCCACTTTTTGCCGCCACTTCCGCCGTAAAATCTTTGGTATTTAAGGTTAAAATACGGTCAACTTTTGCCAGAACTGCCGCTGCTAATATTGGCGTATCTTTGGCTTCAATAATTGTTGTCCATCGCTCCGATTCGGCGGACTGAGGATTGGGTTGAATTTCTGGTTCAATCGCGGCCATTATCTGAGTAAAAATTGGTATAGCAGCCGGTAACTTTTTTTAAAAATTGCGCTGACATTCCTCGAAAACCTGCTCTGATACAACTAGCTTGAATAGACCAATTTCTGCCATAGTCAATACAGCCCGACTCGCTCCCGTTTTCGAGCCACATCCGGCGATTAAAATGCTAGTGTCTGCAAATATCCTCCGCATCAAGACTGTTGCTCCAGAAAAATATTTTCTCTCTCCCCGTCTATCCCCGCTAACAAATCTGTCAAGCTCACATTTTCATTTTCCATCATCGCCACGATGCGCTCGATGAGTTGGGGAACTTGAGGCGATTTGGGAGATAGAAAAATTAATTGACCGACTTGAATTAACTCCAAGCGATCGCCCTCCGTTACATTCAGGGAATCCTGCATAGACTGAGGCAGCGTAATTTCTCCTCCCTTTCCCACAACAATTGGTAATTGGTTAATCTCTAAATTGGTTTCAACTAAATTTATCTGCATAAATTGACTGGGTTAATTTTTCAAGTGTTATCTCTTAATCAGCGGTTCATTTCATTTTAGCTGATTTACCGAATTTTGACTGCCACAGGACTTACGCATCAACTCCACAGGTAGGGTGGGCAAAATTTTCCCCACCCTACATATACTACGAGAAATCACCCCACTCCGTGTCCTCCGTGTCCTCCGGTTCTCCCCTTTTCAAGGAGGGCTAGGGGGGATCTACACGAAACTAATCGCCGCACTATCCAGCGTCAAACCCTCGGCTCCCTGAACCATCGCAATCAGGTCCTCTGTGCCATTAGTAGAACGGAAAATCTGGGTATCGGTTTGCAGGATATCCTCTTCTCCTTCAATACCAGTATAATGACCGATTACGGTGGAAACTTCCGTGAGGCGATAATTAGTTGCATTGCCTTGGATTTGCAGGATATCGCCATCGAGTTCAAAATCAGTAATTACCAGATCAGGATATGATGGAGAGAAATATTAAGTAATGTAAAGACAATGCGGGATAAAGTCGCAGTAGTGGTAGGGGCCACCGGGGGTATCGGCTCAGCTTTGACGCATTTACTGGCACCAACAGGAGCCAAATTAGTCCTCGCCGCCAGAGATAGAGCCAAATTAGCCAAATTAACCGCCGAGTTACCAGGAACCGAGGTGCTGTCAGTCCCCACCGATATCACCAACCCGCCACAAGTACAAGCACTCATGCAGCAGGCGGCGGACCATTTCGGCGGTATCGATGTGCTGGTGAACTGCGCCGGTGCGGGAATTATGAAACAATTTAATAAACTGGACCCCGCCGACTTAGACGCCATGCTCGATGTCAACCTCAAAGGCAGTTTCTACACCTGCCAAGCCGCCGCCAATTTGATGAAGGACCGCAAGGCAGGTCACATCTGCAACGTCGTAGGCATTTTAGGCAAACACTCGATGGCAATGGCAACCGCCTACTGCGCCTCCAAGTTTGGCTTGGTGGGGTTAAGCAAGTGCATGGCGGAGGAGTTGCGCCGCTACGGCATTAAAGTAACGCTGTTTTATTTTGGCGGTGTGGATACCCCATTTTGGGATAAGGCGAGTCTGAAAGTGGACAGAGCCAAAATGCTCAGCGCCGAAACAGCCGCGCAAGCCATCATGTTTGCCCTCACCGCCGCACCCCAAGCAGTCCCCCTAGAAATCAACATCCAGCCAGAGAGCCACTTATTTTTCTAAAAAATCCGGGTATCCACCGAGACGCTCCGCATGATATAATCAATATAAAGCAATCCAAATCTCCTTGAGTGAATCTGAACTTCACGGGTTCCACCGCCCCATTTTTGGGGCTTTTTTTGTGCTAATTTTAATTAATGATATCTCCCAGCATAGCCGAGAGATGATTTATGCAGGAGGGGCACTGCCCACCCTCCAAATCCAATTATCATCATAGAAATTGTTTGTCATAACCTAAATTTATGGATATATACCGCGTTCACTTGTATGTAGAGAATGCCCGCTATTGGCGGGATTGGTTCGTCGAAAATCTATATTTTCAGGCGATATCATCCACCAATAATAACAATACTCACACAGAATTGGTAAAAAGTGGTGGGGTTCGCTTCCTCATATCTTCCCCCCGCACCCATACCAGTCCCGTAGCCAAGTTTTTACGGCAACACCCCCCCGGAGTTGGCGAGCTAGATTTTCTCGTGAATAATCTGGAATTAATCTGGGAACGTGCCACTAATAGTGGAGCCAAGATATTGCAGCCGATTCAGGAAAGCAAAGGCATGAAGTGGGCTAAAATATCAGGTTGGGGTAATTTGTGCCATACCCTCATAGAAAAACCTACCAAGACAAATCGGGATAATTTCCAGAATCATCATGTTTGGACAGAGCGCCACACATTATCTGGGTCTAATCTGCTGCCTTTATTTACTGCCATAGACCATGCAGTGTTAAATGTAGATACCGGTGATTTAGAGCCAGCTTTAAATTGGTATGAAACAACTCTCGGTTTCCAGCGGCAGCAGAGATTTAAAATTGAAACTGCGTATTCGGGATTATCTAGTCAAGTCTTAGTTTACCCCGGTGGTGGGGCGCAGCTACCTATCAACGAGCCTACATCGGCTAATTCTCAAATTCAGGAATTTTTAGATTTTAACAATGGGGCGGGAATTCAGCATATAGCTTTATCGACTAGGGATATTTTCGCCACTGTCCGCCACCTGCGGAATCAGGGAGTGCCTTTGATAGAAGTTCCCCAGATTTACTATGAGGAATTGCGCCAGCGGCAGGTAGCGATGACGGCGAATCAATTGCAACAGCTAGAAGAATTACAGATTTTAGCCGATTGGCCTAAACAGAACCCGAAGGCATTACTGTTACAAACTTTTACCAGGCCAATTTTTGAAAAACCTACGTTATTTTTAGAAATAATTTGTCGTTATGAAAAAGCTCGAGGCTTCGGGGAAGGTAACTTCCGGGCTTTGTTTGAGGCAGTAGAAAGAGAACAATTGAAAAGAAATATAGGAATCTTTGAATAAACTTAATTAATTTCGGGAGGATTTTTGATTATTTAATTTCCAGGAAAAAATTGGGGTTAGATAGTTGGGGTCACATTTGTTATGTTGATGATGTGGGGCTTTTTCGTGGGGGTGGGCACGGCGCGATCGATATTTCTCCTTTTTGGCGTTATCTTAATGTAGCTGTGCTACTACAGGGGTAAATTTGGATAATTTTGGGTTTTGGGGTCATTTTTGGGTTTTGGGTGGGCACGGCGCGATCGATATTTCTCCTTTTTGGCGTTATCTTAATGTAGCTGTGCTACTACTGGTCCCTACAGGGGATAATTTGGGGTAATTTCGGGGGTTTTGAGGGCACTGGGGCGGCGGCTTCGCCCTTATCCCAATTAAGAAACCTGATTTCTCGAAAAGACTTCCGGGCGCTTTGGTGGGAGAAATGTTATACACTGTGGCACAATCGAGGGCGGTATCAAGCTCCCGAAGGCTTCGCTTTCCCTGCGTTTAGGGCGGCGAGAACACATATTGTAGTTTTGGGTTTTCACTACTCGGAGGATTTGTGGCGATCGCGGAAACCATATTCACCGGATTGGGAGTTGCGGCTCTGATTGTCGGAGCAGGCGGATTAGGCATCGAGTGGCAACACCGGCGGCGTCCGGGGAACAAACTAGACTTAACCCCTGGGGAATGGCAGCAAGAATTTCTCTCAGACGATCGGCTTCAGATCGTGGGGGTGATGGAATTCCGCAACCAGACCACCAGCCTGGAAATCATGCTCCCAGATGTGCGGGCAGATATTACCCTCCTCTCCGGTGGCTCGTTGTCGGGTATCACCTACAGCACTCAAATCATACCCATGCACCCAGATGCTCCCGCCAGAGAAGATGGATACTGGTTTGGCTATATTGTGAAGGTGGGTAAGACCACGCGGATGAAAGTGGTCGTGGATATCTCCGGCCCGAATTTAGACAAGCTGAAGGCGGCTTGGGTGCGGGTGGATTATCTCACCTATGGTCCCCAGGGACGGATTCCCAAAGTGCGCCATGTGGTGGTGCCATTGCAATTCCCCGACGGGGCGGCGGCGCCCAATTGGCGCTCTGTGCCCGAGGCGGGGACTCAGATTGCGCCGATTAAGACTCACTTGCTTACCAATTCTGATGACCCGGTGGAAGTGGTCAAGCGCTATGTATTGCCACACGCCCAGCCGGGAGATGTGGTGACAATTGGGGAGACGCCGATCGCAATTATGCAAGGGCGGTTTATTGACCCCGCAGAAGTAAAACCGGGATGGGTGGCGAAACGGGTTTGCTATTTCTTTATGCCCACTTCCAGTTTGGCGACGGCTTGTGGGATGCAGTCTTTGGTGGATATTGTCGGACCGGTGCGGGTGGTGGTGGCGTTCTTGGTGGGGGCGATCGCCAAAATCTTCGGTAAGCCGGGAGTATTCTACCAACTAGCAGGAGAGCAAGCCCGACTCATCGACGATGTAACCGGCACTTTACCGCCATATGATCAGTTTATTGTCCTTGGCCCCGATGACCCGGCACAGGTAGCCGCCAGAATTAAGCGGGAAACTGGACTATCGGCGGCAATTGTCGATGTCAACGACTTGAAAGCAGTTAAAATATTAGCAGCAACCCCCGATATTTCCCCAGCATTGCTAGAGCAATCCTTGCGGAGTAACCCCGCTGGGAATGCCGACGAGCAAACGCCGGTAGTGCTGATTAGACCAATGTAAGGGTCATTAGTCCTTTGTCATTTGACAAAGGACTAATGACAAAACTCCATTTTGGCTGCACCAAAAATGACTTTACCCCTGCCCCAAGATATTTCCGAGAGATGGCCCAATCTCACCATCCGCCCTGTCCAATCCGGAGACCTCGAAGCGGTGGCGAAGCTGCTGGCGACGGGCATAGAAGTGCAAACCCCCAGCATCCGGATTGAGAAAACTGCCATCGATATTAGAGAGCAATTGCCCCAGATCAGACGATTTTACTGGCTCTTAAAATTGCTCAGTTGGTTCCCCAATCCGTGGGAACACCTGTTATGTGTTTATGTGGCTGAAAGTGCTGGGGAAATCAAAGGATTGATTCAAATCGCCCCATTTAACCGCGCCCACAGTACCTGGCGGGTAGAGCGTGTCATTCTTGACCCCACCGTAGAGGTTCTAGGCTTGGGCTCAGCATTGGTCCGCTCCTGCCTGGAAACCATCCGGTCGGCGCGGATGTGGTTGCTGGAAGTGAATGTGAACGATCGCGATGGTCTGGCACTTTACCGTCACAATGGCTTTCAGCCTCTAGCTCACCTCACGTATTGGGCTTTAAACCCCGATGTGTTGGCCAAACAGGCGATGCGAGAACCAGATTTGCCCAACTTACTTCCCGTGAGCAATGCGGATGCTTTCAGCTTGTGCCATCTGGACACCGCCGCCATGCCTCCTTTAGTGCGCCAAGTGTTCGATCGCCATATCCATGACTTTCAAACTAGCCTGGTGCGATCGCTCATGGAAGGGATTTTCGATTCCCTCAGTCAAACCGAGGTAGTCAGCGGCTACGTCTTTGAACCCCAACGTCAAGCGGCGATCGGCTACTTTCAAGTGCGCCTATGTCGCAATGGCGCTTTTGCCCACAACGCCCAGCTCACAGTTCACCCCGCCTACACCTGGCTCTACCCAGAATTACTCTCCCAAATGGCCAGAATTGCCCAGGACTTTCCTCCCGCTCCCTTGCATCTGGCTTCCGCCGACTACCAACCGGAACGAGAAGAGTATCTCGAGCAAATTGGCGCCGAGCCCACAGAACGCACGATGTTGATGTCTCGTTCCGTCTGGCACAAACTGCGGGAATCTAAATCAGCCCTGGAAACCCTCCAGCTCTCAGAAATGCTCCCCGGATTTCAGCCCTCCCGCAAACCGGTGCCCAGTCGCATTTCCTGGCTTGGCCCGAACCCTTTAACCCCTCTGCCCAAGGGGGTTTCAGTCCCAGACGGCACCCCAGAATCCAAAGACCGTCCCACAGAAGACCCCAGCCAGTTCCAAGGGGAGCCCCCGTCGGACTCCTACCCCCAAAACGGTCATTCATGTTAACAGGGGTGACAGACTAGAGAATGAGAAACCAGAGAATTTCTGCCCTGGGTTTGGATGTGGGCAAAAAGCGGATTGGTGTGGCAGGTTGTGATGGCACGGGTCTGATTGCCACTGGTTTAACCACAATCGATCGCCAATCCTTCGCCCAGGTATTGGCGACGCTGCAAGAGCTAGTACAACAGCGACAGGTGCAAGTCCTGGTGGTGGGATTGCCCTATTCTATGGATGGCAGCTTGGGTTTCCAGGCGCGACAAGTGCAGAAATTCGCGGGCTACCTCGGACCTGCCTTGGGTCTGCCTGTGGAATATGTGGATGAGCGCCTCACCTCTTTTCAGGCGGAGGAGCTGCTGAAAGCAGAGCGAATTTCTCCTTCTCGCCATAAGCATTTGATTGACCGCAAGGCGGCTGCTCTGATTTTGCAGCAATGGTTGGACAGCCGCCGGGAGTCCCCCATCCCGGACTCTAGTCCCTAAAATCTCAAGTCGGAAAATTCAACTGGCGTGCTATTCTGGTTTTGACTTTGGCTGGCCTCATCTGGAGTTACAGGTATCTAGCAGTAGATTGGCCGATTCCTTTGCCGGTAGCCAGAGCGATCGCAGTTAATCCCCAACATTGGGACTTCCCTATTTCCTCGAAATATTGGTCATGTCTTCATTAGAATATCCCCAAGAAAACGGGCAAGAACCCGCCGAAATCCGCATTCTCAAGGATGCAGAAGGGCGTGCCCTCTCATGTTACATCGAGCATTCATTTACCATCAACAGTCAAGAGTACGTTTTGCTGATGCCGGTTGACTCCCCCGTGGAGATTTTTTCATGGCCGGAGGAAGAAGACGATTTGGAGGAACCAATCCCGGTAGAAGAATCGGAAATCGACGAGATTTTTGAGGTGGCCAAAGCAGTCCTGGCCGAGCAAAATCTCACCCTGAAACGCACGGCGATCGTCCTCACCGTCGGCGGCGACCTGCCAGATTTTGAAGAACTAGAAGATGAAGAAGACGATTTGGAACCCTCAGAAGAGTCAGATTATGAGGAGTTGCAACTACTGGCCAGCTTCTACAATGAGGAGCGGGAGTATTCCATTTACACGCCTCTAGATCCTTTCTTCATTTTGGCTCGTCTCAATGCCGATGGCCAGCCGGAATTACTATCAAATGAGGAATTAGAGGAAATAGAACCGATGCTGCCTTCTATTGAAGGTATGATCGAGGAACGTCTATTTGATGGGATCTAACTAAGAAACCGGGTTTCTCGCCCTGGTTTTTTGTTGGTGCTGGTTTAGTTCTCTTTTCGACGATCGCCGACATCAACGGCGGCTACCGGTTTGTCTGGCATAGGTAGGGCTGCAATCGCTACCTCTAAGAGGCAATTTCCAGGCAAATCGCTGCGTAGCGCCCTCCTCTGGAGTGCAGATTGGTCGTTTGACTGAGGAAGTGGGACGGAGGACTTGGGACAATGGCAAATCGCTCCATTTGGGGGCGCTAAATCTTCACTCTAGGAGTGGGGATGACTATTTCCCAGGCGCAAACATAGGTATTCCCCCCGCTCCGGTTGCGGTTTGGTGAGGGAGCCGATCGCGCTCTCGAAACAACTCACGAGCTGGAATCTGCGAGCGGGTATGGGGTTGGCCATCATTAACTGGTTGTTGACACTGAATCAGAGATGAAACTGAAGACGAAACCCACCCGCAAGGGTACTACATGGCCGATATATGGGGCGATCGTCATTTTGGGATTTGCTGGCGTCGCCTCCTGGCAAGTCTGGGCTTGGTGGGTATGGGCAATTTCGCCGCCAAAACCGGTTTTCCCAGACCCAAATGCCCCCGCCACCCCACCGCCAGTGAATCTGGTGGTGAAACAGGGCACCTCGGGCAATGAAATTGGGACAAACCTACATCAAAAACGTCTGATTCGCTCCATGACCGCTTGGAAGTTGTGGATCCGGTGGATGTCTCTGCGAGACCGGGCTGGGGGTTTTCAAGCCGGGACTTATGAAATTGACCCCAACGCGAATATGGACCAAATTGCTGCTCAAATTTGGTCGGGCAAGGTGAAGGAGGTGAGCTTTACGATTCGGGAAGGGTGGACGATGAAGCAGATGGCGGCTTACTTCGAGTCCCTGGGCTTTTTCTCGGCGCAAGCATTTATGGATGCGGCGAAGCAAATTCCCTATGATAAGTACCCGTGGCTGCCGCAAAAGTTGCCTCACTTAGAGGGATTTTTGTATCCTGATACGTATGTGGCGATCGTGGATAACCTCACGCCCCAGGCTGTGATCGCCCAAATGCTCCAGCACTTTGAGACCCAGGCTTTACCAGTTTACGAGCAAGGTAAAAGCCAAACCAAGCTGAACCTCCGGGAGTGGGTGACTATGGCTAGCATCGTGGAACGAGAAGCGGTCATCGCTGAGGAACGCCCCATCATCGCGGGCGTTTTTGCCCGCCGCCTTGAGGAGGTTATCCCCCTCGGTTCCGACCCCACGGTAGAGTACGCTTTTGGTATCACTCAAACCAAGGAACGTCCCCTCACTTATAAGGAAGTCAGCACCCCCTCACCTTATAACACTTATATTAACTTTGGCTTGCCCCCGACCCCGATCGGCTCTCCGGGATTGTCCAGTTTAAAAGCCTCCCTCAATCCCGAAAAAACCGAATATCTCTACTTTATGTCTCGCTATGATGGCACCCATATCTTTAGCCGCACTCTGGCGGAACACGAAGCCGCCATCCGACAGGTGGAAGCCGAAATCCAAAAGGGTCAGTAAAATCCTCTTTTGGGGCTTGGATGATAGTTAAATTTTTATCCCTTTAGTTTTATGGGCGCGGGGACTCAGTGATATTGCACGCTTGCGCGTCCGCCCGCCCTCCATTTTATCCCTTTAGTTCTATCGCTCCGGGCGAGTCCGCCCGCTCCCTATACAAATGTCTTGGAATAAACTTTTAGAGCCTGACTTGCTTCTGGGGGGCTCGATTTTGAGTCTAACACCGGAACTGCTCACCAAACACCACCTCAAAGGCTTAGTGCTGGATGTGGATGAAACTCTCGTACCTCTGACAGAAAATCATGTTTCTGAATTAGTCCAGCAGTGGGTAGAAGAAATCCGACAGGTGGCTACTCTGTCTCTGGTCAGCAATAACGTGATTTCTAGTCGGATTGCTGCGATTGGTGAATCTCTAAACTTACCTTATATTGCGGGAGCCGCGAAACCCTCCCGCCGCCGGTTGCGCCAAGCCGTGACCGCGATGCAGTTACCAGTGGAACAGGTGGCGATGGTGGGCGATCGGCTCTTTACCGATGTCCTCGCTGGCAACCGTATGGGTATGTTTACCATTCTCGTAGAACCAATGGTCGACCCCGGCGATGGTTTCCGCCGCTATGGCTGGCGCACCGTGGAAGTTTGGTTATCCCAAATCCTTGGTGCCTCCCTCACCCCCCGGCAATAAATCTTCACCAAATCTTCACAAATCTTTGCACATCTAAATATAAAGAAATAATTAAGAAATTAAGAAATTTGGAAAAAGGCTGTTAGGGTATAGATGTGTTAAATGGGGTCAGTCAATATAAAGACCCTAGCCATCAAAACATATATATATCGGGAACGCGCCCGACTAGCTCCAATCAGGGGCAGTCGGGCGCTTCTCATTCCAGAAATTGTTCATAATCTGGCAGCCGGAATTGTCAGCAATTCCTGACATCACTGGCACCACACCTCCCAACCGGGACAGTATTGGCCCAGATGTGGAGGGAAAATAAATTTTGACATTGCGTCACTCTATCCCCACACCACCCGATCGAGCCATGCTGAAAAAACCAAACAAAACTTGGGACCCTGCCATTTGGGCGAGCTGGAAACCCTTCGGACTCGGAGAACAATATCCTAACAACTACTGGGAAGTATTCCGCGCCGCCTGGGTGAACCGAGACCAATTTGCCTACGCTTGGGACATCCTCAACCAGGGAGTCTGCGACGGCTGCTCCCTAGGCACCACCGGGATGAAAGATTGGACCCTCGACGGGCTCCACCTGTGCAATGTGCGCCTGCGCCTGTTGCGACTCAACACCATGCCCGCTTTTGACCCCCAACTCCTCACCGATGTTACCCAATTACAACCTAAAACCAGCGCCGAATTGCGCGAACTGGGGCGGTTGCCATACCCCATGCGGCGAGACAAGGGAGATCAAGGTTTTCGGCGCATCAGTTGGGAAGAAGCCTTAGAATTAATCGCCAGTAGGATTAGAACCACCACACCCGAAAAACTCGGCTTCTATATCACCAGTCGCGGTACAGTCAACGAAACCTATTACGCCACCCAAAAAGCCGTGCGGGCAATGGGGAGCAACAACATCGACAACGCCGCCCGCATTTGCCATTCCCCCAGTACCGCTGCCTTAAAAACCATGCTGGGCGCTGGTGCCACCACCTGTTCCTATAAAGACTGGATCGGCACTGATTTACTCGTATTTATCGGCTCCAATGTTGCCAACAACCAGCCCGTCACAGTGAAATACCTGCATTGGGCAAAAAAAGCCGGGACAAAAATTGTCGTTATTAACACTTATCGCGAGCCGGGAATGGAGCGGTACTGGGTGCCTTCTATCCCGGAAAGCGCCATTTTCGGCACTAAATTTGCAGAGGATTTCTTCTTAGTCAATACCAACGGTGACGCGGCATTTCTCAACGGCACCATCAAGCATCTAATAGAACAGAATTCAATTGACCGCAATTTCATAGAAAATTATACCACCGGTTGGGCAGAATTACAAGCCCATTTAACGGCGCAATCTTGGGAAGAAATCGAGCAAATTTCTGGTGCCAGTCGCGCTGATATGGCTGCCTTTGCCCAGATGGTAGGTGCAGCCCAAAAAGCTGTATTTGTCTGGAGTATGGGTATCACCCAGCATGAATGTGGCGAAGATAATGTGAGAGCCATTATCAACCTAGCTTTAACTAAAGGATTTGTGGGGCGGGAAGGCTGTGGTTTGATGCCAATTCGTGGCCATTCGGGAGTCCAGGGGGGAGCCGAGATGGGCTGCTATTCTACGGCATTTCCTGGCGGTAAACCGATAACCCCAGAAAATGCGGCAATGCTTGGGCAACATTGGGGATTTGCGGTGCCGACGCAAAAGGGTTTAATTGCTTCAGAAATGATAGAAGCGGCGCAGGCAAATAACCTGGATGTGCTGGTTTCCGTGGGGGGAAATTTCCTGGAAGTGCTGCCGGATCCAGATTTTGTGCAAGGGGCAATGGAAACAGTGCCTCTGCGGGTTCACGTGGATATCATTTGCTCACCGCAGATGCTGTTAGAACCGGGAGAAACAGTGGTATTGCTTCCCGCTACTACTCGTTATGAAATCCCTGGCGGGGTGACGGAAACTACTACGGAAAGGCGGGTGATTTTCAGCCCGGAAATTCCGGGGCCGAGAATTGGAGAGGCGCGTCCTGAATGGGAAGTGTTTCTGGATATTGCCCGTCGGGTGCGTCCCGATGTGGCGGATAAGTTACAGTTTGAAAATACGGCTGCTATGCGTGCAGAAATTGCGCGGGTGGTGCCGATGTATGCGGGAATTCAGCATTTACAAGCAGCGGGGGATAGTTTCCAATACGGGGGGTCACATTTGTGTTTTGGTTGGAATTTTCCCACGCCGGATGGTAAGGCGCGGTTTGCGGTAATTTCTCCCCAAGTGGATGAGCTACCGGCGGGATATTTCCGGGTGGCGACAAGGCGAGGAAAGCAGTTTAATAGTATGGTGCAAGAACGCCGGGATGCGATTACGGGAGCGGTGCGAGAGGCGGTGTTGATGAATCCCCAGGATGCGGCGACGTTGGGTTTGCAAGATGGGGATGAGATTTTGTTGCAAAATGAGTTGGGGGAATTGGCAGGACGGGTGTATTTGGCGCCGATGCAGTCGGGGAATTTGCAGGTGCATTGGCCGGAGGGGAATGTGTTATTGGATAAGGAGAAGCGTTCTGGGGAAGGGGTGCCGGATTATAATGCGGTGGTGCGGGTGGAAAGGTTGAAAAGGTGAAGTTTTGGGGAGGGAATGGGGGTGAAATTGGGTTCAAAAAATCAGGCGGGAGCCGGTCAAAATCCAGCCCGAATCTGGATGGTGGAAATGGTGGCTGAGGGGGATGGGAGGATATCGAGGCATCAGGTTGGCTCTGATGTGGTGGCGGCGGAGGAGCCTTTGGAGATTCGCATTGTGGACCCTAGGAAAACTCTGGCGGTGACGATGCGAACTCCGGGGGCGGATTTTGATTTGGTGGCGGGGTTTTTGTTTACTGAGGGGGTGGTGAGTTGCCGTGAGGATATCCGGCAAATGAGTTATTGTGTTGACCGGGAAATTGATGGGGAGCAGCGGCAAAATATTGTGAATGTGCGGCTGAATGGAGATTTACCGGTGGACTGGGGGGGGCTCGATCGCCATTTTTTCACCAATAGTGCTTGTGGGGTTTGTGGGAAAGCGAGTATTGAGGCGTTGCAACGGCGCATTTCTCGGGTAGAGACGGATCTGGTGGTGGCGCCGGAGGTGATTTACAGTTTACCGGAAAAACTGGCTCAGGCACAGAGGTTGTTTCGAGTGACGGGGGGACTGCATGCAGCGGCGTTGTTTGATGCGGCGGGGGAATTGTTGCAATTGCGGGAGGATGTGGGGCGTCATAATGCGCTAGATAAGCTAATTGGGGCGTCGCTGTTGGCTCAGGAGTTGCCTTGGCAGGGCCGGATCGTGATGGTGAGCGGGCGATCGAGCTTTGAGATTTTGCAAAAATGTGCGGTGGCTGGGGTGGCGATCGTTTGTGCTGTCTCTGCACCCAGTAGTTTAGCGGTTTCCCTGGCGCAGGAATTCGGCATTACCTTAATAGGATTTCTCCGAGGCAACCGGTTTAACGTCTATTCTGGCATTGAGCGGATTTGCCTCTCATCTTTATAAAGATTCGGCGGCAAAGTTGCCAATGACATCGAGATTTGGCCTTGCTTTTTTTAATCATCTTGCTCGTAAATATAAAAAAAAGCGGTGACTATTCATCAATTAACTATATAATGATGGGCAATAAATTTTTACCTAAACCGGGGCTTTGAAATATTTAATATTTGCTAAAAACTCAAAATATACTGGGGCAAAAATTATGATTTTTAGCTAGCAATGATGATGGCGCTAAAGCTAGGAAATGATAATAATTTATAAAAATCGCCCACAATCCCGAAGCTCTTGCTATAATCAGAGGCATAAATAGAAAAGTTACCTTCCAATCCAAACCGGAGCTTTCTCAACTAAATTCCTGGAACTTGCGGGGTGAGTTTCCGTCTCATCAATAGCAAAATAAAGGCAAAAATGAAATGGCTTTGGTTTGACTAACGAATGAGTTAAGTGGATTTGATAGTGGTTGGCTTTCAAATCCTCTCGGATTAACATAATTAATTGGCTCAAAGGAAGCCACAAAACCATAAAAATGCAACCAGAACAACGCCATCACAGCATTTCTGTTGCTTTAGACCAAGAAGACCCTTGGGAGCGATTGAGCTTTAAGCAAATAACCATAGAAGACCGGCCCATTTTCGAGAGTTTTTTATCTCGTGTTTCTCAACCGATATCTGACCTGAGCTTTGCGAGCATTTTTATGTGGAGTGAGGTTTTTGCCCACCGGTGGAGAATCGTTAGGGATTGCCTTTGTTTAGTTGCTACCCAATCGGGGGAATCAACGATGATATTTCCGCCGATTGGCGGAGAAGATGTGGAAGCGGCACTGCAAGAATGCTTGTTTTTTTTCAAAGAATTAAATCCCCAGGGGCTGGTTTTTGAATATGTGCCCGGGGAATTAGTGGAGCGGTTGGGTTTGTTTGAAATCAAGCCTCGCAGTGGTGATTATGTTTATGAAACCCAAAAAATGATCGAGCTTAAAGGTGCTGAACTGGCATCTAAGCGCCAAAGTCGAAATGCTTTTTTAAAAAGATACCGGAATATTTATACGGAAAAGTATGGGGTTAAGCACCTAGATGATTGTGGAAAAATGCTGGATAATTGGCAAATGCAAGTGCAGTCATCAGCGATAATAGATTTAAAAAGGTCTCAAGAAGTCGCAGCTACTAAGCGGTTGATGGCCAATGCCGATGCTTTGGGTTTGACGGGAATGGTGTTGTATGCGGAAGCCCAATTAATCGGGTTTACTTTTGGGGAAAAATTGGGGAAAGATAGCTGTAGCATTATGATTGAGAAGACCGACCGGAGTTTTACGGGGTCGGCGCAATATATTTTCTCGGAGTTTTGCCGTCAGTATTGGGGTGATACCCAGTGGTGCAATGCGGGAGATGATTGGGAAATTCCGGCTTTGGCTTGGACGAAGGAGAGTTATCGTCCGGCTTTTAGGATTCCTAAGTGGTCGGCTTATTATGCTTATGAAAAAGGAGCGGCTTGGAATTATGCTTGCTCGTGAAACTGGGGAAATCGTGCGGGCTTCTTTTCAGGATAGAAGCGAGCTATGGGCGTTAGAATCTCAGTGTTTTCATCGGGAGATTGCTTTTTCGCGCCGTCAGATATCTTATCTGCTGAAAAGTAAGCGGGTGGAGGTGTATGTGGTGCGGGAGGAGGGGCGCATCATCGCGGAGGCGATCGTCCTGAAGCGGAAAACTCCTGGCGGCGAAGTGGCGCGGTTATACAGCTTTGCGGTGAAACCGGGATACCGGGGGAGGGGGTTGGGGAAAAGGTTGCTGTTAAATTGTTTGGAAGTGCTGCACGGCGAGGGGATTCAAACGGTATATCTGGAGGTGGAAGGGGATAATCACCGGGCGATCGCTCTTTATGAATCGCTGGGTTTTCGTCCCATCCGGGAGTTAAAAGGTTATTACCCGGAAAATAAAGACGGTATCAAAATGAAGCTGGTTTTATAGTTTGTTATTGGTCATGGGTCATTGGTCATTGGCTCTGGGGTAGGGGACATTTTGTCGGCGCGAAGGGCCGTTCTCAGGAGCCGTTCGCCCCGACGACAGTTGGAAGCTCCCGCTTCCAGGCATCTGCGATAATGTTACGCAGTTGTGAAAAACGGCTGTGCTATGACCAAACCCTCTGCTACGGATGTTGCCTTGCAAATTACCCAACAAGCGATCGCCGTCTTGGCTGAATGGGCCGGGGTGACATTGCCCCCTGAATGTATTGGCTCTGGTGAGGATGCTGTGGTGCGGCGGGTTAAACAGATGTTAGGTTGGCCCGATGGCGGTCAACCGCAACCTCTGCGACTGCTGTTTGATGGGGTGAACTTGGGTCGGGGTCAAACGGAAAAGCATTATTGGCAGGCAAAGGCGATCGCCGATGAAGACCCGCAAATTTACTATCCCCAGACCGAGCCACCGAACCTGGAACCGTTGCGTGTCGAAGTCAAAACCGCGCTGGGATCCATATCCGGCGGCGACTGGCAAAATCTCTCAGTCCTGACCCTGATTTTAGAAAAATTTGGCTCTTATCTCAGCTTCGGCGAAGCTGACATCGCCTTGGTGGACCTGGCCAAGTCCGCCGGTGCAGTTGCTACTGCCTTGGCGTCCCATCCCGACTCGGACCGCCTCAGCCTCATTGCCGGTGACTTATCAGGAATTCAAAAGTTTATCTACACAATTACTGCCGATGGCGCCCTTAAATCCCTGCGCGCTCGCAGCTTTTTCCTGGAATTAGTCCTCGAAGAAGTAGTACAGCAACTTCTAGAAGCATTGAACTTGTTGCGACCAAATGTAATTTATGCGGGGGGCGGTAACTTATATATCGTAGCGTCGGGAGATAGGGAGAAAGTTACCGACACCGTGCAGCAGGTGCGCACTCGATTTAACGACTGGCTCCTAGACAACTATCAAGGCAAAATATTTCTCGCCCTTGACGTTTTAGATTTCCCGGTTGCCGCCGTTGGCACTGGCTCATTTGGCGCTTATTGGTCTGATGCCACCAAAAAACTGGCCGAGCAGAAATCTCGGAAATTTGAAAACCACATCAACAAATTACTGGCAGTCAAAACCAGCTACACTCCTTGCCGAGTTTGCCATCGCGATGATTCGCCAAACCTCAAGCCTCTGAATCAGTACGAGCCTGATTCACCCATCGCCTGTGGTAATTGTCGCCAGATGTTTGAGCTGGGGGGTCAACTGTTGCGAGTGGAGGCAATTCTGCGCTCTCGCCAAAAAGACCTCCCCAAACAACCCAAGGGAACCATAGAAATCAAACTCGGTTCCGACTCAATCTATTATCATTTATTTAATGATAGCCAACAAATCCCAGATGTGAGCGAAGCTGAAACAGTTTTCTTGGTGAACGACTGGCAAATAGACAAATATCGGCCAAATTATCATACCATGCCGCTGCTGCTGGGGAACTACGGGAAGGAGAGCGAAGTAGAACCAGGCCAATTTATGAGAGCCGGAGAAATGGCAGCCACAGCTATAGGTATTGAGCGGCTGGGCTACTTGCGGATGGATGCCGATCAACTGGGCAGAATTTTTGCCGAAGGGTTGGGGGATAAGAAAACTTTACCCAGAGTAGCGGGACTTTCCCGCCAGATGAGTTACTTTTTTAAAGTGTATCTCAACAGCTTGGCCAAGTGGAGAAATAAAAATTGCCCTGCCAAGATGCAGCGGCTAACGGAAGATACCCGCCCCACCCTGATGTTTATCTACGCCGGAGGCGATGACCTGTTTGTGAGCGGTGCCTGGAATGAAGTGATAGAATTTGCCTTTGACGTTTACCAGTGCTTCCGTGCTTATACGGGGAATAACCCAGATATCACTTTATCTGGCGGGGTCAGTATTGAGGATGTGAAATTTCCTTTATATCAAGCGGCTGAATCGTCAAAACAGGCTGAAAAAGCGGCCAAAGGTAACGGTAGAGACAGTTTTGGTTTATTTGGAGAAAAATTTAAATGGGAGGAGTGGTTAGGCATCAAAGATGCTACTATAATAGATGAGGATGTGAGAGCTTACTTGAGTGTGGAAAAGAGCCAGCCGGAACTATGGGGTGTTTTACCGTTAGTCCAGGCATTGTGGGATAGCAAGCTGGAGCTAAATTATGCCCGTAGCTTTGTGCGCAACCTGTTGCTGACGGCAGAATTACAAAAGCAAATGCTGAAAAAAGTTCAGGAAAAACAAGTTGATATGGACTGGCGGGCTATTCGCTACTACTTGCATTTGCCGAAGATAGCTTACACCTTGGCACGACTTCCCAGCCAGATTCGAGACAGGGATGATTTTGCCCCGGTGCGAACTTCTCTGAAGAGTCCTTATAATGCTCCTTATTTTCGAGCGATCGCCACTTGGCTAGAACTACTCAACCGTACCTAAACCGATGTCAAATTCACCGATAAAACCTAACAAATCAACTCAACCCTCTCCCACCAGCAGACCAGAATCTAAACAGCTAGACAAACCGCCTGCTGGGGAAGAAGGTATAACCGAACGGATAGTTAAGAGAATTACTGGTTTAACCAGTTTAGCCGCCTATGACATTCGGGAGTTAGTGCAAGATGCAGAAGAGTTTGGCCCTTATCTCAAGCAGCAAAGGTTGGAAACTAATCAAGTGCGCAAATTCTTGGATGCTGTCAACCGAATAAAAGTTATCCTCACCCAAAAGGATGACTCTTCCAACCAAAAAGATGACTTTTCCAAAATTGAAGCAAAAGTGGTGCTGCTGAAACCAAAAGTGGTCTATGCTGCTGCCAGACAAAAACAGGCAAAACCCCTAAGCGATGTAATGTGTGCAGCTATAGACAAAGTAAGCACAGCAGAAGATTTTGATCGCTTAGTACAACTAATTGAAGCAATTATCGCCTATCATAAAGCCGCCGGAGGAAAATAACCGTGACTGCATCGTTAACCCCAGAAATGTTGAATGTCGATACAAAACTTTACATAAAAAATTACACTTATGTCTTTGATGCCTAAATTATTCAAAAAACGTCATCTCCTCAAACCAATGAACATAACTAATTTTTTGACACATACAA
>Ga0209172_10003740_pt1 | contig 22330 bp, 16 predicted proteins | sample LarsenN4metaG_FD_184113 | JGI IMG/M metagenome (GOLD analysis project Ga0209172, IMG submission 184113) | Hot spring sediment bacterial and archeal communities from British Columbia, Canada, to study Microbial Dark Matter (Phase II) - Larsen... ... | reverse complement strand
GCTGTCCACGCGCCGTGCGCCAGCCCGTTCAGGCCTGGCCGCGCGTGCTGCAGACACGATCGATCAAAGGCGCCCCGCACTTCCAACTGGTGTAGCTACGTGGTCACCAATTTCCGAAAGGCATTACCTTCAGGTGGACGTGGACGGATCCACGCTGAGAAGGAGGAAGGCATGACGGGCAGACGTGTTCAGGCTGCGTTCGCGATCGCTGTGTTGCTCGCTGTACAGACGCCTTCCGCCCAGCGCGAGGAGCCGCCGTCGCCGACGCAGATGCGCGAAGCGGTCTCGCGTCTGCGCGGAAACCGCATCGCGATCCCCAGGAGCTACGACGCGTTGACAGCGGAGCAGAAGCAGTACGTGGCCAGCATCCTGTCCGGGCCGCGGTCGGACATCTCCGGTCCGCTCGGCGTCATGATGGCCAGCCCCGGGCTCGGCGATCTCGTGCAGAAGGCGACGGCTTACGCCCGCTTCGCCGGACGCGAGGGATTCTCCTCGGTGCCGCCGAAGCTGAACGAGCTGGCGATTCTCGTTGTCGCGAAGCACTGGTCGGCCGAATACGTCTGGAACGCCCACCACACGGCGGCCGTGCGTGTCGGCCTGCCGGCCGAGGTCGTCGAAGCGATTCGGGTGGGGAAGCGGCCTCACCCCATGGAGAAGGACGTCGAGATCATCTACGACTTCGCCACGGAGTTCATGTCGAAGAGGGCGCCGAGCGACGCGACGGTCAACGCCGCGAAGCAGGTGCTCGGCGGCGACCGCGGTGTGGTGGATCTGGTGGGGACGAGGGGGCTCTATCAGATCTCATCGATGATGGTGACGCTCGACAGGACGCCGCTGCCCCCGGGCAGGAAGCCGTTCTTCGAAGGAGCGCGCTGAGGGGGCGGAGGTCGCGGGGACGTTCTCAACGCAGGGGCCGCGGGGGCCGCAGGGGGGCTGCTGCGCGTGGCCGCGCTGCGCGCGGCATGGATCGAGAGAGGGTCCATTCACAAGTGCCCGCATGCCTCAGAGGCACTTGTGAATGGACCCTCTCTCGATCCATGTCGGCGGCCGCAGGCCGCCGGCCACGCGCAGCAGCCCCCTGCGATCTCAGCGTTTGGTTTTCTCCGCGCCCTCTGCCCCCTCCGCGCCCCGCGCCGCGAGCAGCCGATCGAGCTGGTCCTTCGCGGCCCGCGACTCGGGTTGAATCCGCAGTGCCGCCTGCGCTTCGCGGATCGCCTCGTCCAATCGTCCCTGCAGTCCCAGAGCGACCGAAAGGTTGCGATGCGCCTCGGCATGGCGCGGATTGATGTCGATCGCCCGGCGCAGCAGCGCGGCCGCCTCGACGACCTGTCCTCTCGGGCCGATGAGGACGGCCAGATTGAAATGCGCATCGGCGTTGTCGGGATTGAGCGCGATCGCCCGCCGCAGCTCGCTGATGGCCTCGTCCACGCGCCCGACGGCGATGAGACCGTTGGCCAGGTTGAAGCGGACCCGATCGTCCCCGGGCTTGAGCGCCGCGGCGCGTTGCAGGTGCCGCGCGCCATCGTTGAGCAGCCCCTGCATCTGCAGCACGGTGCCGAGATTGCTGTGCGCCTCCGCGTAATCCGGTGCGAGCCGCAGGGCTTCGTCCAGATGGCGCCGCGCGTCGGCGAGGCGTCCGGCGTTCACGTATCGCATCGCCAGCGCGTTGTGCATCGAGGGATCGGCCGGGTTGATGCGCACGCGCAGCTCGGCGGCGGCGAGATCGGCTTGCTGCGCGCGGCGGAAGTAGTCGCGGGTCAGAATCGCGCCGTCCTCGGCCCGGTCCGGGATCACTTCCACCCAGAGCGCGCCCATTTCGTCGGTCGAGTTCTGCCCCCACACGACGCGCCGGGCTGGGCGCGGGCTGCGGGGATTCGCCGGCGAGTTGTCGTAGGTGAATCGCATGCGCAGCGTCGTGCCCCTGGGCAGCGCCAGCGGCTCCCGGTAGCGGTACTGATCCTGCCAGCGGACGTCCCACTGTTCGATCAGCAGCAGCGGTTCCACGCGGCCGTCCGGCAGCGTCGCCGTGCCGCGGATCTCGCGCGCCAGGTAGTGGGCGTGCGGGTAGACGCTGATCGCCGTGACGTCGACCGGCAGGACGTAGCTGTCCTCGACGACATGATTCGCGGCGCCGGCGGGAATGTCGATGGCCTTCGATTCGAGCTTGATGACGATCGGCACGCGCGTCGGCGGCGTGGAGGAGAAGAACAAGCCGATCGACGGCTGCACGGTTTCCGTTCGCGATCCCGGCACCATGTGCAGCTGGACGACCAGATCGCTGCCCTCGTCGAGCGTCCACGCCGTGTCCTCCGGCTCGAGGATCGGCACCTTGCCCGGCGACCAGCCGAAGACGTTCTGCACGGCATCTTCCGGCATCGCCGCGAAGCCGGGACCCGGATCGGCGCGGTCGAGCAGGCGGGAGACGCGTGACGGGTCCACCGCGACGTTCGCGTGATGGATCACGCGTGGGTTGTTGGCGCGGAACTCGATCGCGCGCACATGCCTGGTCCCCGACACGGGCACCGGAAACACCAGCGTCCGGAACACGTCGCCGGTGCCCGGCTTCAGCGTGTACGCGCCAGGGCTCGTGACGACGAGATCCGGCGTGCCGAGCTGCCACCCGTCGGGAAACGACGGCGGCGTCGGCTCATCGGCCGCCTCCCCGCGCGGCGTGCCCTGCCGCACCCATTGCTGAATGAGATCGATCTGGCGATCGCTCAGCCGGCGTGCATTGAGGAACTCGCCGTACCCGGGCTCGGGAAGCCATGGTGGCATGGCGCGGGTCAGCGTCGCCCGGGCGATGGCCCCGGCGTTTGCACGGGCGCTCTCGTAATCGAGCAGACTGAACGGCGCGCCGGCGATGCAGAGCGGATCGTTCGGATCGATGGGAACGTTCGCCGCCGATCGCGCCGGGCGATGGCAGCTCGCGCAGTGCTCGAACAGGATCGGCGCGATGTCCTTGTTGAAGGTGACGACGGATGGGGCGGCCGGCGCGGAAGGTGTGCGACTGCAAGCGGCCAGGAAGAGCAGTGCTGCTCCCATTCCCGCGAGCGTGTGCGCACGAGGTGAACGGGAGCAGCTGGATCGGGCCACGCGTCAGAAGTCTACCTGCACGCCGACGTCCACGAAGCGGGACTGCAGGATGACCGTCGGCGCCAGCCATGCCGACCCATAGGTCAGGTTGTAGGTCTGGACCGGGTTGGCGTTGAACAGGTTGTAGATCGACACCGTCGGCCGCACGGTTGCCCGTCCGGTGCGGATGATCTTGCTGATCCGGACGTCGGTCTGGTACACGCGGTCGCCGTACAGCGTCCCGGCCGGAAGCAGATCCACCGTCGGCGGCACGCCGGTGAACGGGCGGCCGAGCGACGGCGCCACGATCGCGTTGTTCAGCGGGTAGTTGGCGCTGAGCTGCGGACCGGACAGACTCTGGAAGGTGGCCGACACGCTGATGTCCCACACCGGGATCGGATACGCGGCCTGTGCCTTCACCTGCGGGAGCATCGGCGGCCTGATGTCGCAGTAGTCGTTGGTGCGCGGCGTGTTGGTGCCGAACCCCGTCGTGGTCAGGCTGAGGTCCGCGCGCAGGTTGCAGTAGTTGATCCGCTCGCGGCCGATGCTCACGCCGCCGGACAGGAGGATGTTGCGCGCCAGCCGCGCGTTCACGTCGAAGTCGAAGCCGTCGTAGACGTCCTCGATGCCGCCGACGTCCTTCGAGTTGAAGATCAGGTTGTTGGGCGCGATGATGCGGTTCACGTCGTACAGGCCGCACAACTGGCGGCCGCTGTTCGGCAGCCGCGAGTCCGCCGGCACCGGCACGCAGTACTCCGTGAAGTCGGCGTTGGTCACGTTGAGATTGCGTGTGGCGGTGAGGTTGCCGTACCAGCGCCGCGTGTACCCGGCATACGCCGACACGCGCGGCACGATCTCACGCTGGATGCTGATCTGGCCCTCCCAGTTGTTGGGACGCACGTGCCATCCTTCGACGATCGACGGATCGTAGTTGGTGGTCCGCGTCTGCACCTGTCCGAACAGCGGGTTGTTGATGGGACCGCACATGACCTGCCCGGGCCGTCTGGTGTTGGCGTTCGGGTTGGTGAGGTCGCAGTCGTCGAACGGGTTGTACGTGCCGGTGTAGGCGACGCCGGGCGGCGGGGCCCAGGTGCGCGAGACGGTATTGACGGTCGACTGCACGGGATTGACGAGCCGCGCGATCGTGTAGGACTCGCCGACGACGTAGCGGCCGATGCTGGCTTTCATGGCCGTCTTCCCGTCACCGAACAGGTCCCACGCCACGCCGAAGCGGGGATCGACGTCGCGCCAGTTCGGCACGTTCTCGACGGCGTCGAAGCTGCGCGCCGGGGTGAAGCGGCCGGCCGGGATGTTCTGGGCGTCGACGCGGGCGTTGAGCATGTCGAGCCGCACGCCGTAGTTCAAGGTGAGACGGTTGTTCAGCCGCCACTGGTCCTGCGCGAAAATGCCGGCGTTGTAGCGCAGCGTCTCGTGATACTGGATGGGCGTGGCGTACTGCGTCAGCGAGAACGGCACGCCGCCGCGGATCTGCAGCGTCACGGAGTTGTTCGGCTCCTGCGTGTTGTAGCGCCACGCATGCATCAGGGTGAATCCGACCTTCACGTTGTGCGAGCCGGTCACATACGCGGCAGAGGCGCGGTAGTTCATCTGGTCGCTGCGGTTGTAGCCGTAGCCGGTTGCCGATGATCCCCAGTTGATCGGCATTCCAGCAGGTGCCGTCGGATCGTTGATGGCGAACTGCGTTTCAGAGACACCCGGCCGCCGGTAGCCGTGGAAGTCCTGCGGCGTGATCGTCGCGCCCGCCTCGAGGAGGAGCTTGTTGGTGATCGGCGAGCTCCAGCTGGCCTGCACGATGTACTGCGGAATGTTCTTGTACTCGGGGCAGGCGCTGATTGCCGCCAGGTAGGTCGGCACGAAGCAGTTGCCGAAGTAGGTGTACTGCCAGTCGGCGTAGACGTTGACCTTGTGCTTCGGGCTGACCTGCGTCGTCAGGCGTGCCGCCGCGCTCTGGTGCCACACCGGAAAGAGGTTCTGCTCGGTGCTCGGCGAGTAGAAGATCGACGAGAAGTCCTGATCCCTGAACGAGCCGGCCACCGTGTTGTACGTGCCCCAGTGGCGATACCCGCCGTAGATCCACAGGCGATCGCGAATGATCGGGCCGCCCGCGTTGGGATTCAGGTCCCAGATGCGTTCGATGCGATTGCCGCTGCGCAGCCCGCGCGCAATCTGTTCGTCCGACAGGTTGTCGGCCTGCCACGATTCTCCCGCCCACCGCGAGAAGAACGATCCGCGGAACTGGTTGGAGCCTTCCTTGGGAATGAAGTTCGAGTACACCGTGGCCCGCTCGAACTCGGCGTTGTGAGAGTCGGTCTGGAAGGTGATCTCCTGCGCCAGGCCGTTGTTGAGGTAATTGCCGTACATCAGGCCGCCGGTGCCGCCGCCGTTGATGATCGGCATGCCTTCGACGGTAATCAGGCTGTCGCTCGCCCGGCTGCCGTGCACCACGAGGTTCATGCCGGTCTCGGGAATCGAACCGCCCACGTTCTGGCGGACGCCGGTGACCAGCACCGACGGCGTCAGCGCGGCGAAGCTGACGAAGTTGCGGTCGGTCGGCAGCACGTCCATGGCCTCGCGCGAGGCCGTCGCCAGCCGCACCGTGTTCTGCGTGTCCACGATCGGGGTTTCGCCGGTCACCGTGACCGTTTCCTCGAGCGCGCCGACGCGCAGCTCGGCATTGATGGTCGCGGTGAAGCCGGATGTCAGCTCGATGCCTTCGCGCCTCACCGCGCTGAAGCCCGGGAGCGTGAACGTCACCGTGTAGGTGCCTGGACGCAGATCGACGATGGTGTAGTTGCCCTGTCCGTCGCTGACGACGCTGCGCGATCGCTCGATGAGCGCCGGGCTCGACGCTTCGACGGTGACACCCGGGAGGACGGCTCCGGACGTGTCACGCACGACGCCGGCGATGGTGCCGGATTGCCCCTGCGAGTACAGCGCGGGGGCGCACACAATCAACGCGAAGAGAACGATCACACCGTGCCGGGTCAGAACTCGACGTGACATGGGTGCTCCTCCCTGACAGACAACGCGACGGGGAACCGGGGGGCATCTGTATAGCTCCCGTGCCGGGCGAAGTCAATCCGCGGCGCTCCTTCCACGCGCAGCGCTCGTGCTCGCGGCTCTCTTCGTGCCTGCGCGAATCGGCGGCCCGGGCGATGCCGCAATCGAGGAAGCGACGGAACTTACGGAACCGCCTCCAGCCGCCTTCGAAACGGCCGCGAGCCCTGTTGCAGGTACGGAAACCGGGCGTTCAACCGCGACGGCTGAGGCGGAGAGCCTGCGGCAGCGTCATCGGGCGCGCCGTGCGAGAGTCCGCCGCGCCGGGCGGGCGCCATCGCCTGCACGAAGGTCAGGGCGTGGAACGAGTCGAGCTCCGGAGAAACGGGGACACTCGGAAGTGGACTACCGCGAATCGCTCACGCTGAGCGTTACGATTACGGAGAAGGCCGGCGGAGCGAGCCCACACAAGAGACGGAAGGCCGGACGACGAGGACAATCACCCGGGATCTCCAGCGTCGATAGAGCGATATACTGCGCCGCACCGTGCGCAGCATCGTTGCCGTTGTCCTCGCCCTGACAGTCATGTGGCCGGCTCACGCGCAGACCACGAAGCCGATCCCGCGTCCGCCCGCGCAGAAACCGGGCGCGCCGCCCGATGGCTCGGCCGCACCGGACGGCTACTCGCCGATTCCGGAGTGGGCGGGCCAGACGCGCGCTCCGCGCGTCGCGGTCAGCGTGCCTTACACCGTCGAGACGTTCGCGACGGGAGTCGCCGGAGGCTACTCGATCGAGTTCATGCCCGACGGGCGCCTGCTGCTCGTCGAGCGGCCGGGGCGGTTGAAGATCATCGATCGCTCGGGCGGGATCTCGCCGCCGGTCTCCGGCCTGCCGCCAATCTTTGCCGGAGGTCCGCAGGGGCTCGTCGGAGCGATCGCCGACAGGGACTTTGCCGCCAACCGCACGATCTATCTCGCGTATACGGCTCCCGATCCGAACGCGCCCTCGCCGCCGCCGCGCCTTGCAGGTGTGCTGACGATCGCCCGCGCGCGGCTGTCATCCGATTCGACGAGGCTCGAGGACGTCACCGTGCTGCTCAACGCCGAAGGCATTGGCGGCCGGATCATCCAGGCCCGCGACGGAACGTTGTTCATTGCCTCGTCCATTCCTGCGGGCATCGGCATCCTGTCGGAGGACTGGCCGCAGCCGCAGCGTCTCGAGAGCCTGATGGGCAAGATCCTGCGCATCAACCCCGATGGCAGCGTGCCGAAGGACAATCCCTTCGTCGGACGGCCGGATGCGCGTCCCGAGATCTACGCCCTCGGCTTCCGCGACGATCAGGGGCTGGCCTTTCATCCCCGCACGGGCCGGCTGTGGGCGAGCGAACACGGCCCTCGGGGCGGCGACGAGATCAACGTCGTCGAGAAGGGGAAGAACTACGGGTTCCCGGTGATCGGCTACGGCCGCGACTACAACGGCGCCCCGATCAACAGGGACAGGACGTCGCAGCCCGGCATGGAGCAGCCGGCGTACTTCTGGACGCCCGATATTGCGCCCGGCGGCATCAGCTTCTACACCGGCAAGCTGTTTCCGGCGTGGCAGGGCAACCTGTTCGTGGCGGCGCTCGCCGGCAGGCATCTCGCGCGCCTGGTGCTGCAGGGTGAACGCGTAATCGGCGAGGAGCGCCTGCTGACCGAGCTCGATACGCGCATTCGCGACGTCAAGGAAGGACCCGACGGCGCGCTCTACGTGCTGACCGACGGCAACGGCGGCCGCGTTGTCAGGCTCGTGCCGGCGAAACCGTCTTCCTCGAGCGGAGTGCGGAAATGAAGCGATGGCTGCCGTGGATCGGCTGGATCCTTTCGCTCGGCGCGGTGGCGATTCTCCTCATGAGCGCGCGCTGGAAGCTGACGTTCGACCCGTGGTACGTGAAGGAGTGGGGGCGCATCGGCTGGGCGCCCGCCCTGCTGCCCCGCATCGCGTTCGTGCAGCTTGCGTGCGTCGTGCTGTATCTGGTGCCGCAGACCTCGGTGCTCGGCGTGGTGCTGATGACGGGCTATCTCGGCGGCGCGATCTCGCAGTACGCCCGGATGCAGGAGCCGTATCCGATCCTCGTGCCGCTGACCACGTGCCTCTTTGCGTGGGCGGGACTCTATCTGCGCGAGCCGAGGCTCTGGACGCTGCTGCCGCTGCGCAGGCGCTGACCTGACCGCGGTCAGTGCGTCATGGCGTAGACGAGCGCGTTGATGGCCACACGATAGCCGTCGATCGAGAACTTGTAGAAGTAATCCGGGTCCTCGCCTTCGCGCTCCCACGAGTCGCTGACGTCGGTGTTGTGGGTCATGAACACCATGAGGCGGCCGTGCCGATCGGCAATCCCGCGCACGTGGACCTGGGCGCTGTCGGCGCCGCGCTCCGACGTCCGCCCGCTGCCGAGCCAGATGCCGGCGGCCGGGATCTGCGGCACGCCTTCGAGATCGAAGGCGCTGTGGAGGATCGGGTGGGTGCTCGGCACATCGATGATCGGGTACTCGTCGGCCGGGAACACCTTACGGATCTCGGATTCCCAGACATCCCACGCGTACGAGCCCCAGAAATCGTCGACCCAGAGGAACCCGCCCTTCAGCAGATAGCTCCGCAGCCGCGCAGCCTCGTCGGTAGTGAAGTACAGCCGACCGACCTCCTGCATGATGATGATCGGGCACTGAAACAGCTCCGGGCTGGTGAGCTGGACGATGAGGTGGCGGGGCCGTTCCGGGGCCTCGAACGCCACCGAGATCTTCGTCAGCTCCGCCAGGCGGATCGACAGGTAGATGTCGGCCAGCGGGTAGTCGGTGAGCCAGCCGGCGCCGTCGCCGCGCGGATTCGGGCGATACACGGCCCGGCAGTAATGGAACTTGCCGTCGTAGTCCGACGGACGCGCGAGATGGGCCTCCGGACTGTCGAAGCGGCGGAACTGCGCCGCCGCAAGGCTCGCCATGCCGAGTGCCACGAAGACCAGGACAATCGCGCGGAGCGTCATCGCCTAACTGTAATGGATCCCTGCTCGTGCACGGGCGGACCCCCGTTCGCGCCAGCACGAGCTGCCGGGACGGCCGATGTGGGCACTATCGAGCGATGCCCGGCAGCTACCGGCCGGCGTCGCTGTCGCGAATGCCGTTTCTGCCGACGGCCAGCGCCTTCTGATCGACGCGCTGCGTGCGAACCCGCAGAGTTCGACCATCTCAATCGTGCTGAGCGCGCTGCCCCGATAACGGGCGCGTTTCCTGGCGTAAAAATTTCCGTCCAGGTTCGCCGCGCTTCGTTTCTCACAGTACAATCCGCCTCCGCATTCTTTCACGCCCCGTAGGGCGCGTCCTCCTGGACGCGCCGGAAAGGCAGGGCGCGTCCTTCCGGACGCGCCGGTGCAGGGCTCTGGACGCGCCGGTGCAGACGCGTCTTTGCTGGACGCGCCTTGCGAGGAGCAAGGAGGAACGTTGTGGTGAAGAAACTGGCGTTGGTCTCATTCTGCGTGGTGACGCTCGCCGGGAGCGCATGGGCGCAGGACGCGAAGGCGGTCATCGCCAGCGCGAAGAAGGCTCTGGGCGACCCGACGTCGATCACGTACTCCGGATCGGCCAAGGACGTCTCGTTCCAGCAGTGCGGTGCCAACAAGTCGCAGATGATCTGCCAGGGCACGCACGATCCGATGCGGCCGATCGACAACTACGTCCGCGTCATCGATCTGAGCGCGCCGTTGTCGCGGCACACCGGATCGACGAACAACATCGGGCCCGGCGGCTCGACGACGATCATCCCGGGCACGTTCTTCCAGCAGGTGACGCCGGAGCAGGCCGACGTCTCGCGGCCGTGGGCGCAGTCGCTCGAGCTGTACATCACCCCGTGGGGCTTCCTGAAGGGCGCCGAGGCCAACAACGCCACGGCCAGGAAGGACGGCAGGTACACGGTGCTGTCGTGGAGCCCGACCGTGAAGGCGCCGTCCGGCAGGGCCTACACGATCAACGCCTACGTGAACGGCCGGAACCTGATCGAGCGCGTCGAGACCTGGCTCGGCGAAAACATCATGGGCGACATGCACATCGTCGCCACCTATTCCGGGTGGAAGGATTTCGGCGGCGGCGCGATGGCGCCGTCGAAGATCGTCCAGACGCGCGGCGGCTGGCCGTTCTTCGAGGTCAACGTGACCAGCGCCAGGATCAATCCGACCGACGTGGCCTCGATCGCGCCGGCGCCCCCGCCGCAGGCCGGACGAGGCGGCCGCGGCGGTCCCGGCGGCCCGGGCGGCGCGCCGTCGTTGACGGTGACCCCCGAAAAGCTCGGGGACGGACTCTATCGCCTGACCACCGGCCCCGGCAGCTACGACTCGCTCATCGTCGAGTTCAAGGACCACGTGATGATGCTCGAAGCCGGGCAGTCAGAAGCGCGCGCGCTGGCCTACATCGCCGAAACGAAGAAGCTGTTCCCCAACAAGCCGATTCGCTACGTGTTCAACACGCATCCGCATTCGGATCACACCGGCGGCATTCCGGCGCTGGTGGCCGAGGGCGCGACGATCATCACGCACGAGAACAACAAGGTGTTCTTCGAACGCGCGCTCAATACGCCGCGGACGCTGCTCAACGACACGCTGGCGAAGAACCCGAGGAAGGCCGTCGTGGAAAGCGTCGGCGACAAGAAGGTGTACACGGACGGGAATCGGACCGTGGAGATGTACCACATCTACCCCGCTCCGCATTCCAACGGGCTGCTCGTGGCCTACATCCCGAAAGAGAAGATCCTCTTCCAGGGCGACTTCTCGCTGCCACCGCCCGGGCAGCCGGGCAACGATCACGTGAAGGCGCTGGTGCCGGCGCTCGAGAAGCTCAAGCTCACCGACTTCGAACGCTACATCAACGTCCACGCCTCGGCTGCACCGCAGACGAAGGCGGAGTTGTGGAAGGCCGTCGGCCGATAACGGCCTTCGCGCGCCGCGGCGCCCTTGCAGTTGGTCCTCTCTACGGCGGCGGTCACGAGCGTGGCCGCCGCCGCGCAGGAGCCGCAGCCCGGCTCAGCGATCCGTCAGGCGATCGATTTCAGCGAGATCCGCTGCCGTCAGCGTCCACTTCGCCGCCGCCGCATTGGCGCGCACCTGCTCGGGTGACGTCGCGCCGGCAATCACCGAGGCCACCGGCGCTCGCGACAACAGCCAGGAGAACGCCAGCTCCAGCACCGTGTGTCCGTGCCTGGCCGCGAATGCCTTCAGCGCTTCGGTCACGCGCACATTCGCGTCGGTCGTGAAGCGGGACGTCCACGACTGCGACAGCCGGCTGTCCGGCGGCGCCGGGCGGCCAGGCTCGAACTTGCCCGTCAGCAGTCCGCTCGCCAGGGGAAAGTAGGGGAGGAACGCGAGGTTCAGCCGCTCGCAGGCCGGGAGCACGCTCTTCTCGGGCTCGCGATGCAGCAGGCTGTACTCGTTCTGCACGCTGACGAACCTCGCGGCCCCGGGCTTCACCGCACGCGCGGCCTCGTCCAGCTGCTCCGCGGAGAAGTTCGAGCAGCCGATTTCCCGCACCTTGCCGGCTTTGACCAGATCGTTCATGGCGCCGAGCGTGTCGGCGACGGGCACGGCCGGATCGGGCTGATGCAGCTGATAGAGATCGATGCGATCGGTGCCGAGCCGGCGCAGGCTGTCCTCGCACGCCTGCCGCACGTACTCGGGGCGCGCGCCCTTGCGCCGCTCGTCGACCGCCATGCCGAACTTCGTGGCGATGATCGCGCGATCGCGGCGTCCGGACAGCGCGCGGCCGAGGAACGCTTCGCTCTTGGTCGCGCCGTAGATGTCGGCGGTATCGAAGAAGTTGATGCCGGCGTCGAGCGCGGCATCGACGACGCGACGGGTGGCGGCCTCGTCGATGCGCATGCCGAAGTTGTTGCAGCCGAGGCCGACCACCGACACACGAAGCGAGCCGATCGAACGAAAGTCCATCCGGAAAGAATAGCCGTCGGAGCGCGTCGCAGCCGTCGCCTATCGCAGGTTGGCGTAGACGGCCTCTTCCACGCCTGCGTAGAGCTTCATCGACGCCTCGTCGTAGAACGGCAGCGTCTGCATCATCACCACCACGCCGATGTCCCGGCTCGGGTCGACGAAGAAATGCGTGTTGAAGATGCCGGCCCAGGTGCCGCTGCCAGGCGAACGGCGATTGGGCTGCCGGTCGGCCGCGAGCTGGAAGCCGAGCCCCCACTTGTCCCTGCCGGCGCCGAGCGGGAAGTTGCGCGACAGCCCCTGGTTCGTCGACCGCTGCTCCTTGACGACCACGCTGCCGGTGTGGGGCTCGAACATGGTCCGCGCCGACTTCTCGCTCAGGATGCGCTTGCCGTTCAGCGTGCCGCGATTGAGCAGCATGCGCAGAAACAGGCCGTAATCGCCGGCCGTGCCGTACAGACCGCCGTCGCCCTGGACCGTGGCCGGGATCTTCGCGGGCACCGGCTGCTCGACGAATTTGCCGTCGCTGCCGCGGCGGTTCACGGCGACGACGCGCGCGTGCCTGTCCGGCGGCACGAGGTAGCTCGTGTCGCGCATGCCGAGCGGCGACAGGATCCGCGACTCGAGGAACGCGTCGATCTTCTGGCCCGAGACGGCCTCGACGACGTGGCCGAGGACGCGGGTGCTGGCGCCATAGGCCCAGTCCTCGCCGGGATCGAAGAGGAGCGGCAGATCGAGCTCGGTCTGCTTCGTCTTCTCCATGATCTTCTGCAGCGTCGGGCTCGAGAAGCCGTAGCCGATGCCGGAGGTATGCGTGAGCAGGTGGCGGATCGTGATCGGCCGCCTGGCGGGCCGCGTCGTATAGCTCGCGTCGGCCTCGTTGAACGTGGCGATGACGGGCCGATCCTTCCACTGCGGCAGGTACTTGGCCACATCGTCATCGAGCGACAGCCTGCCCTCGTCGACGAGCATCATGATGGCGACCGAGGTGATCGGCTTGGTCATCGACGCCATGTTGAAGATGGTGTCTTTCGCCATCGGCGTGTTGGTGAGCGTGCGGCTTTTGCCGAAGGCCTCGTGGTAGAGCACGCCGTCCTTGTTGACCACCGCCACGACGACGCCCGGCACGTCGCCGCGGTCGACGGCGGTCTCGAGGACAGCTGAAATGGCAGATGCGCCCTGGGGCCGGAGCGTAGCCGCCGAGAGAACGGTGAGGCAGAGAAGGGGAAGGACCCAGCGCAGAATTTTCATGCGTGGATCCTACTCTGGTTGGTGGTTCGTGGTCGGGTTCTCGATCGGTAGTTCGTGGTTCGTGGGTCAGGCTGGGCGACGCGGCGCGGCGCCCAAGCCCTCAATCACTGTGACCGCCAACCAGCTAGAGCTTCGCGTACAGTGCGAGCAGCCGGCTCCAGGCCTTCTCGGCGTCGTCCATCTTGTAGACGGTCGAGTCCGGCGGGCACCAGCCGTGCGCACCCGAGTAGACCTCGATCTCGGCGGGGTTGCCCGACTTGGCGAACGTCTCCTTGAGGATGTTCTTCTCGTCGGGGGCGCGCATGTCGTCGTTGGACGCGATTGCGATGAGCAGCGCCGCCTTCGTCTTCGCCACGAGCAGGTGCGGGCTGCCGGGGTCCTTCGTCACCAGGCCGCCGCCATGGAACGACGCGACCGCGCCGACGCGGTCGGGATTGGCGGCCGCGGTGCGGAACGCTATCGGTCCGCCCATGCAGTAGCCCTGGGTGCCGAGCTTGCGGTTCTTGGCGACTGACGGCTGGGAGTCGAGCCACGCCGTGAACGCCTTCGCATCGGTCATGTGCGTGGTCGGGCTCAGCTGCTTGGCGAGCGGGAGCAGCTCGGGGATTGGCGTGGCCGCGCCCTTCGAAGCGGTCGGCGCCTTCTGCTGCCGGTAGAACGGGTTCACCACGAGCACCGAGTAGCCGGATTCGGCGAGGCGCTTGCCCATCTGGCGGAACGCGGGACGCAAGCCGAAGATGTCGGGCCAGATCAACACGCCGGGCGCCGTGCCGCTGGCCACGTGCACGAAGTAGGCGTCACACGTGCCGTCAGGCGTCTTGATCGTGACGTCCTGTTCCCTCACGTCGACGGCATTGACGACCTTCGGCAGCATCATCGCCATGCCGACGCCCATCAGGGCGCCAAACTGCCGCCGGGTTACCAGACCCCGTCGCTCGTACTCCAGCCGATCTTCTTCAAAATGATCCTGATCGCACATATTCGCTCCTGTCCACAGCCCGAACGTGCGGCTCAGCCACACCGGCGCATCCGGAGACTCTACCCCAGGAATGAGGGATCGGGAAGTCCGCGGCCAGGCAGCAGCAGCCAGGAATCAGGAATCAGGAATCAGGAATCAGGAATAAGAAGACGGCCCGGTTGAGGCCGTCCCCTCAAGCGGCGCTGTTGCGCCCGCGCAGCTTGGCCAGCGCGCGCGATTCGATCTGGCGCACCCGTTCGCGGGTGACCGAGAGCCTCCGGCCGATCTCCTCGAGCGTCAGCTCGCGGTCGAGGCCCAGACCGTAGCGCAGGCGCAGCACTTCGCGCTCGCGCTCGGTCAGCGGCGCCATCGCCCGCTCGACCTCTTCCGCCATCTGGCCGCGGATGGCCTCTTCCTCGGGCGAGGGGACGGACTGATCGCGGATCAGCGTGCCGAGCGTCGATTCCTCGTCCTCCCCGACGGTCGCGTCGAGCGACGCCGGGATCTTGGCCGCGTCGAGCAGGAGCTGCAGCTTGCCGAGCGGCATGCCGAGGTGGGCGGCCAGCTCCTCGGGCCGCGGGTCGCGGCCGAGACGCGCCGCCAGCTCGCGCCGTCCGTGGGTGACCTTGTTGAGCGCCTCGATGGTGTGCACCGGCAGGCGGATGGTCCGCCCGTAGTCGGCAACGGCGCGGCCCACGGCCTGGCGAATCCACCAGGTCGCATACGTCGAGAACTTGAACCCGCGCCTGAACTGGAAGCGATCGACGGCCTTCATCAGGCCGATGTTGCCTTCCTGGATCAGGTCGAGCAGCGTGAGCCCGCGTCCGAGGTAGCGCTTGGCGATCGATACGACCAGCCGCAGGTTGGGCTCGATCAGCTGCCGCTTGGCGTCGACCAGGGCCTCTTCACGCTGGCGGACCACCGCAAAACGGATGCGGAACTGGCGGCGGGAGAGGCCGACCTGGTCCTCCAGGGCGCGCCGCTCGCGGGCCGCCGCGCGGCCGTTCTCCATCTGCGACAGCCGCTCGAACTCGCGATCGATCCGCTTCAGCTCCTCGAGGATGCTGTCGATGACCGACGGGCGGATCGGCAGGTCGCGCAGCGTCGCCTTGATCTGCTCTTCGGCATCGGCGATTTCCTTGCGCGCCTCGGCGCGCGTGGCCGCTGTCGAACGGCGATCCTCGGCCTTGCGGCGACACTCGTTGATCCGCCGCTGCTGGCGGCGGATCCGTCCGAACGCCTTGAGCACGGGCTCGATCTTCGAGGGCTCCAGCTCGCCGCCATCGGGGAGGAGAATCAGCTCCGCGGCCGGCGCGGTGCCCCGCCTCACCGCTTCCTGGAGCGAGAGCAGCGTCTGGAGCGCGCTCGGGATGGTGCTGATGGCGGCGAGCAGCTCGCCGCGCGCGGTCTCGATGCGCCGGCCGATCTCCTGCTCCTCGCGGGCGGTCAGCAGCTTGCGCCGCGCGATGTTGGTCAGGTAGGTGCGAACGAGATCGATCTCGACCTCGGGAACGCCCGCCTGCGGCGCTTCCTCCATCTCGTCGGGCGTGAGCTCGGGTTCGGCCGCCTCGTCCAGGTGCTGATCTTCGAAGGCTTCGGGCTCCTCCTCGTGCAGCAGCTCGCGGGCATCGAGGCCCGCCGGCGCACGCTCTTCGCCCTCCTCGCCCTCTTCGTTCCACGGATCTACCGGGACGAGGCCGTACTCATGGGCGCGGCGCCGCCAGTCCAGCACGTCGTGGTTCTTGTCCGGATCCCGCCAATCGATGAGCGAACCTCGTCGTCTCCGGGGACGAGGATGTCGCGTGGGGGAGACCGATGTCTGGTTGGTAGCCATCAGATACTTGGACTCGTCTGCGCTCGATTGGGGTGCAAACCGGGCACCAGCCATCTGATGGAATCGACGTTGCACCGGCACCATTAGTTTGGGGCCAGACATGAACGGCTCGGCTGAGGAGGGCGCACCCATGGCAGGAGAATTGGCAGGCAGGCGCGTGGCCGCGCTGGTGGCGAACGGCTTCGAGCAGGTGGAGCTGGGCCGGGACGGCCCCGAACGAGGCTCCCGGCCCTGGGTCGGCGTATCATCTCGGGCGTGAAACTGGCGCTGTGCATCGGCACGGCCCTCGCCATCCTCGTCACGCCGGTCGTCCTGGCGCAGGGCGACTCGAGCGGCGCACCGTCCGCGCGCCGGACGATCGACACCTACTGCGTCGGCTGTCACAACGCAAAGGCGCGCGCCGGCGGCCTGGCGCTCGACTCGGTGAGCCTGGAGGTCTCGACGCCGGACCGTGCCGGCGGGCTGCACGCGCACGCCGAGGTCTGGGAGAAGGTGCTGCGCAAGCTGCGCGGCCGGCAGATGCCGCCGCCCGGCAGCCGGCAGCCGGACCGGAAGGAGATTGACGCCTTCGTCGCCTGGATGGAAGGCGCGCTGGACAACGGCCGGCAGCCCCGGGCGGGACACGTGCCGCTGCAGCGGCTCACCCGCACCGAGTTCGGCGCCGCCGTGAACGATCTGCTCGCCATCGAGCTCGATGCCGAGGCGCTGCTTCCCGCCGAGATCGAGGTCCACGGTTTCGAGAACATCGCCGCGGCGCTGAGCATTTCGCCGGCGTTCCTCGACCAGTACGTGGCCGCCTCGCGAGCGGCCGCGAAGCTGGCGGTCGGCGAGGTCAGGCCGAAGCTGGCCAGCGTCTTCTACTCGCAGCCGCTGACCGCCGATCAGCCGGCGCACGTCGACGGCCTTCCCCTGGGCACGCGCGGCGGGATGAAATTCCGGCACACGTTTCCCGCCGACGGCGAGTACCGCTTCTCGATTGCCGATCTCGGCATCGACCTCTACACGCGCGCCGTCGAAACCCGGCACACGCTGGTCATCGTCATCAATGGCCGCGAGGTGTTTCGCGCGTCGCTGGGCGGCCCTGAGGATTTGAAGTTGATCGACCAGGGAGGTGCACCGGCGCGCGCCGCGATCATGAAACGGTTTTCGGGCATTCCGGTGCAGATGAAGGCGGGCACCTATGATGTCGCCGTCACGTTCATCGAGCGGGCGCAGATCGAGTCGGACGAGTTCGTCGCCTTTCTGCCGGGCGATGAATTCAGCCGCGGCGATCGAGCGCCGCGGGTGATCGGGGGCGTCCGCGTCGAAGGTCCGTTCAACTCGCCCGGTGTGTCGGACACGCCGAGCCGGCGCAGGATCTTCGTCTGCCGGCCCGCGCCGAAGGCGCCGCTCCCCGAGCAGCGGCAATGCGCACGGCGCATAGCCGCGAATCTGGCCAGGGAGGCGTTCCGGCGCCCGGTCAGCGCCGCCGATATCGATTCGCTGATCCCGCACTTCGACAGCGGTGCGGCCGGCGGTTTCGATGCCGGGATCGAGCAGATGATTGCCGCCATCCTCGTCAGCCCCGAGTTCCTGTTCCGGACGATCGCGACTCCGGCCGCGGCTGGCCGGAATGCGACGGCAGTCCCGCTCACCGATCTCGAGCTGGCGTCGCGGCTGTCGTTCTTCCTGTGGAGCCAGGGGCCGGACGAGGCGCTGCTCCGGGCGGCGGAGGCCGGCCGGCTGCGCACGCCGCGGACGCTGCAGGCCGAGGCGCTCCGCATGCTGAAGGATCGGCGCGCGTCGAGCCTGGTCCGCAACTTCGCGCTGAAGTGGCTCGATCTCGACAACCTGCGCGACGTCGAGCCGGACCCGAACCTGTTTCCGACGTTCAACGCGCAGCTTCGCGCCGATCTGGCCACCGAGATCGAATCGTTCGTCGGCAGCGTGCTGCTCGAGGATCGCAGCGTGGCCGATCTGCTGACCGCCGACCACACGTTCCTCAACGAGCGGCTCGCCAGGCACTACGGCCTCGACACCGTCTTCGGCCCGCAGTTCCGGCGCGTGACGCTCGACGATCCGAACCGGTGGGGGCTGCTCGGCAAGGGCGCCGTGCTGCTGAAGACGTCGTACGGCGATCGCACGTCGCCGGTCCTGCGCGGCGCGTGGATCATGGACAAGCTGATGGGAACGCCGCCGACCCCGCCGCCGCCGGACGTCGACACCGACCTGTCGCAGCCGAAGGACGCGCCGCCGAAGACGCTGCGCGCGCGGCTCGAGAGCCACCGCTCGAAGCCGGGCTGCAACCAGTGCCACGGCGTGATCGATCCCATCGGGTTCGCGATGGAGAACTACGACGCCGTCGGCCGCTGGCGCGATCGCGAGGCCGACGCCGACGCGCCGATCGACGCCACCACCGTGCTGCCCGACGGGCGTGCGGTCGACGGCCCGGCGCAGCTGCGCGAGGCGCTGTTTGGCGACCCCGAGCTATTCGTCCGCGCGTTTACCGAGAAGCTGTTGATGTACGCAATCGGCCGCGAGCTGGAGTACTTCGACATGCCGCAGGTTCGCGAGATCGTCCGTCGCGCGGCCGCCAGCGACTACCGGTTGTCGGCAATCGTCTCGGGCATCGTGGCGAGCGATGCGTTTCGAATGCAGGGTGTGAAAGAGTCACCGTGATGCGAACTGCAAAATGCAGACGCGAGCTGACGCGCTCGCAGCGTTCGTTCGTTTTCGCATTTTGCACCTTTGAACGACAGCGAAGGACCAGGCCATGTTCCTGAGCCGAACACATCTGTCGCGTCGAACCGTGCTCGAGGGCGCCGGCGTCACGCTCGCGCTGCCGCTGCTGGACGCGATGATTCCGGCGGCAACCGCGCTGGCGCAGACCGCCGCCGCGCCCCGGCTGCGCATGGGGTTCTTCTACATCCCCCACGGCGCGATCATGGGCAACACGTCGCACGGTCCGCAGCTGGATCGCTGGACGCCCTCGGGCGCGGGCGCCGACTTCAAGCTGAGCCCGATCCTGGCCTCGCTCGAGCCGTACGAGAAGTACGTCACCTCGTTCGGCAACCTGCAGAACAACGCGATGGTGGGCGGCGTCCACAGCCTGGCGCCGGCCACGTGGTTGAGCGGCACGAAGCCCGACCGCGGCTCGCGCAGCGCCAGCATGTCGACCACCCTCGATCAGGTGGTGGCGAGGCACATCGGGCAGAACACCACGCTGCCGTCGCTCGAGGTCGCCGCCGAGACCACGCAGCAGGCCGCGGCGTGCAGCGGCTCGGCGTGCTTCTACAACACGACGCTCTCGTTCCGCGACGCGCATTCGCCGCTGCCGATGGAGCACAACCCGCGCAAGGTGTTCACGCAGCTCTTCGGCGACGGCGATACGCCGCAGGAACGGGCGGCGATTGCCGATCAGACGCGCAGCCTGCTCGACCGCATTCGCGGCCGCATCACCTCGCTGCGGCGCGATCTCGGCCCCGGCGATCGCGCCATCCTCGATGCCTACATCGACACCGTGCGCGAAATCGAGCGGCGCGTGCAGCTCACGGCGAGCCGCGACCTGTCGGGTCTCGACGTGCCCGAGGCGCCGATCGGCGAGCTGAATCACTTCGGCGCGCAGGTCGACCTAATGTTCGATCTGATCGCGCTGGCCTATCAGGCCGACCTCACGCGCGTCGCCTCGTACATCATGGTCGCCGAAGGCACGAACCGCACCTACACCCACATCGGCGTGCCGGACGCGTTTCACCCGGTCTCGCATCACGCCAACGATCTGGGCCGGATCGAGAAGCTGGTGAAAATCCAGACCTGGCACGTCGAGCGGTTCGCCGCCTTCGTCAAGAAGCTGGCGTCGATCCCCGACGGCGACGGCTCGCTGCTCGATCACGCGATGTTCCTCTACGGCTCGAACATGTCGAACAGCGATCGCCACAACGGCCACCCGTTGCCGACGATCCTCGTCGGGGGCGGCAACGGCGCGCTCAAGGGCGGTCAGCACATCGAGCTGCGCGAGCCGACGCCGCTCGCCAACCTGCACCTGACGATCCTCGACAAGATCAACGCGCGGCAGGAGTCGTTCGGCGACAGCACGGGAATCATCGAGGGAGTCTGAAGGAATCAGGGATCAGTCAGGAATCAGGGATCAGGAATCAGGATTCAGGGATTCCTGACCCCTGATTCCTCCTATTTCTATTTCCCCCTCGACCTGATCATCCTCTCGTACGACTTCTCGTTCTCCAGACAGAACTCGTCGATCAGGTCGGTGTCGAGCTCGATGGTCTGCGTCAGGTTCACCGTGAACGGCTTCGTGTAGTTCTTCGGGTCGTCGATTGTCAGCGCGATCTCGAGCGTGCCGAAGTTCGGCCGTCGGATGCGCTCGGTCATCGTCGCCTGATCGCTCATCGGGCTGCCGCCGGTGTCGATCCACAGATCGTCGCGGAAGCCGGCCGTGGTGACGACGAGCGTGTCGCCGTCCCAGCGGGCGGTCGAGTAGCCGTTCCAGGTCGGGTTGCGGTCCTCGGGCAGCGGCCGGCCGTCGATGAAGATCTGTCGGTACATCGCGTTCACTTCGTAGAGCAGCACGAGCAGCTTCGGCGTGTGGATCGCCTTGGTGAGATGGGGCAGCGTCCAGTGCCGCGGCGGGTTGTCGGGCAGACAGCGCACGTGCGGGTCGTCGCGGCTGTCGTCGGCGCGGCGGGCTTTCGCGAGCGCGGCGGCCTCGGGCCGGTAGGGCAGGCCGCCGGGGAGGTTCCGTCCGAGGTTGCCGCCGAGCGGCGATCCGCCGATCTCGACGCCGCACTCGATGAACTGGCCGGTGCCCGGAACGCAGCGGTTGGGATTGTACGGCCGCCAGAGGCCGGAGAAGTCGGGCTTGCCGTCCGGGAGGTGCGGTGCCGGCGCCTGCAGATCCGGCTTGCCGTCCGCGGTTCGGGGCACACCCTCCGTCGGATAGCGAAGCCACTGCGCGAAGCCGAACGCCGGTAAACCGATCATGGCGACCAGGACGAAGCCGATCCGAAAGCCCCGCATACCTCCTCCGATCTGGCACCCGCGCGCTGAAACTGTCGCATACTACCGCCAACCGCCGGGCCCTCGTACCGCCGGAGCGTTGACGCGGAAGATGATGATCGATCGACGACAACTCCTGACCGGCTTCGTGGGCGGCCTGATCGGCAGCCTCGCGCTGCCTCGCCGCGCCATCTCACAGGAGCCTGGCCATCTCGCCCTGAACGATCGGCTGCTGCTCGTGACGACGGCCGGCACCAACGTGCTGATGCTCTCGACGGGCGGCGGTCTCGTGCTCGTGGACAGCGGGAGGCCGGAGCACACCGACGCGCTCATGGCGTCGGTCGGGCAGGTCTCGTCCGGCCGAGGCATCGAGACGGTGTTCAACACCCACTGGCATCTCGAGCACACCGGCGGCAACAGCGCCGTGCGTCAGGCAGGCGCGAAGATCATCGCCCACGAGAACACCCGGTTGTGGATGGCGACGCCGACATGGATGCCGAAGGAGGATCGCTATCGTCCGCCGCGGCCGAAGGATGCGCTGCCGGACACCACGTTCTACGTCGACGGCGCCCTGACCGCCGGAACCGAGCGCATCGACTACGGCTATCTGATCGAGGCGCACACCAGCAGCGACATCTACGTGTTCTTCCGCGACTCGAACGTGCTGGCCACCGGCGACGTGGCATCACCGGCTCGCGATCCCGAGCTCGACTACTTCACCGGGGCGTGGATTGGCGGGCGCGTCGACGCGATGGATCGCCTGCTCGCGCTGGCCGACGCGAATACGAAGATCGTGCCCGGCTTCGGCCCGGTGATGACGCGCGCCGAGCTGCAGGCCGAGCGCGACATGATGAAGACCATCTACGACCGGACCGTCGAGCGCGTGCGCGAGGGCGACTACGTCGACGACATGCTTGCGGGCGGCGTCCTGAACGGCCTGGGGCGCACGTGGCAGGACCCGCGGAAGTTCCTCCACGACCTTCACAAGGGGCTGTGGGCCCATCACAACAAGCTCGACGCCAATGTGGTATAGCGGGTCGATGAAGGGTCCGGCCAAAGCGAGGCGGAGTCCGGCTCCTATGAGCCGGACTGATGTCAAGTCTCTTCCGTTTCGACAGACGTCACCGGAGCAGACCTCCTAACCCGCCTGAGGTCTGCGAAGGTGACGTCTTCGTTGTTCCCGTCCGCGCGCGGTTTCGTGGCTGGGCGAGTCACTCGCCACCAGCTCCTATGCGTGTCGGCT
>Ga0209172_10003737_pt1 | contig 22335 bp, 15 predicted proteins | sample LarsenN4metaG_FD_184113 | JGI IMG/M metagenome (GOLD analysis project Ga0209172, IMG submission 184113) | Hot spring sediment bacterial and archeal communities from British Columbia, Canada, to study Microbial Dark Matter (Phase II) - Larsen... ... | reverse complement strand
TTGTATGTGTCAAAAAATTAGTTATGTTCATTGGTTTGAGGAGATGACGTTTTTTGAATAATTTAGGCATCAAAGACATAAGTGTAATTTTTTATGTAAAGTTTTGTATCGACATTCAACATTTCTGACTTTCATATAATCAATTTTTTTAACTTCCAGCCACAATCATAAGAAAAATTTTTAGTTGATTTCGGGTGGCTCATATCGATCGGGTGGGAGGCAATCGCCCAGAGCAAATGCTGTAACCAGATTGACACCAAGAAAGCGCGAGGATAAGTGATGATGATGAATATGGGTCAGGAAATGTTTTCGAGTTATTTTATCCCTCATGGGCATTGCTACCTGTGGAAACCAGGATTAGTCAGCTTGCATGTCCTATCCGATGGCCTGATTACCCTGGCCTATTTTTTAATTCCTCTGGAGCTGATTTACATCGTTAAAAAGCGCCAAGATATTCCCTTTGACTGGCTGTTTATGCTGTTTGGCTCGTTCATCATCTGCTGCGGCATTACTCATATTATGGAAATCTGGACTTTGTGGCATCCAGATTACTGGCTGTCGGGGTTTCTCAAGGCGATTACAGCAGCGGTGTCTCTAGCCACAGCGGCGGTGATGGTGCAGTTGATTCCCAAAGTCTTGGCGATTCCCAGTCCAGCGCAGCTAGCAGCAGCAAACGCGGCTCTTTCCAGTGAAATTGAGGAGCGCAAACAGGTGGAGGCGTCCCTCAATCAACTGACCCTGCAACTGGAACACCGGGTGCAGGAAAGGACATTGGCTCTGCAAAAGGCGAATCAACAGTTGCAGCAGGAAAATCGGGAGCGGTATTTGGCTCAGGAGTCATTGATCCGATCGGAAACGAAACTGCGGGAGCAAACCCAGCGGCTCCAAGATACCCTGAAAGAACTCAAATCTACCCATACCCAACTGGTACAGACAGAAAAAATGTCGTCCTTGGGGCAAATGGTGGCCGGAATTGCCCACGAAATCAATAACCCGGTTAACTTTATTTACGGCAATATTGCCCCTGCCACCGATTACATCGCCGACATTTTAGGGTTGCTTGATTTATATCAAGAGTCTTACCCCCAGCCAGTAGCAGCGGTGCGGGAGCGCTTGGAAATCATGGAACTGGATTTCCTCAAGCCAGACTTGCTAAAAATATTAGATTCTATCAAAGTGGGGGCGGAGCGGATTAAAGAAATTGTCAAATCCCTGCGCACGTTCTCGCGCCTGGATGAGGCGGAGATGAAGCAAGTTAATATCCACGAAGGGATAGATAGCACTTTGATGATTTTGCAGCACCGGTTGAAAGGGCAGCCGCACCGACGGGAAATCCAAGTGATTAAAGAGTACGAGACCCTGCCATTGGTGGAATGCTACGCCGGACAAATTAATCAAGTGTTTATGAACATTTTGGCCAATGGGATTGATGCGTTGGAACAAAAAATGGGGGTTTGGGCAGAGAGCGGTGGGGACGATCGGGACATCGGGGAAGAGCCGCCCACGATTCGCATCCGCACGGTGTTAACTCACGATCAGTGGGTGCAAATCAAGATTTCCGACAATGGTGGGGGGATACCGCCGGAGGTGATGCGGAAAATTTACGACCCTTTTTATACCACCAAACCTGTGGGTTACGGCACCGGTCTGGGATTGGCCATATCTTATCAGATTATGGAAAAGCATCAAGGTTGGTTGAGCTGTGTGTCTCAACCAGGACAAGGGACTGAGTTTACGATCGCGATTCCCTTAGAGCGGAAACCGGTATGTCCGCTAGTCAAATCCCAGAAGCTAGCTTTAGTGGAGTCTGGTTTAGCAGCGGGGAAGGGAAGGTAGGCGAATGGCAGTTCGCTCCCACCGCAGAATTGGGCATATGGTACAGCGGCAAGACAGAATTCAGAGCGGTGAGCAAACCCCCCGAGATTAATCATGTAGTTTTCCTGGTGATCGCCCCGAAAATATCAAAAACATTTACAATCAATTTGTGATGATCGGACAGAGATGATGGACGAGATTTCTGGAATTTACAATCCCATTTTAGTAATTTTCTCATTTGCCATTGCGGTCATGGCATCTTATACGGCGCTGGATTTGGCGGGAAGAGTAACGCCGAAGCGGTGGGAGGATGAAGGGAAATTATTAGGGAGTAAATCCCGCCCAGTTTGGATTGTGGGTGGGGCAGTGGCAATGGGAACCGGGATTTGGTCGATGCACTTTATCGCCATGCTGGCATTTCAGTTGCCCCTAGAGGTGAATTATGATGTGTTTTTAACCCTCTTATCCTGGGTGGATGGGATGGTGGCGTCGGGTTTGGCACTACTACTATTCAGCCGACCCAAGCTGAATTTGGGAGTGTTGCTGGGCGGGGGGACATTGATGGGGCTGGCGATCGTCTCCATGCACTACCTGGGGATGGCAGCAGTGCGAGTATCCGCACAAATGCACTACAATTTTTGGCTGGTGGGGCTGTCCGTGCTAATTGCCGTGGGAGCATCAGTAGTGGCGTTGTGGTTGGCATTTAAATTTCGCTATGCCAATGGGGCCAAATTCAACTGGAAAAAATTGAGTAGCGCCTTAGTGATGGGGATAGGGATTAGCGGGATGCACTACACAGGGATGTGGGCAACTTGCTTTTCCCGGATGTCACCAGAGCAACAGTTTCCCATCCAAGGTGGGGATAATTCTTGGCTGGCAATTCAAATTGGCATTGGCACCCTGATTGTTTTAGGTGGCACCCTGGTGGCGGCATTGTTCGATCGCCGGTATGCGGTACAATTAATTAAGCAAGCGACTCTAGAAGAAAGCGAAAATCGGTTCCGCTCCCTGGTAGAAAAAATGCCTGTGGGAGTGCTGCTGCTGAATCGGGAAGGCCAAATTATTCTCAGCAACCCAGTGGCAGCAGACATGGTGGGGATGAATGCTAAAGAAATCCGGGGCACCAGCATTTTTGACCTTTCATGGCAGCTATTAGATGAAGCGGGCAATATCTTGGCGCCATCGGCGCATCCGCTCCAAGCGGCTATCTCCCACCATCAGCCGATTCAAAATCTGGTGATTGGTGCGGTGCGCAAGGATATGGCAGAAACACTTTGGTTGCTGCTGAATGTAGAGCCGCATTTTGCCAGTAATGGCACTTTAGAGCGGGTAGTTTGTACTTTCAGCAATATCAGCGATCGCAAGCAAGCAGAGAAAAAGTTAGAGCAGCAAGCTGCTGCCATTGCCGCCGCCACCGACGGCATTGCCATTCTCAATCATCGGGAAGAGTTTATTTATGTGAATGATGCTTATGTCAAAATCTTTGGCTATGACACCATAGAAGAACTTTTGGGGAAGAGCCGGACGCTGCTGTATGAACCACAAGAATTAGCAGAGCTAACCAGGGAAATATAGTCATTTCAAATAACCATGAGACAAGCCAGAGAGTTGCCCTCTATCCCCCAACCCCTTTCTCCCAAAAAGGGAGAAAGGGGAGCAAGAGGGGGGATGGGTTTTGTCTGTGATTCTCCCCTCTCCCTACCTGGGAGAGGGGACGGGGGTGAGGGCAATATCGAGTGTTTCATTTTTATTTGAAATTACTATAGTCTCGGATTTACCAATGAGTTATTGCCGGATTGAAGCCCAAGGAAAGCGTCGCAACGATACCACGGTAATGCACGAAGTTTCCGAAACGGTGTTGGAAACCGGAGAGCGCATTTGCATCGTGCGCGATATCACCGAGCGCAAGCATGCCGAAGCAACCCTGCGGGAAAGTGCCAAGCGCGATCGAGCCATCTCGCGGGTGATTCAAAGAATCCGGCAAACCTTGGATATGGAAACCATCTTCACCGCCACCACCCAAGAATTGCGGCAATTACTGGAGTGCGATCGAGTCCTCGTCTATCGCTTCCTCCCCGACTGGAGCGGCCAACTAATTGCCGAATCTGTGGGCAAAGGTTGGATTTCAGTGATGCAAGCTCAAATCGAGAATTCCACCTTCACCGCCAATGCTACCGAAATCGACACCTGCATCATCAAATCCTTTGGCACTAATGATAGTTTAACCTTAAAAGATAGCTACTTGCAAGATACCCAAGGCGGTGCCTACGCCCAAGGGGTGAATTACCTAGCCGTAGATAATATCTATACCGCCGGTTTTAACTCTTGTTACCTCAACTTACTGACCAGCCTGCAAGCCAGAGCCTACCTCACTGTCCCGATTTTCTGTGGCCAAAAACTGTGGGGATTGCTCGCTAGCTATCAAAATTCTAGCCAACGCCACTGGCAATCAGAAGAAATTAAAATGGCCGTTCAAATTGGCAGTCAATTAGGTGTAGGCCTACAGCAAGCAGAATTACTCGACCAAACCAAAAAACAGTCAGAAGCCCTGCAAAAAGCCGTAATTGCCGCCGATGCTGCCAACCGCGCCAAAAGCGAATTTCTCGCCAACATGAGTCACGAACTACGTACCCCACTCAACGCCATCCTCGGCTTTAGCCAAGTCATGGCACGGGATACCTTCCTCAGCGCCGACCATCAACAACACTTAGGCATTATTAATCGGGCTGGGGAACACCTGCTATCATTAATCAATGACATTCTGGAAATGTCCAAAATCGAAGCAGGCCGCACCAAATTAAATGAAACTACATTTGACTTGGTTGGTTTGTTAGATACCATCGAAAAAATGCTGCGGTTAAAAGCCCAATCTAAAGGGATTCAGCTCATTTTTAATTTATCCCCCAATCTCCCCAAATGCGTGGCCGGGGATGAGGGCAAATTGCGGCAAATCCTGATTAACATCTTGGGCAATGCCATTAAGTTTACTGAAAAGGGCAGCGTGATGTTGCGGGTACAGGACGTGACAGAATATATGGCGGCAGAAACCGCTGCGCCGCCGCCGATGCGATTGCATTTTGAAATCGAAGATACGGGAGCGGGTATTGCAGAAAATGAGCTGCCCCTCTTGTTTGAACCATTTAATCAAACGGAAACTGGACGCAAATCCGGGCAAGGCACAGGATTGGGCTTGCCCATCAGCCGCAAATTTGTGCAATTAATGGGAGGGGATATCCGGGTCAGCAGTACCCGTGGGGTGGGCACGATCTTTGATTTTGATATTGCCCTTAGCCAGAGTCAGTTGCAAGAAATTCCCGGGATTCAACCCCAAGATAAGATTATTGGTTTGGCACCGGGGCAACCCCAGTATCGAATTTTGGCGGTGGACGATCGCCCGGAAAGTCGCCTGGTACTGGTAAGATTATTAACTAGCATCGGCTTTCAGGTGCGGGAGGCGGCAAATGGTCAGGAGGCGATCGAGGAGTGGCAGCGTTGGCAACCACATTTAATCTTGATGGATATGCGGATGCCGGTGATGAATGGCCGGGAAGCCACGCAATATATTAAAAACCAGCCGTCAGGTCAGGAAACGGTGATTATTGCCATCACCGCCAGCGCCTTTGAGGAAGAGCGCCAGATGATTTTAGAAGCTGGGTGCAATGATTTTGTGCGGAAACCCTTTCAAGCGGTGGAATTGCTAGAAAAATTGCGGCTGCATTTGCAGGTAGAATATATATATGAACTAGCACCCGCCCTCAGCACCGACGGCAACCCACCGGCATACAATGCCCCAGAAGAGTTTCAGCTCACGGCGGCTAGTTTGCAAGTGCTGCCTCGTGATTTGCTCGAAAGCATCCACCAAGCTGCAGTTGAATGCAGCGATGACCGGATTTTAGAGTTAATCGAGCTAATGCTCCCAGAAAATGCTCCTCTGGCGCAAGCGCTGGCAGGGTTAGCGTCAGAATACCAGTTTGATATTATTGAGAACTTAACTCAAACCGAAGCCACATGAATCTCCAGGCCGCTGACTACTCTGGTAAAAATATTCTGGTAGTGGACGATACACCAGATAACATCCGCTATTTATCCACCCTGCTTGCGGCGGAGGGTTATACCGTCCGCAAGGCTTTGAACGGCCAAAAGGCGATTAAAGCCTGTCAAGCGACGCCGCCAGACTTGATTCTCCTGGATATTATGATGCCAGAGATGGATGGTTATGAAGTATGCCAGCAGCTTAAAAGTGATGAGTTAACTTCTCATATTCCGGTAATTTTTTTGAGCGCTTTAGATGATGTCTTCGACAAGGTGAAGGCTTTTGAAATCGGCGGCGCGGACTATGTGAGCAAGCCATTTAAGGGGGAGGAAGTTTTAATCCGCATCCAAAATCAACTGGCGCTGCAAGATGCTCATCAGAAGATTATCAGCCTGAATGCGAAGCTGGAAATGCGGGTGCAAGAGCGCACGCAACAACTGGAAATCGCGAATCAAGAGTTGATGCAGGAGATATCTGAGCGCAAGCAGTTGCAACATCAGCTCTTGCATCTGGCTCTACACGATCGGCTGACGGGGTTGCCGAATCGGGCTTTATTCGCAGAACGCTTGGAGGCGGCGATTAAAACGGCACAACAAGAGCCAGATTATCAGTTTGCCGTGCTGTTTATGGATTGCGATCGCTTCAAGGTGATTAACGATTCTCTGGGTCATTCCGTGGGGGATGAATTGCTCGTAGCCATTTCTCGTCGCATCGAAGCCTTTCTCAAGAAAGGGGATACCCTGGCTCGCTTGGGGGGCGACGAATTCGCCATCCTGTTAGAAAATATCTCAAATATCGATGCTGCCACCAAAATTGCCCAGCGCATTCTCCAGGACTTAGCTGTGCCTTTTCAACTCTCCCGATATGAAGTATTCATCAATGCCAGCATCGGTATTACTCTAGGCGATCGAGAATGCGATAAGCCCGAATATCTCCTGCGCGATGCTGATACAGCTATGTATCGCGCCAAAGCGATGGGTAAAGGTGGTTATCGCGTCTTCACCCCAGCCATGCACCAAGAAGCGCTCCAGGTTTTACAGCTAGAAAATGACCTGCGCCGCGCCATTGAACGGCAAGAATTTGTGGTACATTATCAACCGATTATCGCTCTCAACAGTGGCACCATTGCCGGATTTGAAGCCTTGGTCAGGTGGCAGCATCCCCACCGGGGTTTTGTCTCCCCCGCTGCCTTCATCCCCGTGGCAGAAGAAACTGGTTTAATTGCTGATATCGATATTTTCGTACTGCGCCAAGCCTGCCGTCAGCTTCGCCTCTGGCAAGAGCAAAAGCTGACCGACGAACCGATCTCTATCAGCGTTAATCTGTCAGGACGGCATTTTTCCCAAAATAAAATTATTGATGAGATTGATAAAATTTTGGTCGAAACTGATTTATTAGCCCGAAATTTAAAAATGGAGATTACCGAAAGTGCCTTGATAGAAAATGGCGAATCCGCCCAGAAAATTATCACCCAAATTCGCGAACGACAAATCGAAATTAGCCTCGATGATTTTGGCACAGGTTATTCGTCCCTGAGTTACCTCAACTCCTTTCCCGTGAACAATCTCAAGATTGACCAATCTTTTATGAAGCAACTCGATGGCAGCCACCAAAAATTTGGCTTGATTCCCGCAATTATCGGCATTGCCCGCACGATGGGGATGCGCGCGATCGCCGAAGGAGTAGAAACCCAAGCCCAGTTAGACCTCTTAAAGGAACTCAACTGCGATTGCGCCCAAGGCTATCTCTTTTCCAAGCCTTTAAACAGTCAGTTAGCAGGCAACCTGCTGGCAGCTACCCCCCATTGGTAAACCCCCTCAGCTAAAATTTGTTACAAAATCCCTACATTTATGGACATCCATCAGGTGCCGTCTCGATTACAATAACTCTATTAATCTCATTTTCATTTCCTTAATTCGTCCTCCTATTTTGATTTGGTGATGAAACAGATATCCTGTGGGGGCAACAACGAAAAAATTTTGCTCTGAATCAAGGATCCTAGCCTGACATATTTGTGCCAATTATAAAACCAAATAGTCTGATATCAAGTCCGGGGGCATTATGACGAAAATTCCGGGGCAACCACAGGGGGGTTGCCCCCTCAGTTATTCACCAACGAAGCAGTAGGACTTGATATGACTCATCACATCCCTTGCCGTCAGGAGCAATTGCTCAATGCTTCCTCCATCAACGTAAATTTTTCAAATAGTCCGCAGCTTTGAATTAAATTATTTCTTTCTCGTGGGAAAAAATGGCTAAGGAGGAATTATTAAGATGAATTTAAACTCCGGTAAAATCTATCAAGGCAATATTCTCGTAGTGGACGATACCCCAGATAATGTGAGGTTGTTAGCCGCCATTCTCACCGATCGCGGCTATGAGGTGCGCAAGGCTTTGAATGGCGCCAGAGCCTTAGCAGCAGTGGAAGCGGCTTTACCGGATTTGATTTTGCTCGATATCACGATGCCAGAAATGAACGGCTATCAAGTCTGTCAGCAGTTGAAAGCTGATGCCAAGACTCGCGATGTCCCGGTAATTTTTATCAGCGCTCTCAATGAGGTGATGGATAAGCAACAAGCCTTTGATGTGGGAGGTGCTGACTATATCGTAAAACCATTTCAAGGCGCAGAAGTTATCTTGCGGATTGAAAATCAGCTCAAGCTGCGATCGCTCCAGGCGAACTTAGCCGAAAAAAACCTGGCTCTAGAGCGTTCTCTATCAGAGCTGAAAACTACCCAATTGCACCTGATTCAAAATGAAAAAATGACCGCTATGGGGCAGCTAGTGGCGGGAATCGCTCACGAAATTAATAATCCCATCAATTTTGTATCGGGAAACTTAAAATATGCCGAACAATATATTAAAGATTTGCTAAAAATTATCAATATCTACCAGCAAGAATACTCAAATCCTAGCGCCATGATTCAAGAAAAGCTCGAAGAAATCGACCTAAATTTTTTGCGGAATGATGCGGAAAAAGTGATGGATGCGATGTGTAGAGGAGCCGACAGAATCAGGCAAATCGTCCTCGCTCTGCGTAACTTCTCCCGCCACGATGAAGCAGAAATGAAGCCGGTAGAAATCCACAATGGTATTGACAGCACCCTCCTAATGTTGCAACACCGCATGGAAGCCACCAAATATCGCCCCGCCATTGAAGTAATCAAAGAATATGCCCCACTGCCTCTAGTCACCTGTTATGTGAGTCAGCTCAACCAAGTTTTTCTCCACCTGTTAAATAATGCCATTGATGCTTTAAACCCTGATTTACAACATCAACCCACGGCACTGTCCTCTATCCCCAAAATTTGGATTATGACAGAACTAATTGATTCCAAGAGAATTAGAATTAGAATTGCCGACAACGGGCCCGGTATTGCCGAGGCAATTCGTTCCCGTCTATTTGACCCATTTTTTACTACCAAGCCTGTGGGTGCAGGCACTGGTTTGGGATTGTCTATCAGCTATCAGATTATCGTCCACCAACACGGCGGCTCTCTCGCCTGTACTTCTGCCCCTGGTGCTGGGGCTGAATTTACCATAGAAATTCCCTTGTGTCAACCGGAATTATAGGTAGCATAAGCTACTGGAGTGAATATTAACTACCGCCAAGAAACCGGGTTTCTACAATAAATGCTTGCTTCTAACCAAGACTTAGTGAAGAAACCCGGTTTCTGAACCTGGCAAGGGAGATATTAACCGACTTTCAAAGCGGCATCGCCAAAACCAGTAGCGAAAGCCGCATTGCGGACGGCATCGACAGCGGCATTTTCGATCATACCCAAAATGCTGCCATCGCTAAGCTGAATTAAGGTATCAGCACCGGAGGCATTAAAGGCAATTTCGGCAAGATCGGTAATGCCCGCAATCCCCAGCCGATCGCCCTCACCGGCATTGAAATCTAACACCCGGTCAGCCGCAGCCAAATCTCCCGCCGCTGCCACACTATCGGCTCTGAAAATAAATGTATCAGCTCCGCCACCACCCGTCAAGATATCCGTGCCTAAATCCCCACTCAAATAATCGTTACCGTCACCGCCAGTTAAGGTATCATTGTCCTTACCACCCCGGAGAAAATCATCCCCAGTACCGCCATCAACCACATCATTCCCGAGATTGCCATTGATGATATCATTACCTTCCCCACCAAACAGGGAGTCATCATTCATATCGCCGCGCAAATAGTCATTACCGGCTTCACCGTTGATGGTATCATTCCCTTGGCCGCCGATCGCCACATCAGCCGCCATAGAACCGATAATGGTATCATTACCCGCCCCACCGCGCACGCCGCTAGATGCTTGGGCTAACATCTCTGGCGTGAGATTAATCGTGTCATCACTATCAGAAAAATCGCTAAATCTGAGGGGCAAATTTGCCGAATTGGCAAAATTAGTCAAATCATTGAGCAGTTGATTATTGCTCATAATTGTGGAAGTGCGACTGGGAATCGTCCCACCGATGACGCGAGCGGCGGCGATGCGATCGCCCACCTGCAACCCATCAAGCGCCTCTAAACCACTGGTGACATTGCCAAACACCGCATAAGCACCATCTAAGGAAGGGATATCAACCAAATTCACATAAAACTGCGACGATGCCGAATCGAGAAACTCCGATCGCGCCATCGCCACCGAACCCCGTTGGTTGCGCAACACCGGCTCGACCCCAGTAAAAGTCTGATTGTAAATCGGCTCCGCCTCCCCTGCTGGCTTAATTTCCAGAGGAATAAACCGCTGCTGTTGCGTTGTCGGGTCAGTAAACCCCGCCCTACCCAAAGCTGCTACAGGAAAACTCGGGTCTTTACTATTCGGGTCTCCCCCCTGTACCAGAGAAAACCTGGGGTCATTTTCCACCCGGTGAAACGAAATCCCATCATAAAAACCCCGCTCCACCAAATCCACAAAATTCCCCCCAGTTAGCGGGGCATCTGCTCCCTTTACTTCGATAGTAACCGGTTGGTCATTGATGACCATCATCACCGTAGCATTACCCGTTAGAGGCAGTAAATCACTCATTTTAATCACTGGCCGTATCGTTACGACTTTGATTATCACCTACAGAGGCAACCTTTGGCAACTCACCCCATAACATGGGTAGGGGCACGGCATCAGTAACATTTTTCCTGACCCCATACTGGGGGCGGGGTAGAATCAGAAACTAGGCACCTAATACGCCGCGCACTGTTGCTAATGCTGCGGGTACTAATTGGTAATAAATTAATGTGCCGCGCCGTTCTTTTTTCAGCAACGCCGCTTCATACATGATTTTCAAATGATAGCTGACAGTGGGTTGCGCTAAATTTAATGATTCTACCAATTGGCAGGCTCGCACTTCTAGGTTTGGCTGGGCAGCGATCGCGCTGAGGATTTCCAACCGAGCCGGATCCGCCAATGCCCGAAACAGCGGTGCGATCGCCCGCGCCTCCTCCGGCGTTAAACGCCCTGCTAGCAGCGGCGGACAGCAGGCAATTGGCGGCGAGAGTTGAATTTGGCTGTTGGTTGGGCTTAATGTCATGGCCTTTTTTGGTACTAATGCGAGCTGGTGGCGTTTGGCGGCGGCTCTAGCCACTGGCTGTATTTGCTCTAGTATAGTGTCCTATTTCATTTTAAGACGCCCGATCGCTTTCCCCACCAGTATTTAGCGCCCTTCCTACCCCCCGGCTTGACAGCCTCCTATCCCCATCCTACTATATAGAGGCTTTTCAATATTGAAGTTATTCAATATTAAAGACTCAAAGCCGTGAAATGCTCTCTAGATGGGCATTAGCGGGTTATGATCAAAGGAAAAACTATGGCAATCAAGGGAGCCGCCGTGCAGGCGGGTAGCAAACTATCGTTTTTTGAGCGCTATTTAACCGTTTGGGTGCTGCTGTGCATCGTTGCGGGCATTATCTTGGGGCGGGTATTCCCCAATTTGGCGATCGCGCTCGATCGGTGGAGTGTAGCGCAAGTGTCCATTCCGATCGCCGTTTGCCTGTTCTTTATGATGTACCCCATCATGGTCAAGATTGATTTTGGGCAGGCGAAAGCAGCAGTAAAAGCGCCAAAACCAGTATTATTAACTCTCATCGTGAATTGGGGGATTAAACCCTTCACGATGGTAGTATTTTCCCAATTCTTCCTCGGCTGGTTATTTCTCCCTTTAATCCAAGGCACAGAGCTATTGCGCGGCGAAACCGTCACCCTCGCCAATTCCTATATCGCTGGCACAATTTTGCTCGGTATTGCCCCCTGTACGGCGATGGTTTTAATGTGGGGTTATTTAGCCTATGGCAATCAGGGTCATACCCTCGTTATGGTAGCCATAAACTCCCTAACCATGCTCTTCCTATATGCCCCATTAGGGCGATGGCTATTAGCATCTAATCAGTTAACCGTCCCTTGGGCAACCATAGTCCTATCAGTCTTAGTTTATGTAGGTTTGCCCCTAGTGGCAGGAGTCTGCTCGCGGCAGTGGATTCTCCAGCATAAAGGATTACATTGGTTTGAGCGCAAGTTCATCCATTATCTCAGTCCTATTGCCATTTCCGCTATGCTATTAACCCTGATTCTGCTGTTTGCATTTAAAGGAGAACTAATCATTAACAATCCCCTGCATATTTTGTTAATTTCCGTGCCCCTATTTCTCCAAACTAATTTAATTTTTGGGATTAGCTACGTAGCGGCGCAGAAACTGGGTTTTACCTATGAGGATGCAGCTCCGGCGGCTCTCATTGGTGCCAGCAACCATTTTGAAGTCGCGATCGCCACCGCTGTCACCCTGTTTGGCCTTAATTCTGGAGCCGCTTTAGCCACCGTCGTCGGAGTTCTCATAGAAGTCCCAGTCATGTTAATGTTGGTGGAGATTTGCAGGCGGACAGCTTTTTGGTTCCCCCGCCACCCAGAAAAAGCCAGCTTACTCGACCCGCGTTTAGGTTTGTAGTTGGGCTTTAGCCCAGATAGTTTGTAGTTGGGCTACACCCCAGAAAAATTTGGGCTAAAGCCCAACTACAAACCAGAATTTACCAACCTGAGTCTCCCCGTTTCCTAGCAGTCTTAAGCCTCAGCCGGAACAGATGCGGAAACTTCCAAAACCTCCAACAGCCGCTCCACCCCAGCATTGTGGTCAAGGAAAGAAAATAAATGAGCAAATTTCAGTTTTCCTTCCTTGTCCAGGACAAACTGCGCTGGGAGAGGCGCCCCCAGAGATTGCCCCGTACCGTAGCGGTGAAATACACTGCAACTGGGATTGCTCAGCAAGGGCATTTTCAGCCCCAAATCATTGACAATAATTTTGCTCTGCTCCTCATCCGTGCTAGTAATCAGCAGTAATTCCACCCCCTTTTCCACAAATTTTTCATAATTATCATTCAGCGCGATAATATGGGGATAGCAGAACGGGCAATATTGCTTTTCCGTAAAAATGCGAGTAAAAGCCAGGATTACCGGCTGCTTGCCCTTGTAATCCGATAACTTCACCGCCACGCCATTTTTTACGTCCGGGAGTTCAAAATTAGGCGTCCCCACCTCCAAATAGAGCTTGTGGAAAGCCGGGACGGGTAAAAAATTCTGGAAAAACCGCTTGTTGAGCAAGCCTCGAAAATCAGTAGATGTCAGCATAATTTCCCCACTTCTAGAAACCGGTTTTCTGCAATCACTTCTTTATCTTAACCTCCAGAAACCCAGTTTCTCACCCCAGCGCCCCCTGTTTACCGCCCACCGGATGTCCCTAGGGCGGCTCGATCGGACTTTCCCAGAACCGGACTCCATGCAAGCACCTTCCTTCAGTTGGGGGAATGGGTTGGGGGAATGGGGTGGGGGAATAGGTCCGGGCGAAATAGCATTCCCCACAGCTTACACCGGTGGCAGGAATAATCGGAATGTGATAGGCTGTAATTGTACATCTAGAATTGTTTACAACATTAAAATGAAGCAAATTATCCTATGGAAAGATTGACAGACAACCTAACAAAATATAAGCAAATTGTGCAGGAAATGCTGAGAGAATACGCCCAAAGCAAACCTGCTTATGGCGAAATAGAAGTTGAGCTGATCTTTGATACAGAACGAAATCACTATCAGATTTTGCATTTGGGTTGGCATCATAACCGATGGGTACATCATTGCGTTATTCATCTGAGCATTAAAAATCAAAAAATTTGGATTTTTTCCAATTCAACCGAGCATGATATAGCAGCAGATTTGCTTGAATTAGGCGTAATTAAACAAGATATTGTCCTAGGTTTTTATCCTCCTTTTATGCGAGAAATGAGTGATTACGCCGTAGGTTAAAACCAGCAAGATGCCAGAGACGAAAGCTTACAATTGTCAAAAATAAGGCCAAATTGGTAGGGGCACGGCGTCGTTAAGATAGCCCGGTAAACCAAAATATTAATAATGCCGTGCCCTCCCGGATAAAATCGGGACGATTGATGATAATTCCCCCCCATTCCGGCAAATGGGTCAAAAATTTGAGGCAAATTCCGGCAAATCAACCACGATTTAACTCTGTGGAACGTGGCGAATGGGGAGGATGATTTCCATCGTTGTTCCTACCCCCACCTGGGAACGGCATAATAAATCACCGTGATGTTTGGTGATAATGGTTTCATAACTCACGTACAACCCCAACCCGGTTCCTGAACCCACGGGTTTGGTGGTGAAAAAGGGGTCAAATATTTTCCCTTGAGTTTCTGGATCGATGCCCCCGGCGTTGTCGGTAATGGCAATCATCACCCGCTCTGACTCCAGTAAAGTAGTCTCAATGATAATCTGCCCTGGTGTAGGGGGCTGGCAATCTTCTATGGCATCTATGGCATTGGTAAGAATATTCATATAAACTTGGTTGATTTCTCCGGCGTAGCATTCAATCTGCGGTAATTTGCTGTATTTTTTGATGATTTCAATAGGCGGATGAGTGGTGGGGTTGGTTGGCTCATGCTCGGAAAAACCGCCCAGGCGGTGTTGGAGAATTAAGAGGGTACTCTCGATGCCTTCGTGAATATCTACCCATTTTAAGTTGGCTTCATCCAACCGGGAGAAATTGCGCAGACTTATGACAATGCGTTGGATTCTGTCGGCTCCCGACTGCATCGAGTCGAGGAGCTTCAAACAGTCTTTTTTCATAAAGTCTAAATCAATCTCCTCGGCGAATTCCACAATTTCATCATCTGGGTCTGGGTAGCTATCTTGGTATAGTCCCACCAGTTCGATTAAATCACCGAAATAGTCTTTGGCTGGTTTGAGGTTACTGTAAATAAAACTCACGGGGTTGTTGATTTCGTGAGCAATTCCGGCCACCAACTGCCCCAAACTGCTCATTTTTTCATTTTGAATCAATTGGGCTTGGGTTTGTTTGAGCTGGCGTAAAGTTTGGGCGAGGGATTCGGCTTTTTCTCTTAAATGCAGTTCTTGGCGTTGCAGTTGTGCGTTAGCTTGGGAGAGTTCTTGGGTACGTTCGATCACCCGCGATTCTAGTTCCGCCTTGGCTTGTTGTAAACCAGCCAACGCCTGATGACGTTCTTCTAACACCGCCATGAGGACGAGAGTGGTGATAGAGATGACGCCAATAAACGATTCCAGAAACAGGAGTGAGGCATTGAGGTTATCGCGGACAAAGGAACTACGATCGAGTATGGTTCCCGCGATCGCCATCGAGCCGGTAAGAGCGATCGCCGAAGTAATCCACCGCTCTGGAAACCGAAACGCCGCCCAAACCAGCAACGGTATCGTCAAATACTCCACCGGGTGAGCGTACCAAAACGCCAAACTCACCACCACATCAAAGAGCAAAAACCAACTGAGACTTTCTAATTTAAAAGGGTTAAACTCTTGGCGAAACAGAACCCAAAAGCGCGAACCTTTGGGGTCACTCTGGAAAAAGCGATGCCAAGTCAGCAACAGCGGCGTAAAAATCAGTACCCCCGCCACATTAGAAACCCACCAGGTAATCCATACCGAACCAAAAGCAGACCAGGGCACCCATTGACCTACACAAAGAGCCCCGATACCCACAGTAGCACTAATAACTTGACCTCCCATTGCACCCCAGGCGATAAATTGAAACACCTCACTCGCCCGCCGGAAGGGATAGCGACTGTGAGTAAAACGGTGGATAAAAAATGCCCCAAATAAAGGAGTGATGGTATTACCCACCGCAGTAACTGCTCCAATAGCCAAACTAATGGGAGTGGGATTAAATACTACAGAAATGCCAAAAGAACCCAGGGCAATACCGGGCCAAATCCTGTTCCCCCACAAGAGGACAGCCCCCAGACTAATTCCGGCGGGAACCCAAACCGCCGTCACATCACCGGGGAGAACAGCTAATTTAAGTCCGAGGACGCCCAAGGCACAGTAGAAAAAAGCAATGCTGACAATAAGGGTGAGGTTTTGCCTGAGCTTAAGGCGGGGGATTCTGCTTTGCATCTAAAACTCCGTGAGTTGCTTTTATCTGCAAGGGGATAGTCACTCACAGCCAATTCTAATTATAAAAGAGTCTGGCTGCTGGTAGGGGCAATTCACCATTGACTGGGCGGCGCGAGATTGGGATAATTTACTCCTGATGGTGGAGAATTGCTCTATAATGCCAGAATCAGTGAACAAATCCGGATCTAAGTATTTCCAGCTTTGGATGTGGCTGCCTCAGTCCGGTTTTCGCGACGCGATGAGGTTTTCCTTGATGGCGATTAAGTTGTGGGAGTAGGGCGAACATCTGTACCTGGAGAGGATTACTGGATGCCGAGACTGACAAAACCACCAATCGGGAGGATCCCGATTTTGTAGGGGCGCAGCATGAGGGAGAGGAATCTCTCGACTCAAACCGAGAATTTCTCATCCTTATGCTTCGCCATACCAAGAGTAGTTACAACAACAGGATGATCCCTTATCAATTTTAACAAATTATGACCTCGAAAAAGAAAGAACCCAGCGGTTGTGGATGTGCCAGTATTCCTTTTTCAGTAATTCTCCTGATTTTAGGTGGAGGTTATTGGTTAGTCGCCTATGCGGACTGGCGGCAAATTGTGCAGCTATTACCCAATGATTTAACCGATAAAATCCCAGTTTTCAATCTTTCACTACCGGAAAAATTAACTTTTATTCCCGGTTTAAATTCGCCCAATCAGCAGCCCATACAGGATTCTGATGTACCACCCAGCCCCATTGGCTCGCCAAAACCGCCCCAACCCCAGCCACAGCAGTCCGATGTGCCACCAAGTCCGATTGTACCGGCAAAACCACCCCAACCCCAACCAACCCAGCCGCCATTGTTAAGAACACCTGCACCAAATGTGACTGCATCATCGCCAAAAACACCTTGGGAGCAAAAAGGAATTAGAGCCATATATCTGAGTCGCTACCAAGTGACGAACCGGGCGACCGAACAAATGATTAGGGAACGGGTGCTATATTATCGGGATAGGGGGATTAATACGATTATTCATGGGGTGTGGGGCAATGCCTGTACTATGTATCACAGTCAGGTGATGCAGGCCAAATTTGGTTATGATAGTTGTCCTAATGAATTTCAAGACAAATGGCTGGATTGGTTAATTGACGAAGCGCACAAACAGGGGATGCAGGTGCATGCCTATTTTGAAAAAGGGATTAAAATAGACAAAGATAGTCCAGTCTTTGATTTGGCGGTAGAGCGCGGTTGGATTGTCCCTGGCGTTGACCGCACCCATCCGGGGGTAGAGCATTATGTGCTAAATGTGGAGATTCCCGAAGTGGCTAAATATTTTACGGATATTTTGGTAGAATTTGTCAAGAAATATCCCCAGATTGATGCGGTGCAATGGGATGATTATTTGGGCTATCATGCGGAGTTACCGGGTAAGGTCGATCGCACGGCTAAATTAACCAATTTCGTGCAAACTATGATTAAATCCATGAAAGCCGCCAATCCCAGGGTAAGTTTTGACATTTGCCATCATAACCCCTATTGGTCAAAACGGTATTTTGCCGCCGATTGGGAAAATTGGGGGGTCGATCGGGTGTTTATTCAGGTGTATGCTGACGAAAACTTTGTTGAAGAGATGAAATATGTAGAGATTTATGATGGAATTTCCATTACCGAGCGGCAATTTAATCGCCTAGAAGAATTAATCAAAAATGATCAAGTCAAAAATATCTTGTTTTTTCCCCTCACTGGAGACCCGGCCAAAATGGCAGATAATGTGAAAAGTATCACCAGTAAAATCAAATAAAAATTTCTAGAAATTGCGGTGGGCGTTTGGTGTCTTCGTGGTGAAAATCAACCACAAAGGCACCAAGCACACCTAGGAAAAATCAAGCAGCTTCGCCGCCCACCACCACATTATTGATGCGGAGACTAGGACCGCCGCAACCTACGGGAAGGCCACTTTGACTGCCTTTACCGCAACCGCCAGACTCATCCCAGTAGAAGTCATCACCAATACCCTCAATATCGGCTAAAGTGGAGAACACATTACCCGAAAGAGTCACATCGCGTACCTGCTCATCCAGCTTACCATTTCTAATCATCCAGGCTTCGCCAGCGCTAAAAGTGAACATTTCCCCATTCGTCATCCCCCCAAGCCAGTTACGCGCATAAACACCTTCTTTGATATCGGCAAATAAATCAGGGACGGGGGTGGTGCCTCTAGCAATCCAGGTGTTAGTCATGCGGACAATGGGGGCATAATGATAATTGAGACACCGGGCATTGCCCGTGGGCGCTTCCGATAGCTTACCCGCAGTTTCTCGAGAGTGGAGCCGCCCCACTAAAATACCATCTTTAATCAGTTGGGTAGTGGTGGCTGGGGTGCCTTCATCATCGTAATAATAGCTGCCGCGATGTCCTTCAGGAATTGCCCCATCAAAGATTTGCAGTTCTGGCGGACCGAAACGACGCCCTAGGGTCATTACTTCCAGAATATCTGGGTTTTCATAAGCCATATCTGCTTCTGAAAGGTGCCCAAAGGCTTCGTGAACGAACAGCCCGCTGAGAATTGGGTCAATTACCACAGTGTAGCTGTTGCCCTTGACGGGGGGGAGAGAGAGCGCATCTACAGCTCTTTGGGCGGCTCCACGGACTTGGCGATCTAAGTTCGTCAGGTCTTCATAGGCTTTGCGAGAGCCAGTGGTTTCCCGACCAGTTTGCACGGTTTCGCCGTTGCGAGCGGTGGCGGCGAAGCGCATTTCCATATCTACCCAAGATTGCTCTAGGATGGTGCCATCGGAGGTAGCCAGGAGGATGCGCTGCTCGCTGTCGCCGTAGCGGACGGAGGTGGTGGTGATGCGCGAGTCCACGCTGCGGAGGATTTCCGTATAGCGATCGCACAGTTGTTTTTTCTGTGCCAGGGGGACTTGTCTGGGGTTAGTACCCTGAAGTGGGAGAACCACCGTATCCACCACTGGGGCGACCGGTGCTAGGATGGTTTCGGCATCGCCGACAATGCGAGCTGCCGCGATCGCCTCTGCAATTCTATCCTCGATCGTCGCCAACTGGTTAAAGCTGGCAAACCCCCAACCGCCTTTATAGCAGGCTCGCACTTGTCCCCCAACCGACACCCCCTCGCTGAGGGTTTCGATTTTATTGCCCCGCAAAAAAATATCCGTACCTTCCGCCTCTTCCAGACGAATTGCCAGATAATCCACCTGATGGGAAAAGCGGCGTATCAAATCTGACAGCAAGTTTTTGGCATCAGCCAGCAAAATAGACATATAGGCAATTTGGGCGATTGATTTCCCCTCAATTGTGCCTCACAACCGTCCAGAAGTCCCCCAGTAGGGGGAAATCGTCACCCGGGAGTTCGGTGGATGCGAATCCGCCATCGGGAAACGGCGGGATAAACTAGCAATATGAAGGTAGCCGCTCGGTTCGCCAAGCTGAGCTATAAAAATGATTGGCTGCAGGCGATGACAACGCCGCCGATTTTGCCCCTTGCGGTAATCGGTTGGCGTCAAACCCAAATTCACCGATTAACAATTGACTATCTCTGGGGGGTGTATTTTTTTTGTTTAAATGGCTCGTACCCACAATAACTGAGGTGTTAGCCTTTGCTGGTGCGGAAGCTACCGCCCTACGCTTACGGGAAAAAGCACCGTTGATAGATGCTAACTATAGCTCATCGCTACTGTGGCGAAAGAGACAGGCACTAAAAGCCCGTTCTGAGTGGTTGGCGGCTAAGAGCAGTCTCACTTCTCTGCTGGAAAATCTCACCCGAGACAACACTGCACCCCAAGGCATGATTTTATGCGGGCCGGGTGAAGAAAGCCGGTTTATCGGAGAAACTGGGTTTGGGAATTTCGGGGCGAGTTTCTCGGTTTGGTCTTTTTTGTTAGATACCGAGCTGCCAGGGGGGGTAACTAATGCCAATTCTGTGAATTTGCTGGCTAATGACCCCCTGAGTCAAGAGCGATTTTGCCTAGTTTTGACCCCAGATTTCAGCTTAGCAATGGCTCTGGGATGGGATGCCAACGATCGGCTGCAATTTCACTTTTCTTTCGACCCGGAAGTGATTGCCCGGGGGTGGGAAGCGATGCGATCGCGCCTCATGCTCACCGCCACACCCCAACAGCAGGCGGAATTCGACGCGATCGGCGCCTCATTTGCCCCCGTCACCCCCAGCTACAAAACCGTTATGCACTTTAGCCAGCTTCTGCTGCAATACCGAGTCCCCTCGGTAGATGGAGATGAGCCGCTCCTGGAAAGCAACCACCAGCAACCCCGATCGCCTTTACTCTTAAGCTCTGGAGAAGACGATCCAGACACCACCGCTCCCCTGAAACACAAAAATATCCTTCAGAAACCGAGTTTCTCCACCGACAACCTCAGTGGGAAAGGAGAAACTGCAGTGAAAAACCCCGTTGTTTCCACCGTGCCAGAAGCAGAAATCACATTAGACGTATATAATCCCACTGCCAAGGTTTCAGAAAAACCGATTACTGTCAGCAGCAGTAGCAAAAGCGTCCTCAACCAAACCCCGGGGGTGGATGTAGAATTGCTGCAGGCTCTGGCTCACGAAGTGCGCACCCCCCTAACCACCATTCGCACCCTCACCAGACTGTTGCTCAAAGGAGCCACAGACCCGAAACTGATTCAGCGACTGGAAAGCATCGACAGGGAATGCACCGAGCAGATCGACCGGTTTAGTTTGATTTTTCGGGCGGCGGAATTGGAAACTGCCAAAGAAAAGCCATCACCTGCGCATTTGACATCTACCTCTCTGGCGCAAATCTTCACGAGCTGCATTCCCCGCTGGGAAAAACAAGCCAACCGCCGGAATATCAGCTTAGATGTGATTTTGCCCCAGAAAATGCCGCCGGTGGTAAGTGACCCGACGATGTTGGAGCGGGTATTGACCGGGGCGATCGACAACCTCACCGCCAACCTCACCCCAGGGAGCGAAGTCAAAGTCCATGTCACCCTCGCCGGAAACCAGCTTAAAATCCTCCTTTCCGGGGGGCAACTGCCATCTCCCGCCACCACCCGCACCAAATTAGACCCCACCACCACCCCCCAAACCAAATCCCTAGGCAAACTGCTGGTGTTCCAACCCGAAACCGGCCAAATTAGCCTTAACCTTAGTGTCACCAAACACCTGTTTCAATACATTGGGGGCAAACTCATCGTGCGCGATCGACCCCATGATGGCCAAGTCCTCACCATTTTCCTCCCCTTAGAAGCATAGGGCTGAGCAAAAGCCCCCCTTTCAAAGGGGGGATGGGGGGATGTTGCTTTCAAAGGGAGGATGGGGGGATGTTGCCCCCCTTTCAAAGGGGGGATGGGGGGATAAAATAGAATCAAAACTTTACCAATTTAATGGTGATGTCTAATTTAAAATATGGCCGCTATTTTCTACCCTATAATCCATCCTTGGTCGAACCAGCCAAAGAGCTGCGAAAAAATCCTACACCAGCAGAGCGAAAACTGTGGCAAGACTATTTAAGGCAGTTTCCTTTTAAGGTGTGGCGACAAAAACCAATTGACAATTTTATTGTTCATTTCTATTGCTCGAAGTTGCAGTTAGTTATAGAAGTTGATGGAGATACTCATTTTACCGAATTGGGGAGTATTTATGATGTAAAACGCACTCATATTTTAGAAAATTATGGTTTACAGGTGGTACGGTTTACTAACGATGAGGTGATGAATTGTTTTGATGGGGTTTGCCAGTGTATTGCTAGGTTTATCCCCCCATCCCCCCTTTGAAAGGGGGGCTAAAGCCCTTTACTAACGATGAGGTGATGAATTGTTTTGATGGGGTTTGCCAGTGTATTGCTAGGTTTATCCCCCCATCCCCCCTTTGAAAGGGGGGCTAAAGCCCTTTACTAACGATGAGGTGATGAATTGTTTTGATGGGGTTTGCCAGTGTATTGCTAGGTTTATCCCCCCATCCCCCCTTTGAAAGCTATGCGTTACTCACATCTTCTAGAAGCGACAGCCTGTAAGGGTTTGGGGGGATGGACAAAACTTAACTGGGGGCGGGAGTTAGGGGTGGGAGCGCTGTTACCACTGGCTCGGTAGATGGGGGCGAC
>Ga0209172_10003735_pt1 | contig 22347 bp, 21 predicted proteins | sample LarsenN4metaG_FD_184113 | JGI IMG/M metagenome (GOLD analysis project Ga0209172, IMG submission 184113) | Hot spring sediment bacterial and archeal communities from British Columbia, Canada, to study Microbial Dark Matter (Phase II) - Larsen... ... | reverse complement strand
CGACCCATGCCGAGCGATCGCTTCCACGATCCTGGCCATCCGAACCTCCGCAAGCAAAACGATTCCTCCGGCCCAAACCGGACAAATCCTCTGCTACGAAACCCGGACATATCCCGTGTCACCAACAATACTAACCACGCGCGTTGTGGCGCAGCCCCGGAAATGTTACGGTAAAGGAACGTCGGGTCTCGTCAGGGTGTTTTAAGGGTCATGGCGCCTCCAGCTCGTCCAGTTTGGACCGGGCAAATCCGGCTCGCTCTCGTAGCGCTGCCGGTGAAGCTCTATTCCGCGCTCGATGCGCGCGAGAAGATTTCGTTCAACCAGATTCACGAACCTTCGAAGCAGCGCATCCGCTACGAAAAGGTCGCGCCGGGCGTGGGGCCGGTGGAGAAGGACGAGATCGTCAAAGGCTACGAGTATTCGAAGGGCCGCTACGTGCTGTTCTCGGACGAGGAGTTCGAGCAGCTCAAGGTGGAATCGAAGAAGACGCTCGACATGGTGCAGTTCGCGCCGGCCGAGACGATCGATCCCATTTACTTCGACAAGCCCTATTACGCCCTGCCTGACGGCAAGCTGGCGGACGAGCCCTACCGCGTCGTGCGCGATGCTCTAAGGCGCTCGAAGACGATTGGCCTGGGGCAGATCACGATGCGCGGGCGCTCCTACATCGCCGCCGTGAAGCCGTATGAGGACGGGCTTGTCGTCGAGACGCTGCACTATGCCGAGGAAGTGCGCGCGGCGAAGAGCTTTTTCGATGAGATCCCGCAAGGCAAGATCGATCCGGATCTCGTCGACCTCGCCGAGGAGCTGATCAACCGCAAAAAGGCGAAGTTCGATCCGACCAAGTTCGAGGACGAATATGCGATGGCGCTCGAGCGACTGGTAAAGAAGAAGATCGAGCGCCACGGCGAGCTGGTGCTGGAAGAGCAGGAAGAGCCGAGCGTCGACTACGGCGCCAACGTCGTCTCGCTCGTCGATGCTCTGAAAAAGTCGCTGTCGGCCAAGCAGGCGGCCGGAAAGCGCACGGCCGAGGTCGCGGAAGAAGCGGCGCCGTATTCCCGCAAGCGCGCAGCCGCGGAGAAAGCACGCCCCGCCCCGCGCGCCAAAGCGCCGGCGAAGACGCCGGCTAAACGCGCGAAGAAATGAGCCGCGCGCCGGCGAAACGGGCAAAGGGCGAAGCGCAGACCAAGCCGGACGGGCTCGCCGAATACAATCGCCGCCGCGACTTCTCGAAAACCACCGAACCCGCCGGCGGCGCGCTGAAGAGCGCCGGCGGGATGTTTGTCGTGCAGAAGCATGCGGCCACGCGCCTGCACTACGATTTCCGGCTGGAGCACGAGGGCGTGCTGATGAGCTGGGCCGTGCCGCAAGGGCCGAGCTACGACCCCAGCGTGAAGCGGCTCGCGATGCGCACGGAGAACCATCCGCTGGAATACGGATCTTTCGAGGGCGTCATTCCCAAGGGCGAGTATGGCGCGGGCGCGGTGATCATCTGGGACACGGGCAAAGTGAAGTGGGTCGCCGATCCGGACGAGACGCTGAAGAAGGGCGAGTTGAAGTTCATTCTCGACGGCGAGCGGCTCAAGGGCGAATTCCATCTGGTGAAGATCAAGCCGCGCGATGGCGAACGCGGCGAGCCATGGCTGCTCTTCAAGTCGAAGGACGCCTATGCGGGGAAAGAAGACCCGGCGGCGCGGCACGTGACCAGCATCGTCAGCGGGCGCACGATCGAGGACGTGCGCGCCAACGCCAGTTCACGCGTGTGGACGCGCAAGGGCGAGCAGAAGCCGCGGGCGGCCAAGCCGCCGAAATGGGAGTTCGTGGAGCCGGCGCTCGCGACGCGCGCCGAGGAAGCGCCCGCCGGCGACAGCTGGATCCATGAGATCAAGTACGACGGCTATCGCCTTCTCGCGTCGGTTTCTGGCCAGGCCGTACGCCTCTATACCCGCAACGGGCTGGATTGGACGGGCCGCTTCCAGACCATCGCGGATGCGTTGGCGAAGCTGAACCTGAAGGATGTGATGATCGACGGCGAAGTCGCCGTCGCGCGGCCGAACGGGCGCACGGACTTTGCATCGCTTCAGCGTTCGCTCGAAGCCGGCGTCGCGAAGGGCGTATCCTACTTTGCGTTCGACATCCTGTTCGACGGCGCGAAAGATCTGCGCAAACTGCCGCTTCTAGAGCGCAAAGACCTATTGGAAAGAGTGCTCGCCAAGGCCAAACCGCCGATCCTTATCGGCCCTTATTTCGAAGGCAACGGCCCGGCGGTGCTCGAGGCGTTCCGCCAACAAGGCCTCGAAGGCGTCATCTCGAAGAAAGCAGATTCGAGATATATCGCCGGCCGCACCAGGAATTGGCTCAAGATCAAGCTGGTCAACGAGCAGGAATTCATCATCATCGGCTATCAACAGTCGCTGAAGGGCCGCGCCTTTGCATCGCTGATGCTTGCGGACCATGAGGGCGGCGAGCTTGTGTATCGCGGCAATGTCGGGACGGGCTTCAACGACAAGACGCTTGCCTCGATTTCCGCGCAGCTCGCGAAGCTGGAACGCGCGAAGCCCGCGCTCAAAGTGCCGCGCGAGGCGATGAAGGGCGCAAAATGGGTCGAGCCGAAGCTGGTGGCGCAGGTGAAATATGGCGAGCTCACGCCGGACGGGCTGGTGCGACACGCCGTATTCCTGGGGCTGCGCGGCGATAAGAGCGCCAAAGAGGTGCACTCCGAAATTGCCGCGCCGGCGATGAAGACGCGCGTGCGCCTGACGCATCCGGACAAGGTGCTGTTTCCAGAGGCTGGCGTCACGAAGGCCGAACTAGCCGCGTACCTCGACATGGCCTCAGAACGCATGGGGCCGCACGTCTATAATCGGCCGCTCAGCCTGGTGCGCGCCCCCGAAGGCGTCGGCAAGCAGACGTTCTTCCAGAAGCATGAAATGAAGGGGATGCCGAAGGAGATCGGGACGATCCCGGTCGTCGAGAGCGATGGGAGCAAGGAAAACTATCTGACAGTGCCTGATGCAACTGCGCTTGTGTCGTGCGCACAGATCAGCGGACTGGAGTTTCACCTCTGGGGCTCTCGCAACGACGATCTCGAACATCCCGACCGGATGGTGTTCGACCTCGATCCGGACGAAGCGCTGGACTTCCAAGTTGTGAAGCGCGCGGCGTTCGACATCAAGGCGCTGCTGGACAGCGCAGACCTTCCCTCTTTCGCCATGCTGACCGGCGGCAAGGGCATTCACATCGTGCTCAGCCTGAAGCGCAAGCACTCTTGGGAAGAAGTGAAGGGCTTCTCCGGCGAAGTGGCGGAAATGATCGCCGCGCTGGATCCCAAGCGTTTCGTCGCCACCATGACGAAGGCGCAGCGCAAGGGGCGTATCTTCATCGACTATTTCCGCAATCACCGCGGCTCGACCGCGATCTGCCCCTACTCCCCGCGCGCGCGCGGCATGGCGACCATCGCAACGCCGGTGAGCTGGAGCGAGCTGAAAACGATCCCGTCGGCGGCCGCATTCACGCTGAAGGACATGGCGGCGCGCTTGGCCGAACCTGACCCGTGGGCGGACTACGCCAAGAGCGCGGTGCAGATCACCAAAAGCGCGCGCGCCAAGCTGGGGCTCGACTGAGCGTCACGATGAGGCCACTTTGGCCGCGGAGCCTCGGCCATGGAGAGAACGATCCGCTTCGCAGCAGCCGCCCTTCTCATTGGCATTGCCGCCTGTGGCCAAGCTGAGGAGCCGCCTCCCCTGCCGACGCCGCAGCCCGCGGAGGCGCAGACATGGTTCATCTGTGACGCGATCGATGCGCCTGTGCTGCTCGTGTTCGAGCGCAGCGGCACGACCGCGCGTGTGGCGCAATACGAAAAGCCGAGCGGCGCCATCGTGCAACGCACCGAGTACACGATCGGAGGCCAGGAAGGCGCCGCGGGCAGCGTCTACACGACGCTTATGCAGAACGGCGCCGAAGCCGGCGCCATCCGCCAGCTCAATCCGGGCGTGCTGGAAACTCCGGCGGCCGCTTACACAACGCCCTACACGTCCGTGCGGCTTGGCCAACGTGAAATCTCCTGCCGCTGGCTGCCGCGCACGCGCCTGATGGGCTTCACTGGGCGGCGCACTATTGTAGTGAGCGAAGACGCGGACGGCGATCTCATCTACGCGTCGTACGATTTCGCCAGCGCTGCGGCGGCGCAGCCGATCGACCTGAGCGACAATGGCCGCAGCACGACGTTCTCCCTGGAAGCGCGCGACGGCCGGGAAGAGGTGCGGCCTGGAGGCGCGCGCTACACCTTCCAGGCCGATAACGAGACGACGATCACGGTGGTGACCGAAAACGGCCAGGGGCGCGTTGAGGTGCGGCGGCGCAGGCCTGAGCCGACGCAGACCGAGGATTTGATCGCGTACGTCGAGGGCGACGCGGCCGAGTAAGCGATTGTCGCTCCGGCGCGGATAGTTTAAGCCGCGCCGAACTGGGAGCTTCAGATGACGTTCGCCACGTACGAAAAGAACGGCCGCATCGCCATCATCACGCTGAACAAGCCGGAGGCGCGCAACGCGATCGGCACGCAGCAGGATTGCGACGATCTCGCTGGCGCTCTGTGGCGCGCGAACGACGATGCGGAGATCAACGCCGTCATCCTCACGGGCGCCGGCAAGGCCTTCTGCTCCGGCGGGGATCTGAAGGCGATCCGTGAACGCTCCGGCATCGGCCCACGTGCGACGCCGGATGGCACGCGTGCGAACTATCGCCGCGGCGTACATTCCATCATCAAGGCGCTGGCGGATGTGGAAGTCGCGACGATCGCGGCGATCAACGGACCGGCGATCGGATTGGGGCTCGATATTGCCGTGCTCTGCGACATCCGCCTTGCGGGCGCATCGGCGAAGATGGCGTCGAGCTTCGTCAAGGTGGGCATCATCCCGGGCGATGGAGGCGCCTGGATCCTGACCAATGCGATCGGCGCGTCCCGCGCCGCGGAACTCGTGTTGACGGGCGATACGATCGACGCTGAGGAAGGCGCGCGTATTGGACTGGTTTCGCGTGTCGTGCCGGATGATCAGCTGATGGCTGAAGCACAGAAGCTGGCGGAGCGCGTGGCCGTCAATCCGCCGCGCACCGTGCGGCTGGCAAAGCGCCTGCTCCGCGAGGCGCAGCACGGGCGCCTCAGCGACGTGCTCGAACTCTCCGCCGCCTTCCAGGCGCTGGCGCACGAAACGCGCGACCACAAGGAAGCGGTGGACGCGTTCACCGAGAAGCGCGCGCCGAAGTTCACGGGCGAATGAGATGACCATCCGCGTCGGCGTCGGCGGCTGGAGCTACGAGCCGTGGGAGGAGACTTTCTATCCCTCTGACCTCCCCGCGGCGAAACAGCTCGAATACGCCGCCAGCAAGCTGACCACGATCGAGATCAACGCCACCTTCTATCGCACCCAGAGCGCCGCATCGTTCAAGAAATGGGCCGCCGCAACCCCGGACGGCTTCATGTTCTCCGTGAAGGCGCCGCGCGCGGCGGTGCAGCGCAAGGACCTGCGCGAGGCGAAGGAGTCGATCGAGTGGTTCTTCAACAGCGGCGTCAGCGAGTTGGAGGAGAAGCTGGGGCCGATCTTCTGGCAGATGGCGCCGTACAAGAAGTTCGACGCCGCGGAGATGACCGCGTACTTCGACATGCTACCGGAGAAGCTGGGCAAACTGACGCTGCGGCATGCGCTGGAAGTGCGGCATGCGAGCTTCAAGGACGACGCGTTCCTCAAGCTTGCGCGCGAGCGCAACATTGCGGTGGTCACCGTCGAATCGGAGAAACATCCGCTGATCATCGAACCGACGGCGGACTTTGCGTACGCGCGTCTCGAACTCACACAAGCGGGCGAGCCCACCGGCTATCCAAGACCTGCGTTGAAGAAGTGGGCGAAGACGGCGCGCGATTGGGAGAAAAGCGGCGACGTCTTCCTGTACTTCATCAGCGGCGCAAAAGAGCGCAACCCAGCGGCGGCGATGGCGATGCTGGAGATACTGAAGGGCTAGACCTTCCTTTGTGAACTTTGTGGAGTTCTTTGTGTCTTCGTGTTTAAACACAAAGACACGAAGGAGCGCACAAAGGTCACAAAGATGGACGCCGCTTACGAGCCGCTGCCGCGCCGAACGGAGCAGATAGGACGCTCCGTTGTTGACGCAGCTCTAGCGATTCATCGCACGCTTGGACCTGGCCTGCTTGAGTCCGTGTACGAAGTTTGCCTTGGCTACGAGTTGGAGAAGCGTGGCCACACCATTGCTCGTCAGCTCCCGATGCCCGTGATTTATGAGGAGGTCAAGCTCGATGCTGGTTATCGCATCGATCTCCTCGTTGATTGCGATGTGATCGTGGAAGTGAAGTCGGTTGAGGCGCTAGCGCCAGTCCACGACGCACAGGTGCTGACGTATTTGCGGCTGTCCGGAAAGCGGCTTGGCTACCTCATCAACTTCAACGCCGCGCTGTTGAAGCAGGGGATCAAGCGGATGATCTTGTGAGGGTTTCTGGGTTGCCATCGGAGCGCCTAACTCTCACATTAACGGGATTGAAGCGCGTTTCTGCGCTCATTGCTGCTTTATGTCTGAGAACCGCATAGGTCACATCCGTCTGACGTCCCATCCCGGCGCAGGCGCGCGGCTGCGTTTTCCGATCCAATGGGGCGCGCCGACGGCGCGCGAGCGCGGACCCGTCATCGGCTCGGTATCGCCTGACCGCAACGCTATCGGCGCGCACGGCGGCTCGTATTCTGTCTATCGCGCGCTCGCTGTCTCGTCGGGCGCGTTGGCGCCGGGCGCGCGGCCGGATTTGACGGACACCTCTCCTGTCGTGGCGTTTGGGCCCTTTTCCCAATGGGGCGACGCGACAAAAATCGTGTCGCTCGATCCTTGGGGACATTTGGTCGCCGAGGAATTCAAGGCGGAGATCGGCGCGGGCGTCGACATCCGCCCGACAATTGCCGTCACCAAGGCGAGGCTCTCGCTGCCGGAATTGCGCGAAGCGATCCGCTTGGGGCGCTTGGAAGCGGACGGCGCCATTGTGCACGAGAGCGGCGATGTTGCGGTGACGAAAGCGGCGATCGATCCGGTGTGGCATCTGCCCGGCGTCGCGGCGCGCTTCGGCGTCAGCGAAGAGAGACTCCGCCATACTTTGTTCGAGCAGACCGGCGGCATGTATCCCGAGCTGGTCACACGCCCCGATCTCAGCGTCTTCCTGCCGCCGATCGGCGGCGTCACGCTTTACATCTTCGGCGATCCCGCGGCCGTGGCCGATCCTGCGCGTACGCTGGCGTGCCGTGTGCACGATGAATGCAATGGCTCGGACGTGTTCGGCTCCGACATCTGCACCTGCCGTCCCTATCTCACGCACGGCATCGAGGAATGCGTGCGCGAGGCGCAAGGCGGCGGCGCGGGACTGATTGTCTACAATCGCAAGGAAGGCCGCGCGCTGGGCGAGGTGACGAAATTCCTGGTCTACAATGCGCGCAAGCGTCAGCCCGGCGGCGACCAGGCGGCCACCTATTTCGAACGCACCGAGTGCGTCGCCGGCGTGCAGGACGCCCGCTTCCAGCAATTGATGCCGGATGTGCTGCATTGGCTGGGCATAATGCGCATCGATCGCTTCGTCTCCATGTCGAACATGAAGCACGACGCGCTCACCGGCAGCGGCATCGAGATCGGCGAACGCGTGCCGATCCCGCCTGAACTCGTGCCGCCGGATGCGAGCGTCGAACTCGAGGCGAAGAAAGCGGCCGGCTACTTTAGCGCGGAGCCCGCGTCGAGCGAAGCCGACTTGACCCGCGTGATCGGGCGTGACCTCAAAGACTTTTGAGCGCCCGTCGTGTCCTTCGTGCTTTCTTCGTGTCTTTGTGGTTTTCTTTTCCACCACGACGGCACAAAGAGGGCACGAAGGACACTACGATTGCCCCTGACCATCGGCGTTCGCGCCTAGGACTACGACTTGGCCGAGCAGCTCTCGCCTGACGCCCTTCTTTCCGCTCCGGCCATCCGGACGAAGGCGAAGGAAGTGTTCGCGCGCGCGGCAACAGACCAACTGCCCTATTGGCGTCTCAATCTTGATGCCCTGCCCGCCTGCGCCGACTACGTCGCTGCGATTATCGGCAAGCGATATCCTGACCTCGGCGTGCCGTTTCATGCACGCTGGCGGCATTTCAGTTTCGGCGGCGGCGATTTCTGGGCGGAGATTCGCGACGCCGCCAATTGGCGCGATGTGCACGCGCGCGCTCGTGCGGAATTCGATTTGGCGATCACGTCCGTGCTGCTCGACGCGGGCGCAGGCGGAGCGTGGCGATATGCGGATTCCACGAGCGGCGTTGTCTCGGCGCGCTCGGAAGGATTGGCGCTCGCGAGCCTTCGTCTGTTCGAATGGGGCGGCTTCTCGGCCGATCCAAGCGATCCGCTGCGGGCGGACGCGGAAGCGCTGGCGCGCCTGGACGCCGCCGAACTCGCGGACGCCTTTCAGGTAACGGAGCGCAATCCGCTCGCCGGACTCGAAGGCCGCGCGCGCCTGCTCAATCGCCTGGCGTCGCGCGCGGATGAGCGCAGCGATCTCTTCGCGCGCGCGGACAAGCCGCGCCCGGGCGGGCTTTACGATGTGCTGCGTGCGCAGGCCGGCGATGGCGCGATCGCGGCGCCGGCCATTCTCGACCTCCTGCTCAAGGCTTTGGGGCCGATTTGGGAGAATCGGCCCACACTTCATGGCGTTCCGCTCGGCGATTGTTGGCCGGTCGAAGGTCTTGGATACGTGCCGCTGCATAAACTCTCGCAATGGCTGGCCTACTCGCTGATCGAGCCGCTGCAGCGCGCGGGTTTGCAGGTGACGGAGATCGACGGCCTCACTGGACTCGCGGAGTATCGCAACGGCGGTTTGTTCATCGATATGGGCGTGCTGATCCCACGAGATCCAAGCGATCTTGCGCGCCCATACGATGTGAGCGACGCGCTGGTCGTCACCTGGCGTTCGCTCACCGTGGCGCTGCTCGACCGCATCGCGCCAATGGTGCGCGAGCGGCTCGGCGTTTCGGCGGATCAATTCCCGCTGGCGCGCGTGCTCGAGGGCGGCACGTGGGCGGCTGGGCGCGCCACTGCACGAGAAAAACGCGCGGATGGTTCTCCACCTCTTCTCATTCATAGCGATGGAACGGTGTTCTGATGCAAGGCGTCACAGTCGTCGATCATCCCTTGGTGCAGCACAAGCTGACCATCCTGCGGGACAAGAAAACCTCCACGCGCTCGTTTCGCGCACTGTTGCGCGAGATCAGCGCGCTGCTTTGTTACGAGGTGACGCGCGATCTGCCGCTGGAAGACGTGGAAATCGAGACGCCGGTGGCGCGCATGACCGGCAAGTGCATCGTCGGCAAGAAGCTCGTCTTTGCGCCGATCATGCGGGCGGGCATGGGCCTGCTGGAAGGCATGCTCGAACTTGTGCCGTCGGCGCGCGTCGCGCACATCGGCATGTACCGCGAGCCGAAGACGCTGAAGGCCGTCGAGTATTATTTCAAGGCGCCACTCGATGTCGCCGAGCGCCTGGTGATCGTGATCGATCCGATGCTGGCGACTGGCCACACGGCTGTCGCCGCGATCGATCGGCTGAAGGAGCATGGCGTAACGCAAATCCGCTTTGTGTGCGTCGTGGCTTCGCCGCAGGGGGTGGATGTCCTGCGCAGCCATCATCCCGACGTGCCGATCTGGGCGGCGTCGGTTGATGAGCGGCTCGATGAGCACAGCTACATCGTGCCCGGCCTCGGGGATGCTGGTGACCGCATTTACGGGACGAAGTGACAAGGCTCTATGCACGTCTTAGCCCGCCTGCGCCATCGACGCCTGTCGAAGCCACATGGGCCTTGGTGGAGAACATCCATACCGCGACGGCGTCCCATCCTGGCTGGGCCAGCAATGCGCGTCGAACTCGAAGATGCCAGAGACAACGATGTGACGGCCCGGGTGGCGAGCTAGATATTCCTGAACAGGCTGCGTAAAGCGCACGCCGATAGTGATATAGTAGTCTGCTCGTCTGCTCCGCGCCGATTCTGGGGTTGAGAAAAGTTCTGGACTGTCTTCTCCGTACGCGTCGAGATGTCCGAGGTACCCTGAGACACAGATGCGTTGGCCTTCGTAGGCCCAAGGAGCCTGTCCAAGCTCTTCAATCGTTATGTGCGTGCACCGGCGAGCACTGTGGCTCAGCGCGCCCGTGATCAGCTCCGACCTGGAGCCATCCGCGCAGGCCGATGCAATTAGCACCAAGATGAAAAAAGACAGCAACTTCACAACGACGTTCTTCGGCTAGCTTCCCCGCGCTGACGCAATGTACGCATCGATCTCCTGTTCGAGAACAGGCAGCGTGACGCCGCCGTTGGCCAGGACTGCGTCGTGGAAGGCGCGGATGTCGAAACGGTCGCCGAGTTCGCGCTGGGCGCGCTGGCGCAGTTCGATGATCTTCAGCTCGCCGATCTTGTAGGCGAGCGCCTGGCCGGGCCAGGCGATGTAGCGGTCGATCTCGGTGCGCACTTCGTGGGTGGAAAGCGCGGTGTTGGCGGCAAGATAATCGAGCGCGCGCTGGCGCGACCAGCCCATCGAATGCATGCCCGTGTCGACCACGAGCCGGCAGGCGCGCCACATCTCGTACGTCAGCTGGCCGAAGCGCTCGTAGGGCGTGTGATAAATGCCCATCTCGCCGGCGAGCCGCTCGGAATAGAGGCCCCAGCCTTCGCCGAAGGCGTGCGGGTAGAAATTGAGCCGGAAGCGCGGCAGGTCGGTCAGTTCGCGCGCGAGCGCGCCTTGCAGATGGTGGCCGGGCGCGGCTTCGTGCGCGGTGAGCGCGGGCAGATTGTAGAGCGAGCGCGTGTCGAGCGCGTAGGTGTTGACCCAGTATTCGCCCGCGGCGCCGATCGGGCCGGGATTGTAGCGGCCCGCCGTGTAGTTCGGCGCCAGCGCCGCCGGCACGGGCTTCACGGTGTAGGGCGTGCGCGGCAGGCGGCCGAAATAGTTCGGCAGCTCCGCGTCGATCTCGCGCGTGATCCAGGCCGCGCGATACAAGAGCTGCTCGGCGGACGTGGGATAGAATTGCGGATCGGTGCGCAGGAAGTTGAGGAAATCCGCGAACGAGCCTTCGAAGCCCACTTCGCGCACGATCGCTTCCATCTCGGCGCGAATGCGGCGCACTTCGGCGAGCCCGGTGCGGTGAACCTGCTGCGGCGTCGCGTCCGGCAAGGTCGTATAATAGCGCACCAGGTCCGCATAATAAGCGCGCCCGTTGGGCAGGCGCGTCGCGGCGATGGTCGGGCGGGCGCGCGGCGCGTACTCGTTGACGAAGAAGCTTTGAAACTCCCGGAAGGCGGGGATCGTCGCATTGGCGATGGCGGCGCGGCCGGCGGCGCTGAGGCGCGCGCGTTCGGACTGCGGCACTGTATCCGGATAGTTGGCGAACGGCTGCCAGAACGGCGTGTCCTCCACCCGCTCGAAACGCCAGGCGCCGATCGCGCCAGACACGCCGCCCATGATTTCCGCCGGCAGCGTGAAGCCGTCACGCATGCCTTGGCGCATATTGGCGATATGCTCGCGGAAATAGCGCGGCACGTCGTTCAGGCGCGCGATATAGTTCTCGTAATCGCGCACAGTGCGCGGCGCATGATCGCTGTGCAGCTGCAGGATCTCGGAATAGAAGCCGCTGTCGCTGTTCATGGGCAAGCGCCACTCGTCGTAGCGTGCGAGCTGCGCACGCTGGCCGACCATGAAGGCGAACAGATCGTAGCTTACCCGCTCCTGGTGCGAGAGCGCAGTGCGGTCGATGCCTTGGAGACGGGTGAGAAACTGCCGGTCCTGCGCGGCGCGGCGCGCGTAGTCGGCGGGCGTCACGGACGGCAGGCGATTGTCGTAGTCGTGGACGCCGTCGCCGGTGGCGCTCAACGGATCTTCGCGCCATGTGAAGGCACGCTCGTCCTCGAACAGCTGCGTCAGCGCCTGGCTTGGCGTCTGCGCGGCGGCGGGCGTTGCGATCACGAGAGCGAGCACGGCGGCGAAAAGAGTAGCTTTCATCGGCATTACCTTAAGTGGCCGCCGGAGCGGCGCTTGATTTCTTTTCGGGCGTCAAGGCGGCGCGAAGCAAGAGCGCTGCGGCGTACAACACGACGACGACGACGAGCCAGCGGATGACTTCGAGCTCCAGCGACTTGACGATGAAGGCGGCCACCAGCACCGCTGGGATGCCACCCAGGGCGAGGCCAAGCACAATGCGCAAGTCGATGCGCTCTGACTGGACAAACCGGAAGCTCGAGATCGGCATCAGGAATGCGCACGACCCCATCATGATGGGGAACGCGGCCGTCGGATTGAGGCCCAGGAGGCTAAGAAGGATCAACGACGGCGCATAGAGGCCGATGCCGAACATCATCAGAACGCCCATGGCGAAATGGCCGGCGACCGCGACAGCGAACAGTGTTGGAGGAAGCGACAGCGCTTCGCCGCCGGCAGGCATCAGGCCGAGATTGCTCATCGCGAACAGGACGGCGGCGATTAGTAGGGCAAGGCCGACGACGCCTTGAACCAGGCGGATCGGCGAACGCTGCACGATGGGCGCACCGACGATTGCGCCGGCGACGGACGCCGCAATGCAGGCGAGCAGTAAGACGGGATCAACGCGGACTAGGGTGATGAAGACCAGCGCCTGCGTGATCGTGGGCAGAGCGTGGCCCGCGTTGAGAATGGCCGGGAAATAGCTGTCCGGCGCCATGGCGCGCAGCTTCATGTAGGCAGTGGTCGGCGCGAACGAGCCGATGCCGAGCGTGTCGAAGAAATTGGTGACGGCGCCGAGGCCGATGGCTTCGGGCTTCGGCGCGAGTTCGCCGCGCTTGTGCGCCGTGCGCAGCAGCGTGGCGGTAAAGAGAACGCCGATGGCCGAGAGCGCCGTGAGCAACGCGCCGACGATCGAGGTCAGCCAGGCGATGACCGACTGCACACTCAAGGTCATGCTCCTCCCCCTTTTCCTGCACTTGAACACGCGACCGCAGGCCGGGCAAGCGCGCGATTCCCCCTCTCCTTGCGGAGAGGGGGCTAGGGGGTGAGGGGCGTCGAGCTCCCGCGCTGGTGCAGTTGAATTTGCGCGAGCCTTCCAAAAACGCGCGCGACTTGTCGCCCCTCATCCCCCGACCCCTTCTCCGCAAGGGAGAAGGGGGAGTCGCTCAAGTGACTTGAAAGCCGTGCGCGAAAACGTCTTCGTCGTCGATCCAGATTTCATTGCGGCCGGTGGCGATGGCGGCGCCTTCGACGGAGGGGATGATGGCGCGCTGGCCGGCGATTTCCGTTTCCGCTTCGATGCGGCCGATGAAGCGCGAGAGGATGTAGCTCTCATGCACGAAGGCGTCGCCGACTTTGAGTTTCCCCTTGGCATGGAGTTGGGCCATGCGCGCGGAGGTGCCGGTGCCGCATGGCGAACGGTCGATGGCTTTGTCGCCGTAGAAGACGGCGTTGCGGCCGTGCGCGCCCTCGCCTTTGGGCGCATCGGTCCACATGACGTGCGAGACGCCTCGGATGGTAGGGTCGAGCGGGTGCACCGGCTCTATCCGGTCGCGCACGAGTTGGCGGACGATGGGCGAGAGCTGGAGAATGCGCGCGGCGCCGAGATCGTCGAGGCCGGTGTAGGCGCCTTGCGGTTCGATGATGGCGTAGAAGTTGCCGCCATACGCGATATCCAGCGTAAGCGGGCCGAAACTCGGAACATCGATGCTGATATTTTCCGCGGCGAGATAGCTGGGCACGTTGCGGATGCGAACGCTGCGGACACGCGCGCTCTGCACGTAGTTCAGCTCGATCTTGCCAGCCGGCACGTCGGCGAAGAAGCGGCCGGGCGTGCGCGGGCGGATGAGGCCGTTCTCGATGCCGAAAGTGACGATGCCGATCGCGCCATGGCCGCACATGGGCAGGCAGCCGCTGGTTTCGATGAACAGGATGCCGACGTCCGCGTCGGGCGACGTGGGCGGATAGAGGAAGCCGCCGCTCATCATGTCGTGCCCGCGCGGCTCAAAGCAGAGGCCGGTGCGGATCCAGTCGTAGCGCGCGAGGAAATCCTGGCGCCGTTCGCTCATGGTGACGCCATTGAGCTCAGGCGCGCCTTCGACGACAAGGCGCACGGGATTGCCGGCTGTGTGCCCATCGATGCAGCGAAAGACCGAACGACTCACGCGGCCGCCTTCAACTTGGGACGCGTCGCAGCCGCCTCCTCCACCAGCTTCGTCACTTCCGCGCGGCGCGCGGCGGTGAGCGGGTAACGTGGCGGGCGCACGCGCTCGCTGCCGCGGCCCATGATCTGTTCGGCGAGCTTGATGGACTGCACGAGATCGTGCTCGGCGTCGAGGTGCAGGAGCGGCATGAACCAGCGATAGATCGTCAGCGCGGTCTTCATGTCGCCGGCGACGATCGCCTCGTAGAGCGCGAGCGATTCTTTCGGGAATGCGTTGGTGAGGCCAGAGACCCAACCCTTGGCGCCGAGGACGAGGCCTTCGAGCGCGACGTCGTCGAGCCCGGCGAACAGAATGATCTTGTCGCCGACGGCGTTGTAGAGATCGGTGAAGCGGCGCGTATCGGGCGCGCTTTCCTTGAGGCAGACGATATTGGGAATGTCCGCGAGCTCCTTGATCGCGTCGATGCCGACGCTGACGCGATACGCGGGCGGATTGTTGTAGAGCATGATCGGCAGCGCCGTTTCCTTCGCCACCGTCTTGAAGTGCGCCACGAGTTCATCCTCGGTCGGCACATAGACCATCGCCGGCAGCACCATGAGGCCGTCGGCGCCCAGTTTTTCGGCGTCGCGGGCGAAGGCGATGGCTCGCTTGGTGTCGAGTTCGGAGACGCCGGCGATGATGGGGACGCGCTTGTTCACCGATTCCACCGCCGCGCGCAGCACGTCGCGCTTCTCGTCAGCTTCCAGCGAATTGTTCTCGCCCACCGTGCCCATGACGATGAGGCCATGCACGCCGTCGCGCACGAGCGCGTCCTGAACCTTCTGCGTGGCGGCGAGGTCGATGGAGAGATCAGGCGCGAATTGCGTCGTTGCGGCGGGAAACACGCCATGCCAATCGACTTGCATTGATGGTCCCTCTTGCTAAGGCAGCGCCGCCTCGTCATTCCGGGGCCATGCGAGCATTGAACTCGGAATCCAGGGCCAACGCACAACGCGGAGGCAGTGGGAGCGCGGCGCTCGGCGCCGCATGCGCGGCGGAGCCGCGCGCTCCATCTTCGCAGCGTTGCGTGCGCTGCCCTGGATTCCGGGTTCGCGCTGCGCGCGCCCCGGAATGACGTTCAGCCTATACGATCCAGGAAGCGCATGAAATCCATTCTCGTCATCGGCGGCGGCTTCATTGGCGCGGCGTGTGCGCTCAGGCTGCAGGACGCCGGCGTGCAGACGACGCTGATCGATCCGGGCGATAAACGGCGCGGAGCGTCCTACGGCAACGCCGGCCACATCGGCCCGGAGCAAGTCACCCCCTGGTCGGCCTGGGATAATGTCTGGCGCGCGCCGCGCTCGAGCTTCGGCCTGGGCGGGCCGCTGGATTTTCGCTGGAGCGACGTGGCGCTGTGGGGACCGTGGGCGCTGCGCTTCCTGGCGGCGTGCGATCCGAACGTGTTCGCGCGCGGACGCGACGCGCTGAGCGCGCTGCTTTCAGAGGCGCTGCCGGCATGGAAGCGCATCGCGGCCCTCGCGGGGGCGCCGGAGCTGGTGCTGCCGCATGGGCACGTCACCGCGTGGATGACGCCAGCCGGCGCCGAGCGCGGCCGGGCGATGGTCGAGCGCACGGAGTGGGGCGCGACGACGTGGCGCGACATGAGCGAGGACGAACTCGCGCGCTATGACGGCGTGCTGGCGCGGCGGCCGGCGGCGGCCGTGTTCTTCTCGGGCGGCGGACAAGTGAGCGACCCGCAGGGCGCGCGCGATGCGCTGCTGGCGGCGTTCGCCGCGCGCGGCGGGGAGATCGTTGCGGATACGGTGACGCGCGTTGAAGCCTCCGCACGCGTTACGCTGAGATCCGGCGCGACGCGCGAGGCGGATGCGGTGCTGGTTGCGGCGGGGCCGTGGTCGCGCGGGCTGATGCGGCAGCTGGGCGTGGACGCGCCGCTGATCGGCGAGCGCGGCTATCATCTGCAGAGCGCGGAGACGAACTGGCCGCGCGATCTGCCGACGACAGTGTTCGAGGAGAACTTCATCGCCGTGTCGCGCTTCACGACGGGGCTGCGCGCGACGAGCTTCGTGGAATTCGGCTCGCCCGACGCGCCGGCGGACGAGCGCAAATGGGCGCGATTGCACCAGCGCATCCGCGAGCTTGGCATCAAGTTTTCGGAGACGCCGGACCGCTGGGTCGGCTCGCGCCCGTCGTTGCCGGATTTCGTGCCCGCGATCGGGCGCCTGGAGCGCGCGCCCAAAGTGCTCTACGCGTTCGGGCATGCGCATCTCGGGCTGACCGAAGCGCCGATCACGGCGGAGATCGTGGCGGCGATTGCGACGGAAAAGGCGCCGCCGGTGGATGTAGGGGCGTTTAGGGTGGAGCGGTTTAAGTGAGCTTCGTCCCTTCTCTCGCTGCGCGGGAGAAGGTGTCCGCGAAGCGGACGGATGAGGGTGCGAACAAATTCTGAAAGGCCGGAACACCCTCACCCGCTTCGAACAAGCTCGAGGCGAGCTCTCCCTTACAGGGAGAGGTGACGCACACTGCGACTACCTAACGAGTCGACCCAGTGAGGGCTTCTGCGCGTCCTCTTAGGTCAGTGCAGGTCACGAGCAGACTGGAGTGTTCTTGAGCGATCTGCATCGCGATGCCTTCGTTTGATTCCGGATCGCTGCTGTAGAAGACAATGCCGTTATTGAGCGTCTCGTCGTCGATATGACCATCGGAGAATTGTTCGGCGAACTGCTCCGAATCCATCAGTGCCGCGATCAGCAAGTGCATCATCGCCGTCGCCTGCTGCGGAGCGTCGTAGCGCGCGATTGCCGTTACTCGGTACACCGGACGGGCGGTATCGCCATCATTGACGAAGATGTCTCCGAAGTCGGGATAAAGGCGCAATGCGCGTCGGACATCGCGCTCCGCAACGCCTTCACCGAAGCGCAAGCTAAATCCGGAACCCTCGGTGCATTGCGCGCGCGGAACTTCCTGCGCCACAGCTTGTGAAGATGCGAACAGACACAAGGTGAGCAGGAGCGCGCGCATGAAATCTCAGCCTGGGCTACCGCAAACTCTCGTTAATCTTTTCCAGCGCGCTCAGCGGCGGAATGAGGTCGGCGTCGGTGAGCTTGTTGAGCGGGGTGTCGACGGTGTTCAGCGCATCGTGCAGATCGTTGGCGTCCGGATCGACGAACAGGAGGCCCGTGACGATCTCTCCTTCCGCCGCCTTGCGCGCGAGATAGGCGAGCGCGTCGTTGCGGTCGGTGGGGTCGTACTCGTCCTCCAGCTTGCGCAGGCGCAGGATCGAGCCGTCATGCTGGCGCACTTCTTTCAGTTCGCCCGGCGCGTAGTCCGCCTTGATCGGCGCGCGCGGGGTGATGACGTCCATGCGGTTCACGGCGTCGTTGTGCGCGCGCACGTAATCGAAGCTCTTGGTGGAGCCGACATGGTTGTTGAACGCCACGCACGGGCTGATGACGTCGAGGATCGCCGCGCCCTTGTGGCTGAGCGCGCCTTTGATCAGCGGCACGAGCTGGTGCTTGTCGCCGGAGAACGAGCGGCCGACATAGGTGGCGCCAAGTTGCAGCGCGAGCATGACGAGATCGATCGGGCTGTCCTTGTTCTCGGCGCCCTTCTTGGCCTTGGAGCCCTTGTCGGAGGTGGCGGAGAACTGGCCCTTGGTGAGGCCGTAGACGCCGTTGTTTTCGACGATGTACGTCATGTTCACGCCGCGCCGCACCGCGTGCGCGAATTGGCCGAGGCCGATGGAGGCGCTGTCGCCGTCGCCCGAGACGCCGAGATAGATCAGGTCCTTGGCGGCGATGTTGGCGCCGGTGAGCACGGACGGCATGCGCCCGTGCACGGCGTTGAAGCCGTGCGCGGGGCTGACGAAATAGTCCGGCGTCTTCGACGAGCAGCCGATCCCGGAGAACTTCGCCAGCCGATGCGGCGCGAGGTCGATTTCGAAGCACGCCTGAATTATTGCTGCGCTGATCGAGTCATGCCCGCAGCCGGCGCAGAGCGTGGAGATGCGCCCCTCATAGTCGCGGCGCGTGAAGCCGAGCGCGTTCTTCTCCAGCGACGGGTGATGCAGCGGGGGCTTGGCGATGTAGGTCAACGGGCTAGCACTCCAGGACGTTCAAATAGCCCTGCTTGCCGTAGTCTAACAGCGGCCTGTCTCTCGTGACCACCGTAAACCCGTACTCGCGCGCAGTGGCGGCAACGATGCGATCCACGGGATCGTTGTTCGGGAAACCCGGCAGTTCAGTGGATTCGATCAATACCTCGGGAGGCATGTCGGAAAGAGCCATGCCAGGCGCAGCGAGCAGGCGCCCGAACCAGCGGCTCGGAGCAAGACTTGCCTTGAACCGCCGCTTCCGCGCCAGATTCCCTGCCTCCCAGGCGGTTATTGGCGAGACATAGGTCGGCCGGCCCTGGTTTAGGGCCTCTGTTAGCGCCTCGACCGTGCTCTTCGGAAGCGCGGCTTCCATGAACCAGATCGCCGCGCAGGTATCGAGCAGGAAGGGGCGCTTCATTTCTTCTGGCGCAGGCCTTCCTCGATGAGCCTAGCCTTTCGCTCGAGGCTCGCTTCCCACTCAGCCATCTCATCTTCATCGAAAACCGGATTCGTCAGGTCCCAATTAGGATCGACGGTGAAAGTGCCTTTCAGCGCGCCGTAGGCCGGATGCACTTTGTACGGCGGCCCAGGCTGATGCTCATACTTCTTCTGCATTTCGCGCACTCCACGCCCCGGCGCCTCGGCACGCACAAACTCGACAACCTGCGCCTTCAGGTCGACGTTCTCCGTCTTGTATCCAGCGTCGAGCCAAGCCTTCGCCTGGACGTGGCGCCCCCCGTGGTTCGCCCACCAGGCCGGATGTTCGTAGGCCGAACGCGGGAGCTGCGTGTTGGCGTGCCGCGCGACCTCATCGAACGTCAGGCGCAGACGCGCTTGACGTTGCGATGCGAAAAAGGAAGCGAGCGCATCGTATTTCATACGAAGAGTATAGTATATACTACACAGCTGTCAAGGCGGATCGGCCCGACTTACGCTATTTCGCTCTTTCCGGCAGAGCTGCGGCGTGGCCGGCTTTCAGCCTCTCGGCGATCTCGCGGATGATGAAGCGCGCGGTGATGGGCGTGCCGTCAAAGTGGAGGATAGAGACGAGCCGTGCGGGATGCATACCGCCTTCGTTCACTAAGAGCGACTTCAACTGCCCATCTCGGTTCTGTTCGACGACGAACACCTGTTCGTGGCTGCGGATGAACTCGAACACCTCGTCCTGGAACGGGAAGGCGCGCACGCGCAGCGCGTCGAGAAGGACGCCCTGCGCTTCCAGCGCGGCGAGCGCCTCCTCCATCGCCGGATCGGTCGAGCCGAAATAGATCACGCCGTCCGGCGTGCGGCGCCTGGCGTCGCGGCGCACCGGCGCGGGCACGTGGGACTTCATCGTCTCCCACTTACGCAGCAGGCGCAGCATGCCTTCCGTGTAGTCTTCGCCGCGTTCGGAATAGCGCGCGTCTTTGTCGTGGCTGGAGCCCCGCGTGAAGTACGAGCCCTTAGTCGGGTGCGTGCCGGGATAGGTGCGATACGGCACCGCGTCGCCGTCCACGTCGCGATAGCGGCCGAACGGCACGCCCTGCTCCAGGTGCTCGTAGGTCAGCACTTTGCCGCGGTTGAGCTTACGCGTGGCGTCCCACTTGAACGGCGCCGTCAACCACTCCTGCATGCCGATGTCGAGTTCGAGCATGACGAAGATGGTTGTCTGGAAGAAATCGGCGAGATCGAACGCTTGCGCAGCGAACTCGAAGGCCTCCGTCGGATTCGCCGGGAACAGCATCGGGTGCTTGGTGTCGCCGTGCGAGGCATAGGCGGCAGAGAGCAGATCCGACTGCTGCGTGCGCGTCGGCATGCCGGTGGACGGGCCGCCGCGCTGCACGTCGAAGATCACGGCGGGCACTTCGGCGTAATAGGAAAAGCCGATGAACTCGGTCATCAGCGAAATGCCCGGTCCGGATGTGCAGGTGAACGCGCGCGAGCCGGCCCAGCCGGCGCCCATCACCATGCCGATCGAGGCGATCTCGTCTTCGGCCTGCACGATGGCGTAGCGCCTCTTGCCATCGGGCGCCGTGCGCAGTGCGCGGCAATGCTTCTCGAAGGCCTCGGCGAGCGACGTTGAGGGCGTGATCGGATACCAGGCGCAAAAGGTCGCGCCGCCATAGACCGCGCCCAGCGCCGCAGCGTCGTTGCCTTCGACAAAGATGCGCTCGCCGACCTTGTCAGCGCGCCGAACCTTGAGGCCGATCGGCGCCAAGTGCTGTTCCGCGTATTGTCGTCCCAGTTCGAACGCTTTGAGATTGGGCTGGATCAGCTTGTCCTTGCCCTTGAACTCTTCGCTGACGAGTTGCTTGACCACCTCAACGTCGAGCCCGAGCAGATGCGCAAGCACGCCGACGTAGCAGATGTTTTTGAACAACTGGCGTTGCCGCGGGTCGGCGAATTCGGCCGCGATCAATTCCGTGAGCGGCGCGCCGATCGCCGTGATGTCGGTGCGGAATTTCGCGGCCGGCAGCGGCTTGGAGGAATCGTAAAGCAGGTACCCGCCGGGCTCGATGCCTTTGACGTCGGCGTCCCAGGTCTGCGGGTTCATCGCCACCATGAGGTCGACGCCGCCGCGCCGGCCGAGCCAACCGGCCTCCGAAACACGCACCTCGTACCAGGTGGGCAAGCCCTGGATGTTGGACGGGAAGATATTGCGCGCGCCCACCGGCACGCCCATGCGCAGGATCACCTTGGCGAACAGCCCGTTGGCGCTCGCCGAACCCGATCCGTTCACATTGGCGAATTTGACGACGAAATCGTTGGTGGCGGCCAGCGGCTTGTTGGGCATGACGGTACGTTGAGCGCCTCGTTGCCCATCACATATAGGCGGCCAGCCCGCCGGGGGCGCGACCTGCATAGCCTGAGGCGCAGTGCAAATGAAGCGCTAGTGCGCCAAGCCTTCCACAGGCGCCTCCGCCGTCGCGGCGGCGTTCGGTCGCGCTGCTCCCCCGGACTCAGCCGCCCGCGAGGCTGCGCCGCGCGGCGGCGCGCTGAACACAATGGCGGCATTCTGGAACGGCTCGCGATAGCGCCCGAACTTCTGGAAACTGATGGTGCGATAGCCGCGCACTGGCTCCACGACAATGAACCTGTCTTCGTCGTGACCCACCACCAGGAGATAGTGATCCACCATCGTCAGACCCGTCCATTCTGAGAAGCGGCCAACCCTATGGGTGACAACGCCGGTGGCGAGGCCGAGCACGGGCAGGTTCTCGCCGGGCAAAGTGAGCGGCTGAACGTAGATCGACGGCAGGCGCACAGGCACCAGGACCGGCCGGCCGCGCTCGAGCTCCTGGACGATGCCCTGGTCAGGAAGCCTGACTGCGCTGGCGAGCAGATTGTGCTGCGCCGCCAGGGCGATGAGTTCGGTCATCGAGTAGCCCTGCGGCGCCGTGGGCGGCGTAGCGCGGAAAATGGCCTCGCCCGTCAGATTGGCGTCGCGATGCCAGTAGTTGATGACGCTCGCCATCGCGTGGGCCCCGCAGGACGGACCCGAGGTCTGCTGGTCATGCACGACCGGCAGCACCAGCGCATTGGGCGAAGTTACGCCGCGCTCGAAAACTTCGAAGCTGTTGGCGTCACTGCGTTCAGCGAACGCGTCCAGCGTCGGCGTTGGGGTTGTTGCGCAACCCGCAACGCCGAGCGCCATCAGCATTAGAGCTGCGGACGTACCCCGCACGTCAGTCAGCGGCGACCGCAACGACCACGAGGACGACGATCAGGCCGATCACCAGCCATTGCGTGCTGGAGAACTGGCCGCCGGTGACCTGAGAGGCTTCTTCCGGCGTCATGACCTGCACCTCATAGCCCTGCGCTTGCAGGTCAGCGACTTGAGCCGCGTCGGCGGAGCTGAGGCCATAGCGCTGCAGTTCGTCGGTCGTGAAGGCTTGCGGCGCGGCCGTCCGGAACGCGGCTGCCTGTTCGGCATAGGCGACCGGGGTCGTCATGGTGGCAAAAGCGAAAGAAAGCGCGATGGCGCTGGCGAGTGACTTCATGGTGCATCCCCTTCGGGTTCGTCCCAGTGACACGTCGCGGCGGCCCCTTCTCGGGTCCCGCTGACCCCCGCCCAACGCGAGG